>Ga0299913_10002779_pt1 | contig 14008 bp, 10 predicted proteins | sample RVTome_9_FD_201360 | JGI IMG/M metagenome (GOLD analysis project Ga0299913, IMG submission 201360) | Soil microbial communities from uranium-contaminated site in the Upper Colorado River Basin, Wyoming, United States - RVT155D38 (version 2) ... | reverse complement strand
GCTCGCGCCGACGCAGCAGCTCCACGCCGCTGCCGACGCCGACGCCGGCTCCCGGGCCGCTCCCCGTGGACAGCCCGACGCCGTTCGGCAGCCTCTCGACGGACTTCACGGCCGGATGCACCACCATCTCCGTCCGCGGGTCCAACTGGCAGCCGTTCAGCGAGCTGAGCGTGGAGCTCGACGGCGGCCTGGTGCTCGGGTCGCTGCGGGTCCCCGCCAACGGCCGCTTCGCCCAGCCGGTCTACATCCCGGAGCTCCCCGATGGGGCGTACGAGGTGTGGCTGGTCGGGCGTGACGACAACGGTCCGTACACGCTGCCGCTGTCGCTGACGATCATGGGTTCGTGCGCGGCCGGTCCGCTGCCCGGCGAGGGCTCGGGCGGCGCGGCGACGATCCCCGAGGTCCCCGCACGGCCGGGTGTGCTCCCCGTGGCGTCGCGCGCTGGTGACGGCCGGCTGGCCGAGACCGGTGTGAACGGCGACGTCACCGCGGTGCTCGGACTGCTGCTGGCGCTGCTGGGTGCGGTGATCCTTCGCCGCACGCGGCCGGACGCCGCGGCTACGCCGATCGACTGAGCACGCCGGCAGCGAGGAGCGCGGCCACCAGGCCCGCGGCCGCCAGCAGCGTCAGGCGGAACGCGAGGCGCTGGTGGCCGCGCAGCCCTGTGACCGCGAGCACCGCGACCGACACGATGAACCCCGCGACGCCGGCCATGGCGGCGCGGGGGAGGGGGGACAGCGCGGCCGCCGCCAGGAGGGCGGCGGCGGCCGCCGTTGTGGCCCCGGTCGCGACCGCGCCGGTGGGGCCGAGGCGGTGCGGCAGCCCGTGGATGCCGGCGGCTCGGTCGCTCACCAGATCCGGCAGCGCGTTCATGCAGTGTGCGGTCACGCCGAGCAGCGCGCCGACGCCGACGGCCCACCAGGGCGGCGTTCTCCCCGACGCGAGCCACACGGCCGCGGGCAGCAGGCCGAACGCCACTGCCCACGGGACCACGCTGAACCAGCCGGCCTTCAGCCGCGCGTTGTAGGACAGCGCGGCGCCGATGGCCACGACGTGCGCGGCGGCGGCGGGCAGCCCCAGCGGCAGCGACAGCAGCGCGGCGCTCGCCGCGGCCACCCCGGCCAGCACGGGCAGCGCGTTCAGCGGCACCGTTCCCACGGCTGCGGGCTTGTCGGTCCGCCCCGCCGCCCGGTCGCGCTCGACGTCGACCCAGTCGTTGTGCCAGCCGACCGCGAGCTGGCCGGCGAGGACGGCGACCGCCAGCCACACAGCGGCGAGGCCGAGCCCCAGCGCGACGCCGAGCGCGGTGGCGATGAACGTGACCGCGAGGGTCGGCTCGATGTGCGCCGCGCGCAGGACCGGAGGCATGGCGCGCATCCTTCCCCGCTTGAGGCCGTCCTGACCAGGCCAGGATCCGGGATCAGGCACTCAGTCGTGGGAGACCGCGTCGAGCACGTCCAGCCGCGCGGCCCGCCGCGCGGGCAGCAGCCCGGCCACGACCCCGGCGATCCCCGCGGCCACGAGCCCGCCGAGCAGCTGCCCGTAGGGGATGACGAGTTCCGAGATGCCGTCGTCGCCGAGCGAGCGCACGACCGCCCAGCCGAACAGCGCGCCCATCGCCGCGCCGAGGACCGCCCCCATCACCGACACGAGCAGCGCTTCCCAGCGGATCATGGCGCGCACCTGGCGGCGGGTCATGCCGACCGCGCGCAACAAGCCGATCTCGCGCGTGCGTTCGAACACCGACAGCGCCAGCGTGTTCGTGATGCCGATCAGCGCGATGCCGACGGCCAAGAGCAGCAGCGCGGTCACCAGGCCGAGCAGCTGGTCGACCTGGCCCTTCTGCCGCTCCTTGAACTCGGTCTGGTCGTCGGCCTCGATGCCGGGGTAGCGCGCGGTGACGGCCTCGACCGCGGCGCGCAGCCGCTCGACCTCCACCCCTTTGGCCCCGCGCACGAGCACGGTGTGGTCGAGCACCTGCTGGAAGCGCTGCGCGTAGCCGTCATTGGCGATCAGGAAGCCGCTGTCGAACACGGCGCTGGGCGCGAACACCCCCGCCACGCGCAGTTCCTCCCGCCCGCTGCGCGCGAACGTCATCGCCAGGCGGTCGCCGACTGCGAGGCCGCGATCCTCGGCGACGCCGGTCTCGATCAGTACGCTGCGGGCGTCGAGGCCGGCCAGCGACCCGGCGCGCAGGTCCAGGTCTGCGACCTGCTGGATGGTGGCCGGGTCGATTCCGTACAGGAAGGCGTTGCCCGCGTCGGCGCGGTCACGCCACGTGCCGATGCGCAGGCGGCTGACCGCGGCGACCTCGGGCAGTGCGGCGAGCTCGTTCGCGACGGCGGGCGAGAAGCCGATGCCGATCTGCGCTTGCGGGCCGCGCAGCACGAAGTCGGCGCGGATCTCGTTGTCGACCGCGGCCACGGCTGAGGCGCGCAGCGAGGCGGCGAAGGTGGCGACGAAGCCGACCAGCGCCAGGCCGATCATCAGCGCCGAGGCGGTGGCGGCGGTGCGGCGCGGGTTGGCGCGGGCGCTGTCGCGTGCCAGGCGGCCCGGCACGCCGCGCCGGGCGGCGGGTGCGCCCAGGATGCGCATGAACACCCCGGCGAGCAGCGGGCTGAGCAGCGCCACCCCGACGAACACGGCCACCACCGCCGCCCCGGTCAGGAGAGCGCCGTTGGCGACGCTGCCCGACAGTCCCACGCCCATCAGCGCCACGCCGAGCGCGAGCGTCACCGCACCGCCCACGATGCGCCCGCGCCCCACGGCGCGGTGCGGGCGGTCGACGAGGCGCAGCGCCGCGACGGGCGGGATGCGCGCGGCGCGGCGGGCGGGCAGTACCGCGGCGATCAGCGTCACGACCGTGCCGAGCAGCACGCCTGTGCCGATGGTGCGCGGCGCGAGCACCAGGTCGCCCGACGGCAGCGACAGGCCGAACGCGCGCAGCAGCCCCTGGATGCCGCGGGCGAGCAGCGCGCCCAGGGCGACGCCTACCAGCGAGGCGCCGATGCCCACGGCGAGCGCTTCGGCGAGCACGGCGCGCAGGACTTGCCCGCGCGACGCGCCGAGCGCGCGCAGCAACGCGAACTCGCGTGAGCGCTGCGCCACGACGATCGCGAAGGTGTTGGCGATGATGAACGAGCCGACGAACAGCGCGACGGCGGCGAAGACCAACAGGCCCGTGCGCAGAAAGCCCAGCGCCTCGCCGATCGCGTCGGCCTGCTGGCGCGCGACGACCGCGGCCTCGGCGGCCTCGACCTCGGCGGGCAGCGCCGCCTGCAGGCGCGCGACCAGGGCGCCGGGGGCGATGCCCGCGTCGGCTTTCACGCGCACCTCGGTGAGCTGGCCGGACAGGCCGAACAGCCGCTGCGCCTCGCCCAGCGAGAACACGGCGAGTGTGGCGCCCGCGAGGTTGTCCGCCTCGCCGAAGCCGACGATGCCGGCGAGCCGGAACGGCTGCACCCCGGCGGGCGTGATCACCTGGACCGTGTCGCCGACCGCGAAGCCGCTGTCGGCGGCGGTCTGCGCGTCGATGGCGACCTCGCCCGCGGACTCCGGCGCACGGCCGGCGCGCATCGTCAGCGGCGTCAGCGGCGGGGGCGCCCACGAGATGCCGATGGTCGGCGCCATCGGGGCGATCGGCTCGCCGTCGGGTCCGATGATCTGCGCGTAGCCGTCGACCGACCCGACGGCCTCGGCCACGCCGTCCACGCCGCGCACGGTCTCCAGGATCGCCTCGGGCATGGGCTGGCGGTCGGGGCCGGTCGGCCCTTCGTAGGCGCTGCGCGAGCGCACATAGGCGTCGACGCCCTTCGCGGACTCGCCGAACAGCTGCTCGAACACGCGGTCGATGGTGTCGGTGAACACCAGCGTCCCGGACACGAACGCAACGCCGAGCACGACCGCCAGCGCGGTCAGCGCCAGCCGCAGCTTGTGGGCCAGCAGGCCCTTGAGGACCGCGCGCCACATGTGCGCTCAGCCCTCCAGGGTGCGGATGCGGTCGAGGATGGCGTCGACGGTGGGCCCTTCGAGTTCGCCGGCCAGCGTCCCGTCGGCCAGGAACACGATGTGGTCGGCGGCCGCGGCGGCGACGGGGTCGTGGGTCACCATGATGATCGTCTGGCCGAACTCGTCGACGGCGCGGCGCATGGTGGCGAGCAGCTCCGCCCCACTGCGGGAATCGAGATTGCCGGTCGGCTCGTCGGCGAACACCACGTCGGGGCGGCCCATCAGCGCACGTGCGGCGGCGACGCGCTGCTGCTGGCCGCCGGACAGTTCGGCGGGGCGGTGGCCGATCCGGTCCGCCAGGCCCACCGCGGCGATGATCTCGTCCAGGCGCGCGGGGTCCACGTGCTTTCCGGCGAGTTCCAGCGGCAGCGTGATGTTCTCGCGCACGTTGAGGCTCGGCACCAAGTTGAACGACTGGAAGATGAAGCCGAGCCGGTCGCGGCGCAGCACGGTGCGCTGCTGTTCGTCCATGGCGGTGAGTTCGAGGTCGCCGATCCAGATGCGCCCGCTGTCGACGACGTCGAGGCCGGCCAGGCAGTGCAGCAGCGTGGATTTGCCCGAGCCCGACGGGCCCATGACGGCGGTCATGCGGCGCGGCGCGAAGCCGACGCTGATGCCGTCGAGGGCGCGCACGCGCGTGTCGCCTTCGCCGTAGACCTTGGTGACGAACGCGGCGCGCACGACCTGGTCGAGGCTGACGGCGGGGACTTCGGGACGGACGGACTGCGGCACCGGTGACCTCCGAACGACTGAGCCCGCCATGCTATGCAATCCCGGGCGCTAGAAGCTCAGAGTGAACTGGTTCTCCGGTCCGATGTAGATCAGTACGCCGAACCGGAGCAGGTCTCGGCCGATCAGTCCCTGGATTCCCTGCCCTTTGAACTGCGCTCCGATGGCCGTGACGCTGGCCACCGTGCCGCCCGGCATCTGCAGCCGAAGGGGGAAGACCTCGCACGTGACGACATCGTTTCCGGGTGTGGCGAGATCGACGATGTCGATGGGGTTCAGGCCCAGGTGAGCAGTCACCCCGGGTTCGATGGCGGAACCCGAGGCGCCGGTGTCGATCATCATGGCCACGGTGATCGGTGGAGGTACGGGCTTTCCGGCCGCGAGGAGTGCTTCTTCAACAGATTCTGGCACGGTCACTGTGAGATCCAGGACTGGGCCGACATGCTCGAGGTCGCTGACTGCAGCCGTGAACGTCGACACGTGTTCCCGTCCCTTCTCGCGGCTCAGAGGTTCAGGAGGTTGGAGAAGAAGCGCATCGGGACTTCGACCTGCACGATGCGCTTGACCAGGAACGGGACATTGCCGAATCGGCGATAGCCCTCGTCGATGGCGTCCTGTTGGGATTCGTACACGCCCGCGATCTCCTCGCCATGGATCAGGGCGTAGCGGTTTTCGCCGGCCGCGAGGAGCGCGGCCTTGTGCTCGGCGAATGTGCGGCGTTCGACCGCAAGGGCCAGGGTCATGAGCGTCGTTCCTGCGTCGATGATGTCCGTTGGCGGAGTGTAGGTCGCGTGCCTTGGCACGCCGCGAGATATCCACACGGTCGTGGTGGGGGTGTCCGGTTGGACAGCGGGGCGGGGTTCGGAGGCACGCCGACGGGCATGGTTGACTTGTCGCGACGCGACATCCCATCGCCGATTTGCAAGTGAGGTTGTTCATGCTGCGCAAGACGTTGATCGCCATGCTCCTGGCCGCGCTCACCCTGACCGGGTGCGGCGGCCGCGACGCCGACAAGGCGGGGGAGAAGGCCGAGACCGCAAGCGAGTCGCCCCAGCCGAGCCGCCCGGTGCGCGGCGAGATCGAGGTCGCGGTCGAACCGCTGGCCCTGTCCGCGCTGCCCGCCGCCCCCGCGGCCGGGGAGGGACGCGCGATCCTGGGTGACAAGACCTACAGCTTCGCGACCACGTTCTGCGACGACGCCTCGCCGATCGGCACAGGCGAGGGCGAGGGCGTCACGGTGGCCTGGGATATCCGCGAGGACGGCGACCACCGTGCGTCGATTGTGCTCACCGAAGATGACGCCCCCTGGGTGCGCGCCGGCGCGGCCGAGGCCGACTGGGACCCCGAGACCCGCACGCTGCGCTACGGCGGCACGTTCGTGCCGTTCCGCGCGGAGGACGGCAGCAAGGCGCAGGCGGGCGGCTTCGTGCTGGTCTGCCCGCCCCCGAAGGCGGCTTGATGTTCGACGCCTACCGCAGTCACGGCGCCGGGACGCTGCGCGCCGAGCACGACGGCACGCCCGTCACCCTCTCTGGATGGGTGGCGCGGCGCCGTGACCACGGAGGCGTGGCCTTCATCGACCTGCGCGACGCCTCGGGCGTGGTGCAGGTCGTCGCCGATCCGACGCAGAGCGCGGCGCTGGAGGCCGCGCACGACCTGCGCAGCGAGTACGTCGTCAAGGTGACCGGCGCGGTGCGGGTGCGCCCCGAGGGCATGCGCAACCCGGCGCTGGAGACCGGCGACGTCGAGGTCGCGGCGACCGAGGTCGAGGTGCTGGCGGCGGCCGAGACGCCGCCGTTCGCCATCGAGGACCGCATCGACGTCGACGAGACGCTGCGCCTGCAGTACCGCTATCTCGACCTGCGCCGCCCGCAGATGGCCGAGGCCCTCAGGCTGCGCTCGAGGGTCACCTCGATCATGCGCCGGGTGATGGAGGAGCACGGCTTCCTCGACATCGAGACACCGATCCTGACCCGCTCGACCCCCGAGGGTGCGCGCGACTTCCTGGTGCCCAGCCGCCTGCAGTCCGGCAACGTGTACGCGCTGCCGCAGTCGCCGCAGCTGTTCAAGCAGCTGCTGATGGTGGCGGGCATGGACCGCTACTACCAGATCGCCCGCTGCTTCCGCGACGAGGACCTGCGTGCGGACCGCCAGCCCGAGTTCACCCAGCTCGACGTCGAGGCGAGCTTCGTGGTCGAGGAGGACATCTACACCCTGGTCGAGGGGCTGCTCACCACGCTGTGGCGCGAATGCCTGGGCGAGGACATCCCCACGCCGTTCCCGCGCCTGCCGTACGCCGAGGCCATGCGTCGCTACGGCTCGGACAAGCCCGATACGCGCTTCGGGCTGGAAATCCTCGACCTCAACGAGACGTTCAAGGCTACGGAGGTCGGGGTGTTCCGCGGGGCGCTGGACGCGGGCGGTTCGGTGCTCGCGATCCGCCTGCCCGACGCGGCCGACATGACCCGGCGCAACCTCGATGATCTGCAGGAATGGGCCAAGGGCCGCGGCGCCAAGGGCCTCGCTTGGGCGATGGTCGAAGCGTCGGAGCTGCGCTCGCCGTTGACCAAGTTCATGAGTGAAGCCGAGGTCGAGGGTCTGCTGGCGGTCACGGGCGCCCAGCCCGGCGACGCGCTGTTCTTCGCCGCCGGCGAGACGCGCTTCAGCCAGGAGCTATTGGGGGCGCTGCGCGGCCACCTGGCGCGCCAGCGCGGGCTGATCCCCGAGGGGCGCTGGGACTTCCTGTGGATCACCGAGCCGCCGGTGGTCGAGTGGAACGCCGACGAGGAGCGCTGGGACGCTGTGCACCACCCGTTCACCGCACCCACCGAGGCTTCGTTGGCCCGCCTCGAGGAAGCGCCGGGCGAGGCGACGGCGCGCGCCTACGACGTGGTGCTCAACGGCGTCGAGCTGGGCGGGGGGTCGATCCGTATCCACCGCCGCGACGTGCAGTCGCGCGTCTTCCGCCTGCTGGGCATCGACGACGAGCAGGCCGAGTCCAAGTTCGGCTTCCTGCTCAAGGGCCTGTCGTACGGGGCGCCGCCGCACGGCGGGATCGCGTTCGGCCTGGACCGCATGATCATGCTGATGGCCGGCATGGGCTCGATCCGCGACGTGATGGCGTTCCCCAAGACCGCCAGCGGCGGGGACCCGATGACCGGGGCGCCGAGCCCTGCCGACGCCGAGCAGCTGCGCGAGGTCGGCCTGCGTCCCCTGCCGCCCCCCGCCAAGGGCTGACCCGACTTCTCCACAGCCGACCGCGCTGATTTCGGGCCGTCGAGCCGCAGCGCGCCCATACTCGCCGGATAGTCGACGACGTCCTGCGAGGAGCGGTGATGCTGATGCAACGGCTACCTGACGACGGCTCGGCCCCGACGTCCCGCGCGGACCTCGCTGTCCCGACATGGGCCGAGGAGTTCAGGAACTTCAAGGTCTGGGCGGATGCGGAGTTCAGGTCTGTTCGCCAAGAGATGCAGACCATCAAGCAGGAGATCTTGTCCCGAATGGATCGCCGATTTGTCGCCCTGCTCATCGCCATCGTCGTCACGAACGTCGGCACCGAGCGGTACTTGTGACGTCGCACGAAGCGAGGAGCGGTGAAGCTGATGCAACACTGCCGATCCTGGGCGGTTCCGCCCTGGACCGATTGGTCGCGGAAGGCCGCATCACGCCGCCGCGCGGCCCTCGGCCTCGCGCCACTGCACAACAGCGAGTGCGCAGCGCGGGATCAGTGTCCTCCTATGTCGCCGACGCTCGGGATCTCCGCCGCACCTGATCGCCTACCGAACACTGCCGGCGACGAACGACTAAGCGGCCCGGGGGAACCGTCTTCAGCGTCCCGAAACGGTAGTGCTCAGCGTCCCGAAACGGTGCGCTAACGCCGTACGACCCGCCCTCCCGTTCCCGTCGATCGCCAGCTTCCGGTCGCGGGGCATGGCCTTTCGCTCGGCGGAAACCCCTTTGAGCGCTCTCTCCGGCGCGAGGGCCGCCTCATGCTGAACGGCGGGCGTGCTTCGCCAGCCCACCGGTGGGTGGGCTGGCGGGTCAGCGCGTATGGCTGAACAGGTCTGTCTCTATGGACTTGTCAAAGTGCGGGTGTTGCAGGTCGTGCAGGTCTGGGGGCTGGCCGAGGGCGTGGGCGCGGTAGCGGCCGGTCGCGTCGCGGGTGACTTCCCACTCGTGATGGTGGATTTTGGTGTGGCAGTTCCAGCAGACCAGGGTGAGGTTGTCGACGTGGGTGGGTCCGCCGTTGCTGGCCCACACGATGTGGTGGACTTGGCAGCGTGACACGGGGGCGCCGCAGCCGACGCAGTGCTTGTCGCGGGCGATGACGGACAGCCGTTGGGGCTTGCTGGGGCTGCGTTGCGTCTCACCGATCGCTTTGAGCGTGCCGGTCGCGGTCATCTCGACGCGGGTCACATCAGCGTCACAGCAGATCTGGCGGGCGGTGTTCACTGACACTGGCCCGTGGCCGTCGAGGACGGATGGTTCTGCGCCGTCGACGCCGTGGAGTGATTCTTCGGTGGTGACGAGGAGGACGTGGGGGCGTTGGGTGGCCACTGATGGGAGTTTGCCGTCGTTCAGGTACTTCTCGGCCAAGACGACGAGGGCGTCGTGGTGGCGTTGCGCGACATTCCGCGGGTCGTTCGCGCCGTCAGGCTTGCCCAACGCGTCCAGGACGGCGCGGACGTGGGCTTGGCCGAGCACGGTCATGGTGGCGCGGATCGTCGGCAGCCCGTCGGGGGTTTGGGTGAACCACACGCCCCGCTTGGCGTGCGCGCGTTGTTCGCGGTCCGCGAGCACTCCGGCGCCGGCTTGTTCGGTGAACCGGTCCAACTCCCGACCGAGACGGCCCCGGTCCACGAGTTGGCCGTAGGACGCGGCGTGGGCGTCGAGTGCGGCGACCAGCTCCGCGCCACCCTCACGAGCCGCGAGTTCGTCGGCTTTCTTCGCCGTCTCGGCGACTTGGCCGACGCCGACCCGCCCGTCCCGCAACGCCGCCGCCGTCTCCGGCAACGCCTCCAACTTGGCCGCCAGCTCGGCTTGAGCGCGTGCCTCACCTGGTGACAGCCGCAACGTCGTGGCGAGCAGATCCTCGGTCGAGCGGGCCCGCGCACCCAGATAGGCGTGACGGCGGTCGATCTCGGCGACCAACCGCAGTTTCTGGCCCGCGGCGATCCGCCCGATCGCCTCCAGGTGTTGCGTCCATTGCGTCAGTTCGACATCGGCGACCGACCCGTCCAACACCACCGACTCCAGGGCACGCAACGCGCCGGCGGCTGTTTCCAGCAGCGCCGCGCCACCCGTGACCTCATGAGTCGAACACATGTTCGATACATTACCAGCGACCCGTCCACTCCCGCAGAAAGAAGTCCCCAAGGCTGTGGGCAACGGCACGCACGGCACACTTACATCAGGGCAGCACCAGGCGCACTCCGGTCTGCTCTGCGTCGGTGGAGTCAGTGAGCGCGTTTGTGGCACGGAGGCGTCCTTCGACGGCGGCACGGTCGTGCCACGGCATTCCCGCCGTCCAGCGCCAGGCGTGGGAGAGCACCCTGACGTAGAGCTCGCACCTGCTGTCTCGGGACAGTGCGCGCAGAGCCGACTGGTACTCGTTCCGGTAGACGATGGGGATGAGAATCCGGGCTTGCTGCGCGGCGGACAGTTCAGCACACATGAACGTGCGTGCGACGCGGCCGTTGCCGTCATCGAACGGGTGGACTTCCGAAATCAGGAAGAGGTGGAAGGCCGCTCGGGGAAAGCCGGGGGGGAGTTGCTCGATGTGGCGAAAACCCTCGACGAGCGTGCCGGTCACGAGTTCGGGGTCGACGAACACGTACGAGCCCGCTTGGTTGGGCTGGGACTTGAACTCGCCTGGCCTCAACGCTGGGCGGCCACCCATGATGGCCTGGTGCCGACGACGCAGAAGATCCAAGAACTCCTCGGCTGTCCCCGGCACCACGGCTCGGCCGACCGGGTCGCTGACCACGCGATGGGTTCCGAGGACGTCGTGGGCGTCGGCTGGCCGCGCGACAGGGATCTCGCCTGCCGTGACGATGCGTTCGGCCTCGTCGACCGAGAACTCGGTCCCTTCGATGAAGTTGGAGAAGTAGGCCTCGTAGAAGGGCAGGGTCGTGTCGAGGTCGCCTGGCGGAGGGGGCAGGGATTCAGGCACGTCGATGCCTGAGGGGATCTGCGCGAGGTACGCGGCGAGTTCGGTGAAGCCTTGCATGCGCCGTGCATCCCACTCACCGCCTGCCGAGCGAGCCCGCAGCAATGGCCCAGCCGATGGCCGGACAGGCCGTGTGCCGGCGACGCTGCCGATCAGGTCCTCGATCTCGGCTTGACGCTCGGCGGCGCCGAGTTCGTGCGCCACGCGGATGGCTTGGTCACGCAGGTCCGTCAGCCAGTCGGACGGACGCAGCCGCGATTTCTGCACGAGCCAGTCGCCCAACTCGGCGCGCGACAATGTGCGCGCAGGCTTGCCGGCACGGGCGCGCGACAGGGCGAGGTTGTCCACGACTGTCCGGGCGTCGGAGGTGATGCGCAGGCCTCCTGCCCACGGCGGGTCCTCGGCGAGCGGACGGGGCCCCTTGCGCGGGCTGACGACCAGACCCGGCAGTGTGAGATCGCGGACCCGCTTGTTGGACACCACGTGAAGCACGCCGTCGACCGGTTGTCCATTGTTCGCGGCAGACCGGTCCGCTATCAAGGCGTCCGGAACGAGCGCGGCGACGACCTCCCATCGATTGCGGTCGATCAGCGCGACAGGCTCGAGTTCGAGGTCGGCCGTGTACAGCCCGTGTGCGAGACGGCGGACACGGCCCGCCTCGACTGCTCGCTGCAAGGTGGCGGGAGCCGCGGCCGAGCTGAAGAACACGGAACCGGGTTGCGTCGGCCACGGAGAGGTCAGCGGTCGCGGCATGGGTGCCTCAATCGGTAGACGATGTGCCGAGAAGCATCATAACGGATGCACACGTCGTGAGAAGGCCTGTCTTCGGTAGCAACTGCCAGTTAAGTTTCGGATGTCTCATGCCCCCACTCGCTGGGTGCAGGAGCGACGGGATACCGTCGCGGTCGCACCCACCGGCGGCGGGTGCATGGGTACGGTATGGAAATGTATGTCCGATATATGCACCAAGGTCTGATCACTTTGGCCTAAAGGCGGCGTAGTCACCTGCCGACAACCCGGTCGCCGTGGTGGGTGAAGGTGTCCGTTCGGACACCGCTCCGACAGCGGTAAGAGGCTGCTGACCTGCGAAAACACTCTGGTGTGGTTCCTTGCGTCCACTCGGGGGGTCGTCTAGGGTTCCGGCCGTCTCTTCCGGTCGATGGGTTTCGCGATTTGCGCAACACTTCGCCCGGTGCAGGCGTCTGTACCAATGGCGGCAACTCTGGACCTCATAGGGGTTCGGGGGTCCGGCTGTGCCGGACGGTCGCCATGGGGTGCGAGAGCTCCCCGTCTCAACCCCGTACCTGGTCGGAACTCAGAGCCATTGCGGGATCCACGAGCGTTGCTCGGCGCGGTGCACCAACCACGCGCCGCGTCTTGAAACGGTCGTGGATCCGTGCGCGGCACCTGGCGCACGGCCAACGTGGTTGATCAACCAAGCACCTAAGGCTGAGGAGGCCTCAATGACCGTAGGACACCGATCCCTTCGCGGGTCGGCGCGTCGCGGCTTCGCCGTGGCTGCGATGTCGGCACTTGTGCTGGCGTCGCTGCCGCTGAGCGGAACTGCGTTCGGGGCTCAGGAGAACACTGAGTACCTGACTGGCGCTGACAACGTTGAAGCGGCTCTTGCATGGAGCCAGTTCACGTTCGATTCCGCCGCGGCTGTCGCCGTTGGCCGTGACGACGTTTTCGCAGACAGCCTCGCGTCCGGCCTGATCCAGGGCCTGGGCGATGGCGTCCCCCTTCTTCTGACCGACTCCGACACCCTTGACCCCGCGGTCTCGGCGGAGATCGAGCGCCTCGGCGCCACCACCGTCCACATCCTGGGTGGCGAGACCGCCATCAGCTCGGGTGTCGAGGACGCGCTGGAGGCCGACGGCCTGACCATTCACCGTCACGCCGGCGCGAGCCGCGTCGAGACGGCGATCGACATCGCCAGCAAGCACGGCGCCGCGGCCACCACGGCCATCGTCGCCCGCGCGTTCGCTTCCGGTGCCGACCCGACCCAGGCGTTCGCCGACTCGCTCGCCGCTGGCGCGTGGGCCGCTGAGGACGACCTGCCGATCCTTCTGACCCAGACCAACGAGCTGCACGAGGCGGTCGAGGCCTACCTGGCTTCCTCCGACGTCGACGCCGTGAACGTCGTGGGTGGCACCAGTGCCGTCTCCGACGCCGTGGTGAGCTCGATCGAGGCCCTGGGCATCGACGTGACCCGTGTCTCGGGCGCGACGCGCTTCGACACCGCCATCGCCATCGCTGCGGCTCGCGGGTTCGACTCCGCTGCCGACGCCGCTGACGGTGTCGTGGTGGTCGAGGGCCAGGCTGCCGACAGCTGGGCTGCGGGCTTCGCCGCCGCTGCCTACGGTGCCGGTGCCGGTCCTGCGACGCTCCAGGCCATTGGCACCGACGGCCGTCCGGTCGTCCTGGTCAACGGTGACGACGTCCCCGCTTCCACGCTGGCCTTCCTGGCTGACGGCGGCGGCATCAACGTGGTCTGCTTCTCGAACGCCACCGCCTGTGACGCCGCTTCTGCGGCTGCCGGCAACGGTGTCGCGGTCGAGGGCAACGCGACCTTCCTGGACTCGCCTGAGCTGGTCAGCGTCGAGCTGGGCAGTGGCGACGAGGACGACGACGAGCAGGCGGTCATCTTCACGTTCGACGAGAACGTGAATGACGACGCAGTCAACGAGGGCGACTTCGTGCTCTACGACTACGCCGGCAACCCTCTCACCGAGACCGGTGACAGCGACGTCGACGACAACCAGGTCGAGATCACCTTCGACTACCACGACGCGCAGCTGGCCACCACGGCCGCTGTTCGCCAGGGTGCGGTCCAGGACGACGACGGCAACGAGAGCATCGAGGGTTCTGCGCCGCTGCAGGATGTCTCGCTCGACGCCGACGAGACCGACGCTCCCGACATCACCGACGTCGAGCTCGACGCCGATGATGAGACGATCACCATCACCTTCGATGAGGCGGTCGACACCGACAACCTCGACTCGGGCGATGTGGGAATCGTGGACGGGGACGGCGACACGCAGAGCACGTTCACGGAAAGTGCGATCACGATCAACGAAGACCGTGACGAGGTCACCA
>Ga0299913_10002778_pt1 | contig 14009 bp, 13 predicted proteins | sample RVTome_9_FD_201360 | JGI IMG/M metagenome (GOLD analysis project Ga0299913, IMG submission 201360) | Soil microbial communities from uranium-contaminated site in the Upper Colorado River Basin, Wyoming, United States - RVT155D38 (version 2) ... | reverse complement strand
CAGCTCGGAATTTAGCGATCTCCTCGAAGAAGTTCATGTGGCATGCGAAGAAGAACGAGAGCCGCGGCGCGAAATCGTCCACGTCCAAACCGGCATCGATCGCGGACTCCACGTATGCGATCCCGTCGGCGAGCGTGAATGCGACTTCCTGGACCGCCGTGCTACCCGCCTCTCGCATGTGATAGCCGGAGATCGAGATCGTGTTCCAGCGCGGGAGCCGGTCCCTGCAATATGCGAACAGGTCCGTGATGATGCGCATGGACGGACGTGGCGGGTAGATGTAAGTGCCGCGCGCCGTGTACTCCTTCAGGACGTCGTTCTGCGTAGTACCCGTGATCTTCTCCGGCGCCACTCCTTGCTTCTCCGCTACGAGCTCGTAGAGCAAGAGCAGGATCGATGCCGTTGCATTGATCGTCATCGACGTCGAGACCTCGTTCAGTGGGATCTGGTCGAAGAGGAGCTCCATGTCGGCGAGCGAGTCGATCGCGACCCCGACGCGGCCCACCTCTGCTGCGGCCTTGGGATGGTCGGAGTCGTAACCCATCTGGGTCGGAAGGTCGAAGGCAACCGAAAGCCCGGTCTGGCCTGCGGACAACAGGTAACGGAACCGCTCGTTCGTCGCCTCCGCGCTGCCGAAACCCGCGTACTGCCGCATGGTCCACAGACGGCCCCGGTACATCCCCGGGTACACCCCGCGCGTGAAGGGGAACTCACCGGGTTCGCCCAGGTTCTGCTCGACCTCATCCGCGGCGCGCGCAGGGGGGTAAACCGGCTGTATCTCGATGCCGGAATCGGTCTTCCGTTCTTGGCTCACATCGAGATGCTAGTGCCTCAACCCTTTGGATAGGATGCCGCCGCGATGGCGACCGCGGAGGACATCTACAGGAAACACCGGCCTCAAGCCTTCACCCCCGAGCGGCGACCATCCTCATTCGAGGTGTGGTCGTGGTTCTTCATGAGGATCTCGGGCGTGGTGCTTCTCTTCCTCGTCCTGATCCATCTCTACGTGATGCATCTGATCGGCGAAGGCGTCGATCGCGTCAATTTCGAGTTCGTGTCACAACGATGGAGCAACGTCGGGTGGAAGACCTTCGACTGGGTGATGCTCTTCCTTGCGCTGCTGCACGGGGCGAATGGGTTGCGGATCATCATCGATGACTACGTACGGAGGCCCGGCGTTCGCACGGCGATCAAGGGGACTCTCTACATGCTCACGCTGGTCCTCATGATCATGGGGACCGCCGTTCTCGTCACCTTCGACCCCACGAGCGGGAGCTGATTTGGCCGTCTATCACCAGTACGACGCCGTGATAGTCGGAGCGGGCGGCGCCGGTCTGCGCGCGGCTCTAGAGGCCGGCAGCCGGGTGAAGACCGCGGTCGTCTCCAAGCTCTATCCGACGAGGTCGCATACGGGGGCCGCGCAGGGCGGGATGTGCGCAGCACTTGCGAACGTGGAAGAAGACTCGTGGGAATGGCACGCGTTCGACACGGTGAAGGGGTCGGACTTCCTCGCCGACCAGGATGCGGTCGACATCATGTGCAAGGAAGCCGTGGACTCCGTTCTCGATCTAGAGCGCATGGGCCTTCCCTTCAACCGCACACCCGACGGGAAGATCGACCAGCGGAGGTTCGGGGGTCACACCCGCAACCACGGTGAGGCCGCGGTGCGGCGCGCTTGCTACGCGGCCGACCGCACGGGTCACATGATCCTCCAGACCCTCTATCAACAATGCAACAAGGAGGGCGTCGAGTTCTTCGACGAGTTCTTCGTCCTCGACCTGTTACTGGTGGACGGCGCCTGTGCCGGGATCGTCGCGATCGAGATCGCTACGGGACAGCTCCACGTGTTCCATGCCAAGTCGGTCCTGTTCGCCACCGGCGGTTTCGGAAAGATGTTCAAGATCACTTCGAACGCGCACACGCTGACCGGCGACGGCCCGGGCGTCGTCTACCGGAAGGGCCTGCCGCTCGAAGACATGGAGTTCTTCCAGTTCCATCCGACGGGTCTCTACGGGCTGGGAATCCTTCTGTCCGAAGCCGCTCGCGGCGAGGGGGGGATCCTGCGGAACTCCGAGGGCGAGCGCTTCATGGAGCGCTACGCCCCCACGATCAAGGACCTGGCTCCGCGCGACATGGTGTCGCGAGCGGAGTTCTTCGAGATCAAAGAGGGCCGCGGCGCGGGGCCGAAGAAGGATTACGTGTTCCTCGACCTCACGCATCTCGATCCCGAGGTCATCGAGACCAAGCTTCCCGACATCACCGAGTTCGCTCGCACCTATCTGAGCGTCGAACCCTTGAAGGAGCCGGTGCCGATCGTTCCCACCGCGCATTACGCGATGGGAGGGATCCCAACAAACACCTCTGCCGAGGTCCTGCGGGATCACACAGGAGCGATCGTGCCGGGCTTCTACGCGGCCGGCGAGTGCGCGTGCGTATCCGTGCACGGGGCGAACCGACTCGGCACGAACTCGTTGCTCGACATCGTCGTGTTCGGCAAGCGCGGGGGGCTCAACATGGCCGAGCACGCCTCGACCACCAAGCTCCTGGATATCCCGGAGGACGCGCACGAGCCGACCGAGAGATGGATCGGCTCCCTCTTCGACGGCGGGGGTCCGGAGTTCACCGCGAACATCCGCTCGACCCTCCAGGAAGTGATGATGGACAAGGCGTCGGTGGTCCGCACCGACGAGTCGCTCGGCGAGGCCATCACCTCGATCGAAGAGTTGCGCACGCGCTACGACGGCGCTCGCGTGCGCGATAAGAGCAAGGTCTTCAATACCGAGCTGATCGAGCATCTCGAGCTGGGCTTCCTGATCGACATGGCCGAAGCACTGTGCGTTGCGGCCCGGGCCCGCACCGAGAGCAGGGGCGGCCACTACCGTGAAGACCACACGATGCGCGAGGACGATCACTGGATGAAGCACTCCTTCATCACGATGTCGCCGGACGGCGAGACGGAGATCGGCTACAAGGACGTGGTCATGGGTCGCTACGAGCCCGTGGAGAGGAAGTACTGATGGAGGTCAAGTTACGGCTGTTGCGGTTCAACCCGGAGCGTGACGAGGATGCGCACTGGGAGGACTACACCATCGACGCCGAGCCGATGGACCGGCTGCTCGACTGCCTCCACAAGGTCAAGTGGTACCAGGACGGCTCACTCGCGCTGCGGCGCTCGTGCGCACACGGCATCTGCGGCTCCGACGCCATGATCATCAACGGCGTGAACGCCCTCGCCTGCAAGGTGCTCGTCCGCGACCTGAAGCAGCCGATCACGGTCGAGCCCATCCGGGGCCTCCCGGTGATCAAGGATTTCGTGGTCGACATGGACCCGTTCTTTGCCGGATACAAGGCCCTCAAGCCGTGGCTGATCCCCCACGAGAACCGCAGGGAGCCTGCCCGGGAGCGACTGCAGTCACCCGAGGAGCGAGAGCGCTACGACGACACCACGAAGTGCATATTGTGTGCCGCCTGCACCACGTCCTGCCCGATCTTCTGGTCCGACGAGGAATATGTGGGCCCAGCGGCTATCGTGAACGCTCACAGGTTCATCTTCGATTCCCGCGATGCGGGGGCGAGGGAGCGACTCGAGATCTTGTCTCAGAAGGACGGGGCATTCAAGTGCCGGACGGTGTTCAACTGCACCGACGCGTGCCCGCGGGGCATCAAAGTCACCCGCGCGATCCAAGAGGTTAAGAGAGCCGCCCTCTTCGACTCGCTGTAGCCGATGCGCGCGCTACGGCGGGCGATCCTCGTGGTGTTGATCGGAGTGATCGCTTATCCGTTGTGGCTCGGTTTCCGGGTGTGGGATCAGTCCCACGACGACGAGGTCTACTTCGCCGACGCGATCGTCGTCCTCGGGGCCGCCCAGTACAACGGGGAGCCGTCACCCGTCTTCAAGGCGCGACTCGACCATGCCGCCTACCTGTGGGACGAGGGCCTTGCCGATTACGTGATCGTCACCGGTGGGAAGAGACGCGGCGATCGATTCACCGAAGCCGCCGCCGGCGAGATGTATCTCGAAGAGGCGACCGTCCCTTCCGAGGTGATCCTGTCGGAGAGCGAGGGCCGCACGACCTACGAGAGCCTGCAGGCGGTCAGCGAGATCGCCACCGCTAACGAGATCGAGACGGCTCTCTTTGTGTCCGATCCGCTCCATTCCGAACGCATCAAGCGTATGGCGTCAGACCTCGGATTCGAGAACGCTTACACGAGCCCCGCGTCCTACGTACAACTGAATCGATCGCGCGGAACCAAGCTGAGAGAGCTCGTCCACGAAGTGCTGTCGATACTCGCGTACCAGTTCTTTTCCAAGTAAGAGAGCCACCTCAGACAACCTCCTGCGCATGTCGGTCGTCATCTCGGTGTCGGCAAAGTCATCACCGGGAGGTAAAGACGATGAGAACGAAAGTAGCGATCGCGACACTTGCAGTCATGGGACTCGCTCTGGCACCCCTCGAGAGCGCTTCGGCAGGGGCCCTCTGCTTCGGGAAGCGCCCGACGATCAGGGGCACGAACGGAAACGACCGCATCCGGGGCACTGCGGGCAACGACGTCATCTTCAGCATGGGGGGTAACGACGTCATCCGGGGAGGCGGTGGCAACGACCGGATCTGTGCCGGACCCGGTGACGACACGGTTTCCGCAGGTGGCGGGCACGACAACGTCTTCGGCTCCGCCGGGGTGGACGTGCTGAAGGGTGGCGCGGGGAACGACATGATCTTCACGGGCGGAGCGAACAGCTCTCGCTACGAGCGGGTCGACGGCGGGTCGGGTGACGACGTGCTCAAGGGCGATTCCAACCCCGAGCGCATCACGGGCGGCGCCGGCAACGACGAGATCTCGGGTGAGGGCGGGTTGGCGAACCGGCTCGACCAGCTGTCCGGCGGTCTCGGCAACGACTACATCACGGGTTCCAACGCGGTTCTCGCCGGTGGTCAGGGCGACGACGAGATGAACGGCGAGTGGGCCAGCTTCGCCGGAGCAACCGGTCCGGTCGAGGTCGACCTGGTGGCGGGGTCCGCCACTGGGGAGGGCACCGATTACCTCAACGGGGTGGACAACGTGATCGGCTCGGCATTCGATGACGACCTCGCCGGCAACAGCCGGGCGAACGATATAGACGGCGGTGACGGCGACGACGTCATCTCCGGCGCCGAGGGTGACGACATCCTGGTCGGCGGGCTCGGAGACGACATGGTCGACGGTGGGCTGGGGATCGACTCCTGTGACGCAGAGTTCGAGCTCGGCTGCGAGAGCTAGAGAAGTCGAGCGAAAGGGTCGGACGAGCGATGAAAGCAAGGACCAGGTCCACCAAGGCGATCGCGGCCTTGCTGGGGATCGCCGCCTCGATCACGATGGTGGGTGCCAACGCGGCACCCACCATCCCGTTCCAGCTGACCGCACCGAACGTCATCCTGATCGTGACCGACGATCAGCGAGATGGGCTTGCGGTGATGCCCACCACGAAGCAGCGCTTCGTCACCGAAGGAACGGCTTTCCGCCGCGCGTTCGTCACGACTCCCCTGTGCTGCCCGGCCCGCGCTTCGATCATGACCGGGCGCTACGTCCACAACCACGGCGTTCTGTCCAACGGGAGCAACGACTGGCAGAACTTCGACGAATCAGACTCGATCCAAGCGAAGCTCGACGCATCCGGCTATCGGACGGCGTTGTTCGGCAAGCTTCTCAACCACTGGCCGCAGTCTCGGGATCCGGGGCATTTCGATACGTGGGCTCTGCTCCCGGACGTCGCGGGCCGGACCGGTTACTACGGGGCGACCTGGAACCTCGACGGGACGCTTCGCAAGGTGGGCACCTACTCGACCAACTTCCTTCAGGAGAAGGCAACGTCCTTCATCGAATCGTCAGAGGTCGACGACGCACAGCCGTTCTACATGTACATAGCAACGGCCGCAGCACACAGGTCGTTCGTCCCGGAACCGAAATACGAAGGCGCATCGGTCCCTCGCTGGCGAGGTAATCCGGCGGTGTTCGAGAAGGATCGTTCCGACAAGCCATCGTACGTGCGGAACGGATCGTTCTCCTACAAGGAAGGCAGAGCGCGCCGTGCAGCACAGATGCGGACGCTCATGTCCGTCGACGACATGGTCGAAGCGATCTTCACCGCCCTCGAAGCGGCGGGCGAGGAGAACACGCTCGTCATCTTCGTGTCGGATAGTGGCTATCTATGGGGAGAGCACGGGCTCACGAACAAACAGGTGCCTTACGAGGAGTCGATCAGGATGCCGATGATGCTCCGGTGGCCGGGCCATGCGTCGGGCCCCGACGACCGCCTCGTGACGAACGTTGATATCGCTCCGACGATCTACGCGGCGGCCGGGATCTCCTCGACTACCGATGGTCGCGACCTGCTCGACTCGAGCTGGACGCGCGATCACATCCATCTCGAGTACTTCGGCGATCCCAACGCTCCGTCGATCCCCCGGTGGGCCTCGACGTGGACCCCTGGAGGCCAATATGTCGAGTACTTCGGAGCCGGCGCGGCGGTGACGTTCCGTGAGTACTACGACCTGACTACCGATCCGTGGCAGCTCCGGAACGTGAGGCGTCCGCCGGACGATTCGTGGGCGCTCCGGCTCGAGGCCGATCGCCGCTGCGTGGGGACGAGCTGTCCTTAGGTCTTTCGAGCACCGAGTACACGGACACCTTGGAGCTCAGCCCCCGGATCTTCACCGTGCGGCTGCCGTCGAACGCGACCTTCTTCAAGCGCTTCTCCGAGAGCTCCTTGGCTGCCTCCGAGACGATCACCTCTCCGGGGCGGCAGTGATCCAGCAAGCGGGCGGTGAGGTTCACGTCGTGGCCCAGCAGGTCCCCTTGCTCCACCAGCGGCTCACCGGCGTGGACCGCGATCCGCAGCGATAGATCGAAGTCGTCGTTCCTGGCCCGCTGACGATCCATCGCCCTGCGGATCGCGGCGGCTCCACGGACGGCCTGCGAAGCGGAAGGGAAAGCGAGTAGGAACCCGTCTCCGAGACTCTTCACCATCTCGCCCTTGGCAGAGCGGATCGATGTAACGATGAGTTCCGTGAGGCGCGCCAGCATCTTCACCGCGTAGTCGTCGCCTCGTTCGGCCGTCAGTGCGGTGAAATCGGCGACATCCACGAAAACGATGCCGACGGTGCCCTTCTCGGCGATGCGCGCGAGGCGTCGGTTCGAGCGCGCATCCTCTACGGCGAGGCCGGCGAGCATATGGGCGCTCTTCCATCCGAACTGCCCCAACTTGGACGGACGTTTCCGAAGGGCCGCCGCGATTATGGGTTCGAGGGCCGCGGCGGACTGGACGACGGTCGACATGGGGCCGTCCTTCTCGCCTATCCGCTCACGCAGAGACTCGCGAACCTTGGGTAGGAGATCCGGATCTTTGCGCAGCGCCGCGATCACCGCCTTGCGCACGTTCATGCCGACCGATCCTACTTAGCCCGATGGGGGCCTAATACGCTGGAGTGATGGAGGGACTGCTCGAACGTCGCCGTGGGCCGTTCGTCGCGGTGCTCCTGGCCGGAATCGTTATCTGTGTAGCGGTCGTCTACATCCCCGACAGCTTTCTCGCTCAGATAGAACGGAACCGTCCGTTCACCGACGCACAGGTCGGTTGGGCATATCGGCTGATAGCGATCGCAGCCGTCGTGCAGATCGTCTACGGGGGCTTCTCGGTATTCCGGGTGGAACGGGTGCAGGCTGCCCGCGAGCGCGACCCGCGCGTCGCCGAGATGGGTCACCCGCAAGTGATCTCATCCCTGTCTCGGAATGCCGCCGGCATGGTCGGGCTCACACTGATCTATGGACTCGCCACCATGGCGGTGAGTGGATTGCGCGGTGGGTTCTGGTTGTTCCCGCTGCTCGCGCTGGCACAGGGAGGCTGGTATTACCGAGAGATCGGTGAGATCGCGCGGTGGAAAGCGTTCCAGCCCGAGCCCGCCCAGCAAGAACGATCGATCGAGCCGTGGCAGACATACCTGATCGATCATGTACCGGTGCTCGCGCGCGGCCTGAAGACGCGTTCGTGACGTGACGGGCATCGCGGCGCGCGCGCGGACGACACCAGACGCTCTGGCACTTCTCTCCCCCGGAGCATCGCGGACTTACGGCGACCTTGACGCACGACAACGCGCGCTGGTCGGAGCTCTCAACGAATCGGGGGTGGGCACAGGAGATCGGGTGGCCGTCTTATCCGCGAACCGAATCGAATCTTTGGAAGTAACGATCGGATGCCTGCGAGCCGGGATCGTCCCGGTCCCCGTGAACCGGCTGCTGACCACGCCCGAGATCTCGTACATCCTGGAGGACTCACAGGCTCGCTGGCTATTCACGGATCACCCGGTCGAGACCCTTCAGGTCGGCACCATCGTCACATTCGGCGACGCTTACGAACGTCTTCTGCACGAGGCTCCCCTTGCCTCGCTCGGCGACTACGCACGGGGCCGGCCGATGCACTACACATCGGGAACGACCGGCAAGCCGAAGGGCGTGTGGGTGGAGCCCTATGACGACGAGGAAGCGAAGCGGCGCTCGGAGGCGTTTCGAAACCTATGGCAGATCGACGAGACCGATGTGCATCTTGTGTGCTCGCCGCTGGCCCACTCGGCGCCACATCGCTTCGCGCTGCGAACCTTCGAAGCCGGAGGAAGGGTCGTGCTACAGGGCCGCTTCGAGGCAGCGGAAACGCTGGCTGCGATCGATCTCTTCGACGTGACAACTACCTTCATGGTGCCAACGCACCTCGCGCGGATCTTCGCGTTGGGCGAGCGAGGCCTCGCCCGTTACGACCTTTCCAGCATGCGGATGTTGATCCATGCGGGGGCCCCGATCCGCGAGGCGACCAAGCGTGCGGCGATCGACGCGTTCCCGGCGGAAACCGTGTGGGAGTTCTACGGTTCCACCGAAGGTCAGGCGACGCGCATCTCGAGCCGGGAATGGTTGGAGAGGCCGGGCAGCGTGGGCCGGGCGTTGCCGGGGGTGGAGCTGATCGTTCGTACCGGAAGTGGAGACATCGCGCCTCCGGGCGAGGCGGGATCCATCTGGATCGAGGATCGCGATGCGGAGCGCTTCCGTTACTGGGGCGACGAATCGAAGACCAAGAAAGCGTGGCGCGGCGATGCCTTCACGGTCGGGGACATCGGCTACGTCGACCAAGATGGCTACCTGTTCCTGACCGGCCGCCGCGACGACACGATCATCTCGGGCGGCGTCAACGTCTATCCGGTCGAGGTGGAATCGGTGTTGGCCGAGCACCCCGCCGTGCGCGAGGTGATGGTCTACGGCGCGCCTCACGAGGAATGGGGTCAGCAGGTTCGCGCCCTCGTCGTGGCCCAGCCGGAGTTGCCTCTCGACCCGGAGCTGCTGCGAACTTGGGCCAGGGAACGGCTCGCCGTGTTCAAGTGTCCACGCGTCATCGAGATCGTTGACGAGTTGCCTCGCACCGCGACCGGCAAGCTGCGCCGGCCTCGATCAGAAGAGAACGCGCGCTAGATCTCTACGAGCCGATAGGGCAACCGGGTCATCCACCTGAAGCGGCTCGAGCAAGCCCAGCAAGTGGGTCCGAAGCCGATCGCGTTCGTCGCCCGAGGTCTTCTCGATCGCCGCTATGAGGCGTGCTACGGCAGAGGCGTGATCGCCTTCGGCCGCTGCGATGTCGGCCAGGCCGCATAGCGCCTCGATGTCCAGTGTGTTCCCCTCGACGCGCGCGTTCAGCTCGTTCCTATCGAGGTCGTCCAGACGCATGCGGAGATCGAGCGCCGCAAGCGCTTTGCGGGCAACATCGTGACCCGGGTCGTGCTCGAGCGCGCGAACGTAGGCGGCGCGCGCCTCGTCGAGATCGCCGCGCTCCTCCGCGGTGTGGCCCCGCTCAACCGTGACGTCTGCCTCGCTGGGGCCGAGCTGCTTGAGCCAGGTCCGCACGTGTTGCTCGGGAAGCGCACCGGTGAACTCGGCCACGACCCTCCCGTCCTTGAAGGCCTTGACGGCGGGGATGCCCTGGATCCCGAACGCGGCTGCGATGTTCTGGTTGGAGTCGACGTCGAGCTTCGCGAGGGTCCACGCCCCAGCCGCCTCGACGGCCAGCTTCTCGAGGACGGGGCCCAGCGCCCGGCACGGCCCGCACCACGCCGCCCAGAAGTCGACGACGACCGGCTGCTCGAAGGAACTCTGAAGGACGTCGCGCTCGAAGGTCACCTCGGACACATCGATGTGATTGTTCATCTCACCCAAGAGAACGCTCCGTGCCGCGGATCTCTTCCTCGTCGTGCCCGTTCAGGAGTGCCTTCTCCGTGGCCCGGGGCTCATTTCGGGTGGACGTGGACCACCGGAGCGGTGGTTGATGTCCATGAGAACGGCTGACGAGCGCTAGCGGCGGGTGGAGAGCTCCTCGCATTTGGAGCGGATCGCTTCGGCTGCCTCGGTGAGCTTCGCGGTTTCCTCGTCGTTGAGGTCCAACTCCACGATCTCGGTGACGCCGCCTCGACCGAGCTTGGCCGGAACTCCCAGATAGACGTCCGAGATGCCGTACTGACCGGTCGTCCACGCGCAGGTCGGATGAACGTCGTTGGCGTCCCGCAGGATCGAGTTCACCATCGCGGCAGCAGAAGACGACGGCGCATAGAAGGCACTTCCCTTCTTGAGGTATCCGACGATCTCGGCCCCCGCATCGCGCGTGCGCTGGAACAATTCCTCCAGGCTCTTCTCGTCGACCAGCTCCGGGAGCGGCTTGCCCTCGACGGTCGCGTGGCGCGGCAAGGCGACCATCTGGTCGCCATGGGAGCCGAGCGTGAGGGCCTCGACGGAGGTCGGCGCAACACCCAGTCTCTCAGCGATGAAGAAGCGAAGCCGGGACGAGTCCAGCACGCCGGCCATGCCCATGACGCGCTCCCTAGGGAACCCCGACTCTTCCGATGCGAGGTACGTCATCTCGTCGAGCGGGTTTGAGACGACGATGATCACGCACTCCGGAGACTGCCGTGCTATCTCTCTCGTGACGCCGCCGACGATCTCGGAATTGGCGTCGAGGAGGTCCATGCGGCTCATCCCCGGCTTACGGGGCAATCCTGCGGTGATGACGACGACGTCCGAGCCTGCGGTGGCCGCATAGTCGTTCGACCCGATCACCAAGGTCTCGAAGCCCTCCACCGGCGCGCTCTGATTGATGTCGAGTGCGAGGCCCTGCGGCAACCCTTCGACGATGTCGGTCATAACGACCTCGTCGGCGAGGTTCTTCTCGGCGATCCTGCGGGCGGTGTTCGAGCCGACGTTGCCCGCGCCGACAACCGAGACCTTCGACTTCCCCTGTGCCGTCATCGCTTGCGCTCCGTTCGGTGATGTTTGTGTGACTCTGACGAGTGAAATGCAAGTATCGCAAGGCCGCAGGGGTCGTGCGTACCTGGAAGGTACGTGCGATCCCCGAGAACGCCGCGAGACGCCAGCATTTCGCCGTCAGAGGCCGGAGGATATCGCCGAACGGGGCGCTTAACCCTCCAGCTTCTCGATGATCCCGTCGGCGACCTCTGAAGTTCCGACGGCGGTGGGATCGTCGCGGTGGGGCTTCATATCGTAGGTGACGTACTTGCCCTCGTCGATCACTTGCGCGATCGCGTTCTCGAGCCGGTCGGCCGCATCCATCTCGTCGATGTAGCGCAGCATCAACATGCCCGACAACATCATCGCCATCGGATTGACCTTGTTCTGACCTGCGTACTTGGGAGCAGACCCATGCGTCGGCTCGAAGACGGCGGCGTCATCGCCGATGTTGCCGCCCGGAGCGACGCCGAGACCACCGATCAATCCGGCCCCCAGGTCGGAAACGATGTCGCCGTAAAGGTTGGGGAGCACGAGCACGTCGTAGAGCTCCGGCTTCTGAACGAGCTGCATGCACATGTTGTCGACGATGCGATCCTCGAACTCGATGCCCGAGTCGCCGTATTCCTTCTCGGCAACCTCCTGAGCGGTCTTCAAGAAGAGCCCATCCGAGAACTTCATGATGTTGGCCTTGTGGACGACCGTTACCTTCTTGCGACCGTTCTTGATGGCGTAATCGAATCCGGCCCGGACGATCCGCTGCGTTCCCGTGATCGAGATCGGCTTGATTGAGATCCCCGAGTCCTCGCGGATCTTGCGGGCTCCCAGATCGGCGATGAAATCGATCAGCTTGCGAGCCTCGGCCGACCCCTGCTCGAACTCGATGCCGGCGTAAAGGTCCTCGTGGTTCTCTCGCACCACGATCAGATCGATGTTCTCGTAACGTGACCGCACACCCGGGTAGGACTTGCACGGCCTCAGACACATATAGAGATCGAGCTCCTTACGGAGAGCGACGTTCACGCTCCGGAAACCGGTCCCAACGGGCGTGGTGATCGGGCCCTTGATGGCGATCTTGGTCTGGCGGATCGAGTCCAGCACGTGGTCGGGCAGAGGCGTCCCGAACTCGTCCATGACATCCACACCTGCGTTCTGCACATCCCAGTCGAACTTCACGCCCGTGGCCTCGAGGACACGACGCGTGGCCTCGGCGATCTCGGGACCGGTCCCGTCACCGGGGATGAGGGTGATCTTGTGAACTTTCTGTGACATCTACGAGCTCCTATTTACGAGGGACGACGTGCGACAAAGGGCTCCTAGGCTAACTGATAGCCTTTCTCGCTCAGGGGGAAAGCGACCGTTCGTACGCCGGGTTCGAAAGGTCTACGGAGCATGCCGAACACACCAGGCAAGGGTCTCGAGGGTGTAATCGCAGCGGAAACCGCCCTCAGCGACATCGACGGTAAGGAGGGCGTCCTCTCCTACGTCGGTTACGACATCCATGACCTCGCGCCGAATGCCACCTTCGAAGAGACCGTGTACCTCCTCCACCATCTGGAGTTACCGAAACGCACCGAGCTCGACGACATCAGAGACCAGATCGGTGCCGAGCGAGAGCCCAACGAGCTTGCGATGCGATTGCTTCCGGCCCTAGCCGAGAACTGCGCCCCCATGTCGATGCTCAGGACGGCCGTATCGGCATCCTCCGCGGTCGATCCGGACGGATGGGACACGTCGGAAGAAGCCAACTACCGCAAGGCGATCCGCCTCGTTGCGGTGTTGCCTACGCTGGTCGCCTATTACGACCGGCTCCGTCACGGTCGAGAGCTGATCCCACCCGACCCGAGCTTGTCCCACGCGGCCAACTTCCTGTGGATGTTGAAGGGGGAGAAGGCCGACGACGAGTCCGCCCGCATCTTCGACGTCTGCCTCGTCTTACATGCCGATCACACGATGAACGCCTCTACCTTCGCCGCCCGCGTCTGTGCCGCGACCCTGTCGGACATCCATTCGGCGGTCACGGCGGCGATCGCAGCCCTCAAAGGTCCTCTGCATGGAGGAGCCAACGAACAGGTGATGCGCATGATCAAGGAGATCAAAGAGCTAGGTGGAGCTTCCAAGGCGCGCGACTACACGATCGACAAGCTGCGTAACAAAGAGAAAGTGATGGGCTTCGGTCATCGCGTTTACAAGACCGAGGATCCGCGCGCAACGCACCTTCGAAAGATGGCCCAGGAACTGGCCGAAAAGGCCGGTGACAATTCGAACTACGACATCTCGCAAGAGATCGAAAAGGCAGTGATGGACGAGAAGGGCATCTACCCGAACGTCGATTTCTATGCGGCCAGTGTGTACGGCTATCTACAGATACCGACGGACCTCTTCACGCCGGTCTTCGCGTGCAGCCGGGTGTCGGGTTGGACTGCGCACGTACGAGAGCAGTATGCGGACAATCGTTTGATCCGTCCGGATCACGGCTACGTGGGGCCGCCGCCCCGCAAGTGGGTGTCGCTGTCCGAACGCTGACGCGCTAGCTAGCCTTTTCCGGAATGGCCCGAGCCGCGGGATCCGCCGGTATCGTCACCGTCACTACCGGTGCCCTTCGTGTCGTCATTCGTGTCGTCGGTGTCGTCATCACCGGCCGCGTCGTCGTCATCGTCGGGAGACGCGGCGGTTTCGATGTCGTCGCCCTGCTTCAGGGC
>Ga0299913_10002777_pt1 | contig 14009 bp, 15 predicted proteins | sample RVTome_9_FD_201360 | JGI IMG/M metagenome (GOLD analysis project Ga0299913, IMG submission 201360) | Soil microbial communities from uranium-contaminated site in the Upper Colorado River Basin, Wyoming, United States - RVT155D38 (version 2) ... | reverse complement strand
GCCGACCGCCGCCTCCCACCCCGATGTAGCTCCGACCGCGTCGCCCGGCCTTCCGGATACGAGCACCACATTTGGGTCCGTCCCTCAGCGGGGAAGTGCGGGGCTTCTGATGCTGATCATCGGAATCCTCGTGCTCTCGCTACCGCTCTGGAAGATCTACACCCAACGCGTTGCTCAGGTCCGCTGACCGTACCTCGCGCAACCCCTGGTTCACCAACCCACCGGCGCCGTCCGCGGCGCCGGTGGGTTTTGCGTAGCTGATGTACGACGCTCCCACGACGTGACCGCGAACAGGTGGTACGACATGGGCCCGTGAAAAGCGTTGCGCTGCTGATGGCTCGCGCTACGCTTCGCCGCACCGAGGTGTATCCGGCCCAATGAAGACTCGCTTCCCAATCCGTCTCGGTCCGCTCTCGCGACCGCTGCTGCTCCTATTCGGGGTGCGTGAGTCGAACGCGTACGTGGACATCGATGGCGAGCTGGTGGCAAGGTTCGGCTTCTCCACATTTCGCACGCCGATCGGGAACATCAGCCGTTGGCGGATCGAGGGACCGTGGTCGTGGTTCACGGCGATTGGCGTGCGGCGCAGCATCCGCCACGGCGACGTCACCTTCGGGGGCAATCACCGCGGCGGGGTCCGACTCGAGTTCCACGAGCCCGTCCGCTGGACGATCTTCAGGGTTCCGGCGCTGTACGTGACTGTGGCCGATCTCGAGGGCCTTGTGAGCGCGCTGGCCGAGCGCGGGATACCGGGCGAGGACACGCGCCGTCAGTGAACCATCGCACGTCTCCGCGCCGCTGACCGGCCGTCGATCGACAGCCTGCCATCGACGAGGGCGAAGACGGGTAGGTCGAGCCCGTTGGGATCCTCGTGCGAGATCTCGTCGCGCAGCCACTCCACTACCTCGCGATCGGCGTCGAACGGAGCCGCCAGGAGCAGGTTGCGCATGGGCGCGATCAGCAGGCGCGGCTCGTCGCCGTAGCGGCGCGTCAGCTCGTCCTCGACCAGCAGCAATCCCGACGCCAGGCCGCTGCGCGATTGGTACCACCAGAACGGCACTCCGCCGATCGTCTCGTACTCCATCTCGAGATACGTCTCCGCCCTGATCGCCGCGCGCAGGTTCTCCGCCGCACGCTCGAACGCTTCATCGAACCCGATGCCCCAGTCGTCGAGCCACGCCTGCGTGACGTACAGGAAAGCGGGCCCGATGTCGAGGCCTATGGCGATCTCCATGCCGGGTGGCCGGCGGACTGTGATGGGACGCTCGGCGCCGGGCGGCAGCGGACGGCGGCGAATGAACACCGGCCGCAGTGCGTCGCTCATCGATGTCCACGACATGTCGGCCGGTAGCTGCTCGACGGCTGCGCGCACGTCGGCCCTGCTGGGGCTGATGATCAGCGGTTCTGCGCAGCCGGGCTCCTGTCGCCGCCGCGCCCGCGCTCGTCGTCCGTTCATGGCGCCATCCTGGCGGGCGGCGCTTATCGGCTGGTCAACCCTCGCTTATCGGTGGATCATCCAGCGGCGTGCCGACGCCGGGACTCGGCGCGCCCGCCAACTCAGGGCGATTCGAGCTGGAGCGGAGTGCCCGGGCAGCTGATGCCGAGGTCGGCCAGCACCTGGAGGTTGTCGTTGGCGCCGGGCAGCTGGGATGCCACTTCGTCGCGCGCGGCGCGCGCCCGCCGCAGCGCGGGCCGTCGCTCATTCTGGAAGTACGTCAGGTACTCCGCCGCTGCCTGTGCGTCGAGCTCCATCAGCGTGGCCAGGTCTGCCAAAGCGTCCTGCGCCGGCTGCCAGTCGGGTACGTCGGGCACGAGCTCACCGGCATGAGTCGCGATCAGGCTCAGCTCGTGCGCCAGCAGTCGCGCGTCGCGGAGGGCGTCCTCGCCCATGGCACGCTCGATGTCGACCAGAAGCTCCTGGGCCACGACCGCGTCGGTCATCAGCTCGCAGAATGCGACGTCCCAGCCGATCGGCCAGCTGACCAGGGTCGGCGCGGCGGAACCGCCCGGCGTCGAGGGCGGCGTGATCGTCGGCTGAGGCGTGAAGTCCAGCTCCAGCAACGAGGCGCTCGGTCGGGGAGTGCCCGAGGGCGTGTCGCACGCCGCCGCTCCAAAGAGCAGCGCGGAGCACACGAGCAGCACCAGTTGGAGCGAGGAGCGCGCGGCTTTGGGTCGGCTTGTCGGATCGTGCACTGACCGCGGCCAGCATAACTGTCACCATGCCCGAATGGCAGAACGCGCAGGCCGGCATCGGTGGAGCTGAGCGCCGACGAACGGCGGCTGCTGGACGGTGGTGCCGGTCCGGCGCCCGCCATGGCGATGGCCGTAATCACGCGTATGGGCGAGCTGGCCGGCGCGGCACGTCTCATCCCGATCACCGGCGCGCACATCGACAGCTGCCTGTACCACGGCTCGGTCGGGCTCGACTTCGCCGAGCGCCTCGTGGCGGGCGGCGGGCAGGTGCAGGTTCCGACCACGCTGAACGTGTCGGCGCTCGACCTTCTCCATCCGAGCCTCGTCCGACTCGACGATGCGACTCGAGACCTAGCGCGGCGCCTGATGGACGCCTACATCGCGCTGGGCTGCCAGCCGACGTGGACCTGCGCTCCGTACCAACTTCCATCACGGCCGAGCCAGGGCGAGCACGTGGCCTGGGCCGAATCGAACGCAATCGTCTTCGCCAACTCGGTCCTGGGCGCGCGGACCGACCGCTACGGAGACTTCATCGACGTCTGCGCCGCGCTCGTCGGGCGCGTTCCGCTGGCCGGACTGCACCTCGACCGGGAGCGGCGGGCGCGCATCTGCTTCACGCTTTCAGATGCCGTGCGAGAGCGCGCGGCAGCGAGCCGATCGAACGCCGAGCTGTGCGGCTTGATCGGGCACATCGTCGGCCGTCAATCGGGCACTCTGGTGCCCGTCTTAGACGGACTTCCCGAGCGGACGACCGAGGACGACCTGAAGGCGCTCGGTGCGGCCGCCGCTTCCTCGGGCTCGGTCGGGCTGTGTCACGTTGTCGGCGTCACTCCCGAGGCGGACACGCTCGCCGATGCCTGCGCTGGGCGAGAGCCGGAGCGGACCGTCGAGATAGACACGACCATGCTGGCGCGGGCCTGGCACGAGATGACGACGTGGGACGGGCAGTCGCCGCTGGCGGCGGTCAGCGTGGGCACGCCGCACTTCTCGGCCGCCGAGCTGGCCGAGCTCGACCGACTTCTCGCCGGGCGCTTCGTCGACCGCCGCGTTGAGGTCTACGTCTCGACGGGTCGAGACATCGCGTCCTCGATCGCCGCGGGCGGCATCATCGAACGCCTGGCGCGGGCGGGAGTCTCGATCGTCGTCGACACGTGCACGTACGTCACGCCCATCGTGCGCGCTGGGCGGGGAGCTGTGGTCATGACCGATTCGGCCAAGTGGGCCTGGTATGGCCCTGGCAACCTGGGCGTGCAGGTGGTCTACGGGTCGCTGGCCGACTGCGTCGAATCGGCCGTCAGCGGGAGAGTGGTGCGTGAGCGGCCGCGCTACCTGGACGGCTGAGGCGCGGCCGCTGGTCGCCGGACCGGCGAACGGACCGGTGCTCGTGCTGGACGAGCCGCTCAGCATGTGGGGCGGCCTCGACCCGGACAGCGGGCTGATCATTGACCAGCGTCACCCGCAGCGCGGTCTCGATGTCAGCGCGAAAGTCCTGGTGATGCCCTCGGGACGTGGTTCGAGCTCGTCCAGCAGCGTCCTGGCCGAGGCACTTCGGAACGGCCACGGTCCAGCGGTGATCGTGCTCGGCGAGAGCGACCCGATCGTCGTCCTGGGCGCGCTGGTGGTCGAGCTGCTCGATGGTGCCATCTGCCCTGTCGTAGTGCTCGCGCCGGCCGACTACCGGCGCCTGCGCAGCGGCGACGAGATGACGCTCGATGGGGACGGGACATTGAGCGTCATTCCTCGAGCAGGACGTAGCCCTCCGAGATGACCGTATCGCCGCGCATGTAGCGCACGACGTAGACGCCGGGTCCGTCGAGCAGCTGGCCGGGCCGGATGCGGCGCAGGAAGATCTGTGCGCCGCGCACGCTTGGTGTGACCTCTTCCTCTCGTACGAGCCGTTCGCCTTCGGCCGCGGCTGGATCGAGCTTGAAGACGCGCACTGCCAGGTCGTCTGAATTCGCCGGCTCGATCAGGTAGGCGCTCCAGGTCAGCCGTTTGGTTATCCGAAAGGTCGACTGCGGATCGAGGATGCGAAGATCCCCGCCCGAGCGAGTCCCGAAGGTCACGAAGCCCGGGCCCACCTGGACGAGCGGCACGAACGGTGTTGCCTCCGAGGACGGCAGCGGCGACCCCGGAGGGCCGGTGGGCGTGGGAAGGAGGCTGCTCGGATCGGGCGAGGCGGTGATGGGCGGGACCGTCGGCGCCGACGGCAACGTCGGGCTGACTTGGGCGATCGGCGACGAGGTCCGCGGCACGGACGTCGGCGGCCGTCCACTGATGAAGACGATCGCGCCACCACCCAGCACGCCCACGGCCAGCACGATCACGAGGAGGCCCAGGATGCGGCCCAGGATTGCCCCGGTGTCGCGGCCGGCGCCGGGCGGCCGCACCGGACCGTAGGTGACCCCCTGGCGGCGAGGAAACCGATTAGACACGCTGCGGATTGTTGCACTCCCACCGCGGAGCACCATCGCAGCACCGGCCGAGGAAGCGAAATTGGGCTGCCAGTGGTCATCGAGGGCTGCTAAAGTCGCGCCGCAGTGAGCAGCGAACCGCCTCCGCCGCCCGACGCGAGCCAGCCGCCTACCTCGCCGCCGCCCGACGCGAACCAGCCGCCTACCTCGCCGCCGCCACCGCCGCCGCTTGTTGCCCCGCCACCGCCACCGGGGCCGTCATTCGATGCCGCCGGCCAGGCGAAGGTGCTCTTCTCTCACCTCGACTCGAGCGGCTTCCGCCCGACCGCGATCGTGGCCGGCATCATCCTCGCCCTGTTCTTCGGGTCGCAGCTCCTGAACGCAATCATTCCGGTCTCGGCCGTGGGGCCGGGCGGCCCCGGTCCGGGTGGACCCGGCAGCCCCGGCCCGACCACCGGGCCAGGCGGCCCGGGCCCGACACCGGGGCCCGGAGGCCCGGTCACCACACCGCTTCCGCCCGGGTCCTCGCTCACCATCGGTCCGCTGCGCATGCCTCTCGAGAGCGGCTGGGTGCCCCAGGAGGTGCCCGAATCGAATGTCATCGTGCGCCTGGTAAAGGGTGCCACCGCGATCGACGTGCTGAGCGCGACCATTGAGGGCCAGGCCGACGCGGCCGCCGTCTACAACGCGTACATGAACAACCTGGCCCAGGCCGCCCAGGGCTTCGGCGCGACACAGCCCAACGCGATCCAGGTTGGCTCCGGATTGCCGGCTTCGCGTGGCTCATACACCGGAGTCTTCGGCCAGAGCCAGATCCAGGGTGAGGTGACGACCTTCATCACGGGCAGCACTCAGGGCTGGATCTTCGACGTGTGGTCAGGCTCGGATCTTTCCAGTGCCCTACCCGAGGCGCACAGAATGATCGACAACATCCAGGCGCAGTGATGGCCCAGCAACCACCTCCGCCGGCCGCCCCGCCGCCGACGATGATGCCGACGCCCGCCGAGGCCGCCCCAGCGCTGCCCCGCTGGGGCGTGCAGATGGGGTTCTTCCAGCGCCGCCAGCCGGCTTTCTGGCTGTTCGTGGTGCTGCTCGTCTTCACCACCCTGACCGTCGTCACTGAGCAGCTCTTCTACCTGCAGATCTTCCCGGCGGGCTGGATCTTCAGCATCGTCCTGCTGACGCTCTACGTCGTACCTGTGGCGATCGCCATCTGGTTGCTCGACCTGTTCGAGCGCGAGCCGATCTCGCTCGTGCTGGCCGCCTTCCTTTGGGGCGGCGTGGTATCAATCGGCCTGGCGGTCACGGTCAACACCGCCTTCCTCGAGGCGCTGGCCAAGCTGGCCGGCCCCAACTTCGCCCAGACCTGGGGCTCGGCGATCGTCGCCCCGCCGGTCGAGGAGACGCTCAAGTACCTGGGCGTGGTAATGATCTTCCTCGTCGCCCGGACGGAGATCGACGACCTTTTCGACGGCTTCGTCTACGGCGCGATCATCGGCCTCGGTTTCGCCGCGGTCGAGAACGTCCAGTACTTCATCCAGGCTGTGGCCGGCGCCGGCGGTGCCGACCAGATCGGCCCGGTCTTCGGCATGTTCCTGCTGCGCTCGATCATGGTCGGCGCGTACATGCACGTGCTGTGGACCGGCCTGACCGGGCTCGGCTTCGCCTACTACGTCACCCAGCGTCATGAGCCGCGCCAGAAGCGGCTGCTGGTTGCCGCGGGGCTCTTCGTGCTGGGAGTCGTGGCGCACTTCATCTGGAATTCGCCCTTGCTGACCGAGCTTCTAGCCGGCTTCGGCGGGATCGTCATGTTCGGACTCATCAAAGGGCTGCCCTTCCTGGGCTTCCTGGTCCTGCTGGTGGTGCTCGCGCATCGGCGCGAGCGGCGCTGGTTCAGCACTTACACGGCTGCTGACGTGGGCACCGACGTGCTGACCGAGCAGGAGCTGGCCGAGCTGGGCGGGCTGCGCAGCCGCTGGAGTGCACGGCGGAAGATGGGCCAGAGAAAGGGCCCGCAGGGCGCCCGGCTGATTGGCCAGCTTCAGCGTGAGCAGATCAACCTGGCGATGATCCATGCGCGCGGCGGTGGCGACGACGATCCCAACGTCATCGCCCAGCGCGAGCGCATCCGAACCATCCGCACGCAGCTCAACGCGCTCCCCGACGCCGCGCAGCCGGTGGCAGCAGCCATGCCGGCGCAGCAGGCTGTCGCACCGGCAGCGCCTACAGCGCCTGCGTGGACGCCCACGCACGTCGTTCCCGCAACCGGCATGGCCGCCTGGGACGCGCCCGATCCCAGCCGCCCGCCGCTGGTGACGCTGGCGCCCGGTGTGCAGCTGTCGATCATGGAGCAGCAGGGCGCCTGGGCGCACGTGATGGGCTCTAACGGCTGGACCGGATGGGTCGACGGGCGACTGCTCGGCCCGCTCGGATGAGCAGGGCCCGCGCGCGTCTCCAAAAGACGCGTGAGCAGCTGATGGACGAGCACCGCGCCGCGCGGGCCAGGCGCGACGGGGCCGCTCTGGGCAGTGACGAGTATCGGGCCGCGGCCGAGGAGGTGGCCCGCATCGAGATCGCCATCAGCGAGCTCGAGGAGCCGCCCGTCCGCGGGATGCGCTAGATCGTCGCGATCGAGCGCAGTCTCAGGCGCGGAGCGCGGCGTGCCGGGCGCATTCCGCTGCGCTCGATCAGCATCACCACCCGGGCGCGCTGGCCGCGATAGGGCTCGAGCAGCTCGAGCATCCGCTCGTCGTCCCCGCCGCGCTCGCCCGTGAGCGCCCAGCAGACCAGCCCGGGCAGGTTGTAGTCGCCGACGCTGACCGCGTCAGGATCACCCAGCGCCAGGCGCATCGTTTCCGCGGCCGTCCACTGGCCGATGCCCGGCATGGCCGTCAGGCGGGCACGCGCCGCGGCCGGCGCAAGGCCGCGGATCTCTTCGAGCCGCGGCGCGACCGCCGCCACCGCACGGATCGCATCCGCCCGCCGTCGCTCGATGCCCAGCGGGTGGAACGCCCAGTACGGAAGGCTGGCCAGCCTCTGCGGCGGCGGCGGCAACACCAGCCCGAGTGGCCCCGGCGCAGGCTCGCCGAAACGGCGCAGCAATGAGCAATGCGCGTTCCGTGCCTCGATCGAGGTCACCTTCTGGGCCAGGATGGCGGGCACGAGCACTTCCATGACCGGGCTGCCGCTGGTCATCCGCGCCCCGGCGAAGCGGCGCACGAGCTCGGCCACCAGGGAGTGCCGCGCGATGAGTGGCGCCGGGTCGTCAAGCTCGCCGACGAGCGCCGGCACCAGGGCAAGCGCTTGGTCGGCCGCCACGCCCCAGGCGCGTGCGAGGATGGTGGCGCGCGGCCCTTCCGCCGCCGCGCCGATCTCCAACGTCGCCGCGCCGCCGGGCAGTCGCATCGCCCGCGCGACCGAGCCGCCGCTGACGCGCATCTGTGGGTCTGCCGGCCCCTGCCACAGCGTGGCCAGGGTGGCCATTGCGTCGGTCCCGCTGTGCAGCCTGAGGAGCTTCTCCGCGGTCACGTCTAGGGCAGCACCGTCGCCGAGGCTTCGACCAGCACGGCCTGGCCCAGCGACCAGAGGGTGACCGAGGTGAGCCCGACCATGAGCAGCGCCAGGGGCAGCTGGGCCACGAACCCCGGTCGCTCGGCTTGGCCGGCAGACCGAGCGCGCCCGGCCAGCGCCGCGTGCCCCGCCCACGCGCCGACGACGTGCCCGCCCACGACCGCGCCGAGCTGGATGCTCCACAGGACGGCCGTGGGCAGGAACAGCGATGGCTCCCAGAAGCCCAGCTCGAACGGCAGCAGGTTGTCACCGCGCAGAAGCGGGTCGTTGAGCGCGGCCAGGAGGCGCTGGCCATCGACAAGCAGGTAGGCCAGATAGTGGGCGATCAGATATCCCACGGCGACGGGCAGCAATCCTGCGCCAAGCGCGGCAGTGCCCAGGCGCCGGGCCACGACCACGACGAGCACGACCAGCCCGCCGAGCACGACCAGTGCGGTGATCGAGTCGCGCACGAGCGTCGTCCCGAACATGCCGGTAGCCACGAACGTGTCGAAATAGAGCTGGGTCTGCGAGAGGCCGTCGAAGATGATCGATCCGGTCGCGAGGGTGACGATGACGAGCTCGGCAAGCGTCCAGCGACTATCGAGCAGGCCGGATCCCAGCGGTCGCCGTCGAACACGGCCCTCCTCGGGCGGGCCGTCGAGAGCGAAAGGCGCCAGGCGTCCGAGCAGGTCAAACCAGACACTGAACGTCTCGCCTCGCGCACGCCACGTCTCACGCCCGTAGTACGACATAGCGGCGAGCGTGAAGATCGTGTACCCGATCAGGAACATGCCCAGCGAGCGTCCGCCCTCGACCCGCCCGACCAGCTCCAGCCAGACGATGACGACGAAGCCGATCACGGCCGCCCAGCGCCCCACGCGGGCCGGGTACTCGGCAGGCGCACCCATCGACAGCCCCAAACGCTGTCCGGCCGCGCCCAGAAGACGGTGCAGCGTCGTGAACGGATCGATCCACGACCAGGCGGGGCCGATGAGCGCGCTCACCAGGGCGAGACCGACCCAGCCGTAGACCCACAGGAAGAGCGAGGCCACGTCACCATCGCCCGAGCCGCCGACGAGCGCCTGGGCGACGATCCATAGCCAGCCGATCAGGCCCGCCGCGCCCAGCAGGAGCCGCAGCCAGCGGGGCGTGGTGCGCGCCGGCGCACGCTCCTCGTCGCGCGACGGTGGCGGCGCGTCGCGCAGCATGACGAAGGCGAACGACATCGCCACGGCCAGGGCCGCGCCGGCGACGTAGGCGACCAGCGGGAGTGGCGCCTGGTATTGCTCGGTGATCTGGTGCGCGAGCACGACGCTGGGCAGCGACAGCAGCGCCAGCGGCGCGAGCATGCCGGCGATGCCGAGCAGGCGCGACCTGGTGTTGAAGCGGAGCGGGCTCACCCGCCCAAGTTAGCGGCTGCGGCGCATCCGTTCACGAGCCGGCGCGCGTCAGGCCCCCAGGGCGTGGCTGTCGAGCAGCTCGGCGCCACCGGCGCGGGCGTCCTCGGCCCAGGCGGCCAGTGCCTCATCGCTGTCGGCCGACTCGCGGACGAGGCCGATCAGGCGGGAGACGCCGAGATCGGCGTAGGCGCGCACCATATCGCTGCGGCTGGCGCCAGACTCACTGAGCGACTCCCACCATACGTGAGCCGAGACCTTGAGTGAGTCGGGATCGCGACCTATCTCCTCGCACCGGCCGCGGATGACCGGCAGCGCCCGCTCCACCTCATCGGGCGTCATGCCATCCACGTTGAGCTCGTCGGCGTACCGTGCCGCGAGCCGCCAGGTCACGTTTGGCCCGTTGCCACCGACCATGATCGGAATGCGTGGCTGCTGGATGGGCTGCGGCCGGTTGATGGCGCGCGCGACAGACGCATGCCGGCCCTCGTACGTGGCATGGTCCTCGTCCATCATCGCCCGGACGACTTCGAGGTGGTCGCGCAGGATCGCCAACCGCTCGGGCGCGTCGGGGAATCCGTAGCCGTAGGCGAGCCATTCGTCGCGCTTCCAGCCGGCACCAAGGCCGAGCTCCATCCGCCCGCCACTGATGACATCGAGTGTCGAGATCATCTTTGCCGTCAGGGCTGCGTTGCGATAGGCCGCGCACAATACGACATGTCCCAGCCGCACACGACGAGTCTGCGCGGCCAGCGCCGACAGCGAAGTGAATGCCTCGAACGTAATTTCAAGGGATGGACGTGGAACGGTGTGGAAATGGTCGAACAGCCAGATCGATTCGAAACCCAGTGCCTCTGCCTGCCAGGCCACGTCACGCGTTCGCGTCCAGGCGTCGGCCGGCTGCCATCCCTTGTACTCGCCCGTCCAACCCTGGGGCACGATTACGCCGATCTTCATTCGCACTCTCCGCTATTCTGGGCGCCGCCGCCATTGTGGCGCCGTTAATATAGGAGCAACATTCCTGGCTGAGCCGTGAAATTCATGGCGTGCCTTAGGCAGTGAAGGCTTTCAGGCAGAGAGGCGATTGATGGTCAAGATCCGGCAGGTAGATGTGTCCATGCTCGACAAGCCCAGGACGGCCGCTGGCCGTCCGCGCCAGTTGAGCCCGAAGGCTCAAGCGAGGCTGGCCCAGCACCGCCAGTTCGTGCGCATGCTCAACAAGGTCAAGGATCCCAACGCCGTGTTCGAGGTTCGCCTGGAGGCCAGCGAGAAACCGCTCACGGTGCGCCAGCGCCTGATGAAGGCGGCCGAGGAAGCGGGCAAGGAAATCGTCGTGCGCAAGTCGGAAAAGGGCTGGCTGGTAGGCATGGCGACTCCCGACCGTCGCTCAAGGCGCGGTCGCCGGCGCTCTTCAGCCGACGCCTGAGTACCGCACCGGGCGCCGGCCAGCCTCAGATCCAGGTCTTCGGCCGCCGCGATTCGCGCACCACGCAGGCGGCGCTGCGGTTCTTCAGGGAGCGGCGGGCGCAGGTGACATTCGTGGACCTGCGCCAGCGGGCGATAGCCCCAGCCGAGCTGCGCCGGTTCGGGCAGCGCTTCGGCGCCACTGCCCTCATCGACAAGGAATCGCGCGCCTTTCGCGATGCTGGGCTGGGCTATCTGCGGATGGCCGAGGACGAGGCGTTCGAACGGATACTGGCCAACCAGGCGTTGCTCAATCTACCCCTGATTCGTTTCGAAAACGAGCTGAGTGTCGGCCGGAACGAGGCCGCCTGGCGGCGCTGGCTGGCCTAGAGCGCCTGCGTGGCCGGAGGCCACGCAGTATCGGTGTCAGTCACCGGCGTCCCGACAACGGACATGCCACTGGCACTCGACTGAAGCCAGAATGCATTCGTGCCCGAGGTCGTGTTCTGCATCATGGCCAGGTCCGCGAAACCGTCGGGATTGGCATGGAAGCCGACCGCCTTGACGGAATCGAAGCTCACAGCGCCGTTCTGCCATTGGACGCCGAGATTGGTGAACGAACCGTCGGCATTTGAGCGCAGGACGAGGACTCTCACCCCCGCTCCGTCCTTGACGACGGCGAACAGGTCGTCGCGTCCGTCACGGTTCTTGTCGCCGACTGCATAGTGAACATTTGCCAGGGCCCAGCCGGTGCCGGTGAGCCACGGCACGGCCACGTCGAGCTTGACCGTTGGCGCCTGCGTGCAGCTGCCGACGACCGACAGGTCGAGGCAGCTTGGTGTCGACGGAGCGACGGAATGTGTGGAACCGTCGGTGAAGATCAGGTCGGCCTTGCCATCGCTGTTCGTATCGCCCGACATGACCTCGGTTGTGGTCAGGTCGAGAGCCCCGCGCCACCAGTCGACCGGGGCGCTGAAGCTGCCGTTGCCAAGCGAGCGCAGCACCACCAGGGTGGCCGGATTACCGGGTCCGGGCGCGGTGGGTGTCGACCGCACGAGGCCGACGTCGGCGTTCATGTCGCCGTCGAAGTCGTCGACAAGCAACCGGCTGACGCCCTTGGGCACGGCTATCTTGATTGGCGCCGCGAATCGGTCACCGGCCACGCCGGTCGACTTGACCACCCATAGCTTGCGCCTGGCGCCCCTTGTCTTTACCAGCAGCACGACGTCGGCCAGATTGCTGCTCACTCGTGGCATCCGATATGCATCGGCCTCGGTGTTGGGATCATCCGCCGGCACGTCCACCCCGGTCACGTCGCCCACGCCCTGATCGAGGACCTTGCTCAGGTCGAGCGTGAGCGTCTCGGCCACCGGTGTGTCGAAGCCCGAGCTGCTAGCGGCGCGGAAGGAGGCGGTGGTCTGGCTGCCACCCGACAGCAGGCCGGCGTCGCCGCGCCACTGCCCTTCCTCGAATAGCACGTCACGGTCGCGCACGTCGACGATGTACAGGTTCGATCCGTAGTACACGCGCCACATCTCCTCGGTGGTGAGCCCCTTGACGCCACAGTCCTTGAGGCTCTTCTGGAAGAGGCGGAACGTTCCATCCTCGAATCCGCATGGCTTCGCCTTACCCGAGCGGTAGCCGGTCAGGAACATCTTGTTGGGCTTGTTCTTCTGGTTCAGGAAGTCCTTGCGCAGGCTGATGTGCCAGGTGGCGGCCATCGCCTCGAGGACTGGCGGGGACGGTTGATGGTCGATGACCCAGCTGCCATCGGGGTTCCGCTTCTCGGGGTGATACAGCTGATCAGCGGTCGAGTCGACCACGTCGTAGCACGCGCCGTTCATCGTCCCACCGCGCCAATAGATCGCGTAGTACCAGGCGTACTGCTTGACGGCCTGGGCACCGGCGCGCAACGTCGCAGCGTTGAAGCCGCCGCCCGAGAACTCGGTCCGCACGACTGTGCCGACGTACTGCCAGAAGTCGACGACCTGCACCGTGCCGGCCGCAGGGCCGAACAACCGGCCGACCCTGATGGTCGACGGTGGCATGTACTCATTGGCATTGGTGCATTTCGGCGGATCGGCGGCCAGGGCGACGCCGGCACCGGCGGGACCAAGCAGGCTGGCGACGAGGACGGCAATCAGCGTCCATACGCTGCGGCGCGGGATAGTCATGCTTCGCACCCTACGCAGGGGCCTCCCGTGCGTCGATCGGCCGATGGAGCCGGTAAAGGCGGGACCATCGGTCGCCGCGTGGGGCGAACCGGGGCGGTGCGGGTGGCTCCGCTGATCTTTGGACATGACGTACGCTGGGCGCCATGAGCATTGAGCTGCGCGCTCCGGTCAGCCGAGCGGAGGTGGCCGCCGTGCGCCAACCGGTCGACCGGGCCGAGATGCTGCCGCCGCGCGTCTTCCACGATCCGGACGTGTTCGACTTCGAGATGCGCGCCTGGTTCGCGACCACCTGGCTGTGCGTGGGCCGCGAGGAGGACGCGGCCAGCAGCGGCAGCTACTTCCTCGCCAGCGTGGCCGGCGAGAGTGTCATGGTCGTGCGCGACCGCAATGGCGAGCTCGGCGCCTTCCACAACGTGTGTCGCCACCGCGGCTCGACACTCCTCGACGCCGAGGTGGAGGGCAGCACCGGCCGACTGGTGCGCGTCCAATGCCCTTACCACGCCTGGGTCTATGACCTCGACGGCTCGCTTCGCCGGGCGCCGCATACCGAGGAGATCGCCGATTTCAGCGCGGCTGACAACTCGCTCATCCCGGTCAGCCTCGAAACCTGGCAGGGCTTCGTGTTCGTCAACCTCGATCCCGCCGCGCCGGCACTGATCGACTACCTGGCCGATCTGCCGGCAGCGGTCGCGGCCTACCCGATCGGCGATGTACGACGGGCGCGGCGGATCGAGTACGAGGTCGGCGCTAATTGGAAGGTGATCGGCGAGAACTACTCCGAGTGCTACCACTGCCCGGGCGTCCACCCGCAGCTCAACCGGCTCAGCCCGTACGATCGCGGCCGCAATCTCGAGTCGCGCGGCCCGTGGTCGGGC
>Ga0299913_10002776_pt1 | contig 14013 bp, 16 predicted proteins | sample RVTome_9_FD_201360 | JGI IMG/M metagenome (GOLD analysis project Ga0299913, IMG submission 201360) | Soil microbial communities from uranium-contaminated site in the Upper Colorado River Basin, Wyoming, United States - RVT155D38 (version 2) ... | reverse complement strand
GTCTTGACGATTGGCATCGGGCACTTCAGGCCGCGTGCGTCGAGCTGGACGGTGTCCGTACCCGCCGCAGCATTGGTAAGCGTCATCGTCTCTCTCCTTCGGCTAGATGAAGACGACCTGGCCATCGCCGGCGTTGACGTAGAAGGCGGTGACGCCCTCCACCCCATCGACGATCGGGTCAAGTTGGTCGGCCTCGATGCGCAGCAGATCCATCGACAGCGAGCAGGCCTGGATGTCGACCTCGCCGATGTCCTTGGCCTGGCGCAGGGTCTCGACCCACGTCTGCTGGCCGGCGGCGCGCATCTGCTCGACCGCTTCGCTGCCGCGCGGGCCGGCCTCGGGCGACAGGGGCAGAGGATCGTTGATCCGTCCGGCGCGGAAGGCGTCGAGGGCCCAGTACTGAAGGAAGATGTGCACCGGCCGGCCCAGTGCGGCGGCGCCGGCGGTCAGCACGGCGGCGGCCTGGAGCTTGTCCTCGGTTCCCGAGAACAGCACGAGAGAAAGCGGTTGATCAGACATCGCAGCTCGCTTGATGAGGTTCCTTGCTCACCGACTATCGCTCAAGGCCGTCCTTGCGCAAGAGTGCCCGCCCGCCCGTTGGAGGGTGCCATGTGACCTGCCCGGGAGGTGCCGTTCGGTCGCCGACGGAGTGCAGCGACCTGGCGGTGCGCCATTTGGGGCCGGAACGTCCGCTTTGGACGGTACTGATGGCCCTATTCGCCAGGCGCCGCCCGCAGCAACCTGGGCGGTGGCGACGCGCCGAGTGGCGCGGACGTCGTGCGGACGTCGCACTGCCTCCGATTGGTCTCCGCGGGCCGGGTGTCGTGGGTCACCCGGCCCGCCTCTATGCTCGTTCCAGCACGGCCCGCGCGATGACCAGGTCCTCGCGCGCCTCGACGCGCAGGACGGCCACGCCCGACCCCGCTGGCGACACGATGACGTCGTGCGCGGGCGACTGCTCGGGATCGAGGGGCGCCACGCCGAGCACCGCGAGGCGGGCGCAGATGTCGGCGCGCATAAGGCCATCGTGCTCGCCGATACCGCCGGTGAACACCAGCGCGTCGAGGCGCGAGAGTGCCGTCGCGGCAGCCGCGATACCCTCCGCCGCGCGGCGCGCGAAGACATCCAGCGCAAGGCGGGCACGGTCGGAGCCGTTCCGCGCGGCGGCGCGCACCTCGCGCACGTCGCCGCTGATGCCCGAGAGGCCGAGCAGGCCGGAGCGATGGTCGAGCGTCTCGGCCAGATCATCGGCCGTCAGGCCGCGCCGGCGCAGCACGTGCACGAGGATGCCCGGATCGACCGAGCCGGCGCGGGTGCCCATGGCCAGTCCCTCGAGCGGCGTCAGGCCCATCGAGGTCGACACCGAACGTTCGCCGTCGACTGCGGTCACCGAGCAGCCGCTGCCCAGGTGGGCGACCACCAATCCCAGGTCGCGCGCCGGGCGCCCGAGCAGCTCGGCCGAGCGACCGAGCGCCCACTCGACCGACAAGCCGTGGAAGCCGAATCGACGGATGCCCCACTCCAAGTACCACTTCCACGGCAGCGGATAGACGAAGGCCTCGTCGGGCAGCTGGGCGTGGAAGGCGGTGTCGAACACGGCCACGGCCGACAGGCCGCGCAGCAGCTCGCGCTGGGCGCGGATGGTCTCGACGGCGATCGGGTTGTGCAGAGGCGCGAGCTCGGCCAGGCCGTCCAGCTGTGACAGAACCTCATCGTCGATGAGCGTCGGTTCCGTGAAGCGCGTCCCGCCGTGGACCACCCTGTGGCCGGCACCGCGTAGGCTGAGGGGCTCGATGCCGGCCCGCCAGAGTTCCTCGAGAGCGCGTTCGACGGTCGTCCGCCGGTCAACGACCTGCGTGGCGTCTGAGCCCCAGTCGACCTGCGTCGTGGCAAGCGGATCGTGGCGCCCGCTCTCGATCACGCTCGCCTTCAGCGAGCTGGACCCGGCATTGAGCACGAGCACGCGCGTCATCTGGGCGAGCTGAGACGCGGACCGCGCTCAGGCGTAGCCCGGCCAGCGCCAGGCGGTGATGTCCTCGGGATCCTCTCCGTGCTCGGAGATGTAGCGACCGTGCTCCTCCAGGCGCAACAGGTAGCGGTCGATCGCTGCGCTGGCGCCGGGCAGCTCGCGCCCGGCACGCCGGATGGCGTCGATCGCCAGCTGGTAGCGGCTTACGCCGTTGCGGATGAGCATGTCGAACGGCGTCGTCGTGACGCCCTCCTCGAAGTAGCCATGGACGTGGAAGCGCGTCGGCTCGTGACGTGCCGAGATCAGCTGGTGGATGGCGCTCGGGTAGCCGTGGAAGCTGAAGACGATGTGCCGGTCGCGCGTGAACAGCTGGTCGAACGTCTCGTCGGGCAGCGAGTGCGGATGGCCGCCACGTGAATCGAGGCGCATGAGGTCCATCACGTTGACCATGCGCACGCGCAGCTCGGGCAGGTCCTGGCGCAGCAGGTCGGCCGCGGCGAGTGCCTCGTTGGTCGGCACCATGCCTGCCGCCGCGAGCACGACGTCGGGATCGATGCCGTCCTCTGTGCTCGCCCAGCGCCAGATCCCCGCGCCGGCGTCGGCATGGGCGTGCGCCTCCTCGACAGATAGCCACTGCGGCAGGTCCTGCTTGGTGGCGATGACGAGGTTGATGTAGCCGACGCTATTGAGGCAGCGCTCGATCGTCTCGACCAGCGTGTTGGCATCGGGCGGCAGCGTTATGCGCAGGACCGAACCCTTCTTGTTGAGCAGGCTGTTGATGAAGCCCGGGTTCTGGTGGCTGTAGCCGTTGTGGTCCTGGCGCCACGCATCGCTGGTCAGGAGCAGGTTGAGCGAGGCGATGGGCGGGCGCCAATCGACCTCGTCGGCGACCTTGAGCCACTTGGCGAACTGGGCGACCATCGAATCGGCAATCTGGATGAACGCCTCGTAGCACGGGAACAACCCGTGCCGGCCGGTCTTGAGGTAGCCCTCCAGGAAACCTTCGCAGAGATGCTCGGAGAGGACCTCGACCACGCGGCCGTCGGGCGCGAAGTCGCTGTCGAAGTCGTCCTCCGTCCAGGTGAAGGCGCGGTCGGTCACCTTGAGAACCGCGCCGAGCTTGTTCGATTCGAGCTCGTCGGGCGAGAAGATACGGAAGTTGCGCTCCTTCTCGCTGCGCTTCATCACCTCGGTCAGGTAGATGCCGACCTGCTCCAGGGCGCCGGCCTGCGTCGATCCACGCGCCGGCACGCGCACACCGGCGATGGCCGCGCTGGGGAGGTCAAGCGGCCGTCGCAGCCGGCCGCCGTTGGCGTGCCGGTTCATGCCCAGTCGCAGCTCGCCGCGGGGCACGAAATCGAGGATCTCGGCCACCGGCCGGCCCTCGTCCGTGAACAGCTCCTGTGGCCGGTACGAGCGCAGCCAGCCTTCGACCACGGCCAGGTGCGCGGGATTGGTGCGCAGCCCCGACGCGGGTACCTGGTGCGAGCGGTACGACCCCTCGATGCGCCTGCCGTCGATCTCCCTGGGTCCGGTCCAGCCCTTTGGGGTGCGCATGACGATCATTGGCCAGCGCGGCCGGACTGAGCGCTTGGCGCCTCCGCCGACTCGTGCCTCCCCCTGGATCTGGGCGATGCGCTCGAAAGCGTGATCCATGGCCGCGGCCATGGTGTCGTCAACACCGTCGTCGTCGCCGGCGACGATGAGCGGCTCCCAGCCGTAACCCTCGAAGAGCGCGGTCAGCTCCTTGTCGCTCATCGTTCCCGAGATGGTCGCCGAGCTGATCTTGAATCCGTTGTCGTGCAGGATGGGCAGCACCGCACCGGACGTGCGTGGGTCCAGGAAGCGGTTGGAGTTCCACGACGCGGCGAGCGGTCCGGTCTCTGCCTCGCCGTCGCCGATGATGCAGGCCACGACCAGGTCGGGATTGTCCATCGCTGCGCCGACCGAGGTCGAGAGCGAGTAGCCCAGCTCGCCGCCCTCGTAGATCGTGCCCGGAGTGCCGGGCACGAGGTGGCTGGGGAAGCCGCCTGGCCACGAGAACGCGCGCACGAAGCGCTCCAGGCCCTCGGCGTCGTGGGTCATGTCGGGATAGAACTCGGCCAGCGAGCCGTCGAGATAGTGGTTGGCCAGGTTTGCCGCCGCTCCGTGGCCGGGGCCGGTCACGAGCATCACGCTCGTACCGCGCTCGACCACGACGCGATCGAGGTGGGCGTAGGCAAGGTTGATGCCGGGCGATGTTCCCCAGTGGCCGAGCAAACGCGGCTTGATGTGCTCGGCGCGCAGCGGCTCGCTAAGCAGCGAATTGCTGCGCAGGTAGACCTGTGCGGCGGCGAGGTAGTTGGCGGCCCGCCGGTAGAGGCGCAGGGAGTCGAGCGCGAGGCGCTCCCGGGTGTTGGTCCTGGTTGCGGTCATCTGTGGCGCTCCGGCTGGGCGGTGTTTTCGGGCTTAAGAACAGGTTAGCGCCGGGAGGCCAGGGCTCAGTCAGGAACGGCCGGCGGCGTGCGTACGATGAGCACCGAGCACGGCGCGTGGTGCATGACGTTGCGTGCCACGCTGCCCGTGATCAGGCGATCGAGCCCAGTGCGGCCGTGCGTGCCGACGACGATCAGGTCGGCCTGGTCGTCGCGGGCGATGCGCACCAGCTCCGCCGCCGCGTCACCTTCGACGACGCGAGCGCTGGCGCGCAGGCTGGCCTGGCTGAGCCTGCGAGCGGCCTCGTCGGCCAGGCGCTGGTGATCCGCTATGACCTGGCTGCCCATCTCGCCGTACTCGCCGCCGCTCGGCACGTCGGCGCTGAGCGCCAGGCTGGACGTCCAGGGCAGCCCCAGGTGGGCCACGCTGGTCGCCTCGATCGCGGCCTGCCGGAAGATAGGCCAGCCTGCCAGCACCTCCTCCGCCGCGCGCGCGAAGCTTGACCCGTCGGTGCCCAGGATCACGCGCGTCAGGCGTGGCACGCGCGCGACGAGCACCGGCCGCGTGGAGTGATCGACCACCTCGGCGCTGACCGAGCCGAGCAGCATCGAGCCGATCCGGCCGTGGCCGCGGCTGCCGAGCATGATCATGTGCGCTTCCATGGCCTCGGCCTCGCTGACGATCACCGTTGACGCGCGGCCGCGCGGCACGGCGCGCTCGATCGTTGCTCCGCTGGGCCCGACGCGGCGCGCGGCATGCTCGAGCACCTCGCGGGCGGCCACGGCCAGCTCGTCAAGCTGGTCGTCGAGGTCCCTGGCCAGGACTGGCGCCCAGGCACCGGCCAGGGCGGCCTCCATGGGCTCGACCGCCGACACCAGGCGGATCACCGAGCCCGCGGGCCAGGTGATCGACGCGGCCAGGTCGAGCGCCACCTCGGCCGCCTCCGAGCCGTCAGTCGCCAGCACTACGCGCATGCCAGCGGCAGGGTCAGTACTCATCGGACTCTCCCGGTTTCGGCTGGCGATACCAGACGACGAAGGCAATCAGGAAGCGCACCAGCAGGGAGACCTCGTAGGTCACGCACCAGATGCACACCGCGCCTATGACGAAGACCTGCAGGTACAGGAAGTATCCATCGAAGAGGACGCCGATCAGCGACAGCCCGTAGTGGGCGAGCAGCAGCCCGTAGATGTCGGTCTTCCACCACGCCAGCGCCAAACCGAGCAGCGCGACCGACAGCAGCACGCCGAAGAAGGCGACGGGTACGCCGCCTATGCGCGCGTACTCGCTCAGTGCGACCTCCTCGCAGCCCTTGATCGGGCCACACACCGGGATGCCACCGAACGCCTCGACGACCGACAGGTAGCCGGCGACCAGGAGGCCGATGAAATCGAGGACGGCCAGGACTATGGCCGGGTGGATGCCCAGCAGCGGCCGGGCAGGAACGCGACGGGTGAGCACTAGCGTCGTGCGCGGCCCGACATTGACGTCAGCCCGCGGCCTGCGCCGCGTCGCTGATGGCCCGCGAGATCTCGGGCACCGACAGGGGTCCGCTGTAGAGAGAGCCGTTGATGATCAGCGTGGGCGTCGCGTTGATGCCGCCGCTGACGCCGTCGGCCGTCTCGGCGCGCACTGCGACCTGCTTGTCGCCAGTCGCCATGCACGCATCGTAGGCGGCCATGTCGAGGCCCGCTGCCTGGGCGATGGCACGCAGCCGATCGGCCCGATACGCGCCCTGATTCTCGCCGTCCCAGTTGGCGAAGATCCAGGCGTGCATCTGCCAGAACTTGCCTTCGTCGGCCGCACAGCGGGCCGCCGCAGCCGATTCGACCGATTCGTCGTACGTGGCACCGGTGCGGATGCCCTGAAAGGCCGCGTCGCGGTAGACAATCCTCGCTGTGCCTGGCGTTACGTGCTCGGCGATGAGTGACGGCTCGACGCGCTCGGCCAGCAGGCCACACGCCGGGCACTGGAAATCGGACCAGATCTCGACCGTCACCGGTGCATCGGCGCGGCCCAGCGTCCGTCCGTCAGCAAGCTCGGTCGGGATGGCCACGCCGGGTGGGCTGAGGTCATCGACGGGAGCGCTGCCGCCCCGCTGGAGCACCGCATAGCCCACGACGGCGAGGCCGATCGCCAGAGCGGCGACGGTGAAGAGCACCATCGGCGAGCGCCACCACGCAGGCCGCGCCGTGCGCCGTGCGGCTGGCCGCTGGGTTGCACTCTCGGCGCGCGCGGCCGCGCGCCGTTCTCGCCTTGTGGCCGGAGTGCCCGGTTCCGGCCGCGTCACGCCTGGCGGCCAGGACGGGCCAGGGCAACCAGGATGAGCAGTGCGCCGCCGGCGATGACGATGACCGGCCAGACGAGGCTCATGTTGATGGCCGGGATGAACTGGCGTGCCAGGAACACGACCCCGACGACGATCAGGATCAAGCCGATGACGAGCGGCCCGGTTGCGTCACTGCGACCGCGCCGGGGCGGGCCGTAGCTACCAGATGGGTAGCGCGACGTGCCCGGGTCCGTACCGGGCCCGGCGCTCATGCCGCCCTGCGCGGGATCGGCACCCCCCGGTCCGGCGGCTGCCCACAGGCCCATGGCTCCCTGACGCAGGGGCACGACCAGGGCCATGATGATGTAGAGAACCAGGAACACGCCGCCGGTGACCAGGATGAGCAGCGCCCAGCCCACGCGCACCAAGGCCGGATCGAGCTCGTACGTCTCGGCCATGCCACCGGCCACACCGGCCAGCACGCGATCATCGGGCGATCGGTACAGCCTGCGATTCATTGACAACCTCCAGAACGGTCAAGCGTGATTGAGGAAACGTTGGCGTTGAGGTCCAGGCGGACCTGGTTCGCGGCGCCGGCATAGCCGTCTGTCTGCCAGGTCGCGCCGGTGGCCGTGAGGCCGGCGGCTCCAAAGTTGTGCGAGCTGAGCGTGTCCTGATACCTGATTGAAAGCGCCGCGTCGGGTGCCGCGCACAGCGTCAGCGACGATGCATTCAGGGTCATGTTGCCCGATATTGGGCCGTCGGGCAGGACGGCCGTCACCGAGCTGGCATTGAGCGTGCCGTTGAGCGTCGGTGAGTCGTTGTCGGCGGACCCCGACATGTCGAGGCGCACGTCCGAGGCGTTGAATGTCGTGTTGACGCGCTCGAGCGGTCCGAGCCCGACGGCCAGCGCGCCACTCGCCGCGTTGACTGTCAGGTTTACCGACAGCGGCTGGTCCGCCGGCAGCGACACGTGCCACGTCTCACGGCCATCGTTGGTGAATATGAAGCCATTGCGGTCGTTCGAGCGCATTGTCAGCGAAGTGGCGGTCGAATCTATGCGTGCCTCGGCATCGCCGGTCACGGCCTCGACGCTCCACGCCTGGCCGGGCGCCCGGCCGACATCGAACTCGGCGCAGGTGAGCTCGAGGTTCACCGCCACCGGTCCCGCGCTGAAAACGCCGTCACGGGTCAGTTCCGGGCCTGCGGCCTGGCCGGAGCCGCATGCCGTCGTCGCCGATGGCAGGCCGCCGGCAAAGAGCACTCCAAACAGCAGCCCGAAGGTGCCCGCGACGACGATGCCGCCCAGCGCGCTCAGGGAGCTGAAGCGCAGCAGCAGGCCGAGCCCGATGCCGATCAGGATCAAAGGCCACAGCCGCAGGAGGTCGGCCGCCGTCTGGCGATCCAGGACGCCGAGCTGGACGGCCAGTGGCACGGCCCCCAGGCAGAGCAGAAAGATCCCCCAATTCAGCAATCCGCGGCGGACGTTCACGCTATGTCTCCTAGGCTGGAACGGGATCGTGAGCGGCGGTGACGATGCGCGCCATCTCCTGAAGCATGCGCCAGTTGGCAAGCCTTTCCGCGTTGGTCGCCTCGGCCGGCTTGATCAGCTCGTTGGCCGGGTGGTCCAGCTGGTCAACCATCGGTCGGTCGTCGGGCGAGCGCGCGCACCAGGTCGGTCGTCGAAAGGACGCCGATCGGGCTCAGCTGGTCCTCACCGACGACGACGAGGAGGTGGACGTGGGCGCGCTCCATGATCTGAGCGGCCTCCTCCATGGTCATCGAGACATCGGCGGTGAGCGCCGGCGAGTGCATCAGGTGGCGCACGCGCAGACCCGGCCAGCGATGCCACAGGTGGCTCACCGCACGGGCACGGACGACGTCCGTCTGTGTGATGACGCCAACCAGCACCCCATCCCCATCGACGACCGGCAGGCCACTGATCTCGTGCTCTTCCAGCAGCCGGACGGCCTCGTCGAGGCTGGCGCCTTCGTCGACCACGATCGGATCGGGGGTCATCAGCTCGGCCACGGTGGCCATGCCGTCGGGCTCGTCCTCCGGGCGCAGGTCTGCGTCCGGGGTGCTCAGTCGGATGTACTTCTGCCCGGCGCTCATGCTGCCACCTCCACCGTGGTTCGTGACGGAGCCGACCCGACGGGCTGGTCGCGCAACGGTGCCGTCACGTCTCTCAATTCCTGGTATGCGGCCCGGATGAGGGCCAGGTTGGCATCGACCACGGCATCGCCGCGCTTGCCGACGTGCTTTGTCAGCGGTCCCTTGACGGCGGCCATCAGATCGTCCCAGCCGGTGTCGGCCACGGCCATCACGTCGTCGTGCCCGGCATGGATGTTGAGCGCCTGGCTGGTCAGGGCCCGGGCGCCGACGTGGAAGACGACCGGCAGGCGCTTGCCGCTGATGACGTGCAGCACTTCCCTCATCAGCACCAGCCCCTGGCCGGCGCTGAAGTTGGTACGCGCCCGCCGGCCAACGCAAACCCCTCCGCGGCGGAAGCCGAGGAGTGCTCCGATTCGGGCTCCAGGAACACCAGCGGCGTGTCCCACAGGTTGGGGTAGCGCGGTGGCGCAGTCTTGTTCACGCCTTTGAGGTTGCCAGCCTGAGCGCGGCGAGGGATGTGACGCGCGGTACCGAAGGCGCGGGCCGTTCGGCACTGCGGAGCGGTCGCTTCGGCGCTTCGCACCGCTGCGCGCGACACCTAGCGTCCATTCATGGCACCCAAGCGCGCAACCATTACCGCGGCCGGACCCGGGCTGCGGTTCGTGGCCGGCACTGCATCGGGTCATTCGGTCCTGTTCGACGATGAAACAGGCGACAGCGCGGCGCGGCCGATGGAGGTCGTGCTCGCCGCTCTGGGCGCCTGCTCGGGCATGGACGTGCTGTCCATCCTGCGCAAGAAGAAGCAGCCCGTGGGCTTCTACCACGTACGGGTCGAGGGTGACCAGCGCGAGGAGCATCCGCGCATCTACACCGAGATCCGAGTCGTGCACGAGGTCGAGGGCGCGGGCGTCGATGTCGCCGCCCTGAAGCGGGCAATCGAGCTTTCGGCGGGCCGCTATTGCTCCGTGTCGGCCATGCTCTCGAGCGGTGTCGTGCGCATCAGCCACTGGTACGTGCTGCGCGGCGTCTCAGCCGAGGACGACGAGGTGGGCGAGGTGCTCGTCACTGGCCCACACGCGGAGCCCGGATCGGCGCTGCTCAACGAGCCTCAGCCCGCCTGATCCACGTCTGTGATCCCTCGCCGGTCGCCGGTCGCCGGTCGCCCGGTCGCCCGGTCGCGGCCGATCAACGGGCTAGATGAAGTGCGTCTTGCGCGCCTCGAACTCGAGCTCCGCGCGGAACGTGGGGTGGGCGATGGCGATGAGCGCGCGCGCGCGCTCGGGCACCGAGCGGCCGTGCATCTCGGCGATGCCGTATTCGGTCACGATTGTCTCGACGTGGGCGCGCGTGGTGACCACGCCTGCTCCCTGCTGTAGATAGGCCGCGATGCGCGAGACCGTGCCACCGGCAGCAGTCGAGGGCATGGCGATGATCGCCCGGCCCTCGTCCGCCAGGGCCGCGCCGCGGATGAAGTCCATCTGGCCGCCGACTCCGCTGTACATGCGCGAGCCGATCGAGTCGGCGCATACCTGGCCGGTCAGGTCGACCTCGATCGCCGAGTTGACAGCGACCATGCTCTTGAAGCGCCTGATGACAGCCGTATCGTTGGTGTACTCGGCCGGCCGCATCTCGATCATCGGGTTGTCGTCTACCCACCGGTAGAGTCGTTCGCTGCCGAGCATGAAGGTGGCCACGATGCGGCCGACGTTGATCTCCTTGCGGGCACCGGTTACGACACCAGCCTCGACCAGGTCGAGCACGACGTCGGTCATCATCTCGGTGTGGATCCCCAGTTCGCGCTTGTCGAGCAGCGCGTTGGCAACGGCCGAGGGAATGGCGCCGATGCCCATCTGGAGCGTCGCGCCATCGGGGATCAGATCGGCGATGTGCTCGCCGATCTTGCGCTCCACGTCGCCGATGTGGTTGAGAGCATGGGCGTAGGGCGGGATGTCCACCTCGACGCCGAAGTCGATGTCATTGACGTGTACGAAGCTGTCGCCCAGCGTGCGCGGCATCGATTCGTTGAGCTGGGCGATGACCGTGCCGGCCATCTTGATCGCGGTGGGCATGGCGATGACCGACGTGCCCAGCGAGCAGTAGCCGTGGCGGTCGGGCGGAGAGACGTTTACCAGCACCGCGTCGAGCGGCAGGATGCCGCGCCGGATGAGCGTCGGCGCGTCCGACAGAAAGGCCGGGATGTACTCCGCCCGGCCCTCGGTGACCGCTGCGCGCGCGTTGGGCCCGATGAACAGGGCGCGGTGGTAGAAGTGGCCGGCCATCTCGGGCGCCAGATGAGGGCCGGGACCTTCGATGTGGAAGTGGACGACCTTCACGTCGCGCAGCTCCGGTGCGCGAGCAACGAGGGCATCGAGCAGAACTGACGGCGTGGCCGCCGCGGCATGGATGTAGATCTGTTGCCCGGACTGGATCCCGGCCACCGCTTCGGCGGCGTCGACTACGCGCATTCCTCGAACCCTATTGGGTCTCGTCAAAGACGTCGCTGACCGATGGCTCGGGCACGATCATGACCGGCACTTTGCTGTGTGCCGCGACCTTGGCCGACACCGAACCCAGGATCGCGCTCTGCAGGCGCCCGCGCCGCCGCGTGCCCATGACGATCAGCCCAAAACCGCCGAACGCTGCGTGGCCGACTATCTGGTCGGCCGGCGTACCCTCGAGCGTGTCGATCTCGACGCGCGCCCCTTCTGCCTGGGCCACCCTGAGCGCCTGGGCCAGCATGGCCTGAGTCTCACCCAGGCGTTCGGCCTGCAGGTCGGTGTAGTACGGCTCGCCCAGGGCCTCGGCCGTCGGGCGCTTGACCGACAGCACAGTCAGCCCCACGCTCAAGGCGCAGGCCAGGCGGCCGGCCACGCGGACGGGCTCAAAGCTCGCATCGTCGCCGCCCACGGCGACGAGGATCTTGTCGAACATCGTCTATCTGCTCCTGCTCTGGGTCGACGCGGTTCGTGCGCGCCCGGGCGGAAGCTAGACGCAGGTGCCGAAGCCCGATAGTGCCAATCGGTCCACTATCAGGGACGAGCGGCCATGCCAAGCGGCCCTGATTGACGGTCGTTGACTCAGGGGGCCATGACCACCACGCGCGCCCGCATCCACGGATGGGGCAGGCAGTAGTACTCGAACTCACCGGGCGTGCTGAAGGTGTACGAGAAGGTCTCACCGGCCTCCATGAAGCCTGAGTCGAACGATCCGTCGAGCGCGGTTACGGTGTGCATCACGCCCGCGTCGTCATTGGTCCAGGTGACGGTCGTGCCGACCACGATTATCAACTCGTTGACGCTGTAGTCAGCGGGATCCTCGAGCGCGGCGAACTCGTCGGGAGCGTTTGTTGGCTGGGATGTGCCCGACCCGGCGACGATCGAGATCTGCTCCGCCGCCACCGGCTCGCCGCTCGGCGTGGTTGATGGCAGTGGCGTGGCCGGCGCCGGCGTGCCGTCGGTCGGGCCGCTGGGTGCGGCCTCGGTGATGACCTCGAAGATCTCAGGGTCGGCCTGACCCTCGATCACGATCTGGCCTATGGCGCCCTTGTCGAAGGCGCGCGCCAGGGCGTGGTCGACGAGGACGACGGTCATCGGCACCTGGCCGATGAGCTCGACCACGGTTCCGCCGCCGGCCGGCACGAGCGTCGTCTGCGAGCCGCGCAACGGGTCATTGAGGAGCGCGCCCTCCTGGTAGACCTTGTCCCAGTGCGAGCCGATCGGGTGGAAGTTGGAGTCGAGGTTGAGTCCGGCGTTGACGAAGTAGATACGCATCGACTCGCCGACCTGCATGCGCGGGGCGTTGTCGCCGGTCAGCGAGCCGACGGCGCCGTTGAAGACGACGTACTCGGGATGCTCGAGCGTGACGGCCCCGCGATCGGTGGTCAGCGGACCGGCCTGCGGATCAGTGGTGTAGAACTCCGACTGGACCATGTACAGCTCGTGCTCGACCAGCGGCAGCGGCTCGGCCGGGTCGACCAGGATGCCGCCGTACATGCCCTGGCTGATGTGCAGTGGCACATCGCCGTAGGCGCAGTGATACATGAAGATGCCCGGGTAGAGCAGGCGCGCCTCGATGATCGCCGTCTCGCCCGGCGCGACGGTCGTGTCAGCGGCGCCGCCGCCTTGGCCGGTCACGGCGTGGAAGTCGACGTTGTGCGGGTGGGTGTTGCCGGCCAGGTTGGTGATCGTGAAACGCAGGACGTCGCCGACCCGGGCGCGGATGATCGGACCGGGTGTGCCGGTCGTGACCGAGTCACCGTTGATCCTGTAGCCCCACGTCTCGTACTGCGTGCCACTGCCCAGGTCGATCGTCTGGATGCCCTCGACCACGTCGAAATGGACGTCGACGATGGCCTGGGCGGTCCGGCCCGAGGGCGGCGGCACATCCGGCGCGATGGCCACGTTGACCTCCGCGTCGGGTGCCGGCGGAAGGTCGCCCTTCGGCGTCAGCTCGGGCAGAACGCTGCCACCGGCCTGGCCGCCGGGCCGCGGCGCGGGCGTGGCGCTCGCGCCGGGCTGCGTACCGGGAGACGCAGCGGCGGGATCCTCGGTCGGGCTCGCGGGCCGGAACGTCCAGGCCGCGCGGGGGCCGCTCGCGCAGGCCGCCAGCGTCAGCGTCGCGACGATCGTGAGGATTGTCAGGCGTAGCGTGGTGCTCATCGTGCGCGGACTCCTTCGATAAATGAACACCAAAATGGTTACTGTTTCTTTTGGCCGGCGTCATGGGCCATTCGGCCCTTTTCGTCGTCGCATGGATGTAGGCAACTGAAAGCATGCGATTGCAGTTGACGCGCCGTGCCGACTACGCCATCAGGGCGATGCTCGTGCTGGCAAGCGACCCGGACGCCATCGTAAGCGGCCAGGAGATCGCGCGCCAGGTCGACATCCCGGAGCGGCTGGTTACGCAGGTCATGGGCCGGCTGGTGCACGCCCAGCTGATCAGCGCGCGACTCGGTCGCCACGGTGGCTATCGCCTGGCCCGTCCGGCACGAGAGATCCCGATGCTGACCATCGTCGAAGCGGTCGAAGGTGATAGCCGGCGTCAGCGTTGCGTGCTGCGCGGGCTACCCTGCGACCCGGCCGAGCACTGTTTAGTGCACGAGATCTTCGCCGGCGCGCAGGAGGCGCTGATCGAGCGCCTGGCGGCCGCGTCGCTCGGGTCCGCGCTAGAGAAGTAGATGGCCGCTCGCGACGGCGTCCCGCCTGTCAGCCAGCCGGTGCGTGTCCGGCGCGTTCAGCCGGGTGAC
>Ga0299913_10002775_pt1 | contig 14018 bp, 7 predicted proteins | sample RVTome_9_FD_201360 | JGI IMG/M metagenome (GOLD analysis project Ga0299913, IMG submission 201360) | Soil microbial communities from uranium-contaminated site in the Upper Colorado River Basin, Wyoming, United States - RVT155D38 (version 2) ... | reverse complement strand
CCTGCTCCTCGTGACGCCCTTCGCCGAATTCCTCCACCGCTTTGGCGCAGAACGCATCGAGATCGTCCGGCTTGCGGCTGGTCACGAGGCCGCCGTCGACATGCACTTGCTCGTCCACCCACGTGGCGCCGGCATTTTCGACGTCGGTTTTCAGGCTCGGCCATGACGTCAGTGTGCGCCCCTCGAGCACCCCGGCTTCGACGAGCATCCAGGGCGCGTGACAGATTGCCGCGACCGGTTTTGCCTGTTCGAAGAATTCCCTGACGAACCGAACGGCGTCGTCATTCAGGCGCAGCGCGTCGGGATTCGCCACTCCGCCCGGCAGGCAAAGCCCGTCATATTGCGAGGCCTTGACGCTGTCGACGGTGCGGTCGACGCGAAACGTGTCGCCCTTGTCGAGATGGTTGAACCCCTGAATCGCACTGGATTCGAGCGAGATGAGATGGGCTTCGCCGCCTGCGGACTGAATGGCGTCCCACGGTTGCGTCAGCTCGATCTGTTCCACCCCGTCCGTCGCCAGAAATGCGATCGTCTTTCGCTTTAACGGCTTTTCCATAGCGGTTCCTCAATCGGAAAACGGTAACCGTTGGTCAAGCAAGACCTGTGCCATCTCCGACTCAATCCGTCGAGACGGTCTCGAGAAGCTTCGCAGTGATCGATTGTCGCCAGGATTTCGACCTGTCCCACGGGTCCTTGCGTTGCATCCGTTTCATCACGTCGTCGATGCGAAAGCAATTCGCGGACTCGAGGTCTTCGAGTTCGCGCCATCCGACCGGCGTCGCCACCGGCCCATTTTCCCGCGCTCGTGTGGAGTAGGGCGCAATCGCGGTGGAACCCCGCTCGTTTCTCAACCAGTCGACGAATATGCGTCCGCGGCGGCGGCTTTTCGACATCGTCGCCGTGAAGACGTCCGGTTCGTCGCTGGCCAGTTTCGTCGCAAAGGCTTTCGCGAACGCCTTTACCTGTGTCCAGTCGGCCGTGCGTCGCAGAGGTGCGATGACGTGTACGCCCTTGCCTCCGGTTACGAGTGGCACCGTTTTCAGTCCCAGCCGTTCGAGTCGCCGGCGGAGCACGACGGCAGCGAGGCGGACGACACCGAAGTCGAGGGTCTCGTCCGGGTCGAGGTCGAACACCAGCCGGTCGGGTTTCTCGAGTGCGTCGATCCTCGAACCCCAGATGTGAAACTCGAGCGTGCCCATCTGCACCGCCGCGACAATCCCCTTGATCCCGTCCACGTAAAGATAGTCTGCGCGCTTGCCCGACTTTTCCCGGATATTTACGTGCATCAGCGAGTCCGGAAATCCCGCCGAGGCATGCTTCTGGAAAAAGCATTCGTCGCCGCGTCCTTTCGGGCACCGCAGCAGCGACAGCGGACGGTTCACGACATGCGGCAACATCCTTGTCGCAACGGCATCGTAGTAATGCGCGAGCTCGACTTTCGTTATGCCCTGTTTCGGGTAGACGATGCGGTGTGGATTCGAAATGCGTACGCCGTGATACTCCTCCCGGGTCTTCAGGCCTTGTCCCGGCGCTCGTTCGAGCGTCACCTGCCGTCCGGCCTTCCGAGCCGGGGGTTTTTCATCGCGCGCTATCTGATCCATCGTACGGGAAGTCGAGATGCTCGTGGTATAGGCTTTGACCAGTTCGTCGGGATCGTGTCCGGCGTACTCGTCCCGCTCCTTGATCAGCAGCCAGTTTTCCCGGTCACCCCGCTTGCGGGGCTTCATGCGGACGAGGGTCCACCCTCCCAGCATCCGTTCTCCGTCGACAGAGAAACTGAGCTTGCCCTTTTTCAGTGCATCGTCGGTGTCGCCACGGGGAAGCCAGCGGCCCCTGTCCCAGAGCATGACGGTACCGCCGCCATACTCCTTTTTCGGGATGGTGCCTTCGAACTCCGCGTAGGACAGAGGATGGTCCTCGGTACGTACGGCCAGGCGTTTCTGGCCGGGGTCGGCGCTTGGACCTTTGGTTACCGCCCAGCTCAGGAGAGTGCCGTCCCATTCGAGCCGAAGGTCGTAGTGGAGGCGCGTGGCCGCGTGTTTCTGCACGAAAAACCCGAGGGCCTTGCGCCGCGACCTGTCGCCCTTGCCGGGCGGCTCTTTCGTCTTGCCGAAATCCCGCTTCCTGTTGTATTCCGTCAGCCTTTCGCTCGTTGCCACGACTCAGGCCCGCTTCCTTGTCTTACTTGCAGCTTTGCCGCTCGGTTCATGAATCTGACGAAAACTGATCCTCGCACCGGCCTTCGTCGCCGAATAGAGTTCGACCGCCATGCCAACGAGCGAAAGCCTGAGCTGTCCTTTCCACAAAGGTCGCGCCGCCATTATTCAGACCTGTAAGCAACGGATGACGATTCGTGCACCGTCTTTCGCAGTGCTTTGGCCAAAACTTTGGCAAATGGTTTTGCAATAAATGTGCCAGTGACCTCGGAAGCTTGCGGCGTGCGTCGACGCAAACTTTTGCCGGACGGACTCGAAGTGTGGCATCCGCCAGGTGGTGTGCCGGCGGGCGTTTGTAAGATTTTCCGGTCACGGGAGTATTTTGCCGCGCGCGCAAAACCGACCGCCGCTTTCCCCGCGGCGCAGGCCGCGTGTTCGCATGGCATACATCTTGCAATCGTGGGGGCAGCGCAAATCCGGCACCCCGCCGGTCCGAGCAGACGAGACCATGAACAGACCGGACCCTTACATCGACAGCGATACCGAGCTTCCGCGCGTACTTCTGGCCAGCAACCGGGAACCATTCAGAATCATCAGGGACGCGAACGGAGAGGTCAGTCGCTGCGAGAGGTCCATCGGTGGTCTCGCTTCAGCGCTGTCTCCGGTCCTCGAACGCTGTGACGGCGTGTGGGTATCCTGGGATCCCGACGTGCTGGGTGCCGACGACGACGATCGGACCCGTGAGCAGAACGGCGACGGAATTCCGTTCCCCATGATCCAGGTAGGGCTTCGGAAATCCGAAGTGAAGGGTTATTACAACGGATTTTGCAACCGGGCGTTGTGGCCGCTGTGCCATACCGTGTTGCGTTGCGTGACGCCGCGGCTCGATTACTGGCAGGATTTTCGTGCAATCAACGACCGCTTCGCCGATGTCATTGCCAGCCGCTCGAAGAAATACGAGGTAATCTGGATTCACGACTATCACCTGATGCTGGTTCCTGCCGCGATGCGTCGACGCATCGATCCGCAGCATCGCATCGGGTACTTCCATCACGTGCCTTTTCCGAACGTCCGCGTGCTGAAGGCCTTCCCGTGGCACCGGCAACTGATCAAGGGCCTGCTGGGAGCGGACGCGATCGGATTTCACACTCCGGAGTACGCCGGCAACTTCATCGAATGCTGCCAGGAACTGGTTGGTTGCGACACCCGTTCGGAACCCGGAACGGTCCACCATGGCAAGCACAAGACGGTAGTCAGGGTTCGCCCGATTGGCGTTGACGCGAGCAGGTTCGCCGCTCTGGCGCACGAGCGCGGCGTGCAGAACGATGCCATCGGGATTCGCAGGCAATATCCTTGCGAGCGTTTCGTGCTGAGCGTCGACCGCATAGACTATGCCAAGGGCATCGTGGAGCGAATCGAGGCGATACGCTCTCTGTTTGCCCGCATCCCGCAATGCCGCGGCATTGTCACGTTCATGCAGGTTGCCGTGCCTACCAGAACGGATGTGCCGGAATACCAGCAATATCGCGCCAAAGTCGAGGCGGCGGTCAAGGCGCTGAACGCGGAGTTCGCGCACGGCGACTGGAAGCCCCTCATCTACCGGACGGAGCCGCTGAAGCGGCGCGAACTGGTCGCCCACTACCTTGCCGCCGACGTCGCCTGCGTAACGCCCCTGGCCGATGGCATGAATCTGATCGCATCCGAATATTGCGCGTCGCGAACCGATGGCGACGGCGCACTGGTACTGTCCACCCAGGCCGGCGCCTCCACGATACTCGGCGAGTTCGCGATCACGGTCGACATCAGGAAGCAGGAATCCGTCGTAACGGGCATTCTTCAGGCGTTGACCATGTCTGAGGCGGAGCGTGCCCAGAGAATGCAACGGCTGCGCTCGATCGTCATGAACAACACGACGGGCCGGTGGCTGCACAGGTGCGTCCACGACATCGTACAACCGAAGCCCGCCGATGCCGAAGAACTCGCAGCACTGGCAAAGGCCGTCCACGTACGTCGCGGTAGTGCCGGGGAGCGGTTGCGGGCGGGTTCAGCGAAAGAAAGATCCGTATCCCACTCATCCAGACCGGCGGCAAAGCGCGCGCCCGCGGCGAACGTTCCACCCGCCCATTAGCCCGGATATCTCACCGATTCGCGGGAATCTCGCCGTTCATTCTCAAACGAATGGCACTAGCTTGAGAAGAAGGAAATCTGGCACCGCCTCAGGCCTCGGCCGGGGGGTGCCCTTTGGCGCAAATAAAGCGGACCGCAGGGAGCCATTGCGTCAAAGGGCACCCCCCGGCCGAGGCCGAAAAGCACTACCATGTGACAATCCCCCGAGCCGGTCGGCACAGCGCGAATAGCGTCTATAATATCGGCGGCCAGACGCATCCGGGGCGATCCGCGCGATGATCAAGAGGTTCGCAAAAGAAGTAATCCGACGCGGCGTTCTCAAAGCGCTCGGCGCCTATCTCGCAATCATCTGGCTGCTGGCGCAAGGCGTCGTCGACGTCTTTCCGGCCCTTGGGCTGCCGGAGTGGACCGTCAAGGGCTACCTGATCGTAGTCATATCGGCCATCCCGGTAGTTGCCGTGGTTTCATGGAAGTACGATCTGACCCGAAAAGGCCTGCTGCGAGACAGGGGCGCTGCCGCGCCTGGTTACGACCTCGCGGTCGCGGCAGGCGGCGGTCCGACCCGCAGGTCGGATTTGCACACGCAATCCATGCAGTCGACGCTGCGGGTCGGCTGGACCGGTCCGGACGGCCGGCCGTGCGAGCAGGAGTTCAACACACAGTTCATAATCGGCCGGGATCTGAAAGCGGATGTGCGCATCGCAGACGATCGCGTCAGCCGGCGGCATGTCAAGGTATATCCGAGAAACGGCGAATGGTACGTCAAGGATCTCTCGAGCCTGAACGGCAGTTACATCGACGCGGTGCCAATCAATGAAAGGAAAATCGATTCCGACACGTCCGTGTCGCTCGACAAGGGCGGGCCGGTCATCAGATTGTCGGCCAGAACCGCGGAGCCGACTCGGCTGACGGCCAAGACATCCTGAAACCTAGCCTGGATATCTCACCGATTTCGCGGGCTAGGTGCTCTGTTCCGTGGAGGCTCACGAACGGCGGCGTTCATACAACCGGGACCGGCATGCCATAATCGGCGTTTTCGACCCTCCTGACGGCCGTTCCGGCGGTACGGCTGAGGCTGGCTGGCGCTCACCGCGCGACGGGTCCGGTTACTCGCCATGAAAGTATTGCAGCAGTTACTAAAGCAGTTCCTTGCTCGCGACATTGGCCTGGAAGAACTGCAGCGCCGGTTTGCCCTGGCGCTGACAGAACAGCCGGATCTCGCGGGCAGGGCAGCGGCCTGGCTCGATGCGGGCGAACGGGACGGGCTGCTGTCGTCGGCTGTCTGCACGTCGCTGAAAAACGTACTTGTTACCTACCTCGCGACTTCGGCATGCGACCCGGATATCAGGCAGTCCGGAATCTTCGATACGCTGTCTGAAGCGAGCGAGGAAGAGGGCGCTGCCGGAGGGGATCGCCGGACGCTGGTGCGTCATACCGCCGACCGCCGGGCCCGGGATCACGCCGACGATGCAACCCGAGTGGGGTCCGCCGCAGAAGCCCTGGCAGCGGACGGTACGCTGACCGTCGGCTCCGTGATCAGCGGCCGCTTCACACTGATCGAGCGCCTGGGCAGCGGCGGCATGGGGAGTGTATTCAAGGCCCGCGACCGCCTTCGTGAAGAGGCGCAGGACCGCAATCCCTTCGTAGCCCTGAAGGTCCTTGGCGAGGAATTCAAGGCGCACCCGGATTCGATGATCGCGTTGCAGCGCGAGGCGCGCAGAGCGCAGACGCTTGCGCATCCGAACGTCATAACGGTGCACGATTTCGGCCGCGACGGGCCACATGTCTATATCTCGATGGAGCACCTCGAGGGGCGGAGTCTCGACTTGCTCGTGCAGACGGACTACCGCGGCGGCCTGTCTCTGTCCGAGGCCTGGCCGATTATCGAAGGGATGGGGCGCGCACTCGAATACGGTCACAAGAAAGGCATCGTGCATTCCGACGTCAAGCCCGGCAATGTCTTTGTTTGCACGGACGGGAGCGTCAAAGTGCTGGATTTCGGCATATCCCGTCCAATGCAACTCGCCGGCGCTCCGCTTTCGGAGAAAACCGCTTTCGATCCCGGCACGAGGCTGGGCGGGCTGACGCCTTCTTATGCGGCACTGGAAATGTGGGCGCGGGCCACGCCGGATCCGCGCGACGATATCTACGCTCTCTCCTGCGTCAGTTACCTGTTGCTCACCGGACGCCATCCGTTCGGTGGCAAACCCGCGACGGAAGCCGTACACGAAAATCTGGAACCGGCTCGCATCGAGTCGCTGTCTCGCGGCCAGTGGGGCGCCATAGCGGGCGGTCTCGCTTTCAAGCGAGAGAACCGGCTGCCGTCGGTGTCCCGGTTTCTCGAACGGCTGTCTCCTTCCTCGGTCGTGCGTTCGCGACGCCGCTACGCCGCGCTGGCGGTGGTGCTGGTTGCGTCCGTCGCCGCGGCATTCGGCGTGCGCTATTACGGCGGTACGATCGAAGGGCGGGTTCTCGACGACCAGGGTCGCATGCAACGTGGCGGCATCGCCGAACCGGCCGAACGGCCGGTGCTCTCCACCGAACAGCAACAGTCGATAGGCGCCTGGCTGCAACTTGCGGAGCTCAACCTGTCGGATGTCAGTCTTGCGTCCAGCTCGGACGATCTGGCCTACGTCCTGAGCGACGGCCCCAACGCGGTGAAGCAGCTCTCAGAAAGCGTCCTGGAGTATGACCCGTGGTATGAGGAGGCACATGATCTGCGGCGAAGAGTGGTCAACCTCTATACCGCCAAAGCTCAGCAACTGGTTGACGCCAGGGACTTTTCGGGTGCGATGGAGATGGTTCGCCGCGGCGCCGAGATCGATCCCGGAAGCCGCCCTCTGTACCGGCTGCGGCTGGACATCTGTTCGAGCGAGCCGGCTCTGTGCCCGGGCCGGTAGGAATCCTCCGCACAAGTGGCAACAGACCCGGGCGCTTGCATCAGGACTTGTCGGGGTACCAGCCGGGTAAGCGGTCTTCGCTTCGCCGGCTGCGCCCTGCTGGTTGCCCACGCGGTATTCGTCGCCTGCAGCGTAAGACCGGAGTGGCAGCGGCTTGCTTCCGGAGCGGGCCTCGAGGTCCGCTGGATCGAGACCGGTGCGTTCAGGCATCTCGTCATCGCCAACGCCCGCTCCGCCGGGCACCTCAACATCTATATCGAAGGCGACGGGCGTCCGTGGATACGCGAGCGCCGTATTGCCGTCGATCCCACGCCGGCAAATCCGTTGTTGCTGCGGTTGATGGTCGACGACGAGCGTGCCGCCGTTTATCTCGGCCGGCCATGTTACTTCGGTACCGCGACATCGCCGTCCTGCGATCCCTACATCTGGACGACCGGGCGATATTCCGAGCCGGTCGTCCGGAGCATGTGTGACGCGGCGAACCGTCTGTCGGTCGAGCGCGGGGCAGACAGCGTGGGGCTGATCGGGTATTCCGGCGGCGGCGCGCTTGCCGTCGGTATGCGCGACTGCATACACCGTCTGAAGTCGATTACCACCATCGCTGCAAACCTCGACGTGGACGCATGGACGGCGCACCATGACTATGCGCCGCTCGAGTTGCCCGCCCGGCCTGTAGCCGTTGCCGGCGATCTCACGCAGGTAGCGGAAACGCACTGGCAATGCAGCGCGGATGAGAATGTCCCTCCCGAAATCACGGACAGATACTTCGAGAAGCATCCGGCGGCGATCCGCATGATCGTCGACGACTGTTCGCACGATAAGGGGTGGATGCGCCATCGGCAGCGCGTACAGGCGAGCCGGAAATCCGATCACGGTATCGGGCCGCTACGCGAGCCGATGAGGGAGGGCAAACAGAACTCGCTTGAATCCGAGGCACAATCAGACAATACTAGAGAATCGAATCGACCCTGACCGTGATCCGATAGCGCAAGCAATCCATAATAAAATCAACGGTCAGCTGCTCATTCGCGGAGAGCACTTCAAATGGACGCAAAGTCCGCCGGGGCATCGAGGCGCTCAGTGACTGCTGGCCGGTCGACGGGTCCCCAATGCCGATTCTTAAAGCCTGGCACAGCCGCATGAGCCGCGAACAGGTTCCGACACTTGCCGAGTTCGTGAGCGGCGTCGAAAAGCGAAACCCCGGGCAGCCTGAATTCGTCCAGGCGGTCACGGAGGTTGCCGCGGACGTGCTCCCTTATCTGGAGAATCATCCCCGTTTTCACGATTTGCAGATCCTGGAGCGACTGGCCGAGCCCGATCGGGTGGTATCGTTTCGCGTCTCATGGCAGGACGACGCAGGACAGGTCCGGGCGAACCGCGGCTTCCGTGTCCAGCACAACAATTCGATCGGCCCTTACAAGGGCGGCCTCAGGTTTCATCCGTCGGTGAATCAGAGCGTTCTGAAATTCCTGGCTTTCGAGCAGACATTCAAGAACGCCCTGACCGGATTGCCGATGGGAGGCGCGAAGGGCGGATCCAACTTCAATCCCAAGGGCAAGAGCGAGTACGAGATCATGCGCTTCTGTCAGTCCTTCATGGGCGAGCTCTATCACCATATCGGCGAGAATACCGATGTTCCCGCGGGAGACATCGGCGTGGGCGGCCGCGAGATCGGGTACATGTTCGGGCAGTACAAGAAGATTACGAATCGTTTCGTCGGGGTACTGACCGGCAAGGGAATCGAGTTCGGCGGCAGCGCGGTGCGGGTGGAAGCAACAGGGTACGGCGTGGTCTATTTCATGCAGTCGATGCTGAATCGCCTCGAGACGGACCTCGAGGGCAGCACCTGTGTGATCTCGGGTTCCGGAAACGTCGCCCAGCACGTATTGGAGAAGGTCCTTCATCTGAAAGGCAAGCCCGTGACGATGAGCGACTCGTCAGGATTCATTTACGACAAAGGCGGTATCGACGCGGAGAAACTGGAGTTCGTCAAACAACTGAAAAACACGCGACACGGCAGAATTTCCGAGTACGCCGAGAAGTTCGGCGCGGAATTCCATGGGAACGGGGCTGCGCCGTGGCGGGTGCCGTGCGATTTTGCATTTCCCTGCGCCACGCAGAATGAACTCGATTTCGAGGACGCGGCTACGCTCGTCGAGAACGGCGTCCGCGGCGTCGCCGAGGGCGCCAATATGCCGACTTCGTTGAAGGCGCTGAAGCGCTTCCAGGCCGCAAAAGTCCTGTTCGGGCCGGCGAAGGCCGCCAATGCCGGCGGCGTGGCCGTATCCGGTCTCGAGATGAGCCAGAACTCCGCTCGCATCAGCTGGAGCGAAGTCGAGCTGCAACGATTGCTGCTCGAAATCATGCAGTCTATCCACGATCGTTGCGCGCAGTATGGCACGGTCGAAGGGCAGGGCGATTATGTCAACTACGTCAAGGGCGCCAATATTGCAGGGTTCGTAAAAGTGGCCAGCGCCATGGCGGCACAAGGAGTCGTGTAGCACGGCAGGAGATTGCCGGCAGGCGCAATTTGAACGACCGGAAGATCGAGGTTTACGGCGATGAACATTTCGTGTGTTGCAGGATTATGGCGCCGGATCATGTATGGGGCAGCCGGGTTCCTTTTCGTCATGTTGAGCGCGGTTGCACAGCAACGCACGGAAACGGAAGAGCGTATCTTCATCGCTGCGGCGAATATGGAAGACGCAATCGTCGTCGATTGTCAGTTGCCGGGCAAACTGCGCAAGCTGGGCGGCACACGCACCTATCTCACACCGGGACGAACCGTGCGCACGTCCGCCGTGGAGTGCCGCACGCGCGGCGGGGAATACACTCTGGGCGATCTGGCCAGTGGGACCCTCTCCCTGACGCGCTGGCTCGATCCTGCGAACGACGGTGACCCCGAGGCGCAGTATTACGTCGCCCGGATCTATGCAAACGGGATGGACAACGTGCCGGTCGACTACGGGCAGGCAGCCGCCTGGTACCAGCGGGCTGCGGACCAGGGTTACAGCGAAGCGAAGCAGGAACTGGGATACCTGTACGAGCAAGGGCTGGGCGTCGAGAAGGACCCGTTGCTCGCCCTGAATCTCCAGCGCGACGCATCCGGTCTGGGCGAGGAGCTCGATTACGCGTGGAAAGTCGCCGAGGCAGAACGCGTACAGGCCGAGCTGGCCGCCCAGCTCGAGGCGGCGAACGACGGTCTGCAACGCTCCCGGCTGGAGTTGCGGAACACGCAGCAGCAACTTGCGGGTGCGCGCGGCGAGGTTCGCCAACGCGAGGCCGAGATGGCCGGAATCATCGCCGAATTGCGGCAAGCCGAAAGCCGGGCCGGGAACGTTGCGCCGGAACGTATCAATGCGCTCGAAGGTGCGCTCGAAGAAGCAAAGGTCCAGCTTGCCGAGAGCCAGACGCGGATCGTGGAGCTGGAGCGTGAGCGCGATGGCGCCGTTGCCGGGCTCAAGGCGGAGCTGATGGGAGGCCAGGCAACCAGTCTGGAGCTCAGGGAGCTTCTCGCGGTCTCCCGCGGTGAAACCGATACATTGCGCGCCGAGCTGGCCAACGAACAGCAACGCCTCATTCAGTCGGAAGAAGAGTTGCGCGCCCTGCGCGACCGGTATCGCGAAGAATCCGGGCAACTGGCGGCGGAAAACGAACGCCTGCTGGCGGCCCGCTCGCGCTCCGAATCCGATACCGCCGCGCTGCTCGCTGCCCGTGAGGCGGGCATCGCCTCGCAAAATGCACGCGTCGCCAGCCTGGAGACCGAACTGCAGCGATTGCGGCAAAGAGTCGCCAATATGTCGTTGCAGGAGCCTGCACTGCAACAGGAGGTTGCTGCGATGGAGTCGCGGTACGAGGCCGAGCTTGCGAAGCTGCGCGCGGAACGCGACCTGCTCGACGAGAGCAACAGCCGCAGTCGTGAAGAACTCGACGCAATGGCCGCCAGGACGCAGAAGCGCCTGCAGGAGAAGGAATCGGCGCTTCAGGCAAAGCGACGGGAAATTGACAGCCTGCGCGCAGCATCCGACACGCTGCGCGGCCGTGTCGCCGAACTCGAGGCACGTCAACAGCAGCAGGCAGCGTCGGCGGGAGCCGCCACGGGACTGCTGCAGACGGAGCTCAGTGCGTCGCGCAAGGAAGTGATCGAATTGAGGGACTCGCTCGAAGCCATGCAGGCCGAGAAATCGGATTTGCAGGCGACGCTGTCGAAACAGCGTCTCGAGCTGCAGAATGAGCTGCAACGGACCGAAGCGGCGAACCGGCAGAAAATCGCCCTTCTCGAGGCGGAGATCGTCGCCAGCGAGAGCACGATAAATGCACAGAACCTCAGGATCAGCGGCCTCGAGTCGAAAATCAGGGAGAGCGACGTCGAACTCGCCCGCCTCAGAGACGATCGGACGACGAGCGAACCGGTGTCCGAGGAAGTGCGCAACGCCATGGCGGTTCTCGAGATGGCGCGATCCGCTCCCGGTAACTATTACGCTCTGCTGATTGCGAACGAGCAGTACCAGCACCTGCCGCCGCTGACCACGCCGGTCAGAGACGTGAACGTGATCCGGCAGCTGCTGACCGAGCGCTATGCCTTCGAAGTGGAACTTCTGGAGAACGCCACCGACGACCAGATCATGAAGGTTCTGCACCAGTACGCCAACACGTTGACCGAGGCCGACAACCTGCTGATCTATTACGCGGGGCGGGGAAGCACGCCGGACGGCCCGCCGGACCGGGCGTACTGGCTCGGGGTGGACTCGGACCCCGAACTCCCGAACACGTGGCTGCTGGCGGAACACGTCAGCGAAAAGATCAAGCAGATTCCGGCGAAACACGTGCTGGTAGTGACCGATTCCTGTTTCTCGAAACGGCGCACCGGTTCGAACGCCTTTTCTGTCGGCCGCGGCCTGAACCCGAAACGCTTCGGCATTCTGGCAAACCTGCCGGCGCGGCTCGTGTTGACATCCGGTGCCAACATGCCCGTTACCAGCGCCAATGGCGACCAGAAACACTCGTTGTTCGCAACCTATTTCATCGAAGTCCTGCGGCAGAACGAAAACGTCTTGAGCGGCGAGATGCTGTCGCACGAGATGATTTTCCGTGTGCGCGACAGCATCGAAGACCCGGAGCGCGCAACGCCGACGTATACGCCGCTTCTCGGCGCCGGGCATGGGCACGGGGACTTCTTTTTCGTGCCGTCCATGGAATCTACGATGCTGGCTGCGGCCGGCGCGCCATGAGCGAGCGCCACAACCGGCCCTGTGTGTGAAACGCAGGCCCGGCATGGTTTAGTGCCCGGGGACATCGTGGCCGGCGACCGCCGGCGCGTGCGGGGGAAGTTGGATTCGAATAGCAGCCCGAAGGGTTAATAATAATTGGGGAGATCGTTTAAATGACTGAACACAAATTATCGAGTATGGCCGTGATGCTCGCTGCAGGGCTGGTCGCTGCCACGGCGGGTGCGCAGGGCCGGCTCCCCAACCTGAGCGATTTCGTGAGCAATCCGGACAATGGCGCAACCGCGCTCCAACGTGAAGCCGGAGTTGCGGTACAACGGATGTGCGGAGCGTTGGCGGCAGCCGGTGGATTCAGTCTGAACGATCCGCAACAGCAGGATCTGTTTTTACGTTGCAACGAATTCGTGCAAACGTCTCAGGAACTGCAAGGCAATCCCGACACTACGCGAAGTCTCGGAATTACGGGCGGTGAATTGCTTGCTGCGATCCAGCAGGTATCCGGCGAGGAGCTTCACAGTCAGGGCACCCTGGCAACTCGCGTCCCGAGTGGTCAGTTCTCCAACATCGCGGGCCGGCTGAATTCGCTCAGACTCGGCGGTGCAAGTGTCGCGGGCGGCGGCGTGGCTCATTCCGCTCCTCTGGACAGCGATCGACTCGCCAGCGCCAGCACGGGTGTTTTCTCGATGGCGGGTGACGCCACCGGCGGGGGAGCGAGCGCCGACGGCGAAGGCAGCCAGCTCGGCTGGTTCCTCGACGGCAGCTACAATACCGGCGATCGCGACCACAGCGTGAATGAAGACGGATTCGATTTCGACGCGACGAGCGTGACGGTCGGCCTCGACTGGTCGTTCAGCTCCGGGGTAATCGGCGTCTCCGCGGGCCTCGACGCTTACGACGCAGATTTCGCCACCATACGGACCGGCAGCGCCGAGGTGGTCTCCGGCGGCAACGTCGAGGTCGAGGGCACGACCGGATCGGTGTTCGGTGCCTGGAACGTCGGCAACTTCTACATGGACGGCATCGTCTCCTTCGGCAGTCTGGACAGCGATATTTCGCGCAACGTCGTTTACGCGTCGAACAACCCGATGTGCGCGCCTGCCTGCCCGAGCCAGAATCGCGCCCTGACCGGTGAGACGGACGGCGATTTCCTGTCCGGCGGCGTCACGGCCGGTTATGACGCGATGTGGGGCAACTGGGACGTTTCGACTACCTTGAGCCTGAGCTATCGCGACGTCGACATCGACGGCTACGATGAAACCGATTCCGCCCCCAGCGGCGGACTTGCGCTGCGCTATGCGCCGCAGAACATCGAATCCCTGCGGTCGATTCTCGGCTTCGCGTTTACGCGCAACATAAGCCGCAGCTTTGGCGTTCTGAGTCCGCTGTTGCGTGTGGAATGGCACCACGAATTCGAAGACGATCCGCTCGTACTGGCGGCCAGATACGTCGTGGAGGATGACCTTCCGAACGGCTCTGAGCCGGACAACTTCACAACCTGCATCTCCTGCTTCCGCCTCAGTTCCGATGAAATCGACAGCGATTTCGCGCTGGTCGGCGTCGGTGTGTCGATGGTATTCGCGAGGCGCCTGCAGTTGTATGGAGCCTAT
>Ga0299913_10002774_pt1 | contig 14019 bp, 12 predicted proteins | sample RVTome_9_FD_201360 | JGI IMG/M metagenome (GOLD analysis project Ga0299913, IMG submission 201360) | Soil microbial communities from uranium-contaminated site in the Upper Colorado River Basin, Wyoming, United States - RVT155D38 (version 2) ... | reverse complement strand
CCGCGCGCGTCGGTCAGGGAGGTATCTCGCGGCACCCGCGCTAAGAGCATCACGCGCAGGCCCTCGTCGGCCCAGGCGCGCGTGAGCTCACTGATCCGGTCTGCGGTCGGGACGGCAGTGCTGGCACCGCCGGTACCCGCGGTGCTGCCCGCCACGCCGACGACGACTGCTTCGGGCGCTCCAAGGACGAAGGCGTCGCCGACGGTGAAGCGCAGGCCGCTCCAGCGCAGCTCGGAGGAGAAGGTCACCTCGCTTATAACCTCGCGCTGCGCGCCCGGGTACGCAACGCGCAGCGCGTCCGCGCTGCGCGTGGCCAGCGATGCAGATGCCAGCAAGTCGCCCAGCGCGGGCCGCAACTCGGTCTCGGCAACGTACGCCTCCACCCGCACAAGCTCGATCAACGGAGTGGTGAGGGTGCCCGTCTTGTCGAGGCAGAGCATGTCCACGCGGCTCATCGACTCGACCGCGCTGGAACGCTGTATGAGAGCCTTGCCGCCGGCCAGGCGGATGATGGCGAGCGCGTAGGTCACGGTGACCATCACGATCAGACCCTGCGGCACGAGCGCGACGAGTACCGCCGCGGCACGAGCGGTTTCCACCGGCTCGAGGCCGCCGGTGCGCAGCACAATGCCGCCCACCACGGGCACCGCCGCGATCGCCACGAGCACGCTCATGGCGCGCATGACCCGCTCTACGTCGCGCTGGATTGGCGTCAGGTCCTCGCGATAGGCGCGCGCGGCGCTGGTAAGGCGATTGGCGAACGAGGCACCGCCCACCCGCGTCGCGACATACGTCGCGCTGCCGGACACGCAGACGCTGCCCGACAGGACCTCATCGCCGGGCTGCTTCGGGATGCGGTCCGCCTCGCCCGTCAGCAGCGACTCGTCGACCTCGATGCGCCCCTTGATGACGCGTCCGTCGAGCATCAGCTGATCCCCGCTGCGCACTACGAGCGCGTCACCGAGAACCGCCTCGCGCTGGTCGGCGATCCGCTCCACCCCCGCGCGCACGATCGTCGCGGTGGGGCGGGTCAGGATGGCCAGGCGATCGAGCGTCTGCTTGGCACGCGTCTCCTGATAGACCCCGACCACGACGTTGACCACGACGAGCACCACCGTCACCGCCGCGTCGCCGTACAGACCCAGTGCGGCGAGCACGCCGGAGATCGCAGCCAGCAGGATGTTGACCGGGTTGAGCGCGTTCTCGCTCAGGATCTCGGCGTAGCTGCGCCCGCTCCTCACGAACGCGTCGTTGGCGAGGCCGATCGACCGCCGGCGCGCCGCCTCGGCGTCTGTCAGGCCATCGGGAGGAGTCTCAGGCAGGGTTGCCAGACGCGGGTCATCGCGCAACTCCTCACCGAGCTGGCTTGGCCTGCCTTCCGCCTCTACAGCCATTGGGCGGCGATCGTCGCATAACGCGATCGACCCGTTCAGGCGCCGTCGCGGCGAGTTTCAGCGCGCCACGAGGACCGGGCAGCCGCTGTGATACACGACGTAGTCGGACACGCTGCCCAGCAGGAACCGGCCGGCGCGGTCGAGTCCGCGGGTTCCAACGATGATGAGGTCTGCTCCCTCGGCCTCCGCCGCGGCGACGATGCTGTGGCCTGGCTCCCCAGTCCACAGCAGGAAGGCTGCCTCGACGCCGCGCGATCGGGCGCGGTCCATGATCGCCATCAGCGGCCCCTCTCGCCCGGCACGCTGCTGATCGACCCGCGCCGGTTGCGCCAGCGGCCATGCGTGACCATCCGACCTATCGCCAGGGTCGATGACGTTCACCACCAGCAGGCGGGCACCCAGACCGGCGGCCATGTCGATGGCGTGCTGGGTCGCCGCTTCGGAGACCGGTGAAAGATCCGTTGCCAGGAGGACTGTTCGGATATTGCTCTGACGGCCAGCGCGCGCGTTCAACTCGGGATCGCCCGTTGCGGGCAGCGGTTTCACGCTGCTCTCAGTGAGGGAGGTCGCAACACGGCCGATGGCATGGCCGTCCGCCTGAAACTTATCCGTCATCTTCGGGATGCTCGCCGACCGGCTGCCAAACGCACAGGGACCTTCGGCCCTAATCGCTCGTGCCGTGTGCCCCTGAGTGGCTGCTAGATTGTCCCGGATGGCCGCCGCGCAACCGTCACTGCTGCCGCTTCACGAGCTGATCACCGTCGTCGACGCATGGCGCGCCGGGCCATCCGACACGGCCATCGCCGCCCTTTCGGCGAGCCTGCGACGCCTCGTCGAAGCGTACGGTGCAAGCGGTGTCTACGTCCGCAGTGAGGCTGCGTCGCTGCCGCTGCTTTCGGTCGGCGCCGGCAGCCTCAATTCGCCGCCATCCGCACCGAGCGAGAACGTCCACCAGCGGAACATCACCATCGGTGGGCTGCATGGATCGATGACGGTGTGGGTAGCCGGGCCGCCGGCGACTGTCGAGCCGGTGGTGGGCGCGATCCAGCTGGTGATCGAATCGGCCTGGTCGCGACAAGAGGCGCGCAGCCAGCGGGCCCAACTGGAGGCGCTCGACTTGGCGGTGCGCGGGATCGCGGGGATCCTGTCCGTCGAGCGCGTCCTGCAGCTGATCGTCGATAGGGTCCGTGACCTCGTCTCGGCGCAGTATGCGGCGCTCGGCATCGTCGGACCCTTCGGCCGCCTAGAGCAGTTCATCACCAGTGGCGTGACTGCCGAGGAGCACGCGCGCATCGGCACCCTGCCGCGCGGCCTTGGGCTGCTCGGTTTGATCATCCGCGAGGATCGCTCGTTCCTGATCGAAGACGTCGCCACCGACCCTCGCCGCCACGGCTTCCCGCCTAACCATCCCGAGATGCACGCGTTCCTCGGCGTGCCGGTGCGCAGCAAGGGTCACTCGATCGGCAACCTTTACCTCACCAACAGGCTGGACGGGCGCCCGTTCAGCGAGACCGATATGCGGCTTGTGGAGATGTTCGCGCTGCACGCCGGCATATCCATCGAGAACGCGCGGCTCCACGACGAGCTGGGCCGGCTGGCGATAGTCGAAGAGCGCCAGCGCATCAGCCAAGACCTGCACGACTCGGTCATCCAAAGCCTGTATGCGATCTCGCTGTCACTCGAAGATCTACCCGAGATAATCATCGAGGACGCCAGCGAAGGGGCGCAGCGCGCCGACCGCGCGATAGACGGCATCCACGCCACCATCCGTGACATTCGCAACTTCATCATGGGCCTCCAGCCCGAGCTGTTGGTCGATGCAGACCTGACTTCCGGAGTCCAGTCCCTGGCGGCCGAGTTCCGCGCCAACACACTCATCGATCTCGAGCTCCGCCTCGATCCCAAGCTGCCCGAGCTGCCGCATGACCACGCTGCGCACGTGCTGGCCATCACGCGCGAGGCGCTCAGCAACGTCGCGCGCCATTCGGGCGCGACGCGGGCGACGGTCGAACTCATGTGTGAAGACGGCAGGCTGAGCCTGATCATCGGCGATAACGGGCGTGGATTCGAGACCGATAGACCGCGCAACGCGACTCAGCGTGGGCTGGCCAACCTGCGTGCGCGCGCCGAAGCGATCGGTGGCAGCCTTACACTCACCAGCGAAACAGGCGCCGGCACGCGCCTGCAGGCCGACATACCGATCGGAGATGGCATTCCCGATGACAAGTGAAGAGACAGCCGAGCGAGTCCACCGACTGCTGGTGGTGGACGATCACGAAGTCGTTCGGCAAGGGCTGGTGGCGATGATCGGGCGACGCCCCGGTTTCCAGGTCGTCGCTGAGGCAGGAACCGCTGCCGAGTCGATCGAGCTGGCACGTCGCTTCCAGCCCGACCTGGTGATTATGGACGTCCGGCTGCCCGACGGGTCGGGTATCGAAGCCTGCCGCGAGATCCGCGCCGAATTGCCCAAGACCCGCGTCGTGATCCTCACCAGCTACCCCGACGAAGAAGCGGTGTTCTCGGCGATCGTTGCCGGCGCCAGCGGCTACCTTCTGAAGCAGGTTCGGGGCCGCGACCTGGTGTCGGCGCTCGAAGCCGTAGGGCGCGGTGAATCGCTCCTCGACCCGGCGGTCACCGAGAAGGTCCTGGAGCGCGTGCGACGCATAGCCACAGGCGGCGCGACCGACGAGCTGGCACAGCTCACCGCGCAGGAGCAGAAGATCCTGCTGCTCGTCGCCGAGGGCAAGACCAACAAGGAGATCGCCACCGAGGTGTTCCTGTCCGACAAGACAGTCAAGAACTACGTCAGCTCGATCCTCTCGAAGCTGAACCTGCAGCGCCGTGCGCAGGCGGCCGCGTACCTCGCCAAACGACACGGGAGCAGCGGCTAGCCGTCAACGGCCGGTGGTGTGGCCGGCGGCGGCGCAGGCTGGCCAGCAGATCGGGCGGCAGGACGGCCGGCTGGTCGGAGAGCAGCTCGGGAACCAGCGGGATCACCACGTCAACCACGCCGCCGTCGGCGGGCGCGAGGTGGGCTGGAAAAGGCGCGGAGCTGAGAAGACTCAGGACTCGCGCGTTGTCGGCAAATGCGCTGGCGATGATGGCCTCGAAGTGGTGGCGCTGCGCCCACTCGAGCGCCGCTTCCATCAGCCGCCGGCCGATGCCGTGTCCCTGGTAACGGTCGTCGACGGCCACCGCCAATTCGAGGCGCGGCCCACCGGCCGGCTCGAGACACAGGTGGCCCACCAGTCGCTGCTCGCCGCGCTCCTCCGGCACGAGCGCCACGAAGCCCTCGACGTGCATATGGTCGGGTGTGCAGAAGGTGCGGGCCGCCGTATCGCTCAGGCCGCTCGAGAAACCCAGGAAGCGCGCGTAGCGGCTGGCCTCGGAAAGTCTCGCGTAGAACGACTGAAGCGCTTCACGGTCCGCCGGCTGGACGCGGCGAACGACGACGCCTTCGATGCTCCCGCTGCCCGCCTGGCCGTGCCTGGCAGTCATGGCTGCACCGCCGATGCCAGCGAGGACTCCGCAAGCCGGACGAGGAGCGCTTCCTGTGCTGAGGCAAAGATGGCGTGGACCTGGCAGCGCGCCCGCGGATCGCATTCCATTCCCGTCAGCACGCATCGTTGACGCCGGCTGTCACCCTCCACTGCTTCGACGATATCGAGAATGCAGACTGTCTCGGCCGCCTTGCCGAGCTGGTAACCGCCGTGACGGCCGATCCTGGCGTGCGCCAGGTCGGCGCGTACCAGCTGGCGCATGACCTGCGGCAGGAATCGCTCCGGGATGCCCGTCTGGCGACAGATCTGGGTTCCACTTAGAACCTGATCCGGTTGGCGCGCGAGGGTCAGCATCGCCCGTATGGCGTAGTCACCGCGGCGCGTCATCTGTAATCGCATGCCCTCAGTTCGCGACATTCGACCGCCTGCGCATAGGGCCAAATGGCCCGTGTCAGCCGCCAAAAGAAATACCAACCTAGTTGCTGTTCCTTTTCCAACACGGAGCCACTCATGAAAGCATCGGTCTTCGCCGTCAGCCTGCTCGTAGCCATCGCTGCCGGCTGTGCCTCCGGAGCACCGCCCGCGTGGACCTATTCCCCCGACCGGGAGACCACCAGCCCGGCCACCCCCACGCCGGCCGCCGTCACTCCAACCGCCAGCGCGGGTGTGGTCCCAACAGCGGCGCCCGACGGCTCGGAGGGCGACGTCATCCCGGGCCTGACGCCCAAGGCCGACCTCTCCCCCGCTCCGGACAGCGAGGTCAACGTCGCGGTCGCGCCGAACGTGCCGCCGCCGGCCACCCGCACCGAGCAGGCCATGGTCGATGTTCACTTCGATGTCGTCGAGGGAGTGCAGACGATCGACCTGAACACGGGTACCCAGTACGTGACATGGGGCTATCGGATCAACGGCGATGCGTCGGTGACGACCGGCACCCCCGGCCCGATCATCCGCGCCCGCGTGGGCGACGTCCTGCGTTTCACGATCACCAACTTGGCCGGCAACACGCATCCGCACAACGTCGACTTCCACGCCGTCACCGGCCAGGGCGGCGGCGCGGCCGACACCACGGTCGCACCGGGCGAGACGGCGGTCATCGAGGCGCGCCTGCTTTATCCGGGCATCTTCATGTACCACTGCGCCTACGGCGACGTGCCGCTGCACATCAGCCAGGGAATGTACGGCGGCATCCTGGTCGATCCGGCCGAGCCGCTGCCGCCCGTAGAGCACGAGCTGTACATGGTCCAGTCCGAGTACTACACGACCGATGCCTCGGACGGGCCGCTGACGACGGACCGCGGCGCGGTCACCCTCGAGCATCCCGAATACGTCGTCTTCAACGGCGCTGTCGGCTCACTGACCGGCGACAACGCGCCGCACATGCAGGTCGGCGAGACGATGCGCATCTACTTTGTCAACGCCGGTCTGAACCTCGACTCCAACTTCCACCCGATCGGCTCGCACTGGGACAAGGTCTACCAGGAGGGAGCGCTTCTCAATGCTCCGCTTCGTGGCTCGCAGACCACGCTCGTGCCCGCCGGCGGCGGCACAGTCGTCGAGCTGGTCGGCCAGGTGCCGATGACGGTTGTGCTGGTCGACCACGCGGCGGCGCGCGCCTTCGACAAGGGCGCCATCGGCCAGATCGTGATCGACGGCGAGCAGGATCCCGAGATCTTCGAGGTGATCAGCCCGGCCGCACCGTCGGGTGAGACGCCCGCCCCGAGCGGCTCCCCGGCGCCATCCGCGGCACCTTCGCCGACCGGTACGGGCGCCCAAGAGCAGGTCGAGATCGTGGCCGGGTCTGGCACCGTGCAGCCAATGGACGCCGCGGATGAGTTCGCCGAGAGCGAGTCGCCGGCCGACTACAGCGTCAACGTGCTGATGGTTCCGATCGGGACGACGGTGACCTGGACCAACCAGGATCCCGGCGTGATGCACACCGTGACCGCCGCCGACGGCTCGTTCGACTCGGGCTTCCTCGAGACCGGCGAGACGTTCTCGTACACCTTCAACGAGCCCGGCGAGTTCGAGTACTACTGCACTCCGCACCCGTGGATGCGGGCGCGTGTCAGCGTGATGATCCACTGACCCGCTCCGGCGGGCGGCTGACCAGCACCGCGGCCAGTCGCTCCAGACCGCCGCAACACGGCCGCTCGACCCCTTGGCACGGACCGATTGGCACTACACGGCCCGCGGTGGCGCCACCAGAGTGGCAGCAAGTCGATGATTGGCAAGATCATGGTCGCCATCGGCGGCGACGAGGCAAGCTATGAGCCGGCACGGGTCGCCGGGCGGCTGGCGTACGCGCTTGGAGTGCCACTGTCGGTGATGTCGGTGAAGCCATCCACCGCCCAGACGCCCGGCGAGACGTATCACACGGATCGGCAGACCGAGCGGTTTGGCGAGACAGAGGCGATGCTGGCCAACGCGAGGCGACTGGCCGAAGAGGAGGGCGCCTTGGTCGCTGAAGCCGACGTCCTGGAGGGCCCCACGGCCGAGACCATCATCAACCACGCCCATTCCGGCGGGTTCGGATTGATCGTGATGGGCACGCGTCGGCGCGGGCGGTTGCAGAGCGCCATCCTGGGCTCGGTCTCGGCCGGCGTGGCCGCGCACAGCAGCGTCCCGGTCATGATCGTGCCCGAGCCCGCGCTTCGCGACATGCACGACGACATCGAATAGGCTCGCCGGAATGCGCATAGTCGACGCCGCCGAGGCAGTCGCCGGGATCAAGTCCGGCCAGCAGGTCTACGTTCACTCGGCCGCATCGACGCCATCGGTATTACTTGACGCGCTGGTCGCTCGTGCGCCGGAGCTGAGCGACGTCAAGGTCGTCCACTTTCACATCGAGGGGCCTGGGCCGCACCTACAGCCGGAGATGGCCGGCCATTTCTACCATCGCGCGCTGTTCATCGGTCCCAACGCGCGCGCGGCGGTCAACGAGGGACGAGCCGAGTACATCCCCGCCTTCCTCTCCGATGTTCCGACTCTGCTGCGGCGCGGCATCCTGCCCATCGACGCGGTCCTGATGAACGTCTCACGCCCCGACCGTCACGGCTTCTGCTCTCTGGGCACCTCGGTCATCGCCATGCCCACCGCCATCCGCACGGCGAAGACGGTGATCGCCCAGCTCAACGCGTCGATGCCTCGCACGCTGGGTGACAGCTTCGTGCACATCGACGACATCGATCTCGGGGTCGAAGTGGACCAGCCGCCGTACGCCGTCGCGCTACCCACGGTGGGCGACGTCGAGCAGCGTATCGGCGAGCACATCGCCAACCTCGTGCCCGATGAGGCAACCATTCAAATGGGTATCGGGGCCATCCCGTACGCAGTTGCCAAGGCGCTCCACGGCAAGCGCGACCTGGGCATCCACACCGAGATGATGACCGACGTGGTGCTCGACCTGGTCGAGGCGGGCGTGGTGACCGGCCGCGCCAAGGAGATCAACGTCGGCAAAGTCGTGGCTACGTTCATGCTCGGCACGCAACGGTTGTACAACTGGGTCGACGACAACCCGATGATCGAGATGCGGCCGACCGAATACACAAACGACACGGCAATCATCCGTCGCTTCCGAAAGATGGTCGCCATCAACTCGGCGATCGAGGTCGACATCACGGGCCAGGTTTGCGCCGATTCGATAGGCACGAAGATGTACAGCGGCGTCGGCGGCCAGATGGACTTCATCCGCGGCGCGGCGCTGGCCGACGAGGGCCGCGCCATCATCTGTCTGCCATCCACCGCGGCGGGCGGCACCCTCTCGCGCATCGTGCCCTACCTACGCCAGGGCGCGGGCGTGGTCACGACGCGCGCGCACGTCGAAACGATCGTGACCGAGTGGGGCATCGCGGAGATGCACGGCCGGTCGATCCCCGAGCGGGCACGGCAACTCATCGCGATCGCCGACCCGCGCTTCCGCGACGAGATCGAAGCCGAGGCGCGCAAGCTCCACTGCTGCTGACGGTCCGAGCACGCGGATCGCCGCTGAGAAACCGGCCCGTGCGCAGAGCCGCGGTTTGTCGCAATTCGCTTGGCCTATCACCTGTCTGGTGGGAGCGATTCGGGCACCCGCCGTGGCTTGATCGACGACCGCTTGATACGGCAGGTGGGTCAGTCATCCCGCGACGCCCCGAATAGTCCGAGCTGCGCGGGCCCCGATACCCCATCGGGCAAGCCTCAGCGGACAAGTGATACGTCGGGCGTTTCGTCGGGGCGCCGACAGACTGAGGGTTAAGCGGGTCCCGTCTCCACCAGTGCGGCGCCTGGCTCGGCGTGCGGTCCGGTGACCATCACCTCGCCGACCTGGTCGTCCTCGGGCGTCGCACCGCGCAGCACGTACCAGTGGCTGATGCGCACGATGCCACTCGACAGCATCGCCGAGATCGAGCAGTAACGCGCCGCCGAAAGCTCGATGGCGCGCTTCAGCGCGACCACGTCGACGCCCGGACCCTCGATCTCGTGGACGACGCGTATCTCGGTGTAGACGCGCGGGTGCTCTTCGCGCTGGTCGCCCTCGACGCGGACGTGGTAGTAGCCGATCGGCTGCTTCTTCTTGCGCAGGATCGACAGCACATCCATGCCAGAACAGGCACCGAGCGCGGCCAGCAGCACCTCCAGCGGCCGCGCAGCGCTGTCGCCCTCCTCATCGTCGAAGAGCACGGAGTGGCCAGACGCGGTGCCGCCCACGAAGCGCAGCCCCGGCCCGGCGGCGGTGATCGTTGCTCGCTTGGGTGCCATCGGGCGACAAGTTATGCCCCACTGCCGCCCGCGGCGAAGCGCCGAAGCGACCAGACTGCAGGGCCGAACGGCCCGCACCTTCGGTACCGCGCGTCACATCCGCCGTGACGCGCAGGCTGGCAATCTCATTGGTGTGAAGAACGCTGCGCTTCCCCGTTTCCCCGGCCAGCCTGCGATCATCGACGGCTCGGAGGCCGTGGCATACATCGAAACGCGCCTCGCCGAGGCCTGCTGCGCCTATCCGATCACGCCGTCGACCACGATGGCCACCCTGTTCCAGGTCGCCGTCGCCGACGGCAAGACCAACCTGTGGGGCACGCCACTCACCTTCCTCGAGCCCGAGTCGGAGCACTCGTCGGCGTCGGCAGCCGAGGGCTTCGCGCTTGCCGGTGGGCGCGTGACCAACTTCACCGCCGGGCAGGGCCTGGTGCTGATGAAGGAGGTGCTGCACGTAATCAGCGGCAAGCGGCTGCCGGTGGTATTCCACGTCGGCGCGCGGGCGCTGACCAGCCACGCCCTCAATATCCACGCCGGCCACGACGATGTCATGGCCGTCGCCGACACCGGTTGGGGAATCCTGTTCGCGCGCAACGTGCAGGAGGTGGTCGACCTCGCCGCGGTCGCCCGGCGCGTCGCAGAGGAAACCGAGACACCGTTCCTCGTCGTCCAGGACGGCTTCCTCACCACGCACACGCTGGAGAACGCCCGGCTGCCAGAAGACGAGCTGCTACGCGCGTTCGTGGGTGACCCGCGGCTTCGTATCCGCAACCTGTTCGAACCGGCCGAGGCACTGATGAGCGGCGTGGTCCAGAACCAGGACAGCTATATGAAGGGCCGTGTCGCTCAACGGGCGTGGTACGAGCGCATCCCGCAGGTTCTTGCCGACTCGATGGCCGAATGGACGACCCTCACCGGCCGCCGCCTGGGGCTGATCGACGCCTACCGGACCGATGACGCCGAGCGCGTCGTGGTTGCCATGGGCACCATCGCCGACAGCACATTGGACGTCGTCGACCACCTGCGCGCCGGCGGCGTTCGAGCCGGCGCGGTGGCAGTCACCAGCTTCCGGCCCTTTCCGACCGCAGCCATCGTTGACGCCCTCGCCGGCGCGCGAAGCGTGGCGGTTGTCGAACGGACCGACGAGCCGGCTGCCTCGGCCAATCCACTGACCCGCGAGGTCAAGGGGGCGCTGGCTGACCGTGCCGCCGATGGCGCAGCGATACCGCGCGTCGTCTCGGCCTCCGCCGGGCTCGGCTCGCGGGACGTCTCGTCGGCCGACCTGTTGGCCGTGTTCGAGTGGCTGGCTGATCCAGAGCGACTTGTCAGGCAGCCCTACGCCGTGCTGGGTGTCAGGCACCCCCTGGCGCTCGAGGCACCCGACGTCGAGCTCCGCCCGCGCGGCGCCTACAGCCTGCGCGGCCATTCGATCGGCGGCTACGGCTCGGTCACGGTCAACAAGCTGCTGGCCTCAGTGGTCGGCGAGCTGTTCGGGCTCTACGTGCAGGCCTACCCACGCTATGGGTCGGAGAAGCGCGGCCTGCCAACGACGTACTACCTGACCATCGCCGAGGAGCCGATCCGCCAGCACAGCGAGCTGCGGCGCGTCGAGTTCGTGCCGCTCCACGACGTTACCGCTTTCGGCCAGGGCGATCCGCTGGCGGGGCTCGTCGGCGGCGGCACGCTGTTCGTCAACAGCGCCCTGTCTGATCCGGCGTCGATCTGGGCCGCACTGCCCGCCCATGCGCGAGCCGACATCGTCGCCCGCGAGATAAATGTCGTCGCGCTCGACACAGCCGCGCTGGCGCAGCGCTTCGCGCCGACACCGCAGTTGGCAGTGCGCATGCAGGGCGCCGCACTGGTCGGCGTATTCCTCCGCGTGGCACCCTTCGTGACCGCGCGCGGCCTGCCGCTGGACGACCTGATGGCGGCAGTCAAGGGCCCGCTCACCAAGCAGGTCGGCAAGCGCGGCGGCGCCGTTGTCGACGCCAACCTGGCCCTGATCCGGGCCGCATACCAGGAGTTGATAGACGTGACGGCGCCGCTGCGCAACCAGCCAGCTGGGCCGGCGCCCTCGCGGACCACGGTGGAGGTGGCGGCATGAACGCCGGGCAGAAGTACATCCGACTCAGCGTCCCGAGCGCCGATCTGCGCCCCGAAGACGAGCCCGATGGCATGTCCAGCGTGGCCGAGTTGATGACTCCCGACCCCATCGTGATCGACGAAAGCGCCTCGCTCGACGAGGCAGTCCGATTGCTAGAGGAGAACGAGATCAGCGGCCTGCCGGTCGTCGATCGCGAGGGCATCCTCGTCGGAGTCATCACCCAGACCGATGTCGTCCGCGCCCGGGCGGTGGGCCACCTATGGCACCGCTGGCCAGGACTCCGCGTGCGGCACCTGATGCATTCACCGGCATTGACCGCTGATCGATCGATGACCATGGAAGAGGCCGCGCAAATGATGGAGCGTGCCCACGTCCACCGCCTCGTTGTGGTCGACGACGACCAGATAACGCCGATCGGCATCATCTCGACCACCGACCTTGTACGTGCACTCGCTCGCCGGCCGACCGATGGTTGACACCAACGCCCTGACCAAGCCGGCCGGCGAGCCGAAGGAAACGCATACCGCTGGCCTGGGCCAGGCGCTGCCCGTCTTCGACGTTCACGCGTACGTCGAGGAATTTGCGGCCAGCGTCGTGCCGGCCTATCGCGTCGGTACCGCCGACCGCGGCCAGCCCGCCGATACCGGCCTGGCCCGCAGCATCATCCCGCCCGGCACGGCCGCGACGCGGGACTTCAGCACTCTCGCGCCGCGCATCCCGCAGCTGATCGCCGACGCGTGTGTCGGCTGCATGGCATGCGTCAGCGCTTGCCCCGACACTGCCATCCTGGCGACTGCCCAGCCACGTGGCGAGCTGGACGAGAAGATCACCGCCTTCTCCGCGGCGCAGGCCGATCCTGCAGCCGTTCGCGCCCAGCTGGGCAAGCAATTCGCCGACACCCAGAAGTACGCCGTGGTGCCAGAGCGGCGCGGACTCGAGCCGGCGCGCTTCGGCATCTTCGTCGACCCGGCGCATTGCAAGGGCTGCGGCGAGTGCGTCGAGGTCTGCGCCCACCTGGGTCACGACGCGCTGCTGATGATCGACAAGCAGCCGCCGAGCGAAGAGGCAGAGGGTACGGTCGCCGAGTACCGCCGCGCGATGAACTTCTTTTACTCGCTCCCGCCGACTCCCGCCGCGTATCGCAACGAGAAGGCGCTCGCAGACCTGATGCTAGGCGAGCACGCGCTGGGTTATGTGGGCGGTGCCGGATCCTGCTCTGGCTGTGGCGAGGCGACCGCGCTGCGCATGCTGGTGGCCGCCACGCGCCAAATCCATGGGCCCGAGTCGATGGGCATCGTCGCCGCCACCGGCTGCAACACGGTTTACGGCAGCACCTACCCCTACAACCCATTCGTGGTGCCGTGGACCAACTCGCTGTTCGAGAACGCACCGGCCGACGCCATGGGCATCCGCGCCCGCTGGGACCAGGCCGGCCATTCCGATCGCAGGCTGTGGGCGATCGGTGGCGACGGGGCGATGTACGACATCGGCTTCCAGTCGCTCTCGCGGATGGTCGCCGCCGGCGCCGACATCAAGGTCATGGTCCTCGATACGCAGGCCTACTCCAACACAGGCGGCCAATCGTCGACGGCCAGCTTCGGTGGCCAGATCACCAAGCTGTCGGCCTACGGGCGCGTGCTGCACGGACGGCCCGAGCGACGCAAGGAGCTGGGGCGCATCCTGCTCGCCCACGGTGAGGTTTACGTGGCGCAGACGACTGCGGCACACGTCAACCACTTCTACCGGGCGGTGATGGATGCCAACGAGTATCCCGGGCCGGCGGTGCTCGTCGTGTACACGCCATGCCAGCCCGAGCACGGCATCGCCGACGACGCCGCGGCGCAGCAGTCGCGCCTGGCCGTCGACTCGCGCGCCTTCCCGCTGTTCAGCTATGACCCGCGCCGCGGCGAGACGCTCGCCGAGCGCCTGTCTCTCCAGGGGAACCCTGCGCTGCGCGAAGACTGGTATCGGCAACCGGACGGTACGCTGGTGGACTTCCTGGCGTTTGCGCGCACCGAGGGTCGCTTCGCACCGCACTTCGCGGCCGACGGCACACCCAGCAGCGAGATCGAGGCTACCCGCGGCGAACGCCTCCTGAATTGGCGAACGCTGCAGGAGATGGCCGGTGTCCAGCGTGCTGGCGCCACAGCAGACTAGGGAGACGACGAATGCGCATCCGGAGGGGGTTTCTCAACTGGGGGATCTTCCTCGTCTGCCTGGGCGCAGTACCCCTGTCCGTGCAGCTCGGCGCGCTCGACCGGGGAGTGGCAGCCGACCTGCTGCG
>Ga0299913_10002773_pt1 | contig 14022 bp, 10 predicted proteins | sample RVTome_9_FD_201360 | JGI IMG/M metagenome (GOLD analysis project Ga0299913, IMG submission 201360) | Soil microbial communities from uranium-contaminated site in the Upper Colorado River Basin, Wyoming, United States - RVT155D38 (version 2) ... | reverse complement strand
GAGCCATTCGGCGCTCGCCTGCCGGAGAGCGGGCAGCCACAGAAGACCGAGCGCGACCGGCACGATGCCGACGAGCGCGCCGATCAGCGCGTAGCCGAGGAACCCCTCGACCGACGGGTCCGGTGTCTGCAGCGCGGCCGGGATCTCCTCCACGGTCTCGATCCCCGTCGAGCTCGTGACGCCGACAGTGATCGGATCTTCCTCGACCCAGTCGTACGGGACGACGATCGTGCTCGAGCGCAGGCGCCCCAGCGTCGTGGGCCCGTCGACGGTGAAGGGGACGATGGCGTCGTCGACGTTGACGTTCGCGATCGTGAGGTCGTCGGGCTGCGGATTCCGCACGGTGATCCGGATCTCGCCCCGGTCGAACTCGACCCGCCGGATGTCGAACTCGTCAGCCGGAGGCGGGTTCGTGCCTACGAGATCGACGAGCGAGGAGCCGCTCGTGACGACGGCGCCGACCGCGATCGCGAGCAGGAGGATCGGCACGACCGCCCACAGGCGCCAGCCCGCGCCGCCTGGTGCTGCCTCCGAGCGGGCTTCCATCAGTGGTCGCTCCGGCGACGGCGGTGTCCTCTGGCCGGCGAAAACCAAGCATGCCAAGGACGTAGGGAGCGTCCATATCGAAGAGATATGGGCGCAACTGAGGACGCCCGCATGCGCCGGTTTGCAGCCGGCCAGAGGGTGCCAGTTGTTGCCGGAGCGACCACCTCAGTCGACCACCTCGAAGAAGCCCATCCAGCCGAGCTCGGCGAACTCCGACTGGTGCGCGTGGAACATGAAGCGGCCGGTGTTGGCGAAGTCGATCTCGAGAACGCCGCGTTGTCCCTGGCACTGCATGACGGTGTCCGTGTATTCCCAGTAGTCGCCCGTGCCGGTGGGCTGGTGGCGGAAGAAGTCACCGTGCAAGTGCAACGAGTTGATCAGGTCGAACTCGGTCAGGTTCGCGAGGTAGACCCGCACGGTCTGCGAGCGCCGGACCCGAATCGGATAGCGCGCGTAGTAGAACGAGCGACCGTTGACGGTGTAGAAGTTGTTCCCGCCGTCGGCGTCCGTGTCGTAGCCGTTCATCACCATCACGAGCTCCTGCGCCGGCGGGCGCGGCTCCCTCGGATCGATGATGAACGCGCCGTAGAGGCCCTTGTGGATGTGCTTCTTCAGCGGCGTCGCGTGGCAGTGGTAGAGGTGCATGCCGGCGGGCCGCGCCTCGAACTCGTAGACGAACTCGGCTCCGGGCTGCACGACCTCGAAGACGCCGTCCATGTTCGCCGGGTGGATGCCGTGGAAGTGGATCGTGTGTGGATGGGAGCCCTCGTTGCGGAAGTTCACCCGGAGGGTGTCGCCCTCGGTCGCGCGGATCACCGGCCCCGGGGCTGTGCCGTTGTACGTCCACGCGGGGAAGAAGATGCCCGGCGCGATCTCGAGGTCGGTGTCCACGGCGCGGAGGTCGTACTCGCGCACCCGTCCCGGCTGGTAGGGCCGCGCAGGCGGCGGGTAGAGCAGCGCGTCGAGGTCGTTGGGGCCGCCGACCGCGGGTGCCTGCTCCCCGATCATGGCCGCGTGCCCCATGTCGCCGCGGACGTGGGAGACCGGCTCGCGCGTATGCCGATGGCTCGAGTGGTCGTGGGCTCCCGCCTCGGCAGAGCCGTCGAGCGCGAGCTTCCCCACGAGCGGAGCAGCCGCGAGCGGAGCCGCGGCTGCGAGAAGCTTCCGGCGCGTGAGAGTTCTTTTAGCCATAACTAAATCAGATCTGGAGTGTAACCTAAGAAAGCTGAAGTCGGCAAAGGCAGGGCTTAGCGTTCCTCGCGAGGGGACGGCGCTGGATCATCGGGCGGAACTTCGAACCGCAGCTCGATGATCCGCGCATCGCCGACGGCCGCTACCTCGGCCTCGCGCCCGTCGACGTCGACGATCTCTCCCTTCTCCGGGATGCGCCCGAGCAGCTCGAGAACGTGCCCGCCGATGGTCGTCTCGTGCGGATCCGCGATGACGACCCCGAGCTCCTCGGCCACGAGGTCGATCGGCGCCGTGCCCCGGACGAGCACGCTCCCGTTCTCGTAGACGATCAGGCGGGTGGCCGCGAGGTCGAACTCGTCCTCGATCTCGCCGACGATCTCTTCGAGGATGTCCTCGAGCGTGACGAGCCCGATAGCAGTGCCGTACTCGTCGACGACCAGCGCAACGTGCTGGCGATCCGATCGGAGCTCGCGTAGAAGCTCGTCGACGAGCGTCGATTCGGAGACCCGCCTGAGAGGGCGCGCGAGCTCTCGAAGCTCGACATCTCGGGAGTCGAGGAGCGAACGCAGGAGATCTTTGGCATTCAAGGCCCCGACGACCGCGTCGAGCCCACGTTCGGGCTCGCACAGCGGAAGGCGCGTATGCCCGGTCTCCGTCGCTTGCTGGGCCGCCTGGCGAACGCTTTGGTCCGTCGTCAAGTAGTCGATCTCCGGCCGAGGCACCATGATCTGTCGAGCGCGCCGGTCGCCGAACGTGAAGACGTTCTCGACGAACTCGCGCTCCTGGGGGTCGATCAGCCCCTCGTGCAGGCTCTGCTCGAGGAGGAGCCGCAGCTCGTCCTCGGAGTGGGGAGCGTGGCCGACCTCGCGCGCCGGCGGGACGCCGAACGGCCGCAGGACGAGATTGCCGAGCCAATTGAAGAAGTCGACGAACGGCTTCGTCGAGATGTAGAAGAGACGCATCGGCACCGCGATCGCGAGCGCGGTGCGCGTGTTGCGCGCGATCGCGAGGCTCTTCGGAGCAAGCTCGCCGAGAACGACGTGGAGGAGGGTGACGACGCCGAAGGCGAAGGCGAAAGAGAAGACGTAGGCGAGATCGCCGAGCGGCCCGAAGAGAGGCTCGAAGAGCTTCTCGAAGGCTGGCTTCCCGACGACGCCGAGGCCGATGCTCGAGATCGTGATCCCGAGCTGGCAAGCAGCGAGATACGCGTCGAGGTGCTCGACGGCGTGCCGCAGCGAGCGAGCGGCCGGATCGCCGCCGCGCTCGAGCTCGGCGATCTGCGTGGGCCGGATGCGGGCGATCGCGAACTCGGTCGCGACGAAGAAGCCGTTCGCGGCCACGAGTAGGAGCGCGCCGATGATGCCGAGCATCACGCCGACCACTCCCGAGGACTGGCGCGGTGGCCGATCGCGCGTTTCCCGAGCGCAGGAGCCGCAGGCGATCGCGCAAGCGACGCTCCGGCTCCGGGCGAAAGCCTGGTACTGGGCGGGCGGTCCCCGTCCGGATCGTCGGTCGGCATCTCGCTTCCTACCGGAGGGGAACGCTCGTTACGAGGTCAGCAGAAGGGCGGTCGGCCATCCTGCACGTGTGACCGTTTTTAGGCATCTCTAAATCCGAATCGGAGTGTAACCTAAGAGACCGCCCATGGGAACCCAGACCGCCGATCTGACCGTCGCCGTCCAGGACTACCTGAAGGCGATCTACGCTCTCGAAGCTGCTGGCGAGCGGGTGACGACGTCGGCGCTCGCCGCCCGGATGGGCGTCAGTGCCCCGTCGGCGACGGCAATGACGAAGCGTCTCGCCGAGCTCGACCTCGTCGAGCGCGCCCCGTACCGCGGGGTCGCGCTGACCGAGAAGGGCCGGCTCGGCGCGCTCGAGGTGCTGCGGCATCACCGCCTGCTCGAGCTGTACCTCGTGAACCGGCTCGGGCTCTCATGGGACGAGGTTCACGCGGAGGCCGAGCTCCTCGAGCACGCGCTCTCGGAGGAGCTCGAGGCGAAGATCGACGCCGAGCTCGGCTTCCCGACGCACGACCCGCACGGCGACCCGATCCCGGATCGGGAGCTACGCGTAACGACGGCCGGCGGGTCGACGCTACTCGACGTCGTGCCCGGCGCCCGCGCATCCGTGTCGCGCGTGCCCGACGGCGACCCCGATCTCCTCCGCTACCTCGCGGAGCTCGGGCTCGTGCCCGGAGCGAACGTCGAGGTCGTCTCGCAGGCCCCGTACGGCGGCCCGGTCACCGTGCGAACCGGCCACGGCGACCACGCGATCTCGCGCGAGCTGGCGGACCGGATCGCTGCAGCGTAGGGCGTGTCAGGCGAGCGCGAGCTCCACCGTCTTCACGTCCCGATCGCGGTCGGCGCCGAGCGCCGTGTCCAGCCTCTGTGCGAGCTCGCCGGACGCGAGCAGCTCCTCGGTGATGTCCGCGCCGCCGATGAGCTCGCCCTTGACGAACACCTGTGGGATCGTCGGCCAGCCCGAGATCGCCTGGAGCTCCTGGCGGATGCGTGGGTCGGGGAGGATGTCGACTGCCGTGACCGGCGCCCCGGCCGCGTGCAGCGCCTGGAGCGCGCGCTGAGAGTTCCCGCACATGACCAGCTGCGGAGTGCCTTTCATGAAGAGGGCGACCGGCTCCCGCTCGATCACCTCGGAGATCTGCTCGTTCAAGCTCGTCATGCAGTTCCTTTCGTCGGAACTCGGATCGCAGCGGTGCTTCGTCTCCCATGCGTTCCGGGGACTCAAGACTTCGCTGCGATTCGAGTTCGAATCCTCAGCTCGTGGATGGAGCCGTCGCCGAGTGGGCCGGCGAGTGCCTGGTTCACGCGTCGGTGCTGGTCGAGGAGCGGGAGCCCGTCGAAATCCGCGCTCGCGACGACGACCTGGAAGTGGTCGCCGGTTCCGGTGCGGTCCTCGACCGAGAGCTCCGCTGCGTCGGGGAACGCCTGCGCGAGAAGAGCGCGGATCGTGTCGGTCTCCATCGCGAGCGATGGTAGCCGCGCTACGCTCGCTGGCGATGCGACTCCTCAAGGCCCTCGGCCTGCTTTTCGTCGGCTTCTATGCCGGGCTCCTCGCCGCGGCCGCCCTCGTCAAGCGAGCGCTTCCCTCGCGAGGAGATGCCGAGAGCGACGAGGTCGCGCTCGTCGCGATCTTCGGCGGCATCGAGTTCGCGAGCAGGGCTCAGGCCTTCCGCGGAGGCTCGATGCTCGCCTGGTACGGCGGTGTCGCGGTCGACCTCCGCGAGGCAACGCTGGCGCCCGACGCGAAGCTCGTGGCCAGCGCCCTGTTCGGTGGCGTCGCCATCAAGGTGCCCCCTGGTTGGCGCATCGACTACACGGCCCGAGGGCTCGCCGGCGGCGTAGCGGTCGACGCGCCCGAGCCTGACGATCCCGATGCGCCGACGCTCGTCGTCGACGCCACCGCCGGCTTCGGCGGCGTCGCGATCAAGGCCGAGACGGCCGACGCCGGCGAGAGTTAGCGTCTAGGCCGTTGCGTCGCGTGGCGCGGTTCCTCGTGTCGCTCCCCGAGCGGGTCGTGCGGACGGTCGCGGCTCTCGTCGGCGGTACGGTGCACGAGACCGCAGAGTTGCTCCTGCCTCGGCTCGTCCGGCGCTCGCGACTGTACGAGGCGACTGCGAAGAACCTGCTGCGGATCAGCGTCGAGCTCGTCGGCGGCGTCGACCGACCGCCGGAGGCCGTCGCCGGGGAGTTCGAGCCGTCGCCGCGAAAGCTCGCCGTCCGCAAGGGCGCCGGCAACGTGGTCGAGATCGGTTCGATCTTCGCCTTCGGCTTCTCGCCGCTCTGGATCCTGGCCGCGGCGGCCGACGTCACGCACGGGACGCGCGTCTACCTCGACACGCTCGTCGACGAGCTGAAGGACGCGGGCGTCGTGGCGCGCGAGGCCGAGCTGCGGTCGGTCGACGAGCTGCTCGCGGCGCTCGAAGGCGCGAGCGGGACGACTGCTCGCCTGATCGACATCCCGCCGCTCGAGGTCCAGGCGCTCAAGCAGTCGCTCCAGGACCTGCGCGAGGACGCGGAGGGGCTCCCCAGCCCGGCCGAGCTCTCGGCCGTGTACGCCGCACTCGTGCACGAGGCCGACCGCGAGCAGCGCAGCGTGCTCGAGGTCTCGGTCGGCATGGGCCTTGCGTTCTTCAACGCGGCACGCAAGGTCGGGCGCCAGCACGTGCTCGACCCGTACACGGAGGACCTGAAGCCGGTGCGCGACGAGGGCTTCGGCGCCTATGCCCTCCGCGTAAGCCGGCCGTACGCAGCGGCCGTCGTTCGGCACTTCGACCCACGGCGCGGAACCCTGACGGAGCGCGGCCTCGAGCGGCTTGGGAGGTCGAAGCTGCTTGAATCGAGGGAGATGGCGCATCCGGACACCTTCGGAGCACGAGCCGAGATCTCGCTGGGCGAGCGGAAGCTCGAGATCTTCCGGCTCGAGCCGCTCCAGGCGCGGTTCGACGTCTACCGGCTCCCGTACACGCTGCGCGTCCTGCTCGAGAACGTCCTCCGCCACGAGGACGGCGTGACCGTGACGGGAGACGACGTCGAGGCCGTCGCAGGCTGGGTCGCTTCGGCGGAGCCCTCACGGGAGATCTCGTTCACGCCGGGCCGCGTCCTGCTCCAGGACTTCACGGGGGTACCGGCGGTCGTCGACCTCGCAGCGATGCGGGATGCGATGCAAGACCTCGGCGGGGCGCCCGAGCAGATCAATCCGCAGCTTCCGGCGGAGCTCGTGATCGACCACTCGGTGCAGGTCGACGAGTTCGCGACCCGCCGCGCCATCCTGAGGAACGCCGAGCTCGAGTTCGAGCGAAACCGCGAGCGGTATGCGTTCCTGCGCTGGGGGCAAGGCGGCTTCGACGGTCTCGCGGTCGTCCCGCCGTCGACGGGAATCGTCCACCAGGTCAACCTGGAGTTCCTCGCGCGCGTCGTCGACGACCGCAACGGCACTGCGTTCCCGGACACGCTCGTCGGGACGGACTCGCACACGACGATGATCAACGGGCTCGGCGTCCTCGGATGGGGCGTCGGCGGGATCGAGGCCGAGGCCGCGATGCTCGGGGAGGCGATCTCGATGCTCGTCCCGCAGGTCGTCGGCTTCAAGCTCATGGGCGCGCTACCGGAGACCGCGACGGCGACCGACCTCGTCCTGACCGTAACGCAGATCCTGCGCGAAACCGGCGTCGTCGGAAAGTTCGTCGAGTACTACGGCCACGGCCTCGAGAGCCTGCCGCTCGCCGACCGCGCGACGATCGGGAACATGTCCCCGGAGTACGGGGCCACGTGCGGCTTCTTCCCCGTCGACGCGGAGACGATCCGCTACCTGCGTCTCACGGGTCGCCCGGCCGAGCGGATCGCGCTCGTCGAGGCGTACTGCAAGGAGAACGGGCTCTGGCACGACCCCGACGAGCCGGCGACCTACTCGCAGGTCGTCGAGCTCGATCTCTCGACCGTCGAGCCGTCGCTCGCCGGCCCGCGCCGCCCCCAGGACCGGGTGCCGCTTCGCGAGGCCAAGCACGCCTTCCTGACCACACTTCCGACCTTCGGCATCGAGTACGGAAATGCTCAGGACGCGGGGGTCGCCGAGTCGTTCCCCGCGAGCGACCCGCCGGCGACCATGGAGCCCGGTGCGCACGAGCCGACCGGCAACGGTCAGGTACCGGTCCTGGCGATCCCGGTCGTCGATCCCGGCGGAGGCGTCCTCTGCGAGCTCGACGGCGAGACTTTCGAGCTCGAGCACGGCTCCGTGGTGATCGCCGCGATCACGTCCTGCACTAACACGTCCAATCCTGCCGTCATGGTCGGCGCCGGCCTGCTCGCGAAGAACGCCGTCGAGCGCGGCCTCGAGCGAAAGCCCTGGGTCAAGTCGAGCCTCGCTCCGGGCTCGAAGGTCGTCACCGAGTACTACGACAAGGCCGGGCTCACGCCGTTCCTCGAGGCGCTCGGTTTCCATACGGTCGGCTACGGGTGCACGACCTGCATCGGGAACTCCGGCCCGCTCCCGGAGCCGATCTCGAAGGCCGTCGCTGAGGGGGATCTCGTCGTCTGCGCTGTGCTCTCGGGCAACCGCAACTTCGAGGCGCGCATCCACTCGGAGGTGAAGGCGAACTACCTCGCGTCCCCGCCGCTCGTGGTGGCGTACGCGCTCGCAGGACGCATGGACCTCGACCTCGCGACGGAGCCGATCGGCGTCGGGTCGGACGGCGAGGACGTGTTCCTCGCGGACATCTGGCCGTCGCCTCAGGAGGTGCGCGAGACGGTCGCGGGGTCGATCGGCGAGGAGATGTTCCGCGCAACCTACGCCGACGTCTACACCGGCGACGAGACCTGGCGTGGGCTCCCTGTTCCCGAGGGCGAACTCTTCGCCTGGGATCCGGGCTCGACGTACGTCCGCCTCCCGCCGTACTTCGACGGCATGACCATCGAGCCCGGAACGGTCGAGGACGTCGTCGGCGCCCGCTGTCTCGTCTCCGTCGGCGACTCGGTGACGACCGACCACATCTCGCCTGCAGGATCCATCAAGCTCGAGTCGCCGGCCGGGCGCTATCTCGTCGAGCACGGCGTGGAGCGCAAGGACTTCAACTCGTACGGCTCACGCCGCGGCAACCACGAGGTGATGGTGCGCGGGACGTTCGCGAACGTCCGGCTTCGCAACCTGCTCGTCCCGGGATCGGAGGGGACGTGGACCGTCCACCTCCCCTCGGGAGAGGAGGCGACGATCTTCGAAACCGCCGAGCGCTACGGCGCCGAGGGCGTCCCGCTGATCGTGCTCGCCGGCAAGGAGTACGGCTCGGGCTCGTCACGGGACTGGGCCGCCAAGGGGCCGAAGCTCCTGGGCGTGCGCGCGGTCATCGCCGAGAGCTACGAGCGAATCCACCGCTCGAACCTGCTGATGATGGGCATCCTTCCGCTCCAGTTCCTGCCTGGCGAGAATCTCGCTTCCCTCGGGCTGACGGGGCGTGAGGAGTTCTCGATCACGGGCGTCGCGAACGGCGAGGCGAGCGAGGTGACCGTGCGCGCCGACGACCTCGAGTTCCGCGCGACGGTCCGCCTGGACACGCCGCGCGAGCGCGAATACCTCCGCCATGGCGGGATCCTCCCCTTCGTGCTGCGACGCTTGCTCTCCAACTGAGAGTCGCCCGCCCCGCGGGAGCGGGCGAAAAGCGCCCAAGTTACAACTTGTAACTTGGTGCACCGGAGCCCCCTGCTCCGAGGAGACCGCGGGCCTGACCGCGACGGCGCTCCAGTCGACTCGAGAACCGCAAGTTACAACTTGTAACTTGGCATTCGGGACGCTCCGAGCTCGGGCGGGAGCGAGCGGGAGTGGACGACGACGAGCGTCGTCGTCGGGCGGGTGAGCGCGACATAGAGCTCGCGGAGCCCCTGGCCGCCGGCGCCCTCCTCCACGATCAGCGCCGGCTCGACGACGATGACATGGTCGAACTCCATGCCCTTCGACTCGCGCGGGGTCAGCACCGAGATGCGCGTGTCGTCGAAGAGCGAGCCCGGTGAGGCCTCGACGTCGCCGCGCAGCGAGGGCGGCGCGATCACGGCGAGCAGGCCCTCGGCTCCCGCGAGCCGCGCCGCCTCCTCGTAGGCGGCGTCGAGCGGAGCCTCGGCGCGAACGATCCGCGGCGGACCGGCGCCCGCCCGGTATGCGACCGGCGGCTCCACGTCCGGCGCGATGTGCTCGAGCAAGGGAAGGGCGAGCGACATGATCTCGCGCGGGACGCGGTACGCGTGCTTCAGCTCCTCTAGCTCGGCCGACTCGCCTCCTGGCAGTTGGGCGAGCAGCTCGTCCCAGCTCCCGTACGGCACGGGCCCCGTCGCCTGCGCGACGTCTCCGAGGATCGTGAACGAACCGGCCACGCGGCGCGAGATCATCCTCAGCTGCATCGGAGTCAGGTCCTGCCCCTCGTCGACGATGACGTGCCCGTAGCGGTCGTGGTCCGCGAGTAGGAGTGCGCGAGCCTCGTCGAGGAGCGGAAGGTCGGCAGCGCTCCAGCCGCTCCGCGCGCGTCGAAGGAGCCGTTGCTCGTCCTCGTCGAGCAGCCCGTCTGCGGCTTCCGCGAGCCGCTCGCGCGAGGACAGCACCTGCCGCACCACCTGCTCGGGCTTCGGCGCCGGCCACACCCTCTCCAGGAAGCGGTTGAGGACGCCGTCCTTCCGCAGCGAGCGCTCGACCTCGTCGAAGGCGCGCACCGCGAGGCCCCCGAGCGTCGCGCCGTAGTCGGCGTAGAACCGCCGCAGGACGGACATCCGGAACCGCGCGCGCGCGGCCGCCGAGAGGCCGAGCTCCGCGCGGGCCGCCTCGAGCAGCTCAGCGACCTCGCGCTCGCGCACTCCCACGAACATGCCCTCCATCCGGACGACGAGCTCATCCGGACGACCCTGCGAGCGTAGGTCGACCGCGCGACGGATCACCTCCGCGAGCCGCGCGTCCGCCTTCAGCCGCTCGACCTTCGGTGGATCGACTCGCGTCACCTCGACGCCTTGGACCAGCTCGCTGACGGCGCGCTGGTCGACCGCGTCCTCGCCGAGCGCCGGCAGGACGTGCGACACGTAGTCCATGAAGACCGGGTTCGGACCGACGACGAGCACACGCCTGAGAGCCGCGCGGTGCACGTACAGGAGGTACGACGCGCGGTGGAGCCCGACCGCGGTCTTCCCGGTCCCGGGGCCCCCCTGGATTACGAGCGGCGGCTCGGGCTCGCGCGCGATCAGCCCGTACTGGTCGGCCTGGATCGTCGCGACGATGTCACGCATGCGTGAGTCGCGAGTGCGCTCGAGCTCCTCGAGCAGGAAGTCGTCGAGCGTGCTCGCCGCGTCGGCGAGCGAGCCGTCGAGCGCCTCGTCGCTGATGCCGGTGAGCGTCCGACCGCGGAGACGGAAGCGGCGCCGGAGAGTGACGCCGTGCGGCTCGGCCGGCGTGGCGGTGTAGAACGGCCGCGCGGCGGGCGCCTGCCAGTTGACGACGACGACGCCGTCGTCGTCGTCGATCCAGCGCCGCCCGACGTAGAGAGGATCCTCGACGGAGTCGAGGTCGATGCGCCCGAAGCAGAGCACCTGTTCGGCCTGCTCGTAGGCGGCGAGTCGACGGTCGACCCAGGCCTCGATCTTCTCCGCGGCGATGTCGGTCGCTGCCGCGCCCGCGGTGCGAAGAAGCGCCTGGCGCATGAGTTCGAGACAGTCGTACGCGTGGTCGAGGTACGCCTGTTCGGCAGGAAGATCCGGATGCGCCATCTCGTCAGCCTTCGAACGCTCCCGCCCCGCGCGGGCTCACTGCTCATCTTTCCACGCGGGCGCTACCCTCACCGCCGCCAGTGACGCAGCGAGAACGGATCGAGGGAAGCTGGGGGATCGAGCCCGTTCCGGAGCGCCTGCGCGTACTCGGGACGCTGGACACGGGGCTCCTCTGGGGCAATCTCGGCGTCTCGCTCCTCGTCATCGTCGCCGGCGCGGCGCTCGTCCCGGCGCTCTCGCTACGCGATGCGCTGCTCGCCATCCTCCTCGGCTGCGCGATCGGGAACACGATGCTCGGCGTCGCGGGCGCGATCGGCGCCGACGCCCGCGTCCCGGGGATGGTGCTCATGCGGGCGCCGCTCGGCCGGCGCGGCTCGTACCTGCCGACGAGCGTGAACGTCCTCCAGGGACTCGGCTGGACCGTCTTCGAGCTCGTCGTCATCGCGACCGCCGCCGCGGCGCTCTCGGACGAACTCTTCGGCTTTCGCGCGCAGTGGCTCTGGACGATCGTCTTCGGCGCGTTCGCGCTCGTGCTCGCCCTCCTCGGCCCGATCGGCTTCGTCCGCCGCTTCGTCCGTCGGGTGGCGGTCTGGGCTGTGCCCGTCGCGCTCGTCTACCTCACGTGGTGGGCGTTCGACGGCGCGGAGCTGAGCGCGCTGTGGGACTCACCCGGAACGGGCGGGCTCTCCGTCTGGCAAGGGGCGGACATCGTGGTCGCCATCACCGTCTCGTGGGCGCCGCTCGCAGCCGACTACACGCGCTTCTCCACGACCAGGAGAGCGGGTGGCATCGGCTCGGGGCTCGGCTACTTCGTCCCGGACGCGTGGCTGCTCGCGCTCGGCGTGCTCCTCGTCCTCTCGCGCGACCTGAGTGATCCGGCCGCGCTTCCCGCGGCGGTCGTCGCCGGAGGCTTCGCCGCGATCCTCGCGCTCTTCGCGCTCCTCGTGACGGAGACCGACGAGGCGTTCGCGAACACGTACTCCGCGGCCGTATCGCTCCAGAACCTCGTTCCGCGAGCGCCGCAGCCGCTGCTCGTCATGCTCGTGGCCGTAACCGCGACGGCCGGCGCGCTCGTCATCGACCTCGTCAACTACCAGAGCTTCCTGCTCCTGCTCGGATCGGTGTTCGTCCCGCTCTTCGCCGTGCTACTTGCCGACTGGCTCGCCGCCGGAGCGCGCTACTCGACGGACGACGTCTTCGGAGCCCCGACCTGGAGGCCCGGGCTGATCGCCGCGTGGATCGCCGGATTCGCGCTCTACCAGTGGCTCTTTCCGACCGGTCCGGGATGGTGGGTCGACCTCGTCGAGAAACTCGACCCGCCATCGTGGAGAATCGGCGCGACCGTGCCCAGCTTCCTCGCCGCCTTCACGATCGCGAGCGTCGTCGCCGTGCTCTCACGTCGTTCGGCGGCCGGAGCCGCACCGGCGTGACCACGATCGCGACGATCGGCCACGTCACGCGTGACGTCGTCGCGGGCGCGGCGCCGCGCGGTGGCGGCGCGGTGCTCTACTCGGCGCGCGCGCTGGCGCGGCTCCGAGCAGACGCGCACGTCGCCGCCTCGTGCAGACCGGAAGACCGCGACGTCCTCGGCGGAGGGCTTCGGGGCCTCGGGTTGACGGTGACCTGGTACGCGTCGCCGACGACGGCCGCCTACTCGTTCCACTATGAGGGCGACCAGCGGATCATGCGCCAGGACGCGATCGGCGCACCCTGGAGCCCGAAGCAGGCGCTCGAAGCCGTTCGTGACGCCCGCTTCGTCCACGTCGGAGCACTCGTCCGCACCGATTTTCCGGTCGAGACGCTCGCCGCCCTCGCGGAGGGAAACCGCCGCTTGCTCGTCGATGCGCAGGGGCTCGTCCGGCGCCCCGACCTCGGCCCGCTCCGAACGGACGGCGAGACCGGCGGCGCCCTGAGCCACGTTTCGATCCTCAAGCTGAACGACGAGGAGGCCGAAACGCTCGTCGGTAGCGCCGAGCCGAAGGCGCTCCTGGCGCTCGGGGTTCCCGAGGTGATCCTCACGCTGGGATCGAAGCGCTCCTGCGTGATTACCGCGGACGCGATCGTGGACGTGCCCGCGCGGGAGATCTCGGCGGCCTCCGTCGATCCGACGGGCGCCGGCGACACTTTCTCGGCCGGGTACCTGGCGGCACGCGCCGCGGGGCTGGATCCCGCCGCGGCGGCGGAGCAAGCGACGGTGACGGTCGCTGCGTTTCTCTCGGGCGATTAGAGTCGGAACTCGCCGCGCGCGACCACGACCGCACGGCCGCCGCACGCCACCCTCGTGATCGAGCCGCCCTCGGACCCGGCCAACGCGAAGAGCTTCGAAGGCCGCCCGATCTCCGCGCCCTGCGAGATCTCGAGCCACTCGCCCCACTGCGCAAGCCCGTGCCGGGCTGCGTGACACGCCAGCGGGCCGGCCGCCGATCCCGTCGCGGGATCCTCGGCGACGCCGAACGAGGGCGCGAACATGCGCGTCTTCCACCTCACGCCGTCGACGCGCGACGCGCAGCTCACCTGGACGCCGAGCGCCTCCAGTGCCGCAAAGTCGGGCTCGAGCGCGGCGACCTCGTCCGCCGAGCCGAGGAGGACGAATGTGAACCGCGGGCCGTTCTCGTAGGTCTCGACCGGGACGAGCGAGCCCTCGACGCCAAGCGCCCGAAAGAGCGCGTCGGGCTCCGTATACGGCTCGACGGTGGGAATCGGTTGCTCCATCCGCCCGAACGCGATCGCCCCCGATTCGTCGCGATCGAGCTCGACCGGGATGATCCCCCGCCCCGTCTCGAGCTCGACGACGCCCCGCTGAAGCGGCGCCGCCAGCACCCACGCCGCCCCAAGCACCGGATGCCCGGCGAACGGGAGCTCGGTCCGCGGAGTGAAGATCCGCACGCGCACGGTCCCGCCCTGCTCGGGCGGGACCACGAAAACCGTCTCCGAGAAGCCGATCTCGAGCGCGAGCGCCTGCATCGTCGCTTCGTCGAGCTCGCGTGCGTCGGTGAAGACGGCGAGCTGGTTGCCCTCGAGCGGCCGGTCGGTGAAC
>Ga0299913_10002772_pt1 | contig 14023 bp, 14 predicted proteins | sample RVTome_9_FD_201360 | JGI IMG/M metagenome (GOLD analysis project Ga0299913, IMG submission 201360) | Soil microbial communities from uranium-contaminated site in the Upper Colorado River Basin, Wyoming, United States - RVT155D38 (version 2) ... | reverse complement strand
CCGACGGCAGCAAGGGATTCATCTCGACCCCTGCCGACCAGCGATCCCTGGTGGCATTCGCGGCCAACGCCATGATGATCGCCGCACTGTTCGGTGCCATCGCAGTGGCGCGTGAGTACGGCCACGGCACAGTGGTGCCGACGTATTTGGCCTCTCCTCGGCGGCACCGCGCTGTCTTCGCACAGCTCGCAGCCGCCTTCCTCGCGGGGGCGCTGCTGGGGCTGGTTGGCAACGCGTTGACGATCGGGGCCGTGGCTCTCGTGCTCCCGTTCGTGGAGTACGGGTTCATGCTTTCCGCCGGGGCCGTGTTGCAGTTGCTCGTGGCTTCTGCATTTGCAGGAGCGGTCGGAGCCGTGCTGGGCGCGGGTGTCGGCTCAGTCGTACGAAACGTCGGCGGTTCTGTCACGGCGACGGTGTTCCTGCTGTTCATCCTTCCGCCGCTGATCGTGCAGATGGCGAGCGGGGCCATCAGTTGGGTACCGAATGCCCTTGCACTTGTGGTCTCGCGGGTGACCGATGACCCAGCGCTGCCGTCCGCGGTCGCGGTCCTCGCCGCCTACGGGCTCATCCCCGCGCTCGTCGGCGCCATAGCGGTGCACAGACGAGACGTTGTCTGATCGAGGTCGAACGCAGGGCGAAATGGTCCTCCGGAGTGTGTCGACCGCGGATGTTGCCGGACCCGATGTGCCGCAGTTGCACCAGGCCCTGTGCTCAGGCGGCCGAAACAAGCCAGCGCTGTCCCGTCTGTGCCGGGTCGATTCTCAGGCGCTGGGGATGTCCACGGCTTCTTCGGCGTCGGGGATGATGCCAGTGTGCCCGTAGCGCGCTCCGCATAGGAACCCACCGCCCGAGGAGCAGCATGCCCATCAGCGATTTCGAGCGTTACCCGCTCACGTTCGCAGCCAGTCCTGTGCATTACCTCGACCGGCTCACCGCTCACCTCGGCGGAGCGCAGATCTGGGCCAAGCGGGAGGACTGCAACTCGGGTCTCGCCTTCGGTGGCAATAAGACCCGCAAGCTGGAGTACATCGTGCCCGACGTGCTCGCCTCGGGAGCCGACACGCTGGTCTCCATCGGCGGCTACCAGTCCAACCACACCCGGCAGGTCGCCGCAGTCGGCGCCAAGCTTGGATTGAAAGTCCGGCTGGTGCAGGAGCGCTGGGTCGATTGGGACGACCCGGGCAACGACAGGGTCGGCAACATCTTGCTCTCCCGGATCATGGGCGCCGAAATCCGCCTCGACTCGGCCGGCTTCGACATCGGCATCCGCAAGTCGTGGCAGGAGGCGCTCGCCGAGGTCGAGGCGAGCGGCGGCAAGCCGTATCCCATTCCGGCGGGCGCATCCGAGCACAAGTTCGGCGGCCTGGGCTTCGCGAACTGGACCTACGAGGTGGCCGAGCAGGAGAAGGAGCTCGGCGTCTTCTTCGACACCATCGTGGTGTGTACGGTCACGGGTTCGACGCAGGCCGGCATGATCGCCGGCTTCGCAGCGCTGCAGGATGCAGGCGGCCGTCCCCGACGGGTGCTCGGGATCGACGCCTCCGCGACCATCGGCAAGACCCGCGATCAAGTTGGCCGGATCGCCCGCAACACTGCGACGCTGATCGGACTTCGCCGGGACCTCCGCGAGGAAGAGATCATCCTCCTCGCCGGCTGGGCCGGCGACCTGTACGGAGTTCCGGTCGACTCCACGATCGAGGCCATCCGGCTTTCCGGCCGCCTCGAGGGGATGATCATCGACCCGGTCTACGAGGGGAAGTCCATGGCCGGCCTGATCGACCTCGTCGCCAACGGCGAGATAGGAAAGGACTCCACGGTTCTGTACTGCCACCTCGGCGGCCAGCCCGCGCTCAACGCCTACAGCGGCATCTTCGACACCTGACCCCGTATCCCACAGCGGAGCACTCGTCCATGCCCAGGGACGGCACGTCGTCGGAACGCACCGGTCGAGAGGAAGGGCTGGCCTGACCAGGGACGCCGCTTGGCTCGCCGACCACCTCAGCGGCGAGCTTCCAGCGCCACGTCATGACCAGATGGCCAATGTGTGCGCCTGACGACCAGCGGGCGTGGAAGGGTGCGGCCTAGCTCACCGGCCGACCCGGACCCGTGAGGAGAGGAACTCCTCGACGTGGGAGGCGTAAAGCGTCGGGTGGGTGAATCGGAACATGTGCCCGGTGCGGGGCAGCACGTGCTCGACCGCGTCCGGGATGCCGGTGCGCAGCCGGGTCGCCGCATCTTCGCCGATGAGCGTGTCGTGTTCGGGGGTGAGGATCAGGGTGGGCACGTCGACCTGGTCGAGCCTGTCGGCGTAGTCGGCGCGCAACGCGGCCGCGCCGCGGGCGACGTAGCTTTGCCGGGGGGTATTGGCCAGGAACAGGTCGCGCGTGCCCGACGGGGTCAGCGGCACCTCTGCGGTCGCGTCGAACGGGGACTCCAGAGCCGCGGCGTGCATCCGCAGCACGACGTTGCGGTAGAACGGGCCGGGCAGGAACCGGGCCGCCTTGATCTTCGCCCGGGCGACCGCGGTCGTGACCGGATTCGCCGCGAAGCCGCCGGACAGCACCAGCGCCTCAAGACCGGCGGGTCGGCGCACGGTCAGCGCGAGCGCGACGACCGCGCCGAACGAGTCGCCCACCAGGACGTACCGGTCCAGGTCGGCGACCTGGCGCTGCAGGAAGTCGGCGTAGCTCTCGATGTCATCGATCGCCTCAGGCAGCCGCATGGTGCGCAGCGGCCGGCGCCCCAGCGGACCGAGGGACTGCAGGTCCCACGGCGCCCCCGAGAAGCACGGGACGGTGACGACGGTAGGTGACTGCTGGTTCATGGTGTCCTCCTTGTGCCTGCCGCGCCGGGGGTCGGCGCTTCCGTGCCACCGTGCTGCACGCGGGGCACCGGGTCAGTGACCTAGGTCGGAGGCTCGGTGACTTCTGTCACCGGCGGTGAGCACGGTCGACCTCAGGCAGGGCATGGGACCCTGAGCCGGTGCGCGACCCGGAGGTGTGGGCAGCGGTGGAGGCCGGACCACTCGCGGACCTGCCGGTACCGGTGGTGGACATCCTGCTCGACAACGTCACCCTGCTTCGGGCGGCCGCCGGGACCACGTTCTACCGGCCGGGCGACCCCGCCGGGATGCACCTGGTCGTCTCCGGGCTCGTCCGGATCGTCATGTCCTCGCCCGAGGGCCGCTCCGTCACGGTCCGCTACGCCCGCCGCGGCGAGATTCTGGGCGCGCCCATCGTGATGGCCGGCAGCGTTCCCGTCTCCGCGGAGGCCGTCACTGACATTTCGGTGGCGCGCACCCCGCCGGACCTCCTCGGCGCCCTCGCTCGCAACGACTCCCGGGTGGCGCTCTGGTTGGCCGACGAGCTGGGCCGCCGGGTCCTCGGGCTGCTGCATGAGTTGGCCCGTAACACATTCCTACCCGTACGGGCCCGTCTGGCCCGGCACCTGCTGGACCTCGCGACCCACGACGCAACCGGCCAGTTATCGGCGCAGGTCACCCAGCAGGATCTCGCCGACGCCACTGGCAGCGTCCGCGAAGTGATCACCCGCACGCTGCGCTCGTTCAAGGCCGCACAGCTCATCAGCACAACTCGGGACCGGATCGTGATCCTTGACCCGCAAGGCCTGGCGGACCTCGCCGAGACGATCTGAACGCATCAGGCTCCTCCCGCACGGCTGGAAGCCTGCCTGCCTGGCACCACCGACGATCCTGGACACGAGCACCCCCTATCCCGCCAAGGACCTGCAAGGGCGGCTCCGGCGGCCCGCACTCATGTCGTGTCGGCAGCGGTGCCATCTGTGGCCGCCGGTTGGGCTGCGCCCTCGCGGCTGTCGCGTGGCTCGAGCACCACCACTGCGGTCTCGGTCGGGCGGCGCGCGGCGTAAGCGTCGAGGTTCTTGTCGATCTCAGCCCAGCGAGACCAGAGTCGCTCGCGCTCGGCTCCGGCCGCGGATCGCCCCCGGACTTGTCGTGGCCCCTTGCGCGTCTCGGCGGTGGCGTCCGGATGGGCCTGCAGGTTCAACCACCACGAGGGCTCGGCGACACCCCAGCCGTTCATCGCCATCGTGACCAGGTCTTGACCGTCCTCGAAGTAGCCGACGATGACCTGTCGGGGCCGTCCCGTGCGTCGGCCGGTCGTGGTGAGCCGAAGCGTGCCCCAACCGTTCGTCTTCGGCCGCCACAGACCCAGCCGGGCGTGCGTCAGGCGCACTAGCGCGCGATGGCCGTGCCAGAACGCCACGACGAACCAGCGAGGCGGCAGCCAGGCGCGGCGCCTGCCCGCGCGCGCTCTCCTCCGGTCAGGAGTCCTGGCCACGACACGATCGTGATCCCGTCGCGTGCTCCTGGCCAGGGTCGAAGGACTCGAAGTCTCAGGGCGCCGGATCGAGCGGCCGTTGTTCGCTGTCACGGCCGGCAAGCATCAGTCCTGCCGTCCATCCTGGCGCTCGGCCGTTCCGTGGGGGTCGAACGGCCGACATGTCGTGTCCGGTGCGCGCGAGCGCCCATGACACGACGGAGTTCGAGTTCCACATATCGCCGGCGTGCAGCTCGTCACGGCCCCATGTGAAGGTAGGTGTGTGCCCAAGAATCTCGAGGAAGGCACTGACCTGTTCGGGGTTCTCGGTGAGCCGCTGTGGACTATCGATGGCTTCCGCGATGTCAGGGATGTTTCCGCCGGGCCAGCATCGGACCTCGTATTGAAACGCGCGGAACCTGCCCAGCCAGCGTGCGCCCACGGGCCCATGGCAAACGACACCCCGATCGGGGGCGTCGACGTTCCAAACCGGGCCCATTTCCATCGCGTATGTCGTCTCGTCGAGGCGCAGTTGGAGCGCTGAGTGGTAGAGGTCGCACGGTTGACGGTGATGGCGAAGCGCGACGAGGCGCTCGTAGATCTTGCCGTTGAGACGCACGAAGTGGCCGCCGGCACCGAGCGGAAGCCAGTAGAGGTCCATCCAGGCCGGAGCGGTCCGCCCCTGCATCATCGGGCTCACCCCGCCAAGGCAACGCCACTCTGTCGCCGATTGGCCAGAGACGAAGGTCACGAATCTGTCGATCAGTGCCCCACGCCCCTGACCTGCAGGGAAGTGGGGTGAGTGACGGGACTTGAACCCGCGACATCCGCGACCACAACGCGGCGCTCTACCAGCTGAGCTACACCCACCATGAGCCGCGCGGGAACGCGCAGCGCCGGACGAGTCTACAAGCCCACGGGCGGGTCAACCCTCGACTTCCGCCGCCGGGCCGAGCGTGAACTGCGCGGCCAGCGCCTTGGCCGCGTCGGAGTCGGGCCCGGGCTGGGGGACGAAGACGGCCTGACGGTAGAACTTCAACTCCTCGATGCTCTCCTGGATGTCGGAGAGCGCTCGGTGACCACCACTCTTGACGGGGCTGTTGAAGTACACCCGCGGGTACCACCGGCGCACCAGCTCCTTGATCGAGGAGACGTCGACGATCCGGTAGTGCATGTGCGCCTCGAGCGTCGGCATGTCGCGCGCGAGAAAGCCGCGGTCGACGAACACCGTGTTGCCGGCGAGGGGGGCCTTCCGCGCAGAGGGCACGTGCTCGCGGATGTAGGCCAGCACCATCCCTTCTGCCTCGGTCATGGTCGTGCCCGCCGCGAGCTCGTCCAGGAGACCGGACGTCGTGTGCATCGTGCGGACGACGTCTGGCATCTGGTCCAGCGCCTCCTGGGGCGGGCGGATCACGACGTCCACACCGTCACCGAGGACGGTGAGCTCGGTGTCCGTCACGAGCGCAGCCACCTCGATCAGCGCGTCTCGCCGCAGGTCAAGGCCGGTCATCTCACAGTCGATCCACACCAGCCGGTCGTTGCGCTCGGTCATGCCGGACACCCTATGGGCCGTTCACGGTCCCGACGGCTCGTCGTCCTGCCGGTGGTCGACCGGGGTCAGCGACATGCCAGCCAACCGCAGCACCGCGGCGCAGCCGAGAACGAGAAGGACGATCAGGCCGCCGACCCCGAGGGCGACGCGCCACCCGGCGCCGCTCCACAGCAGTGCGAGCGGCACCAGCGCGCAGCCGAACGCGGCCCAGATCAGGACCTCACGCGCGGGCCGCGGTGGCGGAGCCGGCGGCTGCGTCCCGGCACGCCGGTGCTTGGCCACGGGCATCTCCCCTCGCACGCTCGGACAGCGTCAGGCTAGGCGCGGTGGGGGCGCACCGGTGGGAGGCGATCGTTCAGACATGCCTGAATTCAGTCTGGCGTGTATGGTCGTGGCCATGGCCGTTGACACGTCGTACGCCGAGCCGAGCCCAGCGGACGCGCTCACGACGTTCGACCGCGTCGGTCGCGCGCTCGCCGACGGGACCCGTCGGCGCATCCTGCTCCGGCTGGCGGCCGGCCCCGCCTATCCCGCTGAGCTCGCCCTCGACCTCGCCGTCAGCCGGCCGGCCATGTCCAACCACCTCTCCTGCCTGCGCGACTGCGGGCTGGTGGTCGCCGCGCCGGAGGGCCGTCGGGTGCGCTACCGGCTGGTGGACGGCCGGCTGGCGCACGCGCTGACCGACCTCGCCGGCCTGCGACTGCACGCGGCAGAAGGCCACGCATGAGTACGACGACCGACCCGGCAACGACAGACCGCGACCGGGCACTGCGCTCAGCCCGGCGGCTCAACGTGGCCACCCTGGGGTGGAACGCCGTCGAGGCGGTGGTTGCCGTCAGCGCCGCCATCGCGGCTGGGTCGGTGAGCCTGCTCGCCTTCGGGCTCGACTCCTGCATCGAGGTGTCCGGGGCGCTGGTGCTGTCGTGGCGGCTCGCGCGCGAACGCCGGGATGGCTGCCGGCAGCCTGACGACCGGCATGCCACGCGTGCACTTGCCATCTGTTTCTTCGCGCTCGCCGCCTACGTGGCGATCCAGTCGATCTTCAGCCTGGTGCGCAGCGACGAGCCGTCAGTCAGCACGGTCGGGATCGTGCTGACTTCGCTGTCGCTCCTGGTGATGCCGCTCCTGGCCCGGGCCAAGCGACGGCTCGCCCCCGCACTCGGCAGTCGCGCACAGGAGCGTGAGGCGCAGCAGACGCAGCTGTGCGCCGTCCTGTCTGGCGTCGTGCTCGTCGGGCTCGGCCTGAACGCCGCCCTCGGCTGGTGGTGGGCCGACCCGGTGGCCGCGCTGATGGTCGCCGCGCTGGCGGCCGTCGAGGGGGTCCGCAGTTGGCGCGCGACCTCGCTCGAGGACACCTGCTGCGTGTGAGCGTCGACCCCGACCTGCCCTCACCCGGGCCGCACCCTCCGCTGGTCCTGGCCGCCCTTGCGGTCGGTCTCGGGGGTGGGATCGGTGCGCTCGCCCGGGCGGGCGCCGCCGACCTCTGGCCCCATCCCGCGCGGGGGTGGCCCTGGTCCACGCTGGTGGTCAACGCGACGGGGGCAGCCCTGCTCGCCGTACTGCTCGTGGTGCTCGCGCGTCGCTGCCCGCGCGATCGCTACGCGCGGCCGCTGCTGGGCACCGGCCTCCTCGGTGGCTACACGACGTTCTCGACGTTCTCGGTGGACGCCGCGCAGCTGATCCGGTTCGACCGGCCCGGGGTGGCGCTCGGCTACGTCGTGGCCAGCATTGCGGCGATCCTGCTCGGCTGCCTGCTCGGACTCGTACTCGCTCGCCGGATGTTCGGGCGGAACGGCTGATGACCTGGCTGCTCATCGCCCTCGGCGGCGCTGTCGGCGCCGCCAGCCGCTTCCTCGTCGACATCGCCGTCACCGCCCGTCTCGGCGACCGGCTGCCCTGGGGGACCCTCGCCGTCAACCTGACCGGCAGCGCCGCCTTCGGCCTGCTCGCCGGACTGTCGGCGTCGACAACCGGCGCGGCGATGTCCCTGCTGGGCGTGGGCTTCTGCGGCGCCTTCACGACTGCCTCGGCACTCGCGTGGGAGACCGTCGCGTTGGCAGAGCGGGGCCCGCCGTGGCGGGCGGTCGCCAACATGGGACTCAGCGTGGCGGTCGGCCTGGCGCTCGGCGGTGCCGGACTCGCGGTCGGGCTGTCACTCTCCGCATGATCGCTCGCCCATTCGGGCCCTGCCGGTTTCGTCCCGGTGGGTCGCGGGCAGCAGGCCCAAGGACTATTCCAGAGGAAATGGAGCAATCATGAGCGACGAACCTCGTCTTTCCAGCGAGGACCTCGAGGCGGAGGCCGGCACCGCGCTGCCGAACAAGGAGGTCGTCTCACTCCTCGACCTCAACATCGACCTCGACGCCGCGCTCGACCTGGCTGCACCGATCGACCTCGCCGTCGCCGCGAACGCCAACGTCGCCGCCCCGATCGACGCCGCCGTTGCGGCCAACGTCCTCTCCGTGGGTTCACAGGCGGCCGCCATGGCTGACCAAGACGTGACGATCGACCAGGGTCTGAACGCGGACGCCATCGCGAACGCGCCGCAGAACTCGGTCATCGACCAGGGCAACGACACCATCGACGACGGCACTGCACCCGCGCCGGTGCCCGGCACCGGCGACGTGACCGCGCCGACGCCGAGCCCCGAGGCGCTGCTCGATGGCGACCTGCTCAACATCAACGCGAACATCGGCATCGACGCCGATGTCGCCGCCCCGGTCGCCGGCGCAGTGGCCGCCAACGCCAACGTCGCGGCTCCGATCGACGCCGCTGTTGCCGCCAACGTGGCTTCGGTCGGGTCGACGGCCGCTGCGGTCGCTGACCAGGACGCCACGATCACGCAGGGCCTGGAAGGCACGGCTGAGGCCACCGCCGACCAGGACTCCGAGATCACCCAGTAACGCCGCTCGTGACAGCCGTAACTCCGTCGCCGGGGACCACTGTGCCCTCGGACGCCTCGACCGCCGCGCGGCGGCCGGCCGAGGCGTCCCCCGGCGACGGAGCGCCGGCTCGCGCGCAGGGGGTCGAGCTCGTCGGCGAGCTCCCCGGTTCGGGATATCGCCAGGCGCCGTCGCTGGTGCGGCGCGCAGACGGCCAGACCATCCAGCTCACCCGCCTTCTCTACCTCGTGCTCGAGGCCATCGACGGCCGGCGCGACCACGCGGAGATCGCGGCCGTCGTCAGTGAGAAGTTCGGCAAGGTTGCCAGCCCCGACGACATCCGACAGCTGATCGACTCCAAGCTCGCCCCGCTCGGGGTCCTCCGCCAGGCCGACGGCTCCGAACCGGAGGTCGAGAAGTCGAACCCGCTGCTGGGCCTGCGGTTCCGCTACGTCGTGTCCAACCCCGAGGTGACACGCCGCATCACGGCACCCTTCGCAGCGCTGTTCGCCCCGGTGGTCGTCCTGGTGATCGGCTCGGCCTTCGCGTTGGCTGCAGGCTGGGTCCTGTTCGAGAAGGGGCTCGCCGCGGCTGCCCACCAGGCGTTCGACAAGCCAGGTCTCATCCTGCTCGTCTTCGCCCTGACGATTCTCTCGGCGGGCTTCCACGAGTTCGGCCACGCCGCAGCGTGCCGCTACGGCGGGGCGACACCGGGCGCGATGGGCGCTGGGCTCTACCTGGTCTGGCCGGCCTTCTACACCGACGTGAACGACTCCTACAGCCTCGGCCGGGCAGGACGGGTCAGGGTCGACCTGGGCGGCCTCTACTTCAACGCGATCTTCGCCCTGGCCATGCTCGGTGTCTGGGCCGCGACCGGCTGGGACGCGATGCTCCTGGTCATCGCGACCCAGGTGCTGCAGATGCTGCGGCAGCTGGCGCCGCTGGTGCGCTTCGATGGCTACCACATCCTCGCCGACGTCACCGGCGTGCCAGACCTCTACGCACACATCAAGCCGACCTTGCTCGGCCTGCTCCCGACCCACTGGGGCAAGCCGGATGGCAAGGTGCTCAAGCCTTGGGCGCGGGCCGTGGTGACCGTGTGGGTGCTCGTCGTCGTACCGCTGCTGCTCTTCTCGCTGCTGCTGATGGTGCTCGTGCTCCCGCGGTTCGTCGCCACTGCCTGGCACAACGTTGAGAAGCAGGGGAGCGCGCTCTCCGACAACGTCGCCGCTGGTGACTTCCTCGCCGCCGGTGTCGGGGTCCTGTCGATCTTCGCGATCGCGGTGCCCGTGCTCGGCGTCTTCTACATCCTGACCCGGATCGTGCGAAGGACCACCAAGAAGGTCTGGACGGCGACCGAGGGGCATCCGAAGCGACGCGCAGGCGCGGGCGTCGTCGCTGCAGGTCTGGTGCTGGCGCTCGCCCTCGCGTGGTGGCCGAGCGGTCAGTACCGGCCGATCCAGCCGGACGAGGGAGGGACGCTTCTCGACGGGATCTCGCTCGCGGTCTCGCAGACCGGGCTGGCGCCCGAGGCTCCTGCCCTGCGGGAGGGTCAGGTCGGCTCGTCCGAGTCGGTGGTGGCCACACAGACCGCGCTCGGGACCGAGGACCAGCCCAAGCTCGCCCTGATCCTGCTCCCGCGTGACGGCGACTCGGAGCCGGCCTGGGTGTTCCCGTTCGACCGGCCGGATGGCCCGGCCGAGGGCGACAACCAGGCGATGGCCGTCAACACCGAGGACGGCTCATCGCTCTACGACGTGGCGTTCGCGCTGGTGTGGGCCGACGGCGACGACGCGCAGCAGCGCAACGAGGCGTACGCCCTGGCGAGCTGTCGGGTGTGCCGGACGGTTGCGGTGGGCTTCCAGGTTGTGCTCATCGTCGGCCAGGCCGACGTCGTCGTACCGGAGAACATCGCCGCGGCCGTCAACTACGAGTGCGTGCTGTGCGTGACCTACGCGCTGGCGAAGCAGCTCGTCCTGACGCTGCCCAACGCGCTGAGCCCTGACGCCATGGCCGACCTGAACCAGGTCTGGGCCCAGCTGCTCGCCTTCGGCGAGCGGATCGAGGGTGTGCCGCTGAGCCAGATCCAGGCCGAGCTGAACAAGTTCGAGCAGGCCATCCGGGCCATCGTGGAGCGCGAGGCCGGGACGACGAGCGGCAGCAACAGTGACGTCGACGGCGGAGATCCCGGGTCCGGTTCCGAACCCGGCTCCACCGCCGGACCCGGCGGTGGGGAGAGCACGAGCGGGCCGGGAGATGAGCCGGCCCAGACCAGCGAACCCACAGCGGGGGAGACGGACGAACCGAGCGGTACGGCGACGACCGAACCCAGCGTCGGATCGACCGCCGAACCCGCACCGGACGCGTTGTCGACACCCTGAAAAAGTGGCGCGTGACGTTGGGCGCGGACGGTCGTTAGTCGGGCGAGGGTCCGCGCCGTCGTCCGGGGCGCAACAGCGGCGGCGCGGGCCCGCCGCCTGCATGGCAGGCAGCCACCATCGGAGCGGGCGCGCCCGGCAGGGATCGAACCTGCGACCGGCGGATTAGAAGTCCGCTGCTCTGTCCGCTGAGCTACGGGCGCCTGACATCGAGGGTAATCGTCACTTGCTGGAGCGGCGCGCACCGGACTGAGGCATAAACACGCTCGGGTGAGACAGGATTGACCTTGTGACAACCGGGGCGGAGAGCACACGCCTGCTCGAAGCCCTCGAGCGGCTCGGCGCGCAGGTCAACGACCTGCGCCTCCCGCTCGATCTCGCGGACGCCGAGGCCGCCCGGAAGCTTCGACGCGAGATCGCCGACCAGCTCGGCGACTACATCCTGCCGCGGTTGCGCCGGCTCGACGCCCCGCTGCTCGCCGTGGTCGGGGGGCCGACCGGCGCCGGCAAGTCCACGCTGGTGAACACCCTGGTCGGTGCACGCATCAGCGCCGCAGGGGTGCTGCGCCCCACGACCCGTTCGGCCGTGCTGGCTCACCACCCGTCCGACGCGGGCTGGTTCGACGAGCGCCGCATCCTGCCCGGGCTCGAGCGCGGCACCGACAGCAGCACCGACCCGGCGACCCTGCAGCTCGTGCGCAGCGAACGCATCCCGGCCGGGCTCGCCCTGTTGGACGCGCCCGACATCGACTCGGTCGTCTCGGCCAACCGGGAGCTCGCCACCCAGCTGCTCGCGGCCGCCGACATGTGGATCTTCGTGACGACGGCCGCCCGCTACGCCGACGCGGTGCCCTGGGACTTCCTGCGTGCGGCAGTGACGCGCGGCACCGCGGTCGCCGTCGTGCTCGACCGCGTCCCCCCGGGCGCAACGGACGAGGTCCGAGCAGACCTCGCCACCATGCTGACCGAGCAGGGCCTCGGGGGAGCGCCCCTGTTCGTGGTGCCCGAGACCAGGTCGTACGACGCGATGCTCCCGGCCGAGGCGGTCGAGCCGTTGCGCGGCTGGCTGCACGGCCTGGCGACCGACGCATCGGTCCGCGCCAACGTCGTGCGGCACACGCTGGACGGCGCGATCCGCTCGCTCGCTGGGCGGGTGTTCCGGCTCGCCGCGTCCGCGGACGCGCAGGCCGACGGTGTCGCGCGGCTGCGGCGTGAGGTCGACGACGCGTACGACGACGCCCTGATCCGGGTCGATGCCGCCAGTGGTGACGGCTCGCTGCTGCGCGGCGAGGTACTGGCGCGCTGGCAGGAGTTCGTCGGGACCGGCGAGCTCATGCGCGCGCTGGAGTCGAAGGTCGGGCGGCTGCGCGATCGTGTCACCGCGGCCCTGAAGGGCCGACCCCAGCCGGGCACCGAGCTCGCGGAGGCGTTGGAGTCGGGAGTCGAGGCCCTGGTGCGCTCGGCCGCCGACGAGGCGGCGGACCGGGCCGGCTCAGCATGGCGGGACGACCCGGCCGGCGCGGCACTGCTCGGAGCGCACGACCTGCGGCACAGCTCGCCGGAGCTCGGCGACGCGACGGCCAAGGCCGTTCGCGAGTGGCAGGGCTACGTCATGGAACTGGTGCGCGAACAGGGCCAGGGCAAGCGGGCCACCGCGCGCTACCTGGCATTCGGGGTCAACGGACTCGGCCTGATGGCGATGATCGTGGTGTTCGCGCACACCGGCGGCTTGGTCGCAGGTGAGATCGCGGTTGCCGGTGGTGCGTCTGCGCTGAGCCAGAAGATCCTCGAGGCGGTCCTCGGTGACCAGGCGGTGCGCACCCTGGCCACCACCGCAAAGGCCGATCTGCACCGCCGCGTCGCGGAGCTTCTCGCGGGCGAGCGCAGCCGGTTCACCGAGCGGCTGCAGGCCGCAGCGGTCGATGCGAACGCCGGGACCGGGCTGCGCGCCGCCGTCCAGGACATCGAGGACGTGCGGTGAGCCGACTGCTGCGTGGCCGGCACCGCCGGGCCGACCTGCCGTCGATGCTCACGGCCCTCGACGAGGCGCTGGCAGCAGTCGACGGGCGGGTGGACCCGGAGATGGTCGGACGCGCGCGGACCGTGGCTGAGCACGCGGGAGAGCGGTTGCGGCTGTCCGGTGAGCACACGGTCGTCGCGCTCGCCGGAGCGACCGGCAGCGGGAAGTCGTCGCTGTTCAACGCGCTGGTCGGCGCCGAGATATCCCCGGTCGGTGTCCGCAGGCCGACGACCTCGCGGGCGCACGCCTGTGTCTGGGGCGTCGAAGGGGCCGCGCCGCTGGTCGAGTGGCTCGGTGTGCCGCGGAGCCAGACGGCCTGGCAGCACAGCGACCTCGACCTCGCCCAGCAGGGAGACCTCGAGGGCCTGGTCCTGCTCGACCTGCCGGACCACGACTCCACCGCCATCGAGCACCGGCTCGAAGTCGACCGGCTCGTCGAGCTGGTCGACCTGCTCGTGTGGGTGGTGGACCCGCAGAAGTACGCCGACGCGGTGCTGCACGAGCGCTACCTGCGGCGCCTCGCCGGGCACGACGCCGTGACCCTGGTCGTGCTCAACCAGACCGACACCCTGAACCCGTTCGCCGCCGCGGCCTGCGCCGAGGACCTGCGGCGGCTCATCGACGAGGACGGGCTGACCCGAGCCAAGCTGCTGACCACCTCGGCGCGCACCGGGGCAGGCCTCGAGGGGCTGCGTACGGCACTGGCCGACGCGGTCCGCCGGCGCCGGGCCCGCAACGACCGGCTCGTCGCCGACATCGAGGTGGTCGCCGACGAGTTGTCCTCCGTCGTCGCCGAGCGCACCCCGTCGGGTATCGGACGTTCCGAGCGAGCAGAACTGGTGCGCGCCCTGGCCGGGTCGGCCGGTGTCCCCGTGATCGGCGAGGCCGTCGAG
>Ga0299913_10002771_pt1 | contig 14024 bp, 11 predicted proteins | sample RVTome_9_FD_201360 | JGI IMG/M metagenome (GOLD analysis project Ga0299913, IMG submission 201360) | Soil microbial communities from uranium-contaminated site in the Upper Colorado River Basin, Wyoming, United States - RVT155D38 (version 2) ... | reverse complement strand
CGAGGGCGAGGCCGGACGTGGCGCCGGCGATCATCGTCAAGCACTGGGTCACGAACAGGACCCGGAACTCGGGCTTGGCGAAGAGATCGCGGTACGTGTGCATGCGAGCAGCCTGAACGCGCTGCACCATGGACGCTAATGTTTCGGCTGGAGGTGAAACATGGGTGTCTGGCTGATGTCCGCGGACCTGCTGGCCCGGGCCCGCTTCGTGGTGTCCCCGTTCGCCGACGTCAGCGCGGCGCTCGGGGCGCTGCAGCAGCCACGCGACCCGAGCGAACGGGTGCTGGTCGCGACCGTCGGCCCCGCGTTCCGGGAGATGCTGCGCGAGCATCCGACCCGCGCCGCGGTGCTCAAGGCCAGCAGCCGACCGAGGTGGGTCGCCGACTTCCTGTGCATGCCGCCGCTGGGCGGGCCGATGTCGTTCGCCGACGAGCTCGCCCTGGTGGCCGAGCTGGGAGACCGCCGGATCCGGGCTGATCTTCGGGACACGGTTCGCGGACGCCTGCCCGCTGTCCTCGAGCGTTCGGGCCTGACCGACGAGGTCGTCGCGCTGCTGGACTGGGTGTGGGAGCACGCCGTGGCGAACGACTGGCCGCGCCGGGAGCGAGTGCTCCGGGCCGACATCGTCTCCCGCACCGCTCGGCTGGCTCAGCAGGGCTGGTCCGGGGTGCTGAGCGACCTGCGCAGGGACATCGCGTGGCTCGGTGACGGGCAGCTGCGGATCAACCGCTACGCCTACCCGCCCCACGACCTGACACTGGCCGAGGAGCTCTACTTCATCCCGCACCACGGTCACAGCAGCACGGTCGGCTGGCACCTCCCGACGAGGTACGCGATCCACTACCCGGTCACCGGCACGCTGGCGGACATCGACTCCGGCGACGAGGCGGGGCTGGCTGCCCTCCTCGGCGGCAATCGCGCCCGGATCCTCGTCGAACTCACGACCCCCACCAGCACCACCGGGCTGGTCGCTCGCACGGGTCTCACACTGGGTTCGGTCGGCGGGCACCTCAAGGTCCTCCTCGGTGCCGGGCTGGTGGCGCGCCGCCGCTCGGGACGAGAGGTGCTCTACTGGCGCACCGCGCTCGGCGACGCGCTGACCGCCGCCGAGGCCTGAACCAGGGTCAGGGCGGGCCGAGGTGGGTCTCGGTCCTGTGGTTGGTGCGGCCGAGCGGTGCGACCTTGCCAACCCTCGACGACGGCCCCATGTGGCCGACGTCGTACGCCGTGACCTGACCGGCCTGACGTGAAGAAGGTCGAGGCGTGGTCAACCGCGCGGTGCTGACAGCTCCCGAACGGCCAACCCGGTCCATGCCCTCGCCCACCTGATGCGGACGGACGAGGGCACGGACCTGTCTACGGGTGAACCTCAGCCGCGCCGCTGGAAGATCGTGCCCGCGACAAGGCCGCGGTCGACGAGGATGTCGAGCCCGGTGACGGTCCAGGCGACGCCGTACCAGACGTCGTCGGTGCCCGACCAGCGGCGGATCTTGATGTCGTAGGTCTCGCCGGGTCTGGCAGCGAACTCCGCGATCTCGTAGCTGTTGTCGTAGGAGTTGCTGACGGCCACCTGGTTGCCGTGCGAGTCCCGCACGTGCAGGTCGAGGTCGACGGTCAGGGACGACGACAGCGGGATGTGGATGCCCAAGAAGTCGAACGAGCTGACGTGCGAGTCCCAGGCCAGCGCCACCTTCACCTGCGGCCGGAACGTGGTCCGCGGCACCGCGATCTTGTAGGAGTACGTCGAGTACCCGCCCGAGCCGTAGTCCGACGACCGCGAGGTCCCGACGTCCCACCCGCGGCGCTTCGGCGTCCCGTTGCGCGAGGAGCGGCTGCGTGCGATGTCCACGGCGGCCTTGGTGTCGAGCGCTCCGGAACCGTCCACGCCGTCGCGGCCGGCGATCAGGTCCGAGCGCCAGGTGCTGCCGTCCGGGTTGCGCCAGGCGGACGCCAGCAGGATCGCCCGGCAGCCCTCCGGCCACGACTTGAGGACGCCGCTTGCCTCCTGCATGCAGGCCACCGCGCCGGCCACGGCGGGCGCGGCCATGCTCGTGCCCGACAGGTTCAGGCCGACGGCGGACACCCCGGTGCCGTTCGCGGCGATCTCCGGCAGCTCGCGGTCCCCGTGCGAGGACGACGGGTTGCGGAAGCAGGTGTCGGACGCCATCCCGGACGCCGAGTCGTTGTGGTTGGCGACCGTGATCCGGTTGTAGCCCTTGTGGTTGACGTACTCGTCGTCCGCGCCGTTGCCGGCCGCCTCGCAGATCGTCGGGTACGGCCAGCGCAGCGCCAGCCAGTCCTTGTAGACGTCGTCGTACGACAGCCCGGACGACGTCTGCTCCGGCCCGCGGTGGAAGCTCTGGCTGATCACCGTGCAGCCCCGGTCCTGGGCGGCCCAGCGGATCGCGGCCAGGTCGTAGCTGTTCGCCGAGTGCAGGTTGCAGTCGGGCGCGTGCCCGTGCGGCTTGTTCGGCTCGACGTTCTTGATGATCCCGTGCGTGTGCCGGGAGTGCTGCGACGTCGCGGGGGTGGAGTCGTACCGCGCGGCGATCGACAGGTGGGTGGTGTCGTCCGGGCCCTGCTCGTAGACCGCGACGTTGACGCCGTTGCCCCCGAGCCCGATGCTGTGCGCGTCGTCGGAGTTGGCGATCGCGATCGAGTCGTCCAGGTCGGGGATGCCCTCCTCGCTGCGCAGGAAGACCGCAGCGACGGCGTCGTGGTCGGCGAGCCGGCGCACGGCGTCGGACCGCAGCACGCCGTACATCACCGGGGCGTGCTCGTCGACGCTCTCGACCTCGAGGCCGAGATCGCGGACGGTCGACAGCATGCTCTCTGCCCGCTCCCGCCACCCCTCGGCCGCGTCGGCGTCGGCCTGCGGGCGCTTCGACGTCGCGCGCTTGGTGGACTTCTCGACGGGCTCGCGCTCGTCGTCGGCGAACCAGACCGCGACGGGTACGACGTCCTGCCGCTGCATCGTCTCGTGCAGCGTGGGGTGGACGCGGCCGAAGACCTCCAGCCGCCGCTTGGCCACCTGCGCGAGCCGGTTGTCGATGTCGACCCGGCGGCCGCGCTCGTCGAACGCGAGCTGGACCGGGGTCGACGTACCGCGCTCCTCGGCCTTGAAGACGTCGACGAACGAGCCGTACGCGAGGCCGTCCATCGGCTCCGACCGCACCTCCAGCTCGTCGATCCGAATGCGGGTGGCGTGGTACAGCGCCACGCCGTCGGGGATCTTGGCCGGCGAGTCGACGACCACGAAGTCGAGCTCGTGGCTCGGCAGGCTCTCGCCCTTGCGCAGCGGGAGCTGGTCGGCGGACAGCACGTACCGACCGGGGGGAAGCGTGCTGGTGTCGACGACGACCGTCTTCGCGTCGTCGCCCATCGTGGCGGCGGCGCGGTGGCCGAGCACGCACACCGAACGCTCCGCGTCCTCGGCGAGCAGGGCACGTGTCGTCAGCGTGATGGGGGTGCCGCGCAGCACCACCTCCCCGGAACCGATGCTGGCCTTCGGCGGGGTGGGTTGGCGGGTTGTGGTTCGGGACATGGTGGGTCTCCTTGTCGTCCGGCCCTCTGCCGGTTACCGGTACGGAGACGGAAGTCGGCCCCGTGATACATCCGCGACGGAAGGCCGCCGATGCCCCGGGTGTCTGGGTGAGAGCTCGCCAGCCGAACATGACGACTTGGTACTAGGGTCCATGACCCTTCCAGGTCAGTCGCCTCATCCGATCGGGCGCAATTTCGTGATCGTCCCGATGCGCTTCTGCATTCCGCGACCGAACCCTGACCCGCGGGTCACGATGGATCCTCCATCGACCACGGGACTCACATGCGCTACGAACCTCGCCACCGGGCGAAGCCGGGGACCGCCCGCCGCCTGCGCCGTTCGCTGCTGTCGACGACATTGGCGACGATGGCACTCACGACCGCAGCCGGAGGCACCACGGCGTTCGTGCCCACCGGCGCCGAGACCCTGGCCGCCACCCCGTTCGGCCCCACCTCGCCGGCGTCCTACTCCACACCGAACCAGCCCGCCTGGGATGATCCGGTTGTCGTGACGTCCTCGCGCAGGACCCAGAACAGCCCCCGGGCCGTTTGGGGCGCGGGCGCCGACCGGATCGACGACATCCCAGACGCCGCGCTGGTGGCGTACCAGCGGTCTGCGGCGGTCATGGACGAAGCATCGCCGGGCAGCCGGTTGCGCTGGACGCTCCTGGCAGCAGTCGGCCGGGTCCTCACCGACCACGGCCGGCGCGGTGGTCACCGCGTTGACGACCAGGGCAACGTCCGACCCGGAATCGTCGGGAAGCCCGTGCTCGCCCGAGGCGGTAAACGCGTCGGCGACACTGACGCCGGCCTGCTCGATGAGGACCGGCGGTTCGACCGGCCGGTGGGCCCAATGCTCCTGACCCCGGCGGACTGGAGGGTCGTGGGTGTCGACGGCGACACCGACGGGAAGCGGAACCCGCAAGACCTCGACGATGCCTCGCTCGCGCTCGCCGTCCTCCTCTGCCCCCCCGGCGAGGACCTGCGGACCACCGCGGGCAAGCGGGCCGCGGTGCGGCGGATCAACGAGACTCCGGACTTCGTGCGGGCGGTCCTGAAGGTCGATGCCGCCTACCGCCGGCAACTCCGCTCCGGCGCGGAGCAGCTGGAGGTCGTGCCGCTGACCATGCTGCCGACGCTGCCAACGCTGCCGACGCCGCGCACGCCGAAGCCCGGCCGCACCCCGCAGCCTCACCCGCCCGCAGACTCCGGCATCGACTCGGGTCGCCTGCCGGCCGAGGACAACCAGTCTCTCGACCAGGCCGACCCGGGTGACGGCCCCGACCTCCCCACCCCCGCCGACGAGCCGGAGCCCGTGCCGACCAGCACCGAGGTCACCGCGACGTACGACTCCGAGGGCCTACAGATCAGCGCGACCGCCGTGGTGAGCGCGGACGGTGTCGCACCGACGGGTGAGGTCACCTTCACGCTGACTGGCCCCGGCGGGGTCAAGGTCGCCCAGGCGCCGCTTGCCGGAGGATCTGCGACTGCGCGATTCGAGGTGACGGACCCGGGCCGGTACACAGTCGCGGCGTCGTACGCCGGTACCGAGAACCACTCCGGCTCTGGGGGCAGGTTCGTCGTCCAGGTCACCCTGCCGCCCTCGACCGAGCCCTCGACCGAACCGGCCGCCGACGCAACTGAATAGCCCCGGGCAGTGAATCGACGGGGGTGATGAGTCGACCTGGGGGTGGGCGACCGCTCAGGAGCGCATCGCGCGCAGGAGGAGCACCACGCCCCGCGCCGTGTCGAGGTTGGCGGCGACGGCCACCACGACCAGGCCCCACAGCGGCTGGCCGCTGATCGCCGCCAGCGCGAAGATCAGCAGTCGCACCTCCCGGCGGAAGAGCAGCCGTACGTCCGTGTCGCGTCCGACCGCGTGCACATAGGAGATCAGCAGGCATCCGCAGGCGGCGGCGAAGCCCCAGGCCCAGGCGGTGGGTGTGGCGCCGGCTCCCACGATGAGACCGAGCACCACCGCGAGGTCGGCGTACCGGTCCAGCAGGGTGTCCAGGGCCGCGCCGCGGCGCGAGGCTCGCCCGCTCACCCTGGCGAGCTCGCCGTCGACACCGTCGAGGGCGGAGCCGAGCATGACTCCCAGACCGCCCGCGGCCATCGCCCACCAGTTGCCGACCGCGATCACGCCGGCCGCTGCCAGCGTGGTCGCGAATGCCAGCACGGTCGCCACGTCGGGGGCGAGTCCGGTCCGCAAGAGCTCGCGAGTGAGCGGGCCGGAGATTCGCCGGTTCACGGTGCGCGCGATGATCTGGTCGGTCGGCTTGGGGCCGTACCGATGCCACATCACCCGCTCCAGGGCCCGCACTCCGTCGGGGGTGTCCACCGCCGCCCAGAGCCCGGTGAAGTCGCAGGTGGTCATCTCGAAACCGCCCAGGAGCATGTGTTGCCGTAGAGCCGCCCACGGCATCGCCGGTGCGTCGGCGGCCGCGGCCAGTACGTCGGCGACCTGGATCGCGCTCAGACCGGCGTCGACCGCGCCGTGGGCCCTCAGGTCGGCGGCGAACTCCAGCACGCGTCCGTCGGGCGTGGTCCGCACCCGGGTCGGGGGGACGCCGCCCAGGCCACCCACCTGGCGCGCCGGATCACGATCCACGGCCTGCACGTTCCGGTCGGGGGCGGCCATCAGCCGCCGTACGTCGTCCGCCTCGAAGACGTGGTCTCCCATGACGACCAGGCACCTGGCGTCGTCGATCTTCCGGAGGCCGGCCAGCACCGAGGTCGATGTGCCCCGCTCCCAGTCGTCGTTGACCACCAGCTCGACCGGGAGCTCGTGGTCCCTGACCATCGCTCCCACGTCCTTGCTCCGGTAGCCCGCCACCACCACGATCCGGGTCACCCCGGCCTCACGGAGCACCCGGATGGCGCGGTCGAGCAGGGTGACGCCTCCGACCCGCCGCAACACGGTCGGCTGTAACGAGTGCGTCCGGTGTCTCGACTCCGCCGCGACCACCACCGCACTGGTCGCCGGCTGGCGCGGTTCCGTCCCCTCCGGCGATTGCATGAGTCGCAGTATCCGTCAGCGCGCCGCCCCTCCCGCACACCGCCGCGGAATGGCCACCGGAGCCAGGTCCGTTGCACACTGGGCACGCCGCGGTCGCCGTGTGCCACCTCGAGCCGGGAGGTCGGTCCCGGTAGGAAGCGAACTCGATCCGAGATGACGACGACCGCTCCCGGAACCACGCCGCCGCCCACCCCGTCGGTCCCGGCCCGGCACTTCACGCTGGCCGTGCTCGCGCTGTCCATGGGCGGGTTCGCGATCGGCACGACCGAGTTCGTGACGATGGGGCTGATCCGCGAGGTCGCGGCCGGCGTGGACGTCTCCATCCCGCAGGCCGGGCACGTGATCGCGGCCTACGCCCTGGGAGTCGTGGTCGGGGCACCCGTGCTGGCGTTCCTCGGTGCCCGGTGGCCGCGACGGGGGCTGCTGGTGGCCCTGATGGCGGCGTACGCCGGGTTCAACGCGCTGAGCGCGGTGGCCACCAGCTTCGAGATGCTGGTGCTCGCGCGCTTCCTGGACGGGCTCCCGCACGGCGCCTACTTCGGCGTCGCCTCGCTGGTCGCGGCGAGCCTGGCCCCTCCGGGTCGCAAGGGGCGCGCGGTGGCCATGGTGATGATCGGCCTCTCGGTCGCCAACGTCGTCGGGGTGCCCGGAGTCACCTGGATGGGCCAGCATCTCGGCTGGCGCTCGGCCTACTGGGCGGTCGCGCTGCTGGCCCTGGTGACGGTGGCGATGGTCCTGGTGTTCGTCCCCTCCGTCCCGGGTGACCGCGAGGCCACCGGCCTGCGGGAGCTGCGGGCCTTCACCAACGCGCAGGTGTGGCTGACCCTGCTGGCCGGAGCGATCGGCTTCGGCGGCATGTTCGCGGTGTTCTCCTACATCGCGCCCACGGTGACGGAGGTCGGCGGGCTCGGCGACGGCGCGGTCCCGCTGTTCCTGCTGGTCTTCGGCCTCGGCATGGTCGTCGGCACGTTCGTGGCCGGCGAGCTCGCGGACTGGTCGATCCTGCGTTCGCTGCTCGGCTCCGCGCTCGGCCTCGCTCTCGTTTTGCTGGTGTTCTGGGCGCTGGCCCCGCACGGCTACTGGCTGCTGCCGGTCGCGTTCGGTACGACGCTCCTGGGGTCGGTGCTCGTCGTGAACCTCCAGCTGCGGCTGATGGACGTCGCCGGCGAGGCGCAGACGCTGGGCGCAGCCATGAACCATGCCAGCCTGAACGTCGCGAACGCCCTCGGCGCGTGGCTCGGCGGTCTCGTGATCGCCACGGGTCACGGCTACCGGGCGCCGGCCCTGGTCGGCGTGGCGCTCTCCCTCGCGGGCCTGGCCGTGCTGGGCGTGTCGGCGGTCGTGCACAGCCGGACCGCTGCCGTCGTACGTCCCGGCTCCTGACAGAATGCCCGGCATGTCCGCACCCGCCACCGCGCCGGAGGTGGAGGCCTCGGAGGCAGCGTCCGGCACCGCTCGGCCGCGCGTGCTGTCCGGGATCCAGCCCACCGCCGACTCGTTCCACTTCGGCAACTACCTCGGTGCCCTCCGGCAGTGGGTCGACCTCCAGCACGACCACCAGCCGTTCTTCTTCATCGCCGACCAGCACGCCATCACCGTCGAGTACGACCCCAAGCTGCTGCGGGACCGCACCCTCCGCGCGGCCGCGCAGCTCCTGGCCATGGGCATCGACCCGGCCCGCTCGGCGATCTTCGTGCAGAGCCAGATCGCGGCCCACTCCCAGCTGAGCTGGGTGCTGCAGTGCCTCACGGGGTTCGGTGAGGCGCGCCGGATGACCCAGTTCAAGGACAAGTCGGCCAAGGGCGGCGAGGGCGCGGCATCGGTGGGGCTGTTCACCTACCCAGTGCTCCAGGCGGCCGACATCCTGCTCTACCGGCCGCACTACGTGCCCGTGGGCGAGGACCAGCGCCAGCACCTGGAGCTGACCCGCGACCTGGCCCAGCGGTTCAACCACCGCTACAAGAAGACCTTCCGGCTGCCTGAGCCCTACATCCTCAAGTCCACGGCGAAGATCGGCGACCTCCAGCAGCCCACCGCGAAGATGTCGAAGTCCTCGTCGGGGGTCGGCGGCATCATCGAGATGCTCGACGACCCGAGCCTGAGCGCGAAGAAGGTGCGCTCCGCGGTGACCGACTCCGGCACGGAGATCCGATTCGACACCGAGGAGAAGCCCGGGATCTCCAACCTCCTCACGATCTACTCGGCGCTCACCGCGATCTCGATCAGCGACCTGGAGGAGCAGTACGCCGGCCGCGGGTACGGCGACCTGAAGAAGGACCTCGCGGAGTGCGTCGTCGCGTTCGTGACGCCGTTCCGCGAGCGCGCGCTGGAGCTGCTCGCCGACCAGTCCTACCTGACCGAGGTGCTCCAACAGGGCGCCGAGACCGCGGGGGCGGTCGCCGCGGCGACGCTCCGCGACGTCTACCAGCGGGTCGGGTTCGTGGCCCCGGCCGGTCTGACCTGATGCCGACCATCGGGGTGGCCGTCGCCATCCCTGAGCCCTGGGCGACCGAGCTCCAGGACTACCGGACGTCCGTCGGCGACGTCACCGCGACGATGATCCCGACCCACATCACCCTGGTCCCACCGACGGAGGTCGGTGACGACCTGGCCACGATCGAGGCGCACCTCGCCACGGCCGCCACCACGGTCGCGGCCTTCCCGGTGCACCTTCGGGGCACCGGCACGTTCCGCCCGGTGTCGCCGGTCGTGTTCGTCACCCTGGTGGAAGGGATCTCCCAGTGTGAACAGCTCGCCGACGTCGTACGCCGGGGGCCGCTGGAGGTGGACCTGGAGTACCCCTACCACCCTCATGTCACGGTGGCCCACCACCTCGACGACGCCCGCCTGGACCAGGCATTCGCCGAGCTCGCGGACTTCGAGTGCGAGTTCCACGTCGGCGAGTTCCACCTCTACGTGCATGATCCGGAGCGAGGTTGGCAACCGACAAGGAAGTTTCCGCTTCTGGAGCAGCCCGAAGCCATTTCGCGATAGGTGAGGCCCGATGGCCAGTCCCAAGGAACGACTCGAGGCGCTCCGGCGGCGCAGGCCGTTCGTGGACCACGCGGTGCGGACCCAGGAGCACTGCGGCAAGGTGAAGGCGGGCCAGCAGGCCGGCGCGGTGACCTACTTCGGGTTCCTGTCGTTCTTCCCGATCCTCGCGCTGGCGTTCGCTGCCGTCGGGCTGATCGCCAACGTCTACCCCGATGCCCGGGACGCGACGGTCGACGCGGTCGCCGAGGTCTTCCCCGGCATGATCGGCGACCGGGAGGGCCAGATCTCCCTGGACACCATCGAGAGCGCGGCCGGAGCGGCGGTCGGCCTCGGCCTGCTGGGCGTGCTGTACGCCGGCCTCGGCTGGCTTTCCAGCATGCGCGACGCGCTGCTGATCGTCTTCGAGCTGCCCAGCTTCGAGCGGCCCGGGTTCGTCGGCGGCAAGCTGCGCGACCTGGTGACGCTCGCGATGGTCGGCATCGTGCTGCTGCTCAGCGTCGGCGTCTCCGGGCTGGTCGGCCGGCTCTCGGAGCAGATCCTCGACGCGCTGGGCCTAGGACTCGCGCTCCGGCCGCTGCTGTGGGTGCTGGCGGTCGTGATCGGCCTGCTCGCGAGCACGGTGTTGTTCCTCGCCCTGTTCCGGCTGCTCGCCGACCCGCACACACCGAAGCGGTCCCTGCTCCACGGTGCGTTGCTGGGCGCGGTCGGCTTCGAGATCCTCAAGCAGCTCTCGGGTCTGCTGCTCGCCGCGACGAAGGGGCAGCCGGCCTTCCAGGCCTTCGGGATCGCGCTGATCCTGGTGGTGTGGATCAACTACTTCGCCCGCGTGGTCCTCTATGCCGCCGCCTGGGCGCACACCTCGCCCGCGGCCCGCGCCCAGCGCACGGGCCCGGCGGCCGCGGCGCAGGGCCCGCAGACGCCCTCGCTGACCGGGCTGCCGGCCACCGGCGCACCCGGACCACCGTCTCGGAACCGCTGGGTGGGTCCGTTCGTGGGCGGCGCGGCCGCCATGCTGGGCCTGATCGCCGCCTTCAGGAAGAGGACCCCATCATGAGCACCGGAATGCGGTTCACCCGCGGCCACGGCTACCTGCTCCTCGGCGTGGCCCTGTGGAACGTCGTGACGTTCGGCCAGTTCGCCCGCAACCTCTGGTCGGCGTACGACTCCGGCGAGGACCACGCGACCGGCTACTGGGTCGCGCACACGGTGCTGATCGTCGTGAACTTCGTGATCGCAGGGGTGCTCGGCCGGCTCGGCTGGAAGGCGCTGCGCAGGGCCTGAAAACCGCGCGACCACCGCGGGGCGTGACCGTAGACTCGCGGTGTGCTCCCGATCGCGGTCACCTGGTGGGGTCACTCGTCGGCGACCGTCGAGCTCGGATCCGTGCGCGTCGCGACCGACCCGCTGTTCAGCACCCTGTTGTTCGCCCTGCACCGCGAGGTGGAACTGCCCCCCGACGAGGCCGCGGCGGCCGACCTGGTGCTCGTCTCCCACCTGCACTACGACCACCTGCACCTGCGTTCGCTGCGCCGGTTCACTTCCGGTACGCCGATCGTGGTGCCGCGCGGCGCGCCGCGAGCGGTCCGGGGGCTGTCCCGGCTGAACGTGATCGAGGTCCGCCCCGGCGACGTGCTCGCCGTCGCCGGCGTCGACGTGGAGGTGCTGCCCGCCCACCACGACGGCCGTCGGTCCGTGGTGCACCGCCGCTCCGCGCCCGCGCTCGGCTTCCGGTTCGGTGCGGAGGGTGGGTCGGCGTGGTTCCCCGGGGACACCGGGCTCCGGCCCGACATCACCCGGATCCGGCCGGTCGACGTCGCCCTGGCGCCGATCGGCGGATGGGGGCCGACCCTGGGCGACGACCATCTGGACCCCGAGGAGGCGGTCACGGCGATCGGCCGGGTCGGCGCGCGGTGGGCGCTCGCCGTTCACTACGGCACCTACTGGCCGATCGGGCTGCGCCGGCTGCGGCCGAACAACCACCACCACCTGTTCCGCACCCCGCCGATGCGGTTCCACGAGGCGGTGCGCGAGCAGGGCGTGGCCACCGTGCCGCTGACGCCGGCGGTGGGGGAGAGGGTTGTGCTCGCTGGCGCGGGCGGGCCGGCGGTGGGTCCGCCACCGAATGAGGGTGCGGAAAGCGTGGCTGGGGCACCGCTGAAGGGCGGCGGGCGGCGCGGCGGTGGGTCTGCCACCGAATGAGGGTGCGGAAAGCGTGGCTGGGGCACCGCTGAAGGGCGGCGGGCGGTCCCGAGCTCAGTGTCCGTGCCGGAGCGCCGCGTGCAGGTCCCAGTTGAGCCGGGAGATCACGTCGAGCGGGATCTCCTTGGGACAGGCGGCCGTGCACTCGCCGATGTTCGTGCAGCCGCCGAATCCCTCGTGGTCGTGCTGGCCGACCATGTTGACGACGCGGGTGTCGCGCTCGGCCTGACCCTGGGGGAGCTCGCCCAGGTGGGTGATCTTGGCTCCGAGGAACAGCGACGCCGAGCCGTTCGGGCAGGCCGCGACACAGGCGCCGCAGCCGATGCAGGTGGCGACGTCGAAGGCCCGGTCGGCCTTGTCCTTGGGCACCGGCATCGCGTGGGCGTCCGGCGCCGCGCCGGTGTTGACGGAGATGTAGCCGCCCTGCTGGATGATCCGGTCGAACGCGCCACGGTCGACACACAGGTCCTTGATCACCGGGAACGCGTCGGCCCGCCACGGCTCGATGGTGATCGTGTCGCCGTCGCTGAACGAGCGCATGTGCAGCTGGCAGGTGGTGGTCACCTCCGGCCCGTGGGCCTCGCCGTTGATCATCAGCCCGCACATGCCGCAGATGCCCTCGCGGCAGTCGGAGTCGAACGCGACGGGTTCCTCCCCGTTGGCGTTCAGCTCCTCGTTGAGCACGTCGAGCATCTCCAGGAAGGACATGTCCTCGGAGACGTCGTCGAGCTCGTAGGTGTGCATCGAGCCGTTGCTGGTGGCATCCGGCTGCCGCCAGATGTTCAGAGTCACCCTCATTACTTATAGCTCCGCTGCTTCATCTCGGTGAACTCGTAGTCCAGGGCTTCCTTGTGCATGACCGGGGTCCCGTCCTCTCCGGCCCACTCCCACGCCGCCACGTAGGCGTACTGGTCGTCGTGGCGCAGCGCCTCGCCGTCCTCGGTCTGCGACTCGCCCCGGAAGTGGCCGCCGCAGGACTCGCGCCGGTTCAGGGCGTCGATGCACATCAGCTCGCCGAGCTCGAAGAAGTCGGCCACCCGGCCGGCCCGCTCCAGCGACTGGTTCATGCTCTCCGCGCTGCCGAGCACCTTCACGTTGCGCCAGAAGTCGTCCTTCAGCGTCCGGATCAGGTCGATCGCCTTGCGCAGGCCGTCGGCGGTCCGCTCCATCCCGCAGTACTCCCACATGATGTTGCCGAGCTCGCGGTGGTAGGAGTCGACGCTGCGGGTGCCGTTGGTGGTCATGAACTTCTCGACCCGCCTCCGGACCGACTCCTGTGCCTCCAGGACCGCTGGGTCGTCCTCGGCGATCTTGTCGAAGGGGCCCTCGGCGAGGTAGTCGCGGATCGTGTTCGGCAGCACGAAGTAGCCGTCCGCCAGGCCCTGCATCAGCGCCGAGGCGCCCAGCCGGTTGGCCCCGTGGTCGGAGAAGTTCGCCTCGCCGGTCACGAACAGCCCGGGGATCGTCGCCTGGAGGTCGTAGTCGACCCACAGGCCACCCATCACGTAGTGCACCGCGGGGTAGATCCGCATCGGCGCCGAGTAGGGGTCCTCGCCCGTGATCCGGGCGTACATGTCGAACAGGTTGCCGTACTTCTCCTCGATCGCCTCCCGACCGAGCCGCCCGATCGCCTCGGCGAAGTCGAGATAGACACCGCGGCGTACGCCGTCCACCGCGGGCCCGACGCCACGGCCCTCGTCGCACATGTTCTTCGCCTGCCGGGACGCGATGTCGCGGGGGACCAGGTTGCCGAACGCGGGATAGATCCGCTCCAGGTAGTAGTCGCGGTCCGCCTCGGGGATCTCCCGCGGGTCCTTGTCGCAGTCCGCCTTGTTCTTGGGCACCCAGATCCGGCCGTCGTTGCGCAGCGACTCCGACATCAGGGTGAGCTTGGACTGGTGACTGCCCGAAACCGGGATGCAGGTCGGGTGGATCTGGGTGTAGCAGGGGTTCGCCATGTAGGCGCCCTTGCGGTGCGCCCGCCAGGTGGCGGTGACGTTGCTGCCCATCGCGTTGGTGGACAGGAAGAAGACGTTGCCGTAGCCGCCGGAGGCCAGCACCACCACGTCGGCGAAGTAGGTCTCGATCTCGCCGGTGACCAGGTCGCGAACGATGATCCCGCGGGCCCGGCCGTCCACGACGATCAGCTCGAGCATCTCGTGGCGCGTGTAGCACCTGACCGTGCCGGCGGCGACCTGGCGCTCCAGTGCCTGGTAGGCGCCGATCAGCAGCTGCTGGCCGGTCTGGCCGCGTGCATAGAACGTGCGCG
>Ga0299913_10002770_pt1 | contig 14024 bp, 10 predicted proteins | sample RVTome_9_FD_201360 | JGI IMG/M metagenome (GOLD analysis project Ga0299913, IMG submission 201360) | Soil microbial communities from uranium-contaminated site in the Upper Colorado River Basin, Wyoming, United States - RVT155D38 (version 2) ... | reverse complement strand
GCGCCGTCGCCGGCGCGCCGAGGGGGGCGAGGAGAAGTGCGGAGACGAGCGCGTGCCGAGGTCGGATCATGCGGCCCTCCGTGGGGGTCGCTGGAGCTTACCCGGAAATGCGAGCGCCTGCAGTTACGCCGCCGGTGCGTCCCTCCCGTCCTCATGACTTCTCTTTCATATTTCTGCTACTATCGTTTTTGCAAGTGCAGAGAACCTACGGGCAACGCTGCCCCCTCAGCCGCGCCCTCGACCTGCTCGGAGAGCGCTGGACCCTGCTCGTCGTGCGCGAGCTGCTGACCGGGCCGAAGCGCTACGGCGCGCTGCTCGCGGCGCTCCCGGGCCTCGGCACCAACCTGCTGGCGGCCCGCCTGCGCCGCCTCGAGGCGGCCGGTGTCCTACGCTCCGGCACATCCGCCTACGAGCTGACCCCGGTGGGCCGTGGGCTGGCTCCGGCCCTCGTCGAGCTCGCCCGTTGGGGCTTGGTCCACACCGAGGTGCCGGCACAGACCCGGGGTCCCGCGACCAGCCCTCTGACCCTGCAGGCGCTCTTCGACCCGGCACGGGCGGACTTCGACCGGGTCTGCTGCACCTTCCGCGTCGACGATCAGCTCTTCCACGTCATCGCCGGCCGTGGCAGGCTGCGCGTCGGCGCCGGGTCCGCCCTCGACCCCGACGTGGAGCTGACCCTCGGTGCCGCCGCCTATCGCCGCCTCGAGAGCGGCCTGTCTCCGCGGCGGCTCCTGGCCACCGGCGAGCTGGAGATCGAGGGCTCCCTTGTCGCCTTCGAGCAGCTCCGGAGGTGCTTTCACCCGCCGACTCGCGGTGACCGCGGAGGCCGACAGTAGGGCCCGATCTCGGCGGCGCCGTCGGGACCCGGCGCCACGCGCAGGAGCTCGCTCACCGGTCCCTCCCGGCGCACCAGCCGGACCCCCGTCTTCCACCGGCGCGGCGGCCGGCAGCTCGTCCGCGGGCCGAAGACTCGGGTCGCCTCCTCCTTGTAGTAGAGGGGCGGCCCGCCACCCAGCCGGTAGGCCCAGAACCGCCGGCGAACCGACGCCGGCCAGTCGGCCGCCAGACGCACCGCCAGCTCCCACTGCCGGCGCGGCCCGAGGCTGCGCTCGGGCAGCTCGACGACGGCGATCGTGAGCCCGGCGTTGCGCGCCACCCTGGTCTCCAGCGCCCCGCCCAGCCGGCCGAGGAGCCGGCGCTCGCCGACGGAGCGACCCACCTCCAGGACACTGCTTCCCCCCGCCAGCACGGCGCCGACGACCACCAGAGCCGGCCAGCCACGGCGAGGCAGGAGGCACTCGGCCGAGCGCACGACGAGCGCCGCCAGGATCGGAAGCACGGGAAGCGCGAAACGCGTCGTCATCCCGTCCCCGGGATCCCAGGGCACCCGGCCCATCGCCACGATCGGTGCCAGCCCCGCCAGGGTCGCGGCCAGGAGGAGGGAGACCTCTCCGAGGGCTCGGGGCGACGGCACGGCAGCCCCGGGATCGGCCCGGTCACGCGCCCCGAGGAGCAGGAGGATCGCCAGGAGGGCTCCGAGCCCGAGGCCGAGAAGCGGCAGAGTGGAGAGATCCGCCAGCTCCGCCGCCGTCGAGACGGGACTCCCCGCGGCCCCCCTCCAGAGGGCGCCCGCGATCTCGAGGGGCAGCACGAGCACGGCCCGACCGGTGCGCAGCGCGACAGCCGGGTCGGTGTCCTGGCGCACGCCGAAGTCCGCGAGCCGCACGAAGAGCAGGTAGGCACCGGCGGTCACGGTCGCGACGGCGGCCAGGGCCCACGCCGCGCGACATCGCACGCCCGCAGAACGCGACGGCCAGAGGAGCGGAGCGATCAGGACGAGCGCGACGGCCGCCACCGCCACCGCGTACTCCTGGTAGAGCACTCCGGCAGCCAGCAGACCCGCGCCGGCGACGGCCCGCCAGGCCCCGCGCCTCCCGCCGTGCCGGACGAAGGCCACGAGCGAGAGGAGGGCTGCATAGCCGAGCACCACCGGGGGCAGCGAGGCCAGGCCGACGTTGACGGTCACCAGCTGCACCTTGGTCCAGATCGGCGCCACGGTGAGGCAGGCCACCAGCCACGCCAGCCGCCGGGAGCCCGGGAACAGCCCGACCCAGAGCCGGGCGGCGAAGAGCCCGAAGAGCAGCCAGAGCAGCGCCTGGGCGAGGAAGGCGGCGGGCCAGAGCCCGCCCGGCGCCCGGGCGAGGAGGCCCCAGAGCGCGCCGTTGACCGGTCGATCGGCAAAGCTCGCGGCCACTGCCCCCGGGCCGCGCTCGTCGAGCAGGAGCCAGAGCCAGGCGTCGTCCCAGAGCGGGAAAGCCCTCCACGCTCCGACCACCAGCAGCGCGACGAGGAAGGCCAGGGCCGAGGAGGGCGCCACGTCGCGGCGGCCCGTCCACAGGGCCCCGGAACCCGCCGCCCCGCGGGGAGACGGGGCTCGTTCGACGTCCCACATGCGAGGTTCGAGCCGTGCACAGGCAAGGCGCCACACGCGCGTCCCGGCGGTCACCGCCCGAGGCGCTAACATACCCCACGCGACCGGTTCGGCTTCGATCCCGGCCCGATCGAGCGATCCGCCGCCTCGTCGTGGTGGTCCAGCTCCCCTCGCGCCGTCCGACCCCGGTGCCGCGCGCCCGCCCGCGGGCGCACGTCCTCCGGCACCTCCTGCTCTGCGCCCTCGCCAACTGGCCGGGGGGCTCCGCGGCTCGCGGGCACGGCCCCTCCGGCCAGGAGACGATCACCTGGAGCGCCACCGCGCCCCGCGCCGCGCGCGCCGGGGAACCGACCCTGCGGTTGACGGTCCTGGATGCGGCGACCGGCGGACCCACCGCGGCCCGTTTCACCGTTCAGCTCGGCGGACGCTCCCACCTCCCTGCGGCGCTCGGCCCCGACGGCTTGCGGTTCACCGCGATCCACCAGCGACGGGACCAGCGGTTCACCGCCACCTACGTCCTGGGCGACGGGCCGGTGGAGGTCCCCCTCGCGCCCGGAACGAGGGCAGGTCGCGTCACCGTGACCAAGGGCTACGAGTACGTCCCGGTGACGGAGGCCTTCACCGTGGACGACGGCGAGGCGAGGGTCGCCGTCCGCCTGCGCCGCTGGGCCGACTCCCGCGTCGAGGGCTGGGTCTCGGCCGACGAGCACGTCCATTTCGATCGCACTGATCCCGCCCACGATGCGGATTGGCTCGCCCTGCTGGCCGGCGACGACCTGCACATCGGCCACTTCCTGCTCGCACGGGGCACCAACGTGCGCGGCTTGTGGGGCATTCAGTACGCCTACGGACGCGAGGGAGAGGCGGTGGGCGGCGGCCGCTCGATCCGGTCGGGAGAGGAGTATCGCGACGGAGCGCAAGGTCACGTCAACCTCCTCGGGCTGGAGAGCGTCATCTGGCCGATCTCCGCCGGGGGTCTCCGCGGAGCCGCGATCTGGAGCTATCCACCGCTGCGGGACGTGCTGCGCGCCACCGGTCGCCAGGGAGGCCTCGGTGGAGTGGCCCACGGCGGCGCGTACGGGCGCCGGTCGACCGCCGCCCTGGATGCGGTCCTCGGAGCAGCCGACTTCTTCGAGATCGCCAACACGCATCTCTACGAGCCGGAGCTCTGGTACCGGCTGATGAACTGCGGTTGGTGGCTGCCGCCGGCCGCCGGCACCGACCTGCCCAACTTCCCCTACCGGGACCCCTGGCAGCCCTTGCTCGGCGAGACGCGCATGTACGCCCGCACCGGTGGGCGCGTGGACTTCGCTTCGTGGAAGGCGGCCGTGAAGCGCGGTGAGGTCTGGATCACGAGCGGGCCGCAGATCCGGATCTCGGTGGATGGTGCGGAGCCCGGCGACACGATCCGCCTTCCCGCGACAGGCGGCTCCGTGACGGTGACCGCGGAACTCGCCGGTCTGCGGCCCCTGACCGCCCTCGAGCTCGTGCGCGACGGCGCCGTGGTGGGGCAGGTCACCGAGGAGAGTGTCGACGGACCCATCCATCGCCTGTGGCTGCGCAGGGGGCTCCGCTTCGAGGAGAGCGGCTGGATCGCGGCCCGCGGGCGGGGCGGGCTCAAGGCCGCTCTGGCGCGCTCGGGACGGGTGCGCCTCCCCGCCCTCGCCCACACGGGTGCCGTGCGCGTCCTCGTCGGGGATCGACCGATCCGCTCCCCCGCCGACGCCGCGCTCCTCGCCGCGCGTCTCGAAGCGGACCGCGACTTCTATCGCCGCCGCGGTCGCTTCCAGCGCCAGGAGCACCGAGCGCGCTTCCTCAAGGGCTTCGACCGCGGTCTGGCCATCCTGCACCGCAGGGCCGCGAGGGATGCCCGATCTCCGGCACCGGAGAGCGGCGCCCGGTCGCGGCGGTGGCTGCCCGTCGCAGCCTGTTCCGCCTTCGCCGCCTTTGGCCTGCTGTGGCGCGCGCGACGACGCTGGCGAACGAGGCCCCGGTCGGTGCCATAGGATCCGCTCATGGGGCGGCACCGCGATCCCGGCCTGGCGGGCTGGGGCGGGACCCGGCGGCCGGGCCGGGCCTTGCTCGACGAGGACCTCGAGGCGATCACTCGCGGAGCGGTCCTCACCCGCGGCCTGGGCCGCAGCTACGGCGACTCGGCGCTACCGCCCGACGGCGTCGAGTCGGTGCCGTGCTCGGTGCTGGCCGACCGGATCCTGGCCTTCGATCCGGCCACCGGCCTCCTGCACGCCGAGGCCGGCCTCTCCCTGGCCGAGGTCAATCGCCTCTTCTGGCCGCGGGGTTGGAGCTTCCCGGTGCTTCCGGGCACCCAGTTCGTCACCCTCGGCGGCATGGTGGCCGCCGACGTCCACGGCAAGAACCACCACGTCGACGGCACGCTCGGCCGGCACGTCACCCGGCTGCGGCTGCGGCTGGCCGACGACCGGATCGTCGAGTGCTCGCGCGGGGAGCACGCCGATCTCTTCCGCGCCACCCTCGGCGGCATGGGGCTCACAGGCCACCTCCTCGAGGCGGAGGTGCGGCTCCAGGAGATCCCGACCGCGTGGATCCTGTCGGAGAGCGACCGGATCGACGGCATCGACTCGTTCGTCACCGGCTTGCGCAAGGCGGCGCGCTCCTGGCCGTTCACCGTCGGGTGGTTCGACGCCCTGGCGCGGGGGAGACAGCTGGGTCGTGGCGTCCTGTTCAAGGGTCGCTGGGCGAACCCCGAGGAGGCGCCGGCCCACGCGCCTCGCCGCAAGCAGCGTGTCACCGTGCCGTTCCATCTTCCCGGCTGGGTGCTCAACGATCACACGGCCCGCCTCTTCAACGGCCTCTACTTCCGCCGTCATCCGCGCCGGTCGCGGCGTCGGATCGTGCACCCCGAGAGCTTCTTCCATCCTCTCGACGCCATCGCCCACTGGAACCGGATCTACGGCCGCCGCGGCTTCGTCCAGCACCAGGTGGTGCTCCCCGAGGGCGAGCGGCCGGGAGCCGCACGCCGCTTCCTCGAAGAGCTCTCCGGGCGCGGCGGCGCCTCCTTCCTCTGCGTCATCAAGGACTGCGGAGAGGAGGGCGAGGGATTGCTATCCTTCCCCCGTCCTGGCATCTCGATCGCCGTCGACCTGCCCGCCGGTCCGCGCATCCAGGAGCTGGTCGATGCGCTCAACGAACGGGTCATTGCCGAAGGCGGCCGCATCTACCTCGCCAAGGACGCCTTCACGCGGCCCGAGCACTTTCGCGCCATGGAGCCCCGCCTCGACGCCTTCCAGTCCGCCCGCCGCCGGTGGGACCCCGCGGGTCGTCTGGCGAGCGCCCAGTCGGTGCGCATCCTGGGGGACCGGCGGTGAGGGTCGCCCTGCTGGGCGCCACCCGCGGCATGGGTCGGGCCCTGGCGCGACGGATGGTCGAGCGCGGCGACGAGATCTTCCTGCTCGGCCGCGACTCCGACGAGCTCGAGAGGAGCGCCGCCGACCTCGCCGCGCGGCGGGACCCGCCCGCCGAGGTGCGCTGGACGCGCTGCGACCTCGAAGAGCCGGAGACCTTCGAGCCCGCCTTCGAGGCTGCGCTGCACGCCCTCGGCGGCCTCGACACGGTCGTCGTCAGCGCCGGCCTCTTCGACTCCCAGGAGGCGCTCGAGGCCGACCGCGGCTGGATGCGCCGCCTCCTCGACGTCGACTTCGCGCGCACGGTCGAGCTCTGCGAGGTGGCGCGTCCCTATCTGCTCGCCGAAGGCGGCGGCACCCTGTGCGTCTTCAGCTCGGTGGCCGGCGACCGCGGCAGGAAGCCCGTCGCCCTCTACGGCGCCGCCAAGGCGGGCCTCAGCCGCTACCTCGAGGCGCTGGACCACCGCTGGCGCGCCGCGGGCCTGCGCGTCGTCTGCGTCAAGCCCGGGTTCGTCAAGACGGGCATGACCGCGGGCCTGCCCGCCCCACCCTTCGCCGGCGAGCCCGACCCCGTCGCCCGCCGCGTCCTGCGCGCCATCGACCGCGGCACCCCGATCGTCTACGCCCCGGCCCCCTGGCGCCTGGTGATGGCCGTGATCCGGCGCCTGCCGCGGTTCGTCATGCGGCGGGTGGGGTTCTGAGGCAGACCCTGGGCGCCTGATGGCGAGGCGGACCAGGGGGCTGCTGCTCGGCTGCGCGGCGCTGGTCGTCCTGGTCGGCTGTCGGGGGCCCTCGTACGAGACGGTCGTTCTGGTCAGCCTCGACACCCTGCACGTCCGCTCCACCGGTCCCTACAACCCGGCCGTCGCGACGACGCCGAGCCTCGACTGGTTCGCCGCCCATGGCGTGCGCTTCGCGTGGGCGTGGAGCCAGGCGAGCCAGACCCTGCCGTCGCACACGAGCATCCTCTCCGGGCTGGAGCCCGCGCGGCACGGCGCCCTGCTCAACGGCGACCACGTGCGCGGGGAGGTCCTCACCCTTCCCGAGATCCTCCGCGAGCACGGGTTCGCCACCGCGGCCTTCACCTCCCTGGGCGTGCTCAGGCCGGCCTTCGGTCTCGACCAGGGCTTCGACGTCTACGACGCCGGCGGCGGCTCCACCGCGGGCCGGGCGTTCCGTTCGGCCGGCGCGGTCGTCGCCGCGGTCGAGTCGTGGTGGGCGGACCGTCCGGAGGGGAAGACCTTCCTCTGGGTCCACCTGTCGGATCCGCACAGCCCCTACCTGGCGCCCGGGTCGCCGCCGGACACCGAGCTGCGCCTCGACGGCGAGCCGGTGGGCCGGTACCTGCTGGCGAGCCGCGCCCGGCACGCGCCTCTGCTCGAGCTCGCGCCCGGCGAGCACCGTCTGACCTGGCTCCCCCTGCGGGAGCGCCGGCCCGACGAGCAGGCCACCACCGCGCTCCGTTTGCGGCTCCTCGAGACCGAGCGGTGGGCGTCCCTGGCGGCGGAGGGCACGGCGCGGACGGAGGAGATCGAGCTCCGCGCACCCTACACGCTGCACCTGACCCACCGAGGCGAGCGCTCGCTGCGGCTCCGGCTGCCCTTCCGGGGCCGGCTCGAGGACCCGCCGCGCTCCGAGGTCCGGGCCGCCTACGCCGCCGAGGTCGCCTACGCCGACGAGCACCTCGGTCGCCTGCGCGCCTTGATCTCGCCGGACGGCGGCCTCGACCGCGCGCTCTGGGTCCTCGTCTCCGACCACGGGGAGGGCCTCTTCCGCCACGAGGTCCTCGCGCACGCCCCGTACGTCTTCGAGGACCAGCTGCGCGCCCTCTGGATCCTGGCCGGCGAGGGCCTTCCGCAAGGGCGCACCGTCGAGGGCGACGGCGCGCTCCTCACCGACGTCGCTCCCACCGTCCTCGAGCTGCTGGGGCTTCCCGTGCCGGGGGACCTGGACGGCCGCAGCCGGGTCGGCTGCTGGAGCGGCGCCGGCTGCGCAGGCCGCTCCACCTGGTGGGCCTACGGCGCCGACGTCGGGAGGCGGCGAGCCACCGGCGTCGCCGTCTACGCCCCACCCTTGAAGTGTCTCTGGCACCTCGCCCCCTCCTCGGGCTGCTTCCGCCTCGCCGAGGATCCCTGGGAGACGAGGAACCTCGCCGCGACGGACGCGCCCGAGGTGCGGACGATCGTCGAGGAGATCGAGCGCCGCCGCACCGCCCTCGAGGCCGCCCTCGCCGCCGGCCCGGCCCCCTCCCCCGAGGACCTCGCGATGCTCCGCGACCTCGGCTACGTCGACTGAACCTCGCTGCTGCGTCGGGCCGGCCAACGGGGGCCGCGCCCGAGCGATCGGGGCTCCCGCCCTGGCGAGGGGCATGGTCGGGTGAGGCCTCGCCAGGGCGGGAGTCCCGACCGCGGCCCGGCGCGGCCGGGTGGAGCCCGGACCGACCGCGGGCGGCTCTAGCGCGTCGGCAGGCGGACGGTGACGTGGTCGGCGCCGGGAGGGGCGGGGCGGGTGGGGCCGCCGGCCCAGCCGCGCTGGTAGCCGAAGACCTCGCGGGCGGGGCGGCTGGAGAGCGCGTCGTCGAGGATCTCGAGGTGATCGAGGGTGACCCGGCTCGGGTGGTCGACGCCGCAGGCGTGGGCCAGGAGGATCAGTTCCTTGCGCAGCGTGCGGACGTAGTTGGCCAGGCGTCCCGACTTCACGGTCGGCACCAGGCCGCGCACGAGCCAGCGGTTGTGGGTGGTCACCCCGGTCGGACAGTGGTCGGTGTGGCAGCGCTGCGCCTGGATGCAGCCGATCGCCATCATCGCCTCGCGCCCGACGTTGATCGCGTCGCAACCGAGCGCGAAGGCGAGCAGGGCCTTCTCCGGGAAGCCCAGCCGACCCGATCCGATCCAAACGACGCGGTCCGCTACGCTCCGCTCGGCGAAGATCCGGTAGACCGACGGAAAGGCGACCTTGAAGGGCAGGCCGACGTGATCGGTGAAGGTCAGGGGTCCCGCCCCGGTGCCCCCCTCGCCGCCGTCGATGGTGATGAAGTCGACCCCGCGCTCCTCGCGGCTCATGCGGTCGGCCAGCTCGATCCAGAAGTCCATCTGGCCCACCGCCGCCTTGATGCCGATCGGCAGCCCGCTCCTCTCGGCCAGGGTCTCGACGAAGTCGAGCATCTCGTCGACCCCCGAGAAGGCGCGGTGCTCCGCCGGGCTGATGCAGTCCCTCCCCGCCGTCACCCCGCGGATGGCCGCGATGTGCGGGGTCACCTTGATCCCCGGCAGGACGCCGCCCAGACCCGGCTTGGCGCCCTGGGAGAGCTTGAGCTCGACCGCCCGCACCGGCGCCCCCTCGACGCACGCCAGGAAGCGATCGATGTCGAAGCTGCCGTCCTCCGTGCGGCACCCGAAATACCCCGTGCCGATCTGCCAGATCAGCTCGCCGCCGTGGCGGTGGAAGGAGGAGATGCCCCCTTCGCCGCTGTTGTGCAGGCAGGGCGCCAGGGCGCTGCCCCGGTTCAGGGCCTCGACCGCCGGACCCGACAGCGAGCCGTAGCTCATCCCCGAGACGTTCACCAGCGAAACCGGGCGGAAGGCCTTGGCGCGTCCGCGCGGTCCGCCGAGGAGCTTGTCGACCGCCAGCGGCCAGACGTCGTCGTGCCCCTCCTCCCCGCGGCGCGCCGTGTGCTTCGGGAAGGCCGCGTGGCGGACGATCAGGTAGTTGGGCATGAGCTCGAGGTCGTTGTCGGTGCCGAATCCGAAGTAGTTGTTCTCGAGCTTCGAGGAGGTGTACACCCAGCTGCGCTCGTCGCGCGAGAACGGCCGCTCCTCGTCGTTGCTGGTGACGATGTACTGCCTGAGCTCCGGCCCGACCGCCTCCAGCAGGTAGCGGAAGTGCCCGATGATCGGAAAGTTGCGCAGGATCGTGTGGCGGGTCTGGACGAGGTCGTAGACGACGACCAGCAGGACCAGCCCGCCGAAGATGGCCAACCAGAGCATGGGGCCCGATTATCCCTCAGGAGACCCGTCGCGTCGCGTCCGCTCCCGCCACCAGAGCCGGAGGGAGTCGAGCAGCATGCGCCAGGAGTCGCGCACGGCGTGGACCTTGGACTCGGGCTCGTGCCGCCAGACGACGCCCACCTCCACCACCCGCAGCCCCTCGCGCCGCGCCAGGTGGAGGAGCTCGACGTCCCAGGCGAAGCGGCCGATCGTCAGGCGCTCGAAGAGGCGCCGCGCCGGCTCGCCGCGCACCAGCTTGAAGCCGCACTGCGTGTCGGAGAGCTCGGTGAGCCCGAGCAGCCGGAGCCAGCGGTTGTAGGTCTTGCCCATGGCCTCGCGGTAGAAGGGCTGCCGGCGCACGATGCGGGCCCCGGTCGTGGCCCGGCTGCCGGCCACCAGGTCCACCTCCGGGGCCCGCGCGCGCAGCGTCTCGAGCTCCTCGATGGGAGTGGCGAGATCGGCGTCGCACAGCAGCACCCAGTCGCCGCGCGAGGCCGCGACGCCGGTCGCCAGGGCGGCGCCCTTGCCCCGGTTGCGGTCGTGGCGCAGCAGGCGGACGCCGCGCGCCGCGAACGACTGCGCCAACGAGGGCGTCGCGTCGTCGCTGCCGTCGTCGACCACCACCACCTCGAAGCTGCCGCCCTGCGCCGAGAGGTAATCCAGGATCCTCTCCAGCGTGCCCGCCAACCGGTGCGACTCGTTGAAGGCGGGGACGACGACCGAGAGCTCCAAGCCGCTCAGCCCCGTCGCGGCCCGGCGGCGCGAACCTCCTCCGCGACGAACGGCTCGTACTGGCGGAAGTTTTCCGCGAACATGTCGGCCAGCTCCGCGGCGCGCGCGTCGTAGGCCGCGGCATCGCCCCAGGTGCCGCGCGGCTGCAGGATCCCGTCCGGCACCCCCGCGACCGCACGGGGAACGGCGAGACCGAAGACCGGGTCGGTGAGCGTCTCCACGGACTCGAGCTCGCCGCCCAGGATGGCGCTCACCATCCGCCGCGTGTGCGCCAGGGGCATCCGCTTCCCCTCACCGTACGGGCCGCCCGTCCAACCGGTGTTGACCAGCCAGGCGCCGGTCGCGTGGCGGCGCATCCGCTCGCCCAACATCCCCGCGTAGAGGCTCGGCGCCAGCGGCATGAAGGGCGCGCCGAAGCAGGTCGAGAACGTGGCCTGCGGCTCGGTGACGCCGCGCTCCGTACCGGCCACCTTGGCCGTATAGCCGGAGAGGAAGTGGTAGAGCGCCTGCGGGTCCGCCAGCCGCGCCACCGGCGGCAGCACCCCGAAGGCGTCGGCGGTCAGGAAGACGATGTGGCGGGGATGGCCGGCGCGGCCCGCCGGATCCGCCTTCGCGAGCTGCTCGATCGGATAGCTCGACCGGGTGTTCTCGGTGTGGCGGTCGTCATCCAGGTCGAGCTCGCGCGTCTCCGGATCGAAGACGACGTTCTCGAGGACGGTCCCGAAGCTGCGGGTCGTCGCCCAGATGTCCGGCTCGCCCGCGGCCGAGAGGCGGATCACCTTGGCGTAGCAGCCGCCCTCGATGTTGAAGACGCCGTGGTCGCTCCAGCCGTGCTCGTCGTCGCCGATCAGCGTGCGGCCGGGGTCGGCTGACAGCGTGGTCTTGCCGGTGCCCGAGAGGCCGAAGAACAGCGCGACGTCGTCGCGATCGCGGCCGTAGTTGGCGCTGCAATGCATCGAGAGCACGCCGCTGCGGGGCAGCACGTAGTTCATCGCCGTGAACACGCTCTTCTTGATCTCGCCGGCGTACTCGGTGCCGCCGATCAGCACCTGGCGGCGCTCGAGGTCGAGCAGGATGAAGGTGCCGCTGCGCGTGCCGTCCCGCTGCGGATCGGCGACGAAGCCGGGAGCCGACAGCACCGTGAGGTCGGGCTCGAAGGCGCGCAACGCCTCGCCGTCGCGCTCGCGGACGAACATGTTGCGGGCGAAGAGGTTGTGCCAGGCCAGCTCGTTGATCACCCGGACCTTGAGGCGGTGCCCGGGATCGGCGCCGGCGTAGCCGTCGAAGACCCACAGGTCGCGATCCTCGAGGTAGGAGGCGACGCGTCGCCGCAGGGCGTCGAAGCGCTCGGGCTCGAACGGCCGGTTGACCGACCCCCACGCTACCTGCTCGGCGCTCTCGCCGGCGCGCACCAGGAACCTGTCCTGGGGGGAGCGGCCGGTGTGCGACCCGGTGTGGGCCACCAGGGGGCCGGACCTGGCGATCACCGCCTCGCCGCGCCGGATGGCGTGCTCGTAGAGCTGCTCGGGCGGCAGGTTCCAGTGCACCGTCCGCACACTCTCGATGCCGCAACGCTCCACGCCGAAGCGGCTGACGTACGGTCCTCGGTTCTCCATCGTTCCTCGATCGCCTCCGCGCCCGCGCCCGGCGGAAGCCGATCCTACAAGACCTGCGCTCGCCCTCGCGGGCGGCGCGGAGCAGGGGAGCGACTTGGGATAAGCTGCCGGCGCTCCCGTCGGAGCAACCCACCCCCACTTTCGAGCCGATGAAGATCCGAGATCGCAAGGTCCTGGTGTTGGGCGGCTACGGCCTGGTCGGAACCGCCGTCTGCCGCGAGCTCATCGAACGGGGTGCCGGCGAGATCCAGATCCACAGCCTACGGCGGCAGGAGTGCGAGGAGGCGCGGCAGGAGCTCGCGGCCGAGGCGGGCGAGACGACCATCTCGCTCTCCCACGGCGACATCTTCGGGCCCTCCGAGCCCACCGAGCGCCTCGACCGTATCGGCGCCCAGCTCGTCCAGCTCGAGGACGGCGATCTGCCCGCCTTTCTGCTCTACCGGCTGCTGCAGGAGAGCCGTCCGGACGTCGTCGTCGACTGCGTCAACACCGCCACGGCCATCGCCTACAGCGACGTCTACCGCGCCGCCGAGACCCTCTGGCGCGAGACCGTCGAGGATCGCATCGACACGCAGAGCGTGACGAACATGCTGGAGGCTCTCTACGTCCCCCGCCTCATCCGCCACATCCAGGTGCTCTACCGGGGCCTGCTCGACGCCGCGGTCGGCGTCTACGTCAAGGTCGGCACCAGCGGCACCGGGGGCATGGGCCTGAACGTCCCCTACACCCACTCCGAGGAGAAGCCCAGCCGGGTGCTGCTGTCGAAGAGCGCCATGGCGGGAGCCCACTCGATGCTCCTCTTCCTCATGGCCCGGACCCCCGGCGCTCCGTTCATCAAGGAGATCAAGCCGGCCGCCGCGATCGCCTGGAAGAAGATCGGGCGCGGTCCCATCCGGCGCAAGGGCCAGCCCCTGCGTCTCGTCGAGGCCGAGCCCCGGCCGCTGCCGGAGCGCTTCTCCACCGTCGACCCGACTGCCGGACGGCTGCTCGACGAGAGCCTCGAGACGGTCTTCATCGACACCGGGGAGAACGGTCTCTTCAGCCTCGAGGAGTTCGCGCTGCTGACCACCGCCCGGCAGATGGAGTTCGTCACGCCGGAGGAGATCGCGCGTCTCATCTCGTTCGAGATCGAGGGCGGCAACACCGGTCACGACATCGTCAACGCGCTCGACAACGCCGTGCTGGGGCCGACCTACCGCGCCGGCCTGATGCGCCACTGGGCGCTCGAGCGGATGATGGAGCTCGAGGAGGTGGGCGCGACGCGCAGCGTCGCCTTCGAGATGCTGGGTCCGCCGCGCAACTCGAAGCTGCTCTTCGAGGCGCATCTGCTCCGCGAGGCCTTCGTCACCATGACCGCGGTCCGCGACGCCACGCCGGAGGAGGTCGCCGCGCGCCTGGTCTCCCTGCTCGAGGTGAAGCCGCGACTGGCCAGCGAGATCCTCGCCGTCGGCCTTCCGGTGCTGCTGCCCTCGGGGGAGATCCTGCGCGGCCCGGAGGTCATCGTCCCGGCGCGGTGCGAGGCGGAGAGGGTGACGCCGGAGCGCCTCGAGACCTGGGCCGAGGCGGGCTGGGTGGACCTGCGTGCGGCCAACTGCGCGCGCTGGATCGAGCGCTTCCGGCGCATCCACGAAGAGGTCTGCCGCATCCCGCCCGAGGACACCTCGAGCCGCTACCTGCGCCACGCCCGCTTCTGGGACGAGGCCAAGCGCATCCAGCCGGGCAAGATCGTCGGCTGGATCCTGTCGGTCGAAGAGCAGGGCGCTCGCTTCAAGCGGTAGGATCGCGCCCACCCGATCGGACACACGGCAGAGGTCCTCCCATGAGCTCGGACTACAGCTTCTTCGACCAGGTCAACCAGGCCTTCGACCGGGCCGCC
>Ga0299913_10002769_pt1 | contig 14025 bp, 10 predicted proteins | sample RVTome_9_FD_201360 | JGI IMG/M metagenome (GOLD analysis project Ga0299913, IMG submission 201360) | Soil microbial communities from uranium-contaminated site in the Upper Colorado River Basin, Wyoming, United States - RVT155D38 (version 2) ... | reverse complement strand
CCCGAGGCATCGGGCAGAGGAACTCTCGCGTTCGCAGATCTATCCGACGTGACCGTCCATCACTATCGAACCAACTCCACGTCAGGTCAGGCGGGTATCGAAAGAGAATCGCGGAGCACAAGCGGGTGTGGCCACGCTCAGGCGACCGCGGCCTTGACCAGCGCCGCGACCTTCTTCTCGACCGCAGGGGTCCATTCGACGATTGCGAAAACGACAGGCCACATCGGGCCTTCGTCGAGCGTGGCAGCATCTTCGAATCCCAGCACCGCGTAGCGGCCATCGAACTTGGCAGCGGCCTTGAAGAAGCAGACGACCTTGCCGTCGGCGTCCGCGTATGCGGGCATGCCGTACCAGGTCTTGGGCAGAAGCCCCGGCGCGTTGGTGGTGACGAGTGCGTGTATACGTTCGGCGAGCGAGCGATCGGCATCAGGCATCTCAGCGATCGCGTCGAGAACGGCGGTCTCGTTCTCGGCCTTCTTCTGGCCGCTGCGACCCTGCGCTTTCAGCTCCTGGGCGCGAGCCTTCATGGCGGCACGCTCCGCCTCCGTGAAGCCGTCAGAACCGGACCTTTTGGTGGTGCTCATCTCTTGACCTCCTATATGTGTCACCACTGAAACTACGGGGTATGCGGGTGGGGCGCTTCTCGATTCCTGCTCGATTGCGCGGTGGACGAGCGGGCGGTCGCTGCGGATTACCCGTCTTTGGGGTTTGGATCGAGAATGGTGACACTTCCCCCTGCCTCGAGCACCTCGGAGACGAGCTGTTGAGTGCCACCGGGCCCGTCACCACCGCTGCCGTCCCAGAGGAACACACCTTGGATCGTCCCGCCCTGCCGGTGGGCGGCCTCGAGCATCCGGAGGTTGTTGGTTGTATGCGGGTCTTCCAGGCCGAGCATCTGTTCGTCGGGGCCGGCCACACTCACCATCGCGTCGGCGATCACTCGGTGGAACAACGCCACCCACTCCTCCCCCGCAAAACGCACCGATTCGTCCAGGAACTCATGCACCGGGCGGGGAAGGAAGGCCTGTAGTGCTCGGCCGGTCTTCAGCCACTCCTTGGCGAACAGAAGATCCCCACCGCAGGCCAGACCGGACACCGCCCCTACCTCCGGGTCGTCGATTAGCCGGATGACTTCGGCGATCTCCCGCCGCACCAACGGGACCCGGTCGGGCGGGAAGCGTGGCTCCGTGCGGTCGGGAGCATCGACCATGTGCCCCGAAAACAAGACGGCCGCCACCGCGGGAGCGTACCCGGCCACCTCATAACCTCGTTCTCAGCCGGAGTGCATCAGGAGCAAGGCTGCGGTCACACCGTCGATCTTCCCGGTCTCGACCAGCCCGGATGCCTTCTGAAAACGACTCACCCAATCGACCGTCTCGGAGCCAAAGTCGCCGTCGGCCCCGTGTTCGGGCAATGCCTCCGGGTTCCAGACGAGTAGACACTCCTGAAACCGCTTCACTGCCGGGCCACCACTTTCTTTCGACAACACCATCTCTTCCTCCTCCACATCGCTCGTCTGGATGACGACCGGCCCGTCCGGCTCGCCGCCCGGGACCGTCGACCAGTCCACCATCACCCCGGTCGGCCCCTGGTCCAGCTGGAAATGCATCCGGTCGGGTGTGCCCCAGTTCCCACCCCACGACCAGACCCGCGCACCTTTGGGGTTTCGAATAGCCAGCGCCCCCTCCACGTGTCCCCGCTTCAGTTTCCCGGAGAACGGATCGCCATCCGTGAAGGGGTTGTCGTCGGGGTCGATGTCCACCGCGATCCCGGCGGAGTGCAACGACCGCTGGTTGGAGCCTGCGATCAGCCGGCAGTTGTACGCCCAGCAGGATCTCGGTGCATACCCGGCCGATCGAAGCGATTGCTCGAGGGCGCGATAGGCATCGACGGCCGGCACCGGGACTCCTCCGATGCGTTTGCCGAAGAAGACGACATCCGAGTAGTCCCCGCCACCTCGCCGGCACATCCAGTCGTCCCACAGCCTGCGCAACGTCGAGGTGGTCGCCTCCATCACTAGTTCCGGGTCCTGGCTCTCCGCGTCCCCTTCGGGCTCGAGGAACTCGGCGGGGATGGTTTCATAGGTCATTTCGGGCATATTCCTCTCGTATCGCCTTGATCGTGATCCCCTCGTTGGCCTGGTAGGTGGCCGACGGGTCGTCGAGACGGCGCATCTTGGAGTCTCCCGCATGATGCACCGCCATCAGCTGCCATGCCTGGTTGAACACGGGGCTTCCCGAGCTGCCCCCCTCGGTCGGGGCGGTGTAGTGAACCTTGAACAGCTCGGTGTCGTAGGCGAGAAGGTCGTTGCCCCGGATCGAGAACTTGAGCCCCCCGCCCGCCGGATGTCCGATGACGTAGACATAGGCGCCCTCGGTGACGGGCTGGGGTATCTGGGCGACCTCGATCGGCTCGGTGATGACGGCCTCGGGCCCGGCGAAGCGGAGAAATGTCACGTCGCAGGTGCCCGGCGGCGAGCTCCACAGACACTCGAACCCGGTAAGGACCAGAGCCGACCCGTCGACGCCCTTGGTCACGTCGAACACGGCACGGGCCTCGCCGGGAAGAAGCTTTCCCACTCCCGGCTCGGGGCTGCAGACATGGGCGTTGGTCACCAGAACCGGTGCGTCCCCGAAGTCGAGGTGGATCAGACTCCCTTTCACCAGAAATCCGGTGCCCCAGGGCTCACCCGAGGCATCGGTGATCTTGGCCACCGACTCGGCACAGTGCAGACCCCGCATCAGATGGTTGTATCCCACGGGCAGCGCGGTCCCGAAGATCTTCTCCAGTTGCTGGGGCGACTCGGGAAGCTCGACATCCGCCCTGGCGCCGAGATGGAGCTTCTGATCGGCGATGGCGACGAGAAGAGGGTGATGCGGCTCGAGTTGCCAGATTTCGGTCAGCTGCCGGCGCAGGCTCTCCAACTCGAAGGCGCGGACACTGCGGCTGGCGGCCAGTTGTCCAGCGGCGGCAACCGCCTCGTCCAGCGCATCCGGATCGTCTCCCGAAGCGAGCAGAGCCTCGATCTCGGTCGCACGGTGCCAGACCTGACGCACCTCGGGGTCGGTCTTTCTCACGTCCTCGAGAATGGTTTTGGTCAGGGAACCGGTGTCGACTGCATCGGGCACCGTGATCCCCTCCCGGGCGGCGCGGCAGGTGAGCGCCAGCAGGTTGATCCCGTGCCAGGCCCGATCGGTGCCGCCCCCGTAGGCGAAGCGGTAGGCGTCGATGGCGGCCAACAAGTCCTCGGGTCTGGCTCCGATGACGAACCGTTGCTTGCGGACTCGCCCGAGTAGCCCGAGCGCCTCCCCTCGCTCTGTGGCGCTGTCGGCCACCTCGAGCAGCTCCCCGCAGGCGAGCTCTGCCGCATGCAGGGCGCCGGATTCGATGAGGACCTGGCAATAACGACGACGACCGGCGCTGCTGATGGAACCCACCGCGGTCGCGGCGTCGGCGATCGTGATCACGTGGGGGAACTGGCGGTGTCGCTGCAACGTCTCCAGCGCTACGTCGATCTGGGTCGAGTCGAGCCGACCGCTCCAGATCTTGGCCTCGATCTCGGCCACGGCCCCGGCGATGACGTCGGGTTTGCCGGCGTCGAGGCTTGCGGTCAGCCGCTCACCGAGTGGGGAGTCGAGAAATGACATCCCTCAAAGACCGAGCCCTCTTCGAACCGCCTCCTGGACGACCGGCTGGCGGAAGTACTTGCCCGAAGGGTGGCGGAACAGCCCGCCGTTGTTCACCGCCTCGTCTCTCACCGCACTGTCCTTCTTGCGTTTGTAGTCGTTGGCGATGAACGGGTCGGCGACACAGACCGGGTCGATGGTGTCGGCCACGTTCACCCAGTGGGGCAGACCGTCGGGATATCCGTTGTCCTTCGACCACTCCGGTCGCATGTTGTGCTGGATCTCGGACATGCCGAGGGGGGTGCCGAGGGTGATGAGCATGTCGACTTTCTTGGTGTCCGCCACCCGCTTGATGCAGTCGTAGGCGATCACGGTGCCGAGACTGTGGGCCACCACGACATGGGGCCCGTCGTCGACGGCGGCCAGGTCGCCAACGAACCGGTTCCTCACCTCATCGCGCACCTTGTAGCTGGAGCCCGAACGCGGGGAGTGACTGGTGTTGAACAGATAGTGGTGGACGTCGCGGAGGAGGACCTTCATCAGGGGCCGTTTGATGAACCATGGGAGCGGGACGGCCTCTAGGGCCGATGCCGCGGCCACTCTTGCCTCGGCCCCGGGCGACGGCGTGTCGGCCTGATCGGGAGGGCCCGCCTCGGTTCCTTGGGACTCGTCGGGGTGGTCGAGGTCGTAATTCTCGATCATCGACTCGAGGAATTCCTTCTCCGCACCGTCGGCCTCCTCGATGTAGGACTCGTCGATCTCGGTGAGGGCGCCGGGCTCGATCCCCTCGTATTCGATCGACTCCTGGCCCGAGCCACCGGCGTCGGTGGCTGCGGCGTACATGACGTCGGCCCAGTAGACCATCGACGAGGTGACCCCGTAGACGTCGAGATCGACACCGTCGCCCCCGTCCGCAAGGTCCCTCTTCCAGACGGCGAGCAGCCGATCGGTCGACGGTTGGTTCATGATGCCGTGGACGAAAGTGATGTGACCCATCGAGTCCCCCTTTCTCCTCGGGAGCGTACGCGCTCGTCGGGCCGCATGTCCGGGCGAGACCTGGGTGATTTCACCCCTGTCACGCTTCATGGCCTCCGATAGAGTTGTTGGGGTCTGAGCATTTCCAAGCAAGGACTGATGCGAATGTTCGATCAGCCGGTTCTCGGCCAGCAACATCGCATCGACACCGACGCCGACCGATTCGGGACAAGGCGCAGACCGGTGCCGAGCTCGCCCCAACGAAAAGTGTTCGTTGCGATAGCGGTCTTGATGATCGCGATAGCCGCCTGCGCCACCGATGACCTCCCGCAAACATTACAGGCGGATCTCGTCGTTGCCACAGGCCCCGTATTGGTTGGTCAACAGGAGATCGGCACTGGTGGGGGCGCAATGATCGAACTGGGCAGCCAGATCACTCTGGGGGCAGGTGCTCGCGGATTTCTCACCGTTCGAGATCTGGGCAGATTCGAGATGTACAAGCAAGCGGCGATCCTCCTCGAGAGTTGGGAGCCGGCGCAGGCGACTGCGTTTCTCGACGCCGGTCATGTCACCTTCACCGGCGAGGAAGGGAGCGACTCCCGTCTGATACTTGAAACGTCGTCCAGCTCTTCGGTCACGACGCTGGAGCCCGCCACCCGGTTCACGGCTTGCCAGCCAGCGTCCGGCGATACCTGCGTCGCGGTGCAGAAGGGTTCGGTCGAGCTGACGTCAGCCGGCGTGTCCGAAACATACGAAGAGCGAGAAGGGACTTCCACCGAAGCCGCATTCCTGACCCGAGGTGAGCCGCCTGAGCCGGCGATATGCCTTCCCACGAGCGAATTCGATGCCTGGTTCGACAAGGCGAGGAACAACGAGGAGTCCCCAGCGCTCGGGATGTTGGTGGGCGCTTATCCCGCCTGTGATGCCGATGCAGCGACAGTGAACGTGCCCGGAACCGAGGATTGGACTGATGCCGGCATCGATCTCGCGGTTGGGGACAACTTCGAGATCAAAGCGGGTGGTGGCGTCACCCACGCACCCGGTGGTGCATCGGTCGGCCCGGATGGTGATCCCGACCCGAGTCTCCGGCAATTCAACGTGGCCGGAATGGAGCAAGTCGATCACGCGGCGCTGATAGGGCGGATCGGTGAGGCTGGCACCCCCTTCCTGGTGGGACGACTCTTCGAGAGCGACGTCGTAGAAGAGGGTCGGTTGTTTCTCGGAATAAACGATGCTGATGTGAGCACCAACGGCGGCGAATACTTTGCGGTCATCACGTTGGTCTCCCGTCCCTGAGCCAAGGAGTGGCTCGGCCCACGACTACGACGCTTCGGTCCACTGCTCGCAGGTCGGCACATCCGTGGCGCCGAATTTGATCTCCTCGGCCTCTTCCTCGCTCAGGTTGCGTCCCGTGCTGGCACAGCCCAGCTCGATCAGTTCCTCGAGTTGAAGCCAGAGACGAACGGTCTGATCGCCGCTGCCCGTGGCGAGCCATCTCCCATCGGGACTGAAGGCAACTGTCTCGACCTGCTCGGAATGGTCGCGCAGGACAACTGGGTTGGCGATCGGGTCCTTGGGGTCCGCAGCAGTGAGGTCCCACAGCTGGGCATCCTCACCAGCGACGGCGAGCAGCCGGCCATCGACCCGGAAAGCGATGTCGGTGACCCGGCTCCCCGTCTCGAAGGGGACAGAGCTCCATGTACCGACCTCCCAGAGCCGGACCGTCTCATCCCAACTCCCGGAGGCAAGCCGACGACCGTCTCCGTCGAAGGCCAACGATGTGACCTGGCCCTCATGAGCGGTCAACCGCTCCGGATCGGTGTCCAGGTCCTGGAGATCCCAGACGCGTATCTCCCCATCCCGGCTGCCCGTTGCCAGCCATCGACCATCCGGGCTGAAGACCACACTGAGTACCTCGTCACGATGACCTTCGAGTGGTTCGAATGTCCTCGCCGCCATGTCCCACATCAGGACGACCTCGTCCTTGACCGCGATCCCGAGCCGGCTCCCGTCGGGACTGAAGGCAAGCGAATTGACCCCGGCATCGAGTGGTAACGGCGTCATCTCGGGCTGGGACGGCTCGACATTCCACAATCGGACCATCCTGTCCCCGCTGCCTGTGGCCAGCCAACGCCCATCAGGGCTGAAGGCCATTGTCTCCACCCGAGCCTGCTCGAAGCCGTCGACCATCTCCTGCTCCAGCACTTCCGGCTCGGAGCCGGGATCTTCGACTCTCCACAGTTGCGCGGTGTTGTCAGCCGTCCCTGTTGCCAACCTCCCATCCGAACTGAAGGAAAGCGCCGTGACAGCGGCATCGTGATCCAGCAAGGCCGGCCGCGTCGACAGTTGGTCCAGCCTCCAGATCCGCGCCGAGCCATGGTCGGACCCGATGGCCAGCCACCTGTCGTCGGCGCTGAACCCGAGGGCACTGACCGGGCCGGCGAGCACCACCGGTTCCTCCGCTAGGACGTCCACCTGGAACAACCGAGCCGGATCATCGGGACCACCGGTGGCAAGCCAACGGCCGTCGTGACTGAACGCCACCTGTTCCACCCGGCCAGCGTGGAGAACGACCAGCGATGGGTCGGAAGGACCACCCGTCGTCTGCAGATCCCAGAGACGGCCGGCGTTGTCCTCACTGCCGGTGACAAGCCATCTCCCGTCGGGACTGAACGCCAAGGAGACAACCGCCGCGCCTTGGTCCAATACGACGGGAGGGTTAGCCGGATCGGTGAGGCTCCAGACTCTTACCGTGTTGTCCCTGCTCCCGGTGGCGAGGGAATCACCATCTTGGCTGAAGGCAACCTTGATCACATCATGGACGTGATCGCTGAACCTCACCGGCTCCGCTTCAAGATCGGTCATGTCCCATACCCGGGCATTCATGTCTCCGCTCCCGGTGGCCATCCGGCTCCCGTCCTCGTTGAATGCCAAGGCGTAGACAAAACTGCCATGGTCCAGGATCCTGAACGGTCGGTCGGGCTTGGCGATGTCCCAGACCCTCGCCGTCCCGTCAATACTGGTCGTGGCCAACCATCTCCCGTCGGGACTAAAAGCCAAAGCGGTGATTTCGCCGAAATGTCCATCGAGAGACACCGGATCGGCTTTCGGGTCGCTCAGATCCCACAACAAGGCGGTGTCCAGACTGGCGGTTGCCAGCCACCTCCCGTCGGGATCAAAAGCCAGAGCGGTGATGTCGTCGAGATGTCCATCGAGAGGCACCGGATCGGCTTCGACGTCTTCCAGGTCCCACAACAAGACGATGTCATCCAGACTGCCGGTGGCCAGCCACCTCCCATCCGGGCTGAACTCCAGGGCGGTCACATCCTCCGCGTGTCCAACCTGGCCAGGGTGGCCCGGGAGCGGCCGGCCGAGCGGGTCGTGCATCGCACTGCGCAGTGCTTCCTCTGCCTCGGGGAGACGAAGAATGTCCGCCTCTGTGGTTCCAAGAGCTTCCAGCGCTGCCAGGATCCTCGTCGTCCGAAGCTCCGGCCCCAGCTCTTCCGACATCGCGGATAGTTGCCTCCCCACCGCGAGACGTTGCTGATATTGCGCGTCGTTTTCTGCCCGGTTCGCCCATACCGCCAGAACTCCGAAGAGCACGGCGATGAGCCCAAGCCCCGCGACACCCGCCCAGCTGAGAACGCGGCGTCGACTTGCAGCATTCCGGCTGCGATCCAGATAGTCGGCCGCATCGTCAAACGTCGGGTCATAGCGGTCGGCCCAGGCATCGCTCGGCTCGTTGTCGGTCTTCCAGTTCACCGCGAGCTGCAAGTCGGGATCTCGGAGAAGGGCAGCCTCCCCTCGCCGCCAGCGGCCCGCGGCCTCGGCCAGACGGCGGTAGGTGTCGCGTGAATCGGCCTCCTCGCCGACCCACTCACGCAGTCTCGGCCATTGGCGAATCAGGCTTTCGTGGGAGATGTCGACCACTTCGTCGTTGGACATGGTGACGAAGGACCTTCCCGGCTGCTCGAAATGACCGATGACCTCTCGGACTTCTTCGACCGTGGCCCCGGAGACGGCGGCGATCTCGCCCAACGGGGAGGGACGACGGCCCTCGCGGCCGTCGGTCCCGAGCTCGGTGAGGCGCTTGAAAGCGACCTCTGCGATCCGCCTGCTCCGAGCGTCGGCCAGCTCGTGATACGCCTCATCGGCATGTCGGGCAAGTGAGTCCTCGAGACCTCCCCCGGCTTCGTAGTGCTCCAGGTCGATCGGCCCCACCGATGCTCCGTCTCCCGCCCACAGGTCCCAGGTCCTCATCAGGGCGTGCTGAAGCACCGGCAGGATGTCGGGATCGCCTCCGGCGTCGTTGAGGAGCCGTTGCACCAGCCGAGGGGCGATCGAGCCACCTCCCACCGCAACGGGACCGGTGATCGTCTCGCGCAGCTGAATGCGCGTTAGCCGGGGAACCAGGTACAGGCCCTTGTTGATCGTCTCCGGCAGTTGGTTGAACTGGGAGCAATCGCCCAGGTAATCCGACCGCATGGTCAGGATCACGGCGACGTTGGAGGCGTCGCCGGCGGCCTCGATCAACAACTGGACGAAATCCGGGTTGTCGCCGCCACCCGCCACTCCGCCCCCTACGCCCTGGAATCGGAACAGCTCTTCGAACTGATCGACGACGACCAGGAGGCGTCCGTCTCGCAAACGTTCGTCTCGTTTCGCGACATCGGCGAGACCGAGACCACTTCGTCTGAGGACAGCCTCGATCCGGTCGGCGGCGATGATCTCGTGGGAGCCGTCCCCACCGAGGACGTCAGGGACGACTAGGGCTCTCGCTAGGTTGCGGATTGGATTCCCTCCGGGGCGGAAGCTCGCGATTCGCCAATTGGCCCCCAATGACGTCGAGAGTCCGCCGAGGAGCGCCGGTAGCAATCCCGCGGCGACCAGCGATGACTTCCCGCTTCCGGAGGCTCCCATGACTGCCACGAACCCGAACCTTTCCAACTCGGCGAGTAGCTCGTCGATCTGGGCATTCCGTCCAAAGAAGAGGTGGGTTTCGTTCTCACGAAACGGCCGCAGCCCGGGGAAAGGGTTGAACAGCGAGGACGACTCCGTCATTAGATGTTCGCGCCGGATCCCTCGAGTCGAGCGAGGAACGGCTCCAGCGCTTCGAGCGCGGGGGTGTCGATGGCATTCAGCACCAGAGCCTGCGTGGTGCGCAGGGTGGTCTTGTGTGATGTCTCGGGTGGACCGACCCACAGGGCCTGCACTTGATAGGGCTCGGTTCGGCCCCATCCGCGTACCTTCATCAGATCGAAGAGACGCATCCGCACCCAATGTTCGGTGCACTTGCCGTAATAGATGAGCACCGCATCGCTGAGCACCATCGACGTCTCATGGACCTCACGCACCTCGGACTCCGACCCCTCCACCAGCGGAGAGAGAACGTGGCATCCGCGAGCCTCGATCTCGCTCTGCAGCCCTCCGGCCGCGTCGCGGTCGACCGGGTCGGAGACCAGATACACCGTCTTTCCGTCCGAACTGGACTCCGACCGCCGCTGCGAGGAGGCTCGAGACAACGCGTCCAAGACGTGGGTCTTGAACCGGCCAAGCGGAGCGCGAACGACTTCGACTCCACTGCCGACATTGGTCGCCTCGAGTCTCTCGATCAGCTCGACCTGCTCTTCCTCTATTGCCTGAAGCCGTTGGTCCATCCAGATGAGCTGCGTCAGCTCATGGCGCGAGGCGAACTCTCGGGCGAGGTCCAACTGCAGATCGGGAATCGATCGGTCTTCGCCCTCAGGCCTGGCCCCGTACCTGGCGCCGAGGAGATGTATCGAGAAATCTGACTCTGATAGGTAGTCGGTGACCGCGGCGGACAGCTCCTCGGCCACCAGGGGAAGGGCTCGATCGGGAAGGATCCGATAACCGCGTCGTTGCAGATCCCGATTGAGGTCGTCCCGACTCTCCGCCACATCCGAAGTAGCCGCGGAGAGGTACACGGTGCGGCCGGGCGTCGGATCGGGATGGTTCGACTCACCGGCCAGCTCGTCGAGCAGATCAGCGATGTCCTGAGCCAGGTCGTCAGCTCTGGCATAGAACTTCCAACGCTCCTCCTCATCCGGATTGAGGAGGAACTCCCGGAAGCGATCACCCTCCGGCAGGATCTCGTAGAACTCGTACCCCAATAGTGGAGCCAGCGGATCTGGCAATTCAGTTCGCGGCACGGGTGTCTTCAGGACCTTGAACACCCGACTTTTGGTGCCCACTTCAAGGCCGCCCCCGGCTCGTGCGGCCCGCACGAACTCATCCAGCTCTTTCCGACACCACTCCGAATGCAGGTACCGGGGCGAGCAGACCGAGACCAGAGCCGCTACCTCTGCCAGGCGCTCTTTCAGTGACTCGGCGAACACATCGTTGCCCTGGAGCTTGTCGTCCCGCCACACCGAGACGTTGTGCTCCGGGGCCAGCTGTTCGAGCCGGGCGCTCAGATGCTCGTCGAGAAGCGATATCCAACGTTCCTTCTCAGGGCCGAACGGCTTGTTGTCTACGTGGGTATAACTGATGAAGACGGCGTCATGGGGCGACGAGCTTGTGCCCGGCTCCGACGGCGTGGCGCTCATCTGTCCCCCCTTCACACCTCAGGGATCGACATGGTCAGAACCCCTCATTCGTGCACTGCAAGCCTACTGATCTTGGACTACCCGTAGCGGGCGACGACATGCCTGCTCGCCGATGGGCAGGCCAGGGCCATCGGACTGGCCCGGTATGTGTCTCGACCTTCGCGAACGCCTCACGGTTCGAGACCCTGGCAATCCCAGTGCGACCCCTCGTGACCCATGCGTAGGATGAAGCCGAGAGGTGTCTCTCGTGTCGGCAAAGCCCGTCGTCTTCATCAGTCACAAGCACTCGGACCGCGTCATAGCCGAGACAATTGCCCGGTTCGTCAAGAACAAGAGCGCGGGGAACGCCCGCGTCTACCTCTCCTCGAGCCCCGATTTCGAGGGGCCACGCTTTGGCCAGCCACTCAACAGCGAGTTGAGGCATGCCCTCGGCGAATCCGATCTGGTCATCTTGGTCTACACCGACGATCGGGAGGATTGGTCCTACTGCATGTGGGAGTGCGGCGTCGCGGTCGACCCGAGAGAGGAGCATCCAACAACAGTCGTGGTCGTGCAGTGCACCGCAGACGAACCGAAGCCATTTGCCGATCAGCTGCGGGTGGATGCCCGAGATCTCGACTCTGTTCAGGCCTTTGTCAAGGCCCTGCTGGCCGGCACCGACTTCTTCGACCGACGAGAGGAGCCGATGACCGGGTTCGCTCCCGAGGGGAATGAGGTCCGAGAGTTCGCTGCCGAGCTTCATGGCGACCTAGCCGAGGTCATTCCCACCGGGATCGGCGGCGAACGGACCACCCCCACCTCTCCGTTCCTCAGGGTCCGTCTCAGCAGCGAAGCCGCCGACGAGATCAAAACGGCTTACCTCGCAGAGGCAAGGGAGCAGAACATGAAGATCGTCGAATCCGAAGCCCTGGTTGTGGAACAGGACGGGGCGGGGGCCTTGTTTGGCATGCAACTCGGGCCTGACTCGACCTTGGGCGATGTGCTCGCCGACTGGCGAAGGGAAGAGGTCAATGCCGGTCAGGAACCACGGTGGTTCGAGGCGCTGACCGACCAGATCGAGGCGGCGCTCGTCGGCAGGCTGCGCCCGGTCAAGTGGGCGGCATACCAGGCGGTGAAAGGTCAGACCGACTTGCCCTTCGTGGCCGGCTCCCGTCAGGTGGCAGACGGCGTGGAGTTCGATGTGTACATGGTGCCGATCTCTCCCCGACCGATCCCGGTCCGGGAGAGGATGCTGCCGATGGAACAGACCTATTACAAGAACGCGGCGAAGGAGCCGCTCGAAGAGATCCTCCTCGCTTCGCTGGTGAAAGAGATGGGGAATCGGGATGTGACCCGGCTTCCCATCCTCGATGGGAAGAGCGCCAAGTCGATCGTGCACCGAGCGACGATCAACGAGTACCTGGCAAACCGTGCGATCAACGCCGGAACGGTCGAAGGACTCACACTCGCAGACCTCTTTGCCGACAACGCGGACGCCCTCGACAATTCGTATGTCGAGGTTCCCCCAAACGCCACCATCGAGGAAGCAATGGACGCGATGTCCGCCCAGGAGGGTTGTCAGGACGTGTTTGTCACCGAGAACGGGGTGGTGGTCGGATGGATCACCAACGTGATGTTCATCGAGGACTGAAGTCGATCAGGTCTGCCCAGACTTGTGCCTATCCGACCAAGCACAAAGCCGGCGAGGGTTGAATCACTAGTTGTTCGAGCTGAGCCGGGATCACCGCATCAGGATCACGGAGGGCGCCGAGACGCTGCTGCGCTCCAAACAAGGCTGCAAAAAGCGAGGTCAGGTCGGACAGACCTCGAGATGGGCTTCAACGAGATGTGGTCACAACAGAGACGAACAGATCGGGCAAAGGGATACCAGGTTCGCTAAGGGGCCAATAGGGAGATCCGGGATCGGGCGCAGTGAATAGAGTCCACACGCTGGCGGGGAACTGGGGATGAGATGGTCTGGGAGCGAATAGGAGCGGCGACCGGTATCGTCTTCGTCGTCCTGTTCATGATCGCTTTCGGCCTGGAACTCCATGACTTTCCCGACCCCGGCCTGGTGGGGGCCGATGAGATCGTGATGTTCATCGAGGCACATCAAACCCGTCTCGGTCTGGTCGCCATCCTCTATGCGGTCTCCTGGACGGCGTTTCTCTGGTTCATGGGGAGTCTTCGCTCGAGGCTCGCAACCGTGGAACCCAGTCAAAGATTGAGCTCGGTTGCCTTCGGTGCCGGCATCCTCATCGCCGCGCTGTCTCTGGTCATGTCGGGGCTGCGGGCGGAGATCGTCTTGGCCGATTTCACCACCGCGGTAGACGCTGCGGTCACGGGCCGTTGGGCTCTCTACGACGCCAGCGGCGGTCTTCTTGGCATAACCCCGTTCCCGAGGGCGGTGATCCTGGGATCGGCTTCGCTGGTGGTGCTCCGGTTCGGCGGGCTACCACGTTGGCTCGGGTGGCTCGGGGTGGTTTCAGCCTTGGTCAACCTGGCTGGCGGCTTTGACTATCTCGCCCCTTCCGATGTCACCTACACCGGCCATCCCCTCGCTGACTTGTTTTCCTTCCTTGTGTGGGTGCTGCTCGCAAGTGGGACCCTCGTGTGGTCGGCGTCGCCGGCCTCGCCGACCGCCCCGAGAGTTCATTCAGGGCGAGTCGGTGGCGGTGTGAAGACGTAGAGCACCGATCACACCCTTCAACGCGACCGGCCCGATGTCGATGAGCGAGAGCGGACCTCCCGATGCGGCTTCGACTACTTCCTGGCTCACCAGCACCTCGCCCGACACCCCGCGACATCAGCCTCCTCGATATCGCGGAAGCCGCCGAGGGACCGTCACGTTCCACCATTGTGCTCACGTAATGGTGTTT
>Ga0299913_10002768_pt1 | contig 14026 bp, 12 predicted proteins | sample RVTome_9_FD_201360 | JGI IMG/M metagenome (GOLD analysis project Ga0299913, IMG submission 201360) | Soil microbial communities from uranium-contaminated site in the Upper Colorado River Basin, Wyoming, United States - RVT155D38 (version 2) ... | reverse complement strand
GGCTGGCACCCAAATCACCTTCACCGGGCGGTTACGTCGCGATTCCGATCCGTGCCTCCTCCGGGTTCGCAGCGACGATCACGCGGCACGGTCGCCTCGCCAGGACGGTTTGCAGAGTCTTCCCGTAGAGCGGCGATCCATTGCGGTAGCGCAGCGGCATCACAAGCGCGCTGGCTCCCAGCTCGCCGGCGGCCTCGACGATCGCGCCGCCCGCCTGCCCAGGGCGCACCCTCACCACGCTCCCGGACACGCGCCGGCCGCAGATCAGCTTGGCCCGCTCGATCTGTGACTGCGCGGCGCTCTCCTCCTCGTCGAGGCGGGCGTCGAGCGGTAGGTGAGTCGGCACCTCCACCAGTGCCAGCACGAGGATCGCCCGCCGCCGGCGAGCCGCCAGGGCCTTCGCCGTGGCCACCACCTGCTCCGCGAAGGTGTCTCTCTCGAACGCCACGACCACGCTCTGGTACTCCACCTCCTCCACCCCCAGGGGGGTGAGCGTCTGGAGCTTCACGGTCTGGCGCAGTGTCAGTCCCTGACTGCGCCGGTAGAGCAGGTAGACGATGAGGCCGGTCGCCATCCAGGCAGTGCCGGCGGCCAGGGTCGAGAGGTCCAGCGAGATCACCACGAGCCACGCGGCGAAGGTGCCGATTCCCCCGACCAGCGCAGTCAGCGGCACCCGGACGCCTTGCAGGCGGAAGTTCAGGGGCGGCCGCCAGGGCCGCTCCCGGTCGGGGTGCCTGCGGCGCAGGTGAAAGATCGCCACGTGCGCGACCGTGAACGAAAGCATCGCGCCGAACGAGTACATCGTGGCCAGGAACTCCGCCTGACCCGGGAGGATCGACAGCGCGGCGATCGCGGAGAAGACGATGATCGCCACGTAGGGCGTGTGAAATCGCGGGTGGATCTGGCGCAGGCGCTCGGGAAGCTGGCGGTACTGACCCATCGAGAAGGTCAGGCGCGACAGGCCGATCATCGCCGCATTCGTCGCGATCACGAGGATCACGGCGGCGAGAACGCCAACGTAGTAGCGCCCAACCTCCGTTGCCTCCGGGCTGAGCCCGATGTTCTCGACCACCCCAAGCACCGGATCCTCCGCGTAGGTCGTTCCGAGCTCGGTGGAGTAGGCGCCGGCCGCGTCGACGGTCACGGGCATGGCCGAGAGGGCGATCATCGGAAGCATCGCGTACATGAACAGGACCGCCACGACGGTCAGCCCCGTGCCCCGCACCACGGTACGGCTGGCGTCGCGCGCCTCCTCCGCCATGTTCGAGATCGTCTCGATCCCGGTGAAGGCGATCATTCCGACCGCGATCCCCAGGGCGAAGTTGCCCCAGGTTGGAGCGACTCCGAGCTCGACGTTCGCGAGCAGGGTGTCGGGGCTGAGCACGAGGGCGACCCCAACCACCACGAGGGCGAGCTGCGTGAGCAGATCGCCGATCGCGAGCACCAGGTTCAGCCGCGCCGACTCCTGGGTGCCCTTCACGTTCAGTCCCGCGAGCAGCGCGATCAGGACCAACCCGCCGACGATGTCGCCCGGGGACTGGCCGAGCGGCTCCCAAAAGACCGCCAGGTAGTGGGGCACGAAGAAGGCCGAGATCGCGACCGTGATGATGTAGTTGAGCATCTGCCCCCAGGCGGCAACGAAGCTGACCAGCTCGTTGAAGGCGTGGCGGGCGAAGCTCGCCGACCCGCCTGCCTCCGGGTACATCACGGTCCCCTCGACGTAGGTGGCGGCGGTGCAGACGAAGATCAGCCCGGCGATCAGGAAGGCGACCGGGGTCAGCCCCAGCGCGAAGGCCGCGGTGACGCCGAGCGCGTAGTACGGGGTCGAGCCGACGTTGCCGTAGGCGGTCGAGAACAGGGCGCTGGTGCCGTGCACCCGCCGCAGCGCGGCCTCCCTCGGATGACGTTCCGCCATCTCGGAGACCTGCCTACGCCGGACGCCTAGGTCTGCGCGAACGAGCGGTATCCCCGCGATCGGCGCCCATGGTGCCTAGCTTCGAGCCCCGGTATCAAGACGGCGTCTGGAACTCCGGGCGCGGCATCAAGATCTCATCAAGATCCGTGTTCCACCCTCCGGTGCACCGCGCCCACGGCGTACTCTCGCGTTGTGCTTCCCGGGACAATCGGAGCGGACCACCGGAGCGGGCGTGCGGTAATCGGCTTGGTGGTCGCGCTGCTCGCGGTCGTGCTCACGACCCTGGTGCTCTATCCGCTGCGGGAGGTGGCGCCCGCGGTCTCGCTGGGCGTGCTGTACCTGCTGGGAGTGATGCTCGTCGCATCGATCTGGGGCCTCTGGTTTGGCGTCCTGACCGCGGTCGCAGGCGCCGCCGCCTACAACTTCTTCCACATCCCCACCACCGGCCGGCTCACGATCAGCGAAGGCGAGAACTGGGTCGCGCTCGGCGTGTTCTTCCTGGCCGCCGTCTTCGTGTCCGAGCTGGCCCAGCGTGCCCGGCGGCGAGCCGGGGAGGCCGAGCAGCGCCGCCGCGAGGCCGATCTGGCCGCCGAGATGGCGCAGCTCCTTCTGCGCGGGAATGACCTCGGCGAGTCACTCGTCGCGGTCGGACGGCGGGTCGCACAAGCGCTGGGCCTCTCCTCGGCCTCGATTGAGCTCGGGGCCAGGGCGGTCGGAGACGATCAACGCGGATTCCCGCTGCGCGACGGGTCGCGGCAACTTGCGACGCTCGCGGTTTCGAGGAATACCGCCGAGCCCACGCTGCGCCGCCTCGAGGAGCGAGTCGTCCCCGCCCTGGAAGCGCTGCTCGCCGCTGCGGTCGAGCGCGACGAGTTGCTCAACGACCGGGTCGAGACCGCGGCGCTCAGACGCACGGATGCGTTGAAGACGGCACTGCTGAGGGCGGTCTCGCACGATCTGCGTTCACCGCTGACGGCGATTCGCGCCGCGGCCGAGCCACTGCGCGACGGCAGCCTCGATCAGGAGGGGCGGGCCGAGATGGCGTCGGTGGTGATCGAGGAGGCGGTGCGCCTGTCGCGTCTGATCGACAACCTGCTCGACCTCTCGCGGCTGGAGGCGGGCGCCGCCGAGCCCCGCTCCGCGCCCTGCGACATCGCGGAGGTGATCCATGCCGCGGCAGACGAGCTTCGGCTCCCGTCTTCGGCGTTCCGGATCCAGATCGCCGACGACATACCCGAGGTCGAGGCCGACCCTGCGCAGCTTCAGCGAGCGTTCGCCAACCTGTTCGAGAACGCCCACCACCATTCCGGGGGACATCCGGTGATGGTGCGCGCGTCGGGGCTCCACGACCGGGTGCTGGTGCGCGTAGTGGATCGCGGCCCGGGGATTCCGGCGGCCGAGCGGCAGCGAGTCTTCGAGCCCTTCTTCCGCTCCGACGCCGATGGCACGGCGCATCGGGGCTCGGGGCTGGGCCTGGCGATAGTTCGAGGCTTCGTGGAGGGCAATGGTGGGCGCGTCTGGGTCGAGTCGTCGCCGGAGCATGGGACTAGCTTCGTGCTCGAGTTCGCCATCAGGAGACCAGCCTCTGCCTCCGCTTCGAGCGGGCGAGTTCCCAGCGCGACCGGCGCATGAACGAGCCGCGCCACCGAGTGCTCGTCTGCGATGACGAGGCACAGATTCTGAGAGCGCTGCGGGTGATCCTTCGTGATGCGGGCTTTGACGTCCTTCCGGCATCGAACGCACGTGAGGCGCTGGACGCCGCCGCGGTAAAAGCGCCCGACGCGGCGATCATCGACCTCGTCCTTCCCGACGGGGACGGCGTCGACGTCACCCGTGCGCTGCGCGAGTGGTCGGGGATGACGATCATCGTGCTCTCCGCGCTCGGGGAGGAGCAGCAGAAGGTACGGGCGCTCGAGGCCGGCGCCGACGACTACGTGACGAAGCCGTTCGGCCCACGCGAGCTGGTTGCACGCCTGAACGCGGGCCTCCGGCGAGCCGCGCCGGACGAGGACGGGCCGGTGATCACATCCGGAGCGCTCGCCCTTGACCTCGCAGCTCACGTCGTCCGCCTCGACAACGAGGAGGTGCACCTGACACGCACCGAGTTCAACCTGCTGAAGGCGCTGATGGCGAACCGCGGGCGCCTCCTCACCCATGCGGCCCTCCTGCGCGGGGTATGGGGGCCGGCCTACGAGGACGACGTCCCCACCCTCCGCACCCACATCGCCAACCTCCGTCGCAAGGTTGAGCCCGACGGCAGTCATCGGCACATCCGCACTGACCCCGGGGTCGGGTACCGGTTCGTGGACTGAGATGGAGCTACGGGGACTCGAACCCCCGACCGCCTGGGTGCGATCCAGGGCTGTGGTCAGAGGGGGGTGCTACTCCGCGATCACGTAGGAGCCGGCGAGGGCGCGGACCTCCGCGTAGATGCGCTCCTCCCGCTCGGGGTCGATCTTCGGCTTACGGATGCTGTCGAGGACCCAGCGCTGCTGCTCGGGCGTCGAGGACGCCTTGCCGTGCAGGTCGAGGGCGAGCGTGCTGAAGTCGCGCACCAGCCACTCGAACACCAGGTCGATGACGTCCTCGGGTGTCTCCTGCGCCCTCGCCTCCTCGAGGATCAGCTGCCCGTACGGAACAAGCGTGAAGACCTGAGCCAGCGACTGCTGGAAGTCGAGGTCGTCGCTGATCTGCTCCGGAGTGAGCGGCGCGTCGGAGACCAGGGCGACCAGGGCCTCGGCCTGCTCTCGGAACAGGGCCACGTTCGGCACCTCGCGGAGCGCGTCGAAGGCCGGGCGCCAGTCGCCGAAGGTGATCTTGCCGAGACCGCGCGTGGGGCCTTGTGCGAAGAGGAAGGCGTCGTCGCCCGCTCCGCGCCGCATCGGCACGGGCTCGAGATCCTCGGTCCCGAACAGGTAGTTGGGCAGGAACTTCAGCGCCAGCGCGAGGTTGACGTGGACCGTGCCCTCGAGCTTGGGCAGCCCGCCGATGATGTTCTTCGCGCTCTCGAAGTAGGAGTCACGCTCGAAGCCCTTCGCCGAGATGACCTCGCCCAGGAGGCTGACGATGCGCTCGCCCTCCATCGTCACCCTCATCTTGTTGATTGGGGTGTAGAGCAGGTAGCGGCGGTCCTCCAATGACGCCGCGCGCACATAGTCGACCGCCCGCGCGCCGTAGAGCTTGGTCGCGAGCAGCCGGGCGTATGCCTCCGAGAGGATGCGCCGGACCTGGCCGAACTCGGTGACCCGTTTGCCGAACAGCACGCGGCCCTCGGCCTGCGTGACCGTCTCGTGGAAGCAGTGCTCAGACATGCCGATCGCGCAGAAGCCCAGGTTGAACTTGCCGACGTTGATCGTGTTCAGCGCCGCCTCGAACGCGCCCGGCCCCGTGTGCAGGATGTCCTCGTCGCGCACCGGGTAGTCGTCGAGGTCGAACGCGCTCACGTACATCTGGCCGTAGACGACGTTCCTGCGGAGCAGGTAGGCCTCATGCGAGCTGTCGGCGGCGAAGAACACGTACCCCTCCGGTCCCTCGACGTCCGCGCGACGGCCGAAGACCGAGACCATCCCGGCCAGGTTGCCGTTGCCGATGTAGTACTTGCCGCCGGTCGCGCGGTAGCCGCCCTGGCCGTCCGGCTCGAGGACCATGTCGGTCGAATAGATGTCGGCGCCGTGGTCGCGCTCTGAGAGCCCGAACGCGAAGATCGCGCCCTCCTCCAGGAGCTGCGCGGCGCGGCGGCGGGCGGCCTCGTTGTCGCTCTGCCAGATCGGCCCGAGCCCCAGGATCGTGACCTGCCACGCGTACCAGTAGGGGAGCCCGTAAAAGCCGAGGATCTGGTTGAACGCGGCGTTTCGCGCGGTATCCCAGCGCTTGTCCGGGTCGCCGCCGCCATCGCGCTCGGGCGTCAGGAGGATGGCGAACGCCCGCTGGCCCGCCAGGAACTCGATGAAGTCCCCGTACCACTCGTCGCTTCGGACCTCCTCGGCGATCCGCGCGCCGCCCTTTGTCTCAAACCAGTCGATGGTCGCGCGCAGCAGGCCCTGGGTCGCCGGGTCGAACTCGGAGGCGTCGTAGGTGGCGGGATTCAGGAGGCGGGGGGTGAGGGTGGCGGTAGTCATGCCTCGAGCCTGTCAGATCCGCGCCCGGCAAAGGTGCGTGGACCCCGAAGCCGGCGTCCGGCTCCGGCGGCTTGGATTCCAACGGGCACCAGAGCGGCCAGAGGTTTGGCATGTCGCCCCGGCCGCAGTCTTCCGCAAAGGAAGAGAAGCCCGGTAGCGCGAGGGATTGCGCCTCTCGTCCTGAGCGCGGCTCTCGCTCTCACGCGAGGCTGCGGCGGCATGGCCGAAAGCGAGCACTTCGAGACCGCGGCGGGCGCGATCCGTCGCGAGCCGGTCGCCGACCCTGACGAGCTCAGTCCGCAGGAGATCAGGGTCGCGATGGCTGCCGCCGAGGGGGCCACGAACAAAGAGGTCGCGGCCCGGCTGTTCCTGAGCCCGAAGACGATCGAGTGTCGTCTCGGCCGCGCCCACCGCAAGCTCGGCATCCATTCCCGAACCGAGCTGGCCAGGCTGGTCGCCGAGGGCACGCTCGGCCGGGCGAAGCGATGACCGCGAGGTCTCCCACCGTCGTCACGGTCCGGCTGAACCGGAACCGCTTCTCGGCCCCCTATGGCGTGGAGACACCCAGGGACGCGCCGAAGGCGGCAAGCGGCTTGAGCCGTCCGGCCACGCCGGGCGAAGCCCGGTCGAACGCGAACGTCCGATCCTGATGGAGGTCCGGCCCGAACAGGACCGCAACCGCGCCCGACACCGAAACCCTGGTCCCTCCGGACAGACCACTCGACTCGTTCGCGCCAACCGCCACGTCGACGCGCCTGCCCTTGTTGAAGCGGCCCGTCGCGAGGCTGACCCCCGCGTTCTGCACCTCATCGAGCCCAGCGCTGGCGAACATCGTGGGACCGCCGAGGGCCTGGTTGCCCTCGATCACAAGCCCGCCGGCGCCGCCACGCAGCAGGCTGATCGCACCAGCCTGGGCTACGTCGCCTGGGTGGCTGGCAAAGACGTCGCCGAACCCGTCGGCGTCCACGTCGCCGATCGCCAGCGCAGCGCCGTAGAAGTCGAAGTCCTCGTTGAACTCGGCTGGGTTGACCGTCGTGCCGGGCTGCCCGAGTGCGTCCTGGTTGAACACTTGGGCGTCCTCGAGGGTGAGGCCTCGCGGGCCGCCGTAGATCATGTGCCCGGTGCCGGTGTTCTCGGCGCTGCCGATGTCTTCGCCGGGGGCGGCAACCGCGAGGCCCGCCGTCCCGTCGCCGTTGACGTCCCCCGCGGTTAGCGCGCCCCCAAAGAAATCGTCCGGCTCGGCGATCCCGAGCGCGAACGTGGCGCCGCCGACCACCTCCTCGCTGTTCTGCGTGAAGCGATGGTCGCCGCGCCGGCTCAGGCCGCTCCGAGCGCCGTAGAGGACGTTCACGGCGCCGGCGCCAGCGTTGCCGCCGACGCTCTTGAGGGGAGCGCCAACGGCCAAGTCGTGGCGCCCGTCGCCATTGAGGTCACCAGGCGCGAGGGCGAAGCCGAAGAAGTCGCCTGCGGCGCTGTTGCCTTCGATACCCCCGGAACCGGGCACGAGCTCCTCCGGGGCGCCCGCGAGGCCGCTCGGCGCCCCGTACCAGACCAGGACCCGGCCGGCCTGTCCGACCGCGAGCGGCTCCCCGCCTGCCACGTCCGCGCAGCCATCCCCGTTGAAGTCGCCCACGGCGAGGGCCGAGCCGCTGCCGTCGCCGGCAGTCGCGTCGCCGGGCGCCGCCGCGAGCTGATCACCCTTCTTCGTCAGCCCGTTCGGACCGCCGTAGATCACCTGCACGGTCCCGGCGGCGCCGGCGGCCTCCGTGGCGGGCGCGCCGATGACGAGGTCCGCGAAGCGGTCGCAGTCGATATCCCCCACGGCGAGTGCTGCACCGAAGCGGTCTTCCTCAATCGCCTGGCCCGCGATGCCGGGGGACTCCTTGGTCCAGATCTTGTCGCGGTCGGTCCCCGGGCCGCTCCGCGTGCCGTAGAACACCTGCACGCTTCCCGCGCGCTCGAGCTCTCCGAGGTTGTCCCCCGGCGCTCCGACGACCAGATCCTGGCGGCCATCCCGGTCGAAATCGCCGGCAACGCCCCACGCTCCCGGCGCGCACACCAGCCCAGCCGTGACGACCAGTCCCGCGAGCGCGGCAGCACGCGCATCCATGCCTTGCCGAGTCTAGCCCGGCGTGATGGCCTGCGTCAACCGTGCCCGACGCCCACGATCCCGAACTCGAACATGAGGCCCTTGCGGCCACCGTGAGACGAGGGATACTGGGCGAGCGATTTCGGACGACAACGTGGAGCGCGTCAGGGCCGGGTTCGCGGCGCACAACCGTGGAGACCTCGATGCCCTGGTGACGATCAGGGATGGGCGTCGTGCGGGAACAGGCCTGCAGAAACCGGGACGAGGCTCTCGAAGCTGCCGACGTCGCCGCGGACTAGCTGGCTGAGGACTCGTTCAACGCGACGGCCTCGCGGATGAGCGCTCCGAACGCGGCCCCGTCGATCTCCTCACCTTCGTGCAAGTCGATCGCACGGCGGACATTGCCGTCGAGGCTGGAGTTGAACAGCCGCTTTGGGTCCTCGAGTCGCGCGCCCTTGGCGAAGGTCAGCTTGACGACGCTCTTGTAGGTCTCGCCTGTGCAGATCAGTCCATCGTGAGACCAGACGGGCACACCTCTCCACTTCCACTCCTCGACGACCATGGGGTCCGCTTGCTTGATGAGTCCTCGGATCCTTGACAGCGTCTCGCCCCGCCAATCGCCCAGCTCCTTGATTCTCGCGTCAATGAGCTGAGAGGGAGTCTCATCGCCTATCGAGTCATTGGCCTTGTTCACGTCGTGCTCCTTTGCGACGGTACTACCCGTCGGGCGCTTAGGTGGAGCTAGCCGGGCTCGAACCGGCGAGGATCGCACTCGCGGGTTAGGCCGAGTCCGGCGCCTCCGAGGAAGGCGCGGCCGAGTGAGCTACGGCTTGTTTCCCCTGTGCGTCGCGCAGGAGCGCGATCTGTCGCTCCGCCTCGGGCAACGGTCGCCCGCTTTCAGCCGCGGCTCGTCCTAGCTCCTCGAGGAGCGCGATCAACCGCCGAGCCACCACCGGATGTGGAGCCGCCGCAATCCGCACCTGTTCGAATCCAAGCGTCACCAGGTCGTCGAGCGTGGGTGCCAGCGCAAGGAACCTGGGCGCTCCCTCACTGTCGATCCGGGCGCGGGCCGGGATCTCCTCCTTGCGGACGATTGCGCTTAAGACATCGGCGAGCGACCCCATTGCGTTTTCAGCCGTGGTTGGATCGTTGAGGCTCGGAGAAAGAGCCCGAAGGGCGACGTCGACGAGCTGGCGAATGGGAAAGCCAACGTCTTGGACGAGCGTCCGCTCCTCGCCGAGAAGAAAAGTGGCACGCACGGCATCGGCAAGACGGTCGATGTCGCCGCCCGGGGACGTTGCCCGCGCGAGCTCCATGCCGCGCACGACGAAGTCGCCGAGCGGGATGCGCTGTTCGACGACGCAACCGCAGTCTCGTGCGACCGTCAGGAGCGCCTCGCCGCCTACCGCCTGGAGATAGCCCGAGCGGTCGGCGCGAATCGCAATTGGCGAGCGGGCGGCAAGCGTGGACTCGATCCGGCTTCGCGCCTCCGTCGCGTGATGCGGATCCCCACCTATGCCCGCCGGATAGGGCGATAACCGAGGCGAGAACAGCAAAGGTGAGGGTCAGATTCGGGGGATCGGCGGCAGGGTCGATGCGTGCGAGCGCGACCAACGCAAAGACGAAGATCCCGAGGAACACACCGAGGGTCGCCTGGCTCAGCCGGTTCGTCTGAAAGGTGCGAAGGACGCGCGGCCCGAGTTGGCTGGATGCAAGCTGCAAAGCGACGACGGTGACCGAGAAGCTGATACCAGCGACCGAGACGGTCACCGTGGCGATCACCTCGAGGATGCTGAGCGCACTGCCGCTTTCCGAGGTCTGGAAGGGACCGATCGATCCCTCGGCGAGTGTGTCAAGCGAGGGAAGTCCGAGCCCCAGGATGATCCCCGCGAGCATCGCGAGCGACGGCAGAAGCCAGAAGCTGCCTTGCAGCCGCTCACGAACGATGCTTGGCGTCAGCCGCCCCAATGTGACAAGCCTCCTCGGATCCAGGCCAAGAGCGTGCCGCCACACTACCGGCCGACTACGCGTCGGTTCACTCGTTACCCGCGTGACGCCAGCCGGCCGTACTTACGACGCTTCGAAGTGGAGCTGGCCGGGGGTCGAACCGGCGACCCCCTGGGTGCTGGGAGGCCTGCTTCAGGTCGCACCGAGTTGACAGCGTCGCGCCCCGGCGCGAAGATGGAAGATGGCATGGGAATCCGTACCGTTGTGATCTGGGGGCTGGCGGGGTTGGGGCTGACCTGGTCCCCCGCGGCGGGCGCGGCGCCGATGGACTTCGACCGCAACGGACGGAGCGATCTCGCGATCGGAGTGATCGGTGAGGGGGTCCCCTTCCCCGGGGCCAACGACCGTGACGGTGCGGTCAACGTCATCTACGGCCGCGGAGATGGGCTCAAGCGGGCCGGCAACCAGCTCTTCACCCAGGCCTCACCCGGGCTGGCCAGCGACCCGGATGCCCTCGAACGGTTCGGCGTGGCCCTCGCCACAGGTGACTTCGACGGCAATCGCGCCCGCGACCTGGCGATCGGCGTGCTCGGCCAGGAGATCGGTGGCGCCAATCGCGCCGGCGCCGTCCACGTGCTGTATGGAACCCCGGGCGATGGTCTGGTCGGCGAGGGCAGTGACTTCTTCCATCAGAACAGCACCGGCGTACCCGACGCATCCGAAAGCAGCGACGAGTTCGGCCACGCGCTCGCGAGCGGTGACTTCAACGGGGACGGGCGCGACGACGTGGCTGTTGGCGTGCGCGAGGATCTCGACGGCGGCGGCCACGACAACTTCGGCGCGGTCAACGTCCTCTACGGGAGTCCAGCCGGGCTGACCGGTACAGGCGCGCAGTTCTTCTCGCAGGACACCCCCGGTGTCCCCGGCGCGGCGGAGGCGGGAGACGCCTTCAGCGCGGCCCTCGGCGCCGGCGACTTCGATGGCGATGGGCGGGACGATCTGGCGGTCGGGGTACCGGGTGAGGACTTCGCGGGCGGCGACGGAGCCGGCGTCGTGGCGATCCTGCCGGGAAGCGCAGGCGGCCTGACCGCGACCGGAAGCGTGAACTTTCACCAGGACACGCCCGGCGTACCGGGCGTGGCCGACGACAGCGAGGGGTTCGGCGGGGAGCTGGCGAGCGGGCGCTTCAACGCGGGAAAACGTGACGACCTCGCGATCGGTGCGCCGTCCGACGACGGCAAGGGGCTCAGCGCCGGGTCGGTGACGGTGCTGCTGGGACGCGCAGCCGGCCTGCGGGTGGCCGGAGCCCGCGCCTTCACCCAGGACACTCCGCGGATCAAGGAGCACGCCGAGGGCGGCGACTTGTTCGGCCGGACACTGGCGGCAGGCGACTTCAACCGCGACCGCCGCGACGACCTCGCGATCGGCGTGCCCGACGAGGACCGGCCGGCAGGAACGAACAACAACGAGGGGGTCGTCCACGTGCTGTTGGGCGGCCGGAAGGGACTGCGCCGCAAGCACAACAAGCTCTTCCATCAGGACTCGCCGGGTGTCGCCACCCCCGTCGAGACCGGCGATCGCTTCGGCAGCGGCCTTGCGAGTGGGCGTTTCGATGGCGGCAGGTTCCACGACCTGGCGATCGGCGTCTCCAGCGAGGACCTGGGTGCGCTGGAGGGCGCCGGCGCGATCCACGTCCTCTACGGAGGCCGCGGCGGACCCCGGTCGCGCGGCAGCGACTTCTTCACGCAGAACTCGCCCGGCATCGCCGACGTCGCCGAGGAGTTCGATGGGTTCGGCTTCCCGCTCTCGATCAGCGCGCCCTGAGCGCCGGAACCGCCGCCCGCCGGCAGGCGTCAATGGAGCTAGCCGGACTCGAACCGGCGACCTCCTGGGTGCGATGCGGGGGAGCTCTTTGACACCGAAACCTGAGTGTTGGGCTCTGGCAAGCGGGATCCGGCCAATTGGGTTGCGGACCGCTCGTACGTGGATGCCGCTGGATGTATGCGGAGTCGTTCGATTTGGGCACCAGAACGCGGTTAGTGCCCAATCAATCGAGGCTCGCCGGGGGCGGCCTTGATGGCCCATTCACGCGGGAGCGGAAGTGCTGCTGTGCACGCTCATTCTTGCCGGGATCGCTGGTAGCGCAGGTAGACGACCCGGGAGGCGAATGAGCGCGTTTCGACGAGCTCGAGCTCGAGACTCGCTTGCGCCGGTGGAAAGAACGGCTTGCCGCCGCCGACGATCACCGGGTGGACGAACAGGTGGTACTCGTCGACGAGATCGCGCGCGATGCACTCAGCCGCGAGCGCAGCGCCGCCGACCGCGAGGTCGCCGTCCACCTGCTCCTTGAGACGGCGGACCTCCTCGGGGACGCTTTCGCGGGCAAGCCTCGCGTTCCCCTCGACGCTCTCGAGGGTCGTCGAAAACACCACCTTCGGCAGCCCCTGCCAGAGCTCCGCGAACTCGCGCTCGTCGGCGCCGAGCGCGGAATCTTGGTCGGCGGTCTCCCAGTAGAGCATCGTCTCGTAGAGACGGCGGCCGCAGAGATGCGCGCCGAGCTGGCGTACCCGATCGGTGTGGAAGCGGAAGAGCTCCTCGCTCGGCACAGTCCAGCTGAAATCGCCGTCCGGACCGGCGATGAATCCGTCCGCCGACACGCCCATGGAGTACATCAGCTTGCCCATCGGTCAATGGAGGGTGGGTCGGTAGACGAGCTCTTGGATGCGACCGTCGAGCGTCCGGTTCTTGACCAGCTCCAGGTCGAAGTCGGGCGCACCCTGGAAGATCGGGTCCAGCCCGGTCTCGCCGGTGATCACAGGAAAAAGCGTCACCTGCACGAGGTCGACTAGACCGGCGGCCATCAGCGCCCGGTTCATCGACAGGCTGCCGTGGGAGCGCAACGGGACCTGCGACTCCTCCTTGAGCCGGGCGACGACGTCGACGGCATCGCCATTCACCAGGGTCGCGTCCGGCCAGTCGAGGGGTCCCTCCAGGGTCGTCGACACCACCGTTGCCGGCAGGTTCACCATCCGAGTGACCCATGGGTCGCGTACTTCGGATTCCTCGGTGCTCGAGGCCAGCATCCGCGCGAATGCCCGATACGTGTTGGCTCCGAAGACCATCCGCTGCTCCGCGCTGTACAAGGCAAGGCGGTGGTCGAGCAACTCGGGGCCTTGCTTACCCCAGTAGCCGCTCCAGTTGGAGCTGGCGGCGCCGTAGCCATCGAGGCTGGTAAAGACGTCGAAGGTGTAGCTGGCGGTCATGTCGTTCTCCGTTGAGCGATTGTCGGTGATTGATCGTCATTCGGTACGACCGAACCACAGCACCGAACTCATCGCCCATGGCACCAGGTCGGCCGCCACTTTAAGCAAGGAGGCGGGCCTCCCGCTCGGGGCGGGAAGCAAGAGCGTCGGAAGGCCTCGGCGTTGACGCCGAGCAACCGGGAGTGGCGCTAGCCGGGCTCGAACCGGCGACCTCCTGGGTGCGATCCAGGGCGGTGGCGAGCGGCGAAAGCCCGGGCATTCGGCTCTAGCAAGCGGAATCTGTCCAACTGGGTCGAAGCGTGCCCGGCCGCGAATGTGCGTGGATGCGTGCGGATGTCGTTGGATTTGGGCACCAGAACGCGGCTGGTGCCCATTGAAGCTCCGTCGAGGCGAGACGTCAGTCGAGCACGCGTACGTGATGCGCTCGCGACCCTCAGCGATCGGCTCGACCCTGAAGGTGCCACCAGCCCGCCGGAAGCGCCGGGTGCCGCCGGTGATCGCGCCCGTCGCCGGCCCCTCGGTGACGTTAGTGAGCAGCGTGAGCTTGCCACCGGGCAACTTCGCGATCGCCGTGCACTGGAAGCGCGTTGCAGTCCCTTGCACCCCCGACAGGCCGCGAGATACAGCAACGCGATGTCGGGACGAGCGGTTGACTTTTGCGGCCGCCCCTGGGACAGTTGCGGTCCTGGGATCA
>Ga0299913_10002767_pt1 | contig 14029 bp, 12 predicted proteins | sample RVTome_9_FD_201360 | JGI IMG/M metagenome (GOLD analysis project Ga0299913, IMG submission 201360) | Soil microbial communities from uranium-contaminated site in the Upper Colorado River Basin, Wyoming, United States - RVT155D38 (version 2) ... | reverse complement strand
GGGCGGGTTCATCGAAGAAGACGGCCTGTTCTGGGATGAAGACGATCGCCTCGTAGCCCAGTCGCGACAGTTGGCTCTCGTCTCCAACGGTTAGCCCCGAACCATTCGTTAGGATTTGGGAATGTCAGTGGCTACCCCGATCCATATCAGAAGAGGTCTGTTCGCCTCTCCTTAGCTCCGTCTCGCCAGATGTAGATGAGAGAACGGAGCCTTCAAATTGACTGACCTGACAACACGCCACAACGAAGTGATCCCACCGGTGATCGCTTTCGACACCGACATCCACGCCGAGTCCGCCCAGGGGATCTGGGTCACAGACAACAACGGCAAGCGCTGGGCCGATTTCGCCTCCGGGACGGCGGTCACCAACCTCGGCCATAACCACCCTGCCGTCGTCGCCGCAGCCCACACCCAGATCGACAAGTTCATGCACTCAGGGTGCATAGTTCGTTACGAAGCGATCGTGACTGCAGCGGAGAAGCTGCGGGCGATCACTCCTCCTCTGATCGAGAAGTTCGCCTTCGCCAACTCCGGAGCTGAAGCGGTCGAGGCTGCCGTCAAACTCGCCCGGTACACCAGCGGCCGTCAGGGAGTCATCGCTTTCAGGGGCGGTTTCCACGGGCGGACCATGGGGTCGGTCGCCTACACAACCTCCAACGCCAAGTACCGGGACGGCTACCACCCGGTCCTCGGGTCGGTCTTCATTGCCCCCTACCCGCACCCATACCGATGGGGCATGAGCGAGGACGAGGCCACCGCGCATTCCCTCGAAGAGCTCCGCCTTCTTTTCAAACACGTCGTAACTCCGAAGAACATCGCATGCTTCCTGATCGAGCCGGTCCAGGGTGAGGGCGGTTACTACCCGGCTCCCCCGGCCTTCCTCTCCGCCTTGCGCGAGATCGCCAACGAGCATGGGATCCTGGTGGTCTACGACGAGGTGCAGACCGGATTCGGCCGCACCGCTGAATGGTTTGCATCCGATCACTACGAAGCCAACCCGGACATCATCGCCATGGGGAAAGGCATTGCCAACGGGCTCCCTCTGTCGGCATACGGCGCACCGGCGAAAATGATCGACGCCTGGCCGGTGGGCTCGCACGGAACCACTTTCGGGGGAAATCCGGTGTCCTCCGCTGCCGCCGTCGCTGTCATAGAGACCATGGAAGGCTTGCTACCGCACGCCCGCGACCTGTCCAAGAGCGCATTCGAGCGTTTCGAATCTCTGGCAGAACGTCACCCAACCATCGGAGACGTGCGCGGCCTCGGATTGATGATCGGAGTCGAGCTGGTGTCGGATCGTGAGCTACGCACCCCCGATCCCGAAGCGTTCAAGTCAGTTCAACAGCATGCCTTCGAACGAGAGCTGGTGATCATCGACTGTGGGCCGGACGCCAACGTGATCCGCTTCATCCCTGCCCTTGTCACGACCCATGACGAGTTGGAGTGGGCGATCGACTTGATCGACAGCGGCCTGACAGCCTGGGAAAGCGGTAGCTGAGTCGTAACCTGGGGCCGTGAGTCGATTCGCAATGGCGGCCGCCGGACTGGTGGTGCTTCTCGTTGTTCTGATCGTTCTAGTGGTCAGTGCTCTTCCCGACGGAAGTGGCGAAGCAGCGACGGCATCCTCGACGACAACGATGGAGACCACGTCGACGACGCCTCCACCGCCGGTGACATCAGCGAGTTCAACAACCTCGTCATCAGTAACGACCCTCCCCGAAGCTGTCGAGGGCACCACAACGTCGAGTCCACCACCTTCACAAGCGACCACCACAACCGAAACGACTGCGGTGCCGACCACCACCACAACCGCTCCCCCGTTTGTTTCCTCGGTCACCACTCCATCCGCTTCGGACCTGCCGGCGTCCTGGGAGCCGGGGTGCCCGGTGGCTCCTGCCGATCTGCGAATACTGACCCTCTCTCATTGGAACTACGCAGGATCGGTAAGCACCGGGAAACTTGTCGTCGCCGCCGGTTTGGCCAATCAGGTCGTCGCCATCTTCCAGGAGCTCTACGAAGCAGGCTTTCCCATCGAGCGAATGGAGCTGGTGGACAAGTATGACGGCGATGACAACCAGAGCATGGCTGCGAACAACACGAGCGCCTTCAACTGTCGCTTGGTAACCGGAGGCAGCGCCTACTCCGAGCACTCCTACGGTCGTGCAATCGACATCAACCCGGTGGTGAACCCGTATGTCAAAGGTTCGACGGTCCTCCCTCCCGCGGGAAGTGCCTACGTCGACCGTAGCCTCGACGCACCGGGGATGATCCATGCCAACGACGAAGTCGTCCAGGCATTTGCCGCCCGCGGCTGGATATGGGGTGGTACCTGGAGTTCACTGAAGGACTACCAGCACTTCTCCACCACCGGGAACTAACGCGGGAACCGATTGGTTCTCCCGCGCCATCAAACAACCATGAAAACTAAATGGACGAGAACGCTCGGTTTGGTCGCGAGCGGCGCATTACTGATTTCCGCATGTGGCTCTGGCGACGTGCTCGGCCCGCCCGATGACTCACCTGATGACCCGCTCCTCCAGGTCCACTCCGAAGGAGGGTTTGAGCCAGTGGGGTGGAGTCTGGGGAATGGGCCGACTTTCACCGTCACCTACGGAGGCAGGTTCGCCTATCCGGGGGTGACCACTCTGGAATACCCGGGCCGGCTCGTCCCTTCTTACTTCGAAGGACAGCTCAATGACGACCAGATGACACGGATTCGTGAGTTGCTCGACGAGATGGGGATCGCCGAGATCGACGACGAGCATGATGACTCGGTCGACAATGTCGCCGATGCCTCCACCGACGTGATCCAGTACTGGAATCAGGACGGTGTCCACCGCTACTCGGTTTACGCACTGGGAATGGCGGACAGCCCGTCGTCGGACACCACCGCCGGGTTTGCCGACCTTATCGAGTACCTGCACGAGCTCTCAGGGACCGTGGACGGATCCGGATACCAGCCAGATCGGGTGCGCGTGGTTGCCGGGACGTACCAAGGGGGGTTCGAGCCCGATTTCGAAGTGGTGGAGGACTGGCCCCTCGATGGGGAAAATCCCGACGACTGGGAGGTATTTGCCTCGATCGGCGAAGACGAGTGGACGTGCAAGGCATTCGACTCGTCGATCCTCGATGCCTTCACCGACGCCAGACAGACCACTATCTACACCCATCCCGACGGCGACGGGCAAGTCCAGCTGCTGGTGAGGCCGTTGCACCCCGGTGAAGCCGACTGCTCGAACTGAGATTCGACCAGTCTGCATACGGAAGGCCGGGTCATTACGACCCGGCCTTTCTCGTTGTTTGCCTATTTCCTAGTTCAGCGGGCAACCGCTCTCGTTGGCGGCTTCGAGGAGGTTCTTGGCTCCTTCGAAGTCACCCGAGGCGTATGCAGCCTGAACCAGCGCAATAACCTCAGCCGTGGAGTAGTCGTACGACACTCCGCCGCTTGTCGAGTTCAGAAGTCCGGCAACTGCATGCCTACCCAGCGCCTTCTCTCCCCCGCCGCCCTGCTCGAGAGCGCCAAGAAGGTCAAGGGTGAACGATGCATCGACACCGAACACTGTCTCGTAGTCGTCGGTCGGGCTGTACCCGGTCCACGAATCGAAATGCTGCACCTGCTTCCAGAAACCAGGTGTGCAGCCCTCGCCACCACCGTCGTCCGGCGGTGTGCAGGTCACCGTTAGGCTCCCGGCCGACGAGGCCACCCTATCCTGGGTTGCCTCGAGCGTGACGGTGAGCTGATCGGATCCTGACGAGATGAACCCCTCAGAGTCGCTGCTGACCTGGAACGATGTGTCCTCAACTCCCGGGAGTGATATCAGGAGAACCCCGTTCAGGTAGACATTGACGTTATGGCCCAGGTGCACCGAGGAGCCGTTGATTTGTTCGACTTCCGCCGTGCACTCCGCACCAGCTGGGTCAGGGACGGTTAGTCCACCGATCTGGACCTCGTCTCCTACCACGACCCTCAGGCCGGACGAGAAGTCCCAGGAATCCGTGGTGGTATCCGCCATAGCCGGCGCTGCCACCATGACCGCGCTCAAAGCTAGAGTTGCGCACAGCACAGCCCTGCCCAATTTTGAATGCTTTCGCATTATTGCCTCCCATTGATTGCTATCCATCCCCACAGATAACGGCCAAATCATACCGCGTGGGAGATGTCTGTGTGTCGCAGAATGTGGAAAAGATTCTCCGGCCATGCCCGAACCGAGCTATAACGTCATAGTGATGGAACGAAGCGTCGAGTCGGATCTGGTCCAAGGGGGACACGGCGCCTCTTCGGAGCTCGGAGCAGTTGTCCCACCGATCCACCCCTCCACCACCTTCGCCCGTGATGGGAACTACGACCTTGTCAGCGACTACCTGTATTCCCGCTTCGGCGCGCCAAACCACGAGCCAGTGGAGCGGTTGGCGGCGCGATTGGACAACGGCGCTGACGCCCTGGTCTTTTCTTCCGGTCTGGCCGCCCTCGCGGCACTGATCGAGACTGTTCCTTCAGGTGCGACCGTGGCGGCACCCCAGGTGATGTACCACGGCGGCCAACTATGGCTGCGGCGATTGGACGGCACGGGACGAATCAACCTGGTCTTGTTCGACCAGACCAGGCCGACGGCCATGGAGGAGGCCGTTTCGAAGGCGACGCCGGACCTTCTCTGGATCGAGACGCCGGTAAATCCGACCTGGGATGTAATCGACATCCGGGCCGCCGCCAAGGCTGCCCACGCCGTGGGTGGAATGCTGGCGGTGGATGCGACCGTGACGCCGCTCACCACCAGGCCACTAGAACTCGGTGCCGACTATACCTTCCATTCAGCGACGAAGTTCTACAACGGGCACGCCGACCTCCTCGGCGGTCTCCTGGTCTCGGCCAGAGATGATGATCGCTGGGAGGAGGTGCGATGGATCAGGACACACAGTGGTGCTGTGATGGGCGCATTCGAAGCATGGCTCCTGCTCCGTGGGATGAGAACCCTTCATCTCCGGGTCGAGCGGGCTTCGGACAACGCCATGGCGATCGCCCGGCATTTCGAGTCTCACCCGTCGGTCGAGGTGGTTCTGTACCCGGGACTCGAATCGCACCCGGGCCACGAGGTGGCCAGGTCTCAGATGGATCGCGGGTTTGGGGCGATGCTTTCGATCCTGGTCAACGGCGGATTCGACGCTGCCCATCGGGTGGCTACGTCAACCAGGTTGTTCATCCCGGCCACGTCTCTCGGTGGTGTCGAGAGCCTCATCGAGCATCGGACGGTCCTCGAGCCTCCCGAGTCGATTGTCCCCGACAACCTCCTCCGCCTTTCTGTCGGCATCGAACCGGTGGACGAATTGATCGCGGACCTGGAACAAGCCCTCTCCTAACCATTCTGTGAAGGTTTACCTACACCCTGTGTGCGTAAACACTCACAGAACGGATTTGGAGGGTTAGCCGGCGACTATCGGTACCCCCTGCATCGCAGTGGCGATGGCCTCGGCGGGGTGGTCGTAGTCGACGAGTTCGTCGTTGAAATAGGCCTGGTACGACGCCATGTCGAAATGTCCGTGGCCGGAGAGGTTGAAGAGGATCACCTTCTCCTCGCCCGATTCCTTCGCCTTCACTGCCTCGTTCATCGCCGAAGCCACCGCATGAGTGGGCTCGGGGCCGGGGATTATCCCCTCCACCCGGGCGAACTCGACGGCCCGGGCAAAGGTCTCGGTCTGATGCATTGACTCTGCCTCGACGATCCCCTCATCCACCAGCAGCGAAACCAGTGGGGCCATTCCGTGATAGCGGAGCCCGCCTGCGTGGATCGGGTCCGGAATGAAACTGTGACCGAGAGTGTGCATCTTCACCAGAGGGGTCATCCCTGCGGTGTCTCCGAAGTCGAACTGGTAACTGCCCCTGGTGAGTGAAGGTGCAGCGGCAGGCTCGACTGCCCGGATAACCGGGTCCATCCGCCCCGCAAGCTTCTCCCGCACGAACGGGAAGGCGAGACCGGCGAAATTGGACCCACCTCCGGTGCAGCCGATCACCACATCCGGGGTCTCTTCGACGAGGGCCAGTTGTTTCAGTGCCTCCTCCCCGATGACAGTCTGATGCATGAGTACGTGGTTGAGGACCGAGCCCAGCGAGTACTTCACGTCCTCGTTGGTTGCCGCTACCTCGACAGCCTCAGAGATGGCGATGCCGAGGCTGCCCGGCGTGTCGGGGTCGTCGGCGAGGATGCGCCGTCCCGCCTCCGTCCGGTCTGACGGAGATGGAAAGATCGTCGCCCCATAGGTCTCGATCATCGCCTTCCGGTACGGTTTCTGGTCGAACGAGGCTCGCACCATGTACACCTCGCACTCGAGCCCGAACAAGGCACAGGCAAAAGCAAGCGCCGAACCCCACTGGCCCGCCCCGGTTTCCGTCGACAACTTCTTCACCCCTGCCTTGGCGTTGTAGTAGGCCTGGGCGACCGCCGTGTTCGGCTTGTGCGACCCCACCGGGCTCACGCCCTCGTACTTGTAGTAGATCCGGGCCGGGCCTCCGATCAGCTCCTCGAGGCCGTGGGCCCGGTACATCGGAGTCGGCCGCCATTTCCGATAGACCTCACGTATCTCCTCCGGGATCTCTACATAACTCTCCTGGGAGACCTCCTGGAGGATCAGATCCATCGGGAACAATGGAGCCAGGTCATCAGGACCAACAGGCTCGTGGGTCCCCGGATGAAGCACCGGTGGCGCGGGGACCGGGAGGTCGGGGACGATGTTGTACCAGTGGGTCGGGAGCTCCGACTCGGCGAGCGTGATCTTTGTAACCATGGAGTGGAACCTACACATCCAGGGATCCGGCAGGGGTCTGAATCAACGCATGCCGACCGGTAGGATACGGGTCTGATATGGACGTTTATCGACCAATCACACGTCGGGCGGTCCTCAAGGACATGGGGAAGGCGGGTCTTGCGGTGATTGTCTTCGGGACCGCATGCACCGGTGAACGAGCTGCCCAGCCCCCCACGACCAGTGCTTCCAGCACCACCGCCGGCATCGAAACCACATCCACGTCGCCGGGTGCCACAACGTCACCAACCGGCCAGGGTGGTTTGACTGAGTGGGCTCGCGTCGAAATGGCGATCGTCTCGGCATACCTTCTCTATCGCGGTGGCGAGGCAGCCCTTGTCGATACCGGTCAATCCGGGAGCGCACCCGACATCGAAGCGGCCTTGGGTGGAGTCGGGCTCGGCTGGGACGCAGTGGGACATGTCATCCTCACCCATCGCCATCCCGACCACGTCGGAAGTGCCGAAGCCGTGGCTGAGTTGGCCCCGGACTCCACCATCTACATCGGACAAGGCGACGCCGACGCGATCGGCGGCCTCGGAAGCGGCCCGCAACCAGTGGCCGACGACGACAACATCTTCGACCTCCGAGTCATCGAGACACCGGGCCACACAGTCGGGCACATCTCAATCCTCGATGAGGCGGCCGGGATCCTGGTGGCTGGCGATGCAATGAACCGGACGAACGGCGTCCTATCCGGGTCGAACCCGAGCTTCACCGCAGACGCCGCGGCAGCGAACGAGTCGGTCCGCAAGCTGGCCGGGTTCGAGTTCGAGGTTGTCCTGTTCGGCCACTCCGACCCGCTCCTCAGCGGCGGCTCGGCAGAGGTACGAGACCTGGCGGACGGCTTTGGCAGTTAGCCCGTGAGCACGGTGGGGGAGATTTTCGTGGCCGTCGTGATTTTGGCGGGACTGGCCGGGATTGTGCTCCCAATCCTCCCCGGATTGGCATTGATCGTCGGCGCAGTCCTGGTCTGGGCATTTGTCGAAGCCACCGCTGTCGGTTGGGTCGCCTTCGCGATCTGCCTCGGCCTCGGTGCTGCGGCGACGGTGATCAAGTATCTGATCCCGGGTCGGAAGCTCAAGGCTTCCGGAGTCGCGGTGTCGACGATGATGGTCGCCCTCTTCGGTGCGGTTATCGGCTTCTTCGTGATCCCCGTGGTCGGGGCACCAATCGGGTTCTTGGCCGGGATCTACTTCATCCAATGGAGCCGGAAGGGGCGCAGCGAGGCGTGGCCGGCCACTCTGAGGACCGCAGGGGCAATCGCCCTCTCGATCGGAATCGAACTAGCCGGGGGCCTGTTGATCTTCGGCGTCTGGCTGGTCGCCGCGATCTGGGGTGGTTAGGTCAACCTCGGTTCTTCCGTTTGCACAGTGCAAACCGGTGCGGTTTCCGCACATTTCTGCACAGTGCAAGCTGGGTCAGGCGTCCTCGGCAGAGGACGATGCCATATCTGCGATCTCCTGGACGATGTCCTCGTTGGCCAGCGTGGTCACGTCACCGAGCTGGCGGTGTTCGGAGATGTCCTTGAGCAGACGGCGCATGATCTTGCCCGACCTGGTCTTGGGGAGGTCGTTGGTGAAGACAATCGACCTCGGCTTGCCGATCGGTCCGAGAGTCGCCGCAACGTGGTCTCGCAGCTCGGTGAGCAACGCCTCGTCCCCGGTCACCGACCCGCGCAGTGTGACGAACGCGGCTATCGCCTGCCCGGTGAGGTCGTCTTTGCGGCCCACCACCGCCGCCTCGGCGACGCTGGGATGGCTGACCAGGGCCGACTCCACCTCCGTGGTCGAGATGTTGTGCCCGGACACCAACATGATGTCGTCCACCCGGCCCAGCAGCCAGTAGTAGCCGTGGTCGTCGCGTTTGCACCCGTCACCGGGGAAATATCGACCGGGGAAACGTGTCCAGTAGGTGTCGACGTACCTGTCGTCGTCGCCGTATATGGTCCGTGCCATCGCAGGCCATGGTTCGGTGATCGTCAGATACCCACCACCGCCCCAGGGCACCGAGTTGCCTTCTTCGTCCACGACGTCGGCCGAAATTCCGGGGAACGGGATTGTCGCCGAACCGGGTTTGGTGGAGACCACTCCGGGAAGCGGAGTGATCATGATCGCCCCGGTCTCCGTCTGCCACCACGTGTCGACAATCGGACATCTCTCCCGGCCGATGTTGAGGTGGTACCAGATCCACGCCTCAGGATTGATCGGCTCGCCGACCGTCCCGAGCAGACGCAGCGACGACAGGTCGTGTTTCGCCACATGTTCGTCGCCCCACTTCATGAAAGCCCGGATCGCGGTGGGAGCGGTGTAGAAGATCGTCACCCCGTATTCATCGACGATCTGCCAGAGACGGTCGAAGTCTGGGTAGTTGGGCGCACCTTCGTACATGACGCCGGTGGTGCGGTTGGCCAGTGGGCCGTAGACGATGTAGCTATGGCCGGTGACCCATCCGATATCGGCTGCGCACCAGTAGACGTCGCTGTCGGGTTTGATATCGAAGACGTAGGAGTGTGTTGTCATCACCGAGGCGAGATAACCGCCCTGGGTATGGACTATCCCCTTCGGCTTTCCGGTGGTGCCGGACGTGTAGAGGATGTAGAGGGGGTCTTCGGCGTTCAAACTGGCGGGCTCGCACACCTCGGATTGTCCCGCGACCAGGTCATGCCACCACACATCCCGGCCGTCATCCATGTCGACCCCGTGGTCGGTCCGGTTGACCACGATCACCTTCTCAACACCGGGCGTCGAGGCAACCGCCACATCGGTGTTCGCCTTAAGCGGGACCACATTGCCTCCACGCCAGGCTCCATCCTGGGTGATGACCACCCGGGCATCTGCATCGAGTATCCGGCTCGACAGGGCGTCGGAGGAGAATCCCCCAAAGACCACCGAATGGACCAGTCCCAGCCGGGCGCAAGCCAGCATCGCGATGGGCAACTCTGGAATCATCCCCATGTAGATTGCGACCCGGTCTCCCTTCGCGAGTCCGAGGCTCAACAGACCGTTGGCAAACTTGCCCACCTCTGCGTGCAAGTCTTTGTATGTGAGTGTCCTGGTGTCGCCGGGCTCGCCGACCCAGTGATAGGCAACCTGGTCGGCGTGTTCGCCGAGATGGCGGTCCAGACAGTTGTATGACAGGTTCAGCTCCCCGTCGGCAAACCACTTGTAGAAGGGGGGGTTCGAATCGTCGAGGATCTCGGTGGGTTCGGTGTACCAAGAAATCCGTTCCAGAGCCTGTTTCTGCCAGAACGCCTTGAAATCTGCGGCGGCTTCTTCATGGATCCCGGGCTTAGCGTTGGCCTGCGCGGCAAAACCGGGGGCTACATCGAAGAGCCGATCCTCCTGGAGCAGATTTTCAAGAGCGTCAGACATCGATTCCTCCTCGACTGATGTTCACGCCGTGGAAACTAACAGCCTCCGCTGGCGCCACGCCACGAAAAGAATCGAGGCTACCGCGACGTACATCACCCAATCGCCTGCGAGAGCGTAGAAGGTAGTGGAGTTACCCAGTTGCACACTCCCGTAGATGATCTCAGAGGTGCCCAGCCCCGAAGTCTCGGACGAGAGGCTCCCGTCGGGATCGATCACCACAGACTTACCGGTGACGGCAGCATGGATCACGGGCACACCGAGTTCGGCTGCCCGCATCCTCGTCATCCCGATCAACTGGTCTGAAACCGGGGTCCTGTCATACGAGCCTTCGTTGGTGGCGACCACCAGGACGTCGGCTCCGGCACGAACATGCTGTCTGGCGTACCGCGCGAATGACCCCTCAAAAGAGATGACCGATCCCAACCCGAAGCCGGGCAGCTCGAACACCACCGGCCCATCCCCCGGCACCATGTCGCGGGGAACCTGGGAGAGATCGGGGATCCAATCGAAAAGAGGGCGAAAAGGGATGTACTCCCCGAAAGGGACCCCCTGTTGCTTGCGGTACTCCCCGACGACCTCACCACTGTCGTCGAAGATGACGTTGGCGTTGATCCAGTTCTCCTCGCTGATGGGCCGGTCGCTGCCGACCAGGAACCAGGCCCCGATCCTCTGCGCTTCGGCCCCGATCGCTTCACCAATCTCGGCGTTCCGGACCGGATCCGCGTTGAACGACCCTGTTGATCCTTCAGCCCACACCACAAGATCGACCGAGCCCGTTTCGATCTCGCCGGTGAGCTCCAAATGCTGCTGGAACGTCCGAAGCCGCTCGTCGGGAGGACATTTCTCATAGGGGCACGGAGTTGAGCCCTGGACTATCGCGACTGGGGTCGGCTCGTTACCGTCGGTGGCTACGGCCACCTGCAATCCGAACGCCACACCGATGACCAGCGCGGGGGCGGCGAATGGGACCAGCAGCCACCAGGACCACTTCTCCCTGCCCAATAGCGCACGAACCACGAGAACCACGGCCGCAGCCACCCCAACTGTGAGCACGGTCCAACCTGAGGTACCGATCAGTGCAGCTCCAGCGCGAACCGGCGCCAACCCCGACAGGGCATAGCCGGCCCCACCCCATTCCAGTCCGCTGAAAGGAAAGTGGTAACGGATCAGTTCCGCAAGTGACCAAACGCCGACCGCATAACCGGCCCAAATCCACTGACTTGCTTCTCTATGGCCGGCCAGCCACCAACCAACGAACCAGAAGTAGAGGGACTGGACAAAGGCAAGAGGTAACAACGCGATCAAACCCAGTTCGATCGACCACCACATCACCGCAGTGAAGAAGCTGAAGGCATATATGGCGCCCATGAACATGCCATGGATCCGGCTCCTGGCGGAGCGAAGCGCCCAGAGAAGCACGGCGATACCCGGAACTATGAGCAATCCCGGGCCGAATCCGGGGAAGGCAGCAGCTGAGAGGAGGCCACCGACCAGGGCGAGGAGTAGCGCAATCACGTCGACACGGTAACCAATGCTCCGGCCAGTGACGTTGGTGCTGTTCAGGGCGAGTCAGGGGCGTCGTCCAGCAAGGACGCAGGAACGAAGTCGCACTGGGGTCGTTCGTCGAGGACGAGGACGCAGCTGGCGGCGTCATGTGGCCGTCCTGAACGCGGCAAACGTTGCTGGTCGGTGCATCTGGTAAGACCTAAGTATCCGGGGCGGCGAGGACGCCGTAAAGTCCTGACGATGTGGGAAGGTGACCTTTGGGTGGCTCTGCGAGCAGCAAGAGCCGGAGCAGACGAGGTGCTGGCCGGTGCGGGCACCGATTTCCTCACGGAGATGAAGGGAATTGTCGACCCCGTGACAGAGGTCGACGAACGCGCCGAAACTGCGATCCGTGGCAGCATCGTGACTCATTTCCCCGACGATTCGATTCTCGGTGAAGAGGGCGGGGGCGCCGACTGGAAGGTGGGCCGGGTGTGGATCATCGACCCCCTCGATGGAACCATCAACTTCGTCCACTCAATACCTCAGTTCTCGGTCTCGGTGGCGCTGTGGGATGACGGCGTGCCGCTGATCGGGGTTGTAATCGACGTGATGCGGCAGGAAGAGTTCGTCGCGGTCCGGGGCGAGGGGTCACGGCTCAACGACCGGAGAATCTCAGTTTCGGAAACCCCCTCGATGAACGAGGCCCTGCTCGCGACAGGGTTCCCCTACGATCGCCAGGAACACGCCCGCGCCTACCTCGATGTGGTGGGGACGGTCCTCGAGAATGCGCAGGGGATGCGGCGGATGGGATCGGCCGCCCTCGATCTCGCCTGGGTTGCCTGTGGAAGGTTCGACGGCTACTGGGAGTACGGGATCCAACCGTGGGACGCCGCTGCCGGTGTCCTTCTCGTTTCCGAGGCCGGGGGTAGGGTCACCGACCACGCCGGCACGGGGAACGACCTCGATGCCAAAGCGTGTGTGGCGACCAACGGAAAGATCCATGACGAGCTCCAAAGCATCGTGGCTGCAAGCTTTCCGGATCACCTCAAATGAGATACCACGACCACCACTTCCATCCCCTCGGGTACGTCAGCATGGTCACTGGCCTCGACCTGAACGTCGCCGCTGACTTCGACGACGTCGTTCGCCGACTAGGAGCTGCCAGGGATTCGACGGGCGGCGCCATCGTTGGCCAGCGACTCAATGATGAGGCACTTGCCGAGAGAACTCTTCCCGATCGAATCCTGCTCGACGAGGTGTCCTCCGACCGCCCCATCCTGATCTACCGGTACTGCGGTCACATCGGCATTGCAAACAGTGCCGCCCTGAGACTCGCGGGTGTCGACAGCGGGACCGCGGACCCCGAAGGAGGTTCATTCGATCGCGCTTCCGGTGGTCAGCCGACAGGAGTTCTCAGAGAGACTGCACTGCAGGTGGTCTCCGACGCCCTCTCGACCAGCATCCAGGGACCAAGTCGCGGTGAGATTCTCGACGCTCTGGGCCGGCTCCCGGATTTGGGGATCGGGTCGATCACGGGGATGGTCTCGGCCGGCGAGCCGATGTGGTGCGGCGTCGGCAACGAATTGGAGACCCTTCTCGACATCGCCCCCGACCTGCCGATCGATATCAAAATGATCGTCATCACGGACACACCGGAGAAGCTCGCTGCGGCCGCAACTCGTATTGAAGCAGCGGAGGGAAGAGTCAGTTTCGGAGGGTGGAAGGAGTTCGCTGACGGGAGCCTTGGAGGCCACACAGCGGCGATGTACGAGCCCTTTGCCGACCGACCAGACACGATCGGCATGTTGCGACTCAGGCCGGACCATGTCGAAACCATGTCGCTGACATCGCTCGAGCTCGGAGGAGATGTCGCAATCCATGCCATCGGAGACCGCGCCAACGACGGAGTGGCCGACTTCTATGAGCACTTGATCGAAGGCGGGGCCGACCCGGCACGGCTCCGGGTTGAACATGCATCGGTCCTTACGGAAGACACCATCTCGCGGTTCGCAAATCTTGGCATCACGGTTTCCATCCAGCCGGCCTTCCTCGCCTCCGAGGAGGAGTGGTTGGAAAAGCGGCTGGGCGCTGACCGGATGGAACGCGCATATCCGTTTCGGGCTCTTCACGAGGCAGGGATCACCCTGCTCGGCGGCAGTGATTGCCCCGTGGAGCCTCCCGACCCCCGTATCGGTATCCGTGCTGCCACCGACCGCCACGGGATCAATCCTGGTCAGGCCCTCACTGAGGATCAGGCGCGGGGGCTCTTCGCCCCGCCAGCGCACCGGTGACATCGGGTCAGCTTCCGCCAGATATCCAGGTTTGAGAAACGGGAGAAGCCACTACCGTTCTCCTTCGCATGTACTCATACA
>Ga0299913_10002766_pt1 | contig 14030 bp, 12 predicted proteins | sample RVTome_9_FD_201360 | JGI IMG/M metagenome (GOLD analysis project Ga0299913, IMG submission 201360) | Soil microbial communities from uranium-contaminated site in the Upper Colorado River Basin, Wyoming, United States - RVT155D38 (version 2) ... | reverse complement strand
CGTCGTCCCAAGGAGTCCGCACTTTGTACCTCAAGAGCCTCACGCTCAAGGGATTCAAGTCCTTCGCCTCCTCGACGACGCTGCAGCTCGAGCCGGGCATCACCTGCATCGTCGGGCCCAACGGCTCCGGCAAGTCCAACGTGGTCGACGCGCTCGCCTGGGTCATGGGCGAGCAGGGCGCCAAGTCGCTGCGCGGCGGCAAGATGGAGGACGTCATCTTCGCCGGTACGTCGGGGCGCCCGCCGCTCGGTCGCGCCGAGGTGCAGCTGACCATCGACAACGCCGACGGCGCGCTTCCGATCGAGTACGCCGAGGTGACGATCAGCCGCACGATGTTCCGCAACGGCGGCTCGGAGTACGCGATCAACGGCAACACCTGCCGCCTGCTCGACGTGCAGGAGCTGCTGTCCGACTCTGGCATCGGCCGCGAGATGCACGTGATCGTCGGGCAGGGCCAGCTCGACCAGATCCTGCACGCGACGCCCGACGACCGCAGGGGCTTCATCGAGGAGGCCGCGGGCGTCCTGAAGCACCGCAAGCGCAAGGAGAAGGCGCTCCGCAAGCTCGACTCCACCGAGGGCAACCTCACGCGCCTCAACGACCTGCTCACCGAGATCCGCCGCCAGCTCAAGCCGCTCGGCCGCCAGGCCGAGGTGGCCCGCAAGGCCGCGACCGTGCAGGCCGACGTGCGCGACGCCCGGGCCCGCCTGCTCGCCGACGACCTGGTCACCGCGCGCACTGCCCTTGAGCAGGAGATGGCCGACGAGTCGGCGCTGCTCGAGCGCCGCGAGGCCATCGAGGCCGAGATCGCCCGCACCCGTGAGGGCGAGGCGGCGCTCGAGGCCGCCCTCCGTGAGGACCTGCCGGCCCTCTCGGCGGCGCAGGAGACGTGGTTCTCCCTCTCCGGCCTGCGCGAGCGGCTCCGCGGCACGCAGTCGCTGGCCGCCGAGCGCGTGCGCAACGCCGCCGGCCAGGCCGAGGCGACGCCGCAGGGCGGCCGCGACCCCGAGCAGCTCGAGGCCGAGGCCGAGCGGGCCCGCGAGCAGGAGCGCGCCATCGACACCGAGGTCGAGCAGCAGCGCGTCGCGCTCGACCAGGGCATCACCGCCCGCAGGCAGGCCGAGGAGGCCGCCGCGGAGGAGGAGCGCCGGATCACCGGGCTCCAGCGCGCGGCCGCCGACCGTCGCGAGGGGCTGGCCCGTCTCCACGGCCAGGTCAACGCCCTCAAGTCCCGTGCCGCCGCGGCCGAGGACGAGGTCGGCCGGCTCACGCTCGCCCGCGAGGACGCCCAGGCCCGGGCCGACCGCGCCCAGCGCGACTTCACTTCCCTCGAGACCCGGGTCGCCGGCCTCGACGCCGGTGAGGAGGGCCTCGACGCCGAGCACGAGGCCGCTGTCGGCGCCCTCGACGACCTCGAGGAGCGGCTCGCCAAGCTGCGCGACGAGGCCCAGCAGGCCGACCGCGACCGCGGTGCCCTCTCGGCGCGCAAGGAGGCCCTCGAGATGGGCCTCAACCGCAAGGACGGTGTGGGCGCCCTGCTTGCCACCTCCGAGCCGGTCTCCGGCCTCCTCGGCTCGGTCGCCGCGCTGCTCACCGTCGACTCCGGTTACGAGTCGGCCGTGGCCGCCGCCCTGGGCTCGGCCGCCGACGCGGTGGCCGTCACCGGCACCGACGCCGCACTCGGGGCCATCGAGCTGCTCAAGAGCGACGACCTCGGACGAGCCGGCATCGTGCTCGGGTCCCGGGAGGACGGCGGCTCCGTCACGCGCGGGGACTGGCCCGCCCTCCCCGCCGGCGCGACGTACGCCGTCGACGTCGTCGACTGCCCCGCCGAGCTCACCCCGGCCCTGGCCCGCCTGCTCTTCAAGACCGCGGTGGTCGACGACCTCAACGCCGCGAAGGCACTGGTCGCCGGGCTCCCCGACCTCACCGCGGTGACCCGCGACGGCGACCTGCTCGGCTCCCACTTCGCCGTGGGCGGCTCGGCCAACCAGCCCTCGCTCATCGAGGTGCAGGCCGCCGTCGACGAGGCCACGTCCCAGCTGGCCGAGGCCACCGCCTCGGCGGAGCGGCTCGCCTTCCAGATCTCCGGGCTCGAGGCGGAGCGGCTCGACGCGCAGAAGCGCGCCGACGTCGCGCTCGCCAAGCTGCACGAGTCCGACGCCACGCTTGCCGCGGTCGCGGAGGAGCTGGGCCAGTACGGCTCCCAGGTCCGCGCCGCCAGGGGCGAGGCGGACCGCCTCACCGCCGCGATCGCCAAGGCCGAGGAGGCCCGCGACAAGGACCTCGCCGGCCTGGCCGACCTCGAGGCGCGCCTCGCCGCGGTCGAGGAGGCGCCCGAGGAGGAGCCCGACACCAGCGAGCGCGAGCGCCTCGTCGAGGCCGCCCGTGCCGCGCGGCAGACCGAGACCGACGCCCGCCTCGCCCTGCGCACCTCCGAGGAGCGCGCCCGGGCCCTCCACGGCCGCGCGGACTCGCTGCTGCGCGCCGCACGCCAGGAGCGCGAGGCGCGCCAGCGTGCGGCCGAGCGCCGCGAGCGCCTGCTCCGCGAGGGACGGGCCGCGGAGGCCGTGCAGGTCGGCGTCCGCATCGCCCTCGAGCGGCTCGAGCAGTCCGTCGCCGTCGCCGCCGAGGCGCGTACGGCGATCGAGCAGGCCCGCACGGGCCGGGAGCAGGAGCTGCTCGGCGTCCGGACCCGGCTGCGTGACCTCGGCCGCGACCACGACGAGCTCGTCAACACCGTCCACCGCGACGAGATGGCCCGCACCCAGCAGCGCATGCGCATCGAGCAGCTGGAGCAGCGCGCCATCGAGGAGCTCGGCCTCGACCCGGAGGGCCTGGCCGACGACTACGGCCCGGAGCAGCTCGTCCCCGTCGCGGGCGAGGTCCCGGAGGGGGAGGAGTCCCCGGAGCCGGTGCCGTTCGTGCGCGAGGAACAGCAGAAGCGGCTGCGGGCCGCCGAGCGGCAGCTCTCCATGCTCGGCCGGGTCAACCCGCTGGCGCTCGAGGAGTTCTCCGCGATGGAGGAGCGCCACAAGTTCCTCACCGAGCAGCTCGAGGACCTCAAGAAGACCCGCAAGGACCTCCTCGACATCGTCCGCGAGGTCGACTCGCGCGTGGAGCAGGTCTTCACCGAGGCCTGGGAGGACGTCCGGGTCGCCTTCGACCACGTCTTCTCGCGGCTGTTCCCGGGCGGCGAGGGCAAGCTGGTGCTCACCGACCCCAGCGACATGCTCACCACCGGCATCGAGGTCGAGGCGCGCCCGCCGGGCAAGAAGGTCAAGCGGCTGTCCCTGCTCTCCGGCGGCGAGCGCTCGCTGGTCGCGGTCGCCTTCCTGGTCGCGCTGTTCAAGGCCCGCCCGTCGCCCTTCTACATCCTCGACGAGGTCGAGGCGGCGCTCGACGACACCAACCTGGGCCGGCTGCTGGAGCTCTACGAGGAACTGCGCGAGAACTCCCAGCTCCTGGTCATCACCCACCAGAAGCGCACCATGGAGGTCGGCGACGCGCTCTACGGTGTGACCATGCGCGGCGACGGCGTCTCCGCGGTGATCAGCCAGCGGCTGCGCGAGGCGGAGCCCGCCTGAGCGGTCCGCCGGACCACCGTGGCTGCCGGTCCGGTCAGTCCCCCGAGCGGCGGCGCAGCTCCGCGCGCACCCAGCCGAAGAAGGCCTCGGTGTGCCGGCGGTGCTGTCGACCGAGGTCGACCACGACGCTGCCGGCGGGTGGCCGGACCGACGCCGTCATCGTGAACCGGGTGCCGCGGCGGCGCTGCTCGAGCTCGTAGGTGATGACGAGGTCGGGCCCGCTCCCCAGGTTCTGCGTGCGCACGAGGAAGGGCGCCTGCTCGGCCACGACCCGGTTGCGCACCTCCCGCCCGTCGTGGTGGACGAAGACCTGGACCTCCCCGACGCCGGGCCCGGTTCCCCGTTCGACGTACGCGCGGATGACCTCGGGGTCGTAGGTGCCGGCCTCCGCCGGCCGGATCACGTCCCAGACCTGCTGGGGCGTGACACCGCGGAGCAGGACCGAGCGGCTCGCCTGCTCGGCGGGCCCGAACCACCCGGGGGCCAACCCGCCGTCGGACCTCGTCGGCGCCGCCGCGCGCCCCGTGGCCTCGACCGGCAGGCACGGCGGCGTGGTCCCGTCGGGGGAGGGCGCCAGCAGGAAGCGGACCCGCTGCAGGTACTCCTCCAGGTCGGCCATGGTGGCGACGTCGGCCCCGGCGGCGGAGAGCCCGCGCCACGCCTGGAGGGTGAGGCGGCTGCCGCCACCCGCGAGCGGCTCGATCTCGTAGCGCGTCCCGCCGGGCAGGTCGCCGTCGAGGTCGACGCACTCGGCCACGAACGGCGGGTCGACCTCGGTCACCCTGACCCGCCGCGTCGCGCACCGGCCGTCCAGCTCGTGCACGAAGACCTGGACGTCCCCCTCCTGCCGCGCGTCGACGACCGTGGGGTCGAGCAGATGGGCCAGGTCGACCGGCACGACCGCCTTCCACACCTCGTCCGGCTCGACGTCGGGAAGGTCGACGGAGTTGAAGCGCCAGTGGCGCTCGAGGGTGCGTCTCAACGCCCGTCCTCCTGTCGTCTCGCATCGCGACCCCGACACGACGCCCGGCAGCCATGATGCCGCTGGACGGGGCCCCGCGCGGAAGAATGCGGACATGAGCAACCCCGAACGCCGACGTCCCACCCGCGCCGACTACGTGACCTGGCGGACCGTGACCACGCGCTGGCGCGACGACGACGCCTACGGCCACTTCAACAACGCGACCTACTACGAGCTCTTCGACACCGCGGTGAACGCTCACCTCATGGAGGCCTGCGGCACCAACATCCGCGAGCTGCCGCAGATCGGCCTCGTCGCGGAGACCGGCTGCCGTTACTTCCGCGAGGTCGGCTTCCCCGCGCCGGTCGAGCTCGGCCTGGTCGTCGACAAGGTCGGCACGTCCTCGGTCGTCTACCGCATCGGCGTCTTCCAGGGTGAGTCGGACGAGGCGGCCGCGGAGGGCCGCTTCGTCCACGTGTACGTCGACAACCGCGGCGCCGGCGACCGGCCGGTGACACCGATCCCCGACGTCATCCGGGCGGCGGTCGAGCCGCTCCTGCGCGCACCCCATTGACCCGGAACACGCATGTCCGGGGTAGCATCGGGCACTGTGGTCCGTTGTACTGGACGAGCGGACGCGGCCAGTCGGGGGTCTTGGCCGCCACGATCCGGAACGCGGGGTGAACACAGCAATGATCGGTCTCCTGATCATCTTTCTGGCCATGCTGGCCTGCCTGGCTGTCGCCGGCCTGGTCGTCGCGTATGTCGCCTACCCGCACCGCGGAGAGGCGATGCCGAAGGCGCCGTGGCTCGGTGACGTCCTCGCGCGCACGGTCTCGAAGGCGCCCACGCTCGACAAGCGCTGACGCTTCCCTGGTGGTCGAGCCTGTCGGGATGACCACCTTGGGCGGGGTCACGGCCGTTTGACAGGATGTCGCCATGGACTTCCTGGGTGACTGGCTCCTCCTGATCATCGGCATCGCGGTCGTCGGCGTCCTGGCGCTGGCCGGCCTGGTCACCGGCGTACGCCGGGGCCGGTCGCCCCGGGGCGGCACCGACGTCCTCACCCGCCCGACCGACACCGCGGCCCCTCCGGCGGAGGCACCGACGGAGGCCCCCACAGAGGCGCCCACCGAGGCCCCGACCGAGGCGCCGCCGGTCGAGGAGCCGGTCCTCGAGAAGCCCGAGGGCACCGCCAGCCGGCTGGTCCGGCTGCGTCAGCGGCTCGCCGGCTCGCAGAGCCCGCTCGGCCGCGGCCTGCTCGCGCTGCTCTCCCGTGACCGCCTCGACGAGGACACGTGGGAGGACATCGAGGACGCGCTGCTGACCGCCGACGTCGGGGTCAAGCCGACTCAGGAGCTGGTCGAGCGCCTGCGCACGCGGCTCCGCGTCGAGGGCGACGCCCAGCCGGTCCGCGAGGTGCTGCGCGAAGAGCTGGTGCAGCTGCTCGAGCCGACCCTCGACCGCCGGCTGCAGGTCTCCGGGGAGGACGGCAAGCCCGGCGTGGTGCTGGTCGTCGGCGTCAACGGCTCCGGCAAGACGACCACCGTCGGCAAGATCGCCCGCATCCTCGTCGCCGAGGAGCGCACGCCCGTGCTCGGCGCCGCCGACACCTTCCGCGCCGCCGCGGTCGACCAGCTGGCCACGTGGGGCGAGCGCGTCGGCGTGCCCGTGATCCGCGGCGCCGAGGCCTCCGACCCGGCCAGCGTCGCCTTCGAGGCCGTGAAGCAGGGCGTCAACGGCGGCTACGACGTCGTGATCGTCGACACCGCGGGTCGCCTGCAGAACAAGGCCGGTCTCATGGACGAGCTCGGCAAGGTCAAGCGGGTCATCGAGAAGCAGGCCCCGGTCACCGAGGTGCTCCTCGTGCTCGACGCGACCACCGGGCAGAACGGCCTGGTCCAGGCCCGGGTCTTCTCCGAGGTCGTGGACGTGACCGGCATCGTGCTGACCAAGCTCGACGGCTCGGCGAAGGGCGGCATCGTCGTCGCCGTGCAGCGCGAGCTCGGCGTCCCGGTCAAGCTCGTCGGCCTGGGCGAGGGCCCCGACGACCTTGCCCCCTTCGAGCCCGAGGCCTTCGTCGACGCGATGCTCGGTTGAGGAGTTAACAGGCACGTAACGCCGTGCGCGGGGTGGTGAAACGTCCACCCTCCAGAGTTTCCGGGTAACCGGGACGAGTGTCGCTCGACGCAGTCGACGCCGGCCTCTCCCGCCGTACTCCTGCAACCTGGAGGTTCCATGGACACCGGCCTCGCAGCCTGGGTGCTCATCTGTTCCGCGATGGTGCTGTTGATGACGCCCGCGCTGGCGCTCTTCTACGGCGGCATGACGCGCTCGAAGTCCGTGCTCAACATGATGATGATGTCGTTCGGCGCCATGGGCGTCGTGGCGGTCGTCTACGTGCTCTGGGGCTACTCGATGAGCTACGGCGGCGAGGACGTCGCCCTGCTGTTCGCGAACCCCTTCGACATGTTCGGCCTGACCGACGTCGCGATGGACGACGCCGGGGCCGGCACCACCTTCCCGACGGTCGCGTTCCAGATGACCTTCGCGATCATCACCGCGGCGCTGGTCAGCGGCGCGATCGCCGACCGCGTGAAGTTCTCCTCGTGGATGGTCTTCGTCCCGATCTGGGTGACGCTCTCGTACTTCCCGCTGGCGCACATGGTCTGGGGCGGCGGCTTCCTCAGCGACGCCGCCGGCGGCCTGGCCGACCTGGTCTTCCCGGGTGACGGCGCCGCCGCGGTGGCCCCGATCGACTACGCCGGTGGCACGGTCGTCCACATCAACGCCGGTGTGGCCGGCCTGGTCCTGGCGCTCCTCATCGGCCGGCGCCTCGGCTTCGGCAAGCAGCCCATGAAGCCGCACAACCTGACGCTCACGATGCTGGGCGCCGGCCTGCTGTGGTTCGGCTGGTACGGCTTCAACGTCGGCTCGTTCATCGCTCCGGAGGAGTTCCCGTACGGCGGGTTCTCCGACCTGGGCCACGCGCTCGCAGGCGAGGGCGGCCTGGTCTGGATCAACACCACCGTCGCCGCCGCGGCCGCGATCCTCGGCTGGCTCGTGGTCGAGAAGGTCCGCGACGGCCGGGCCACCTCGCTCGGTGCCGCGTCCGGCGTCGTCGCCGGCCTGGTCGCGGTCACGCCGGCCTGTGGCTCCCTCTCGCCCGTGGGGTCGATCGTCCTCGGTGTCGTCTCCGGTGGGCTCTGCGCCCTCGCCGTCGGCCTGAAGTACCGCTTCGGGTACGACGACTCGCTCGACGTCGTCGGCGTCCACCTGGTCGGTGGCCTGGTCGGCACCGTCGGCATCGGCTTCCTGGCCACCTCGGGCGGCGTCCTCTACGGCGACGGCGTCAAGGTGCTCGTCGTCCAGACGCTGGTCGCGCTCTTCGCGATGGGCTGGTCGGCCGTGGCCACTCTCCTGGTCGGGCTGCTGGTCAAGGTCACCCTCGGCTGGCGGATCAGCGACGAGGAGGAGATCGACGGCATCGACTTCGCCGAGCACGGCGAGTCGGCCTACGACCTCACCACCACCACCGGAGGGCGCCAGAGCGTCCTCGGGTCGCACGTCAGGGAAGGAGCCAGCGCATGAAGCTGATCACCGCGGTCATCAAGCCGCACAAGTGGGAGGACGTGCGTGAGGCCCTCGAGACCTTCGGCGTGACGGGCATGACCGTCAGCGAGGTCAGCGGCTACGGCCGCCAGAAGGGCCACACGGAGGTCTACCGCGGCGCGGAGTACGACATCGCGCTCGTGCCCAAGATCCGCATCGAGATCGTGGTCGAGGACGAGGACGCCGACGACATCGTCGGGATCGTCGTCAAGACCGCGCAGACCGGTCGCATCGGCGACGGCAAGGTCTGGGTCAGCCCGATCGAGACCGTCATCCGGGTCCGCACCGGCGACCGCGACGAGGCCGCGGTCTGACGCCTGCACCAGCGCCACGAGGGCTCCCCGCACCAGGCGAGGGGGCCCTCGTCCGGCTCCCCGCTCGCCGCCGGCCCGAGGCTCGTCCTCTCGTCCGGGACGACCGCGCTCCCGGGCAGGCCGACGACCTTCGCGCCTCCACCGGTGGGGCGCGCCCCCACGCCGGGCACGGTGCTGGCACGCTGCTGTCTGACAAGTCCTCAGCGAGAAGGGTCAGGACATGAAGCTGATCACCGCCGTCATCAAGCCCCACAAGTGGGAGGACGTGCGCGAGGCGCTCGAGACCATCGGCGTGACGGGCATGACCGTCAGCGAGGTCAGCGGCTACGGCCGCCAGAAGGGCCACACGGAGGTCTACCGCGGCGCGGAGTACGACATCTCGCTCGTGCCCAAGATGCGTGTGGAGATCGTCGCCGACGAGGCCGACGTCGACGCGATCGTCGACACGCTCGTCGGGGCCGCCCGCACCGAGAAGATCGGTGACGGCAAGGTGTGGGTCAGTCCGGTCGAGGCCGTGGTGCGCGTGCGCACCGGCGACCGCGACTCGGCCGCGATCTGACGCCGAGGCGCTGCCGACCACATGACCTCCGAGGAGCGGGCCTGCCGGACGCAGGAGGCTGACGCCCTCTGCGCCCGGGCGTACGCCGACCACGGCGGTCCCGACGCGGGGGCCGCCCTGGTCGCAGTCGGGGGCTACGGCCGCGGGGAGCTCGCTCCGCACTCGGACCTCGACGTCGTGCTCGTCCACGACGACGACGTCGACCTCGGCGACCTCGCCGAGAAGATCTGGTACCCGCTGTGGGACTCCGGTCAGAAGATCGACCACGCGGTCCGCTCCTTCTCCGAGGCCGTCGCCGCCGCCGACACGGACCTCCGTGTCGCCCTCGGCATGCTCGACCTGCGGCACCTCGCCGGTGACACCAACCTGACCCTGCGGCTGCGCACGCTGATGCTCGGCCAGTGGCGCCGCGACGCGCGGCGCCGGCTGCCAGAGCTGCGCGACATGGTGGCCTCGCGCCACCACATCACCGGCGAGCTCGCGCACGAGTCGATCCCGGACATCAAGGAGGCCGAGGGTGGGCTGCGGGACGCCACGGTGCTCAACGCGCTGGTCGCGACCTGGCTCGTCGACGTACCCCATGTCGACCTGGAGCGGGCGCGGCAGCACCTGCTGGACGTCCGCGACGTCGTGCACGACATCGCCGGCCGCGCCACCGACCGGGTCAACCCCGAGCTGTGGGAGCAGCTGGCGGAGTCGCTGGGGCTCGAGGACGCGGTCGCGGTGCAGGTGCACGTGCGCGACATCGGCCGCCGGCTCACGCACCTGTCGCGGGTGACGTGGCGGCGGGTGGAGGCGGTGCTGGTCAAGCCCAGCACCGGCGTACGCCGGCCCCGGCTGACGCCGCTCGCGGCCGGCATCGCGCTGTCGAAGGGCGAGGTCGTGCTCGACGGCAGGATCAGGCCCGCGACCGACCCCGTGCTCCTGCTGCGCGCCTGCGCCGAGGCCGCGGAGCGCGACGTCGTGCTCGCGCCGGCCACCGCGGCCCGGCTGGCGCGCGAGTGCCCGCCGCTTCCCGAGCCGTGGCCCCAGGAGGCACGCCAGCTGCTGGTGCGCCTGCTCGCCGCCGGTCGCGGCCTGCTGCCCGTGTGGGAGACGCTCGAGGAGACCGGGGCGCTGCGCCAGGTCCTGCCTGAGTGGGACCGCATCCGGTCGCTGCCGCACGCCTCCGCCATCCACCGCTTCACCGTCGACCGCCATGTCGTCGAGACCTGCATCGAGGCCTCCGCGCTCATCCGGACGGTGGCCCGGCCCGACGTGCTCATGGTCGCCGCGCTGCTGCACGACATCGGCAAGGGCGGCCTCGGCTCCCACAGCGTCGAGGGCGAGCCGATAGCGCGCGCGATCGCCGGGCGCATGGGCTTCGCCGACGACGAGGTCCAGCTCATCGGCACCCTCGTGCGCTGGCACCTGCTGCTCTCGGAGACCGCCATCACGCGGGACCCGGACGACCAGGCCACCGTCGCCGTCGTCGTACGCCGGATCCGGACGCCGGAGGCGCTCTCGCTGCTGCGTGCGCTGACCGAGGCGGACGCGCGCGCCGCGTCGCCGAAGGCGTGGTCGACCTGGCGCGCCAGCCTCGTGCGCCAGCTGGCCAACCGCAGCCTCGCGGCACTGCTCGCCGAGGCCACCGACACCGCGACGCCCCAGGTGCCCGAGCCGTGGGTGCCGATCCCGGCGCCGGTGGTCGAGGACCCCCGCAAGGTGCACGTCGGGGTCGAGCTCACCGGCGACGGAGCGCGCGTGACCGTGGCCTCCGGGGACCGGGTGGGCCTGCTCGCCGACGCGGCGGCGATGTTCGCCGTGCAGAAGACGTCGGTGCGCGCCGCCCGCGCGTGGACCCAGGACCGGTACGGCGTCTCGGTGTGGGAGGTGGGCGACGACCACGTCGACGCGGGCGTGCTGAGGACCCGCCTGGCCTCGATCGTCGAGGGACGGCTCGACGCCCGGGCCCGCCTCTCGCGCCCCAGCGCCGGCCGGCTCGAGCCGACCGTCGTCGTCCGCCCCGAGGCGTCGCGCACCGCGACCGTCATGGAGGTGCGCATGGACGACCGCCCGGGCGTGGTCGCCCTCGTCTGTGCCGCCCTGGCCGACCTGGAGCTCTCCGTGCGCTCGGCGCACGTGTCCACGCTGGGCCCGCAGGCGGTCGACGTCTTCTACGTGCAGGAGCAGGGCGCGGGCGCGCTCACCGACGAGCGGGCTGCCAGTGCGGCCCACGCCGTGCGGGGCGCACTCCAGCGCACGGTTACCCTTGAGTCCTGACCGATCGTCGTCGTCCGTCCCGCGGCTGCCCACGCAGCCACCGGCGGAGGGCGCCCCGCGCATCCACGAGGGACTCTGACCTTGTTCGCAACGTTGTCCGACCGCCTCAACGACACCTTCAAGAACCTCCGGGGGAAGGGCCGTCTCTCCGAGGCGGACATCGACGCCACCGCACGCGAGATCCGCATCGCGCTGCTCGAGGCCGACGTCGCACTGCCGGTCGTCAAGGAGTTCGTCGGCGCGGTCAAGGAGCGCGCCCGCGGCGTCGAGGTCAGCCAGGCGCTCAACCCGGCCCAGCAGATCGTCAAGATCGTCAACGAGGAGCTCGTCGAGATCCTCGGCGGCGAGACCCGCCGCATGCGGTACGCCAAGACCGGCCCGACCGTGATCATGCTGGCCGGCCTCCAGGGCGCCGGCAAGACGACGCTGGCCGCGAAGCTCGCGCGGTGGCTGAAGGAGCAGGACAGGTCCCCGCTGCTCGTCGCCTGCGACCTCCAGCGCCCCAACGCGGTCAACCAGCTGCAGGTCAACGGCGAGCGCGTCGGCGTACCCGTCTTCGCGCCGGAGCCCGGCAACGGCGTCGGCGACCCGGTCGCGGTGGCCCGCGCCTCGGTCGACGAGGCAAAGCGGACGCTGCACGACGTGGTCATCATCGACACCGCCGGTCGTCTGGGCGTCGACGCGGAGATGATGCAGCAGGCCAGCGACATCCGCGAGGCGACGCAGCCCGACGAGGTGCTCTACGTCGTCGACGCGATGATCGGCCAGGACGCGGTCAACACCGCCCTCGCCTTCCAGGAGGGCGTCGGGTACGACGGCGTCGTCCTCACCAAGCTCGACGGTGACGCCCGCGGTGGCGCTGCGCTGTCGATCCGCCAGGTCACCGGCAAGCCGGTCATGTTCGCCTCCAACGGCGAGAAGATGACCGACTTCGACGTCTTCCACCCCGACCGCATGGCCTCCCGCATCCTCGACATGGGTGACGTGCTCACGCTCATCGAGCAGGCGGAGAAGACGTTCGACCAGGACGAGGCCCGCAAGGCCGCGGAGAAGCTCGCCGGCAAGGGCGACTTCACCCTCGAGGACTTCATGGTCCAGATGCAGCAGCTGCGCAAGCTCGGCTCGCTGTCGAAGATCATGGGGATGCTGCCCGGCATGGGCCAGTTCCGCGAGCAGCTCGACAACTTCGACGAGCGCGAGATGGACCGGATCCAGGCGATCATCCAGTCGATGACGCCGGCCGAGCGCGACAACCCCAAGATCATCGACGGGTCGCGCCGCCTGCGCATCTCCCAGGGCTCCGGCACCCAGGTGTCCGACGTCAACCAGCTCGTCGACCGCTTCTTCGAGGCGCGCAAGATGATGCAGCAGATGGCCCGCGGCGGGGGCATGCCCGGGATGCCCGGCATGCCGGGCGCGCCCGGTGCCGGCGGCCCCGGGCCCGGCAAGCGCGCGAACCAGAAGAAGGGCAAGGGCAAGTCCAAGCGGGTCTCCGGCAACCCGGCCAAGGCCGCGCAGCAGCGCGCCCAGCAGGAGGCCGCGGCCAAGGAGCGCGAGGGCAGCCCGTTCGGCCTGCCGGAGGGCGTCGACTACGAGGAGGCCGCGGCCAACCTCGAGCTCCCGAAGGACTTCTCGAAGTTCCTGAAGTGAGGTCCGTGCTCGTCGTGGACGCGGCGAACGTCGTCGGCAGCCGCCCGGACGGGTGGTGGAAGGACCGCCCGGGCGCCGCCCGGCGGCTCCACGAGCGGCTCCTGGTCGGCGACGTGGCCTACGACGAGGTCGTGTTCGTGCTCGAGGGCGGCGCCAAGGCAGGTGTGCCGGCGGGCCGCGACGGCGACGTACGGACCGTGCACGCTCCCCGGGACGGCGACTCGGCGCTGCTCGAGGAGGTACGCCGCTGCGTCGCCGCGGGCGCGACCGTCACGGTGGCCACCTCCGACCGGGTGCTGGCCGTGCGCTGCGAGGGACTGGGTGCCCGCGCGATGAGCTCGGGGTGGCTGCTCGACGCCCTGGGCGGGTGAGGGGCGGTCGGCGCCGGTCGGCTGCTTCCACGGGGAATTCTCGGGACACTCACAGGAACCTCCCAGGTTGACCCGACATGTCGGGGACGACATCCCCCGTCCCTGAGGAGCATCCATGCAGAAGTCCACTCTGGCCCGCACCCTCGTCGCCGGCGGCGTCGCAGGCCTTGGCCTCACCGTCGGGGGCATCGCGCTCGCGCCGGCCGATGACGACGCCGGTGTGCTCGGCGGCCACCGTGGGCCGGGTGGGCACGGAGGCATGCACGGCGACGGTCCCTCCGAGAACCGTGCGCGACGCTGAGCTCGTCCGCTCGCCGCCGGCCGTGGGCAATGGCATCGCGGTCGGGGCCGCTGGCGTGGTGATGGTCGCAGGCGTGGTCGGGTTCGCGCTGCTCCCGTGGGGGACCGCGAGCACCGGCGGGGACGTGGCCCAGGACCGTGTCGACGAGAGCGCCTGTCGGACCTGGGTCGTCGGCCACCAGGCGGCGGGAACGGACGCCGCCGTCGCCGAGATCCGGATGTCCGCGGACGAGTCGGCGGTCCTTGGTCGCTGAGGCCGGCCGGCACGACGACGTGTGGCCGGTCGACGCGTACTTCGACATGCTCGGAGAGCCTGATCCGCTGCGCGAGCGGCTCGTGGCCGGCCAGACGGGGCTGGTCCGGCTCGGCTCCACCCCTGAGCTCCACGACGAGGTGTTCGCCGCCACACGGGGC
>Ga0299913_10002765_pt1 | contig 14031 bp, 10 predicted proteins | sample RVTome_9_FD_201360 | JGI IMG/M metagenome (GOLD analysis project Ga0299913, IMG submission 201360) | Soil microbial communities from uranium-contaminated site in the Upper Colorado River Basin, Wyoming, United States - RVT155D38 (version 2) ... | reverse complement strand
CGCCGGGAGCGCCCCACCTGATGCGGGTGATCGGGTCCCGGCTCAGCGGCCTGCTGATCATCGAGCCTCTGGTCCGGTCGGACGACCGGGGATTCTTCCTCGAGACGTTCAGCCGGGAGCGGTATCGCCAAGTCGGAATCGACGTCGATTTCGTCCAGGACAATCACTCGCGGAGCGGGGCCGGGACTCTGCGCGGGCTCCATTACCAACTCCCGCCCGGGCAGGCAAAGCTGGTGCGCTCCGCGCGCGGCCGCATTCATGACGTGGTCGTGGACATCCGGCGCTCGTCGTCGACGTTCGGCCAATACGAGTCGTTCGAGCTGGATGACGTGCATCACCGTCAGCTCTACATCCCAGCCGGGTTCGCGCACGGGTTCTGTGCCCTGAGCCCCGAGGTTGACGTCGTCTACCGCGTGTCAACGTACTACGATCCCGCAGCCGAGATGGGGATCGCCTGGAACGACCCGGACGTGAGCGTGGCGTGGCCAGTGAGTGCCCCGCTGGTCTCCGATCGCGACCGCCGTCTCCCGCGCCTCGCCGACGTCGATCCAGCCGAGCTCTTCTGAGCCGATGCGCTTCCTCGTACTTCATCGCGCGCTGCGGAACGCCGGGGATTTCCTGATCCGACGGCGCGCAATCGAGCTGATCCGGGCCGCGAGGCCAGCGGCCGAGCTCGTGGAAGGCCAGGCATGGAGGCCACTGGAGGAGCAGTTCACGGCGCCGGGCCTGGAGAGGTTCGACGCCATCGTCATATGTGGTGGACCAGGATTCCAGCCGAGGATGCACCCCGGCATCTATCCCCTTATGCCGCTCGACCGGATGCGTGCCCCCCTCTTCCTCCTGTCGATGGGTTCATTCTTCTTTCCGGCCGATAGGGACTCCATCGCGTCACACCGCCTCGATCGGGAGACCGTCGCATTCTTGCGCTGGGTCTCGAGGCGCGTCCCGATGATCTCCACCCGCGACCAGCTATCAGCCGATCTGCTCGAGCGGGAGGGCATCGACGGTGCGACCATGACGGGGGACGTGGCGTGGTACGCCTCCGCCACCGAGATGCGACCGCTCCCGACCCGCATCGAGCACGTCGCCTTCACGCCACCGGCCAACCCCTTGTTCTTCCGCGATGGGATCGCCCTGCTGCACACTGTGCGACGGTACGCACCTGCGGCCGATCTCACCGTCGTGTTTCACCGGAATCGGCAGGAGCCATTCGAACAGGCGGCCCGCGCGCTGGGGGCCGAGACGGTCGACATCTCGGGGTCCGTGGAGGGGTTCCGCCACTACGACACGACCTCACTTCACATCGGCTATCGCCTGCACGCGCATCTCTACTGCCTCAGCACGGGGGGTGTCAGCTACCTCGTGGCCGAGGATTCGCGAGGCGTCGGCGCGCTGCAAACCTTGGGGAATCTCGGCGTCGATCCGTTTCGGAAACGGCCAGCGCCGACGATGCTTCGTCGAGTGTGGTCCGCCATGCCACGACTCGGGAATCCTGCTCGAAGGCCGACGCGGCCGATCGGCCTCGCCGTCTCGAGGGTCCTCGGGTACGGCGACCCCTCGTCCAGGTTGACCGCACAGCTCGATCGAGATGTCTCGGACGGCTTCGCCCGCCACCGAGCGGTCGGAGATCAGATCGCTGCGACGCGAACGGCCATGGATCGGGCCCTCCAGATGCTCCCGTGACCGCCGCGTCCGTTCTCGTCGTGATCCCGGCGCGCGGCGGGTCGAAAGGCGTCCCTCGCAAGAACCTCCGCCGGTTGGGAGGTCGTCCCCTAATCGCCCATGCGATCGACACCGCCCTCGCTTCGCGCCATGAGCCCGAGGTGGTGGTTACCAGTGACGACGACGAGATCCTTTCGATCGCACGAGCGCTCGGGGCAGCGGTCCTCAAGCGAGCCACCGAGCTGGCGGTCGACGACGCGACACTCGATGGCGTTGTCCACGACGCCCTGCATCGGATGGAGACCAACACCGGCGCGACCTACTCGATCGTCGTGACGCTGCAACCCACCTCGCCACTGGTCCGTACCGCGACGCTGGACCGCGCCATAGATCGGCTCATTCACGACCAAGGTCTCGACACCGTGATCTCGGGGACGGACGATCGCCATCTGCGCTGGGTCCGAGAGGCCGGCGAGTTCCGGCCGGCGTATGCCGAGCGGCTGAATCGTCAGTACCTCCCGGAGGTCTATCGGGAAACGGGAGGATTCCTGATCACCCGGGGCCACCACGTCACGCCACGGTCTCGCATTGGGCCGCGTGCTTCGCTCGAGATCGTCGATGGCGCCGAGGCGATCGACATCGATACGATCGAGGACTTCACCCTGTGTGATGCGCTCCTGGCGCGTCGCCGAGTGGCATTGGTCGTGGCGGGCTTTCCCGAGATCGGCCTCGGTCACGTGCAGAACGCTCTGACGCTCGCCGGTGAGCTCGTCCGTCACGACCTTGTATTCATCGTGCCGGCTGGCCATGATCTCGCCGCGGAGGTCATCGCCGCGCACCACTATCGCGTCTCCCGGCAGGATGGGCCGAGCCTGGCTCGCTCGGTCATCGCGTCGAAGCCGGATGTCGTCATCAACGACATCCTCGACACGGACGAACCCTACGTGCGCGCGCTGAAGGCGAGCGGGCTCACGGTGATCAACTTCGAGGACCTCGGCGACGGGGCGCGCCATGCCGACCTGGTCCTCAATGCGATCTACCCCGAGCGAGAGGCGCTCGACAACCACTACTTTGGCCCGCGCTACTTCATGGCGCGGAGCGAGTTTCTGCTTGGACCGGAGGACGAGCTCCGCCCCGACGTTCGCCGCGTGCTCGTAACATTCGGTGGCACGGATCCGGCCGATCTCACGCGGCTCGTGATCGGGGCCATCGAGCCGTACTGCGGCAAGCGATCGATTGCGGTCGATGTCGTCCTCGGCCGCGGATACGCCCATCCTCGACCGAGCAGCTCGGGCACGGTCACGGTGTATGAGAGCGTCGGGAACATGGCCGATATGATGCGTCGGGCTGACCTTGCCTTCACCTCGGCTGGACGCACCGTGTTCGAACTCGCGCTGGTGGGGATCCCCTCGGTCATCCTTGCCCAGAACGAGCGCGAGCTCACGCACCTCTTCGCCTCGGATGAGAACGGGTTCCTCAACCTCGGCTTGGGTGAAACGTGCTCCCCGGAGCGGGTCCTTGCGGCGCTGGTGGGGCTCGTCGATGATCCAGCGCGCCGCCGCGGCATGCACGACCTCATGCGGAAGACCGACCTGCGCGGGGGGCGCGAGCGAGTCGTTGCGCTGGTTGAAGATGCGATCATGGGCCGATGAGCCTCGCCGCACTCTTCGATCGACACCCGACCGAGGTCGGGCAGCCCTACGTCATCGCCGAAGCGGGCGTCAACCACGAAGGGTCGATGGACACCGCTCGTCGACTGATCGAGGAGGCCACCGCCGCCGGCGCCGACGCGATCAAGTTCCAGACGTACCGGGCAGAGACCCTGGCGTCCCGGGACAGCCCGGCCTATTGGGACACCACGAAAGAGCCGACGAGCAGCCAGTACGAGCTGTTCAAGCGTCACGACACCTTCTGGAAGGCCGAGTTCGAGGAGCTTCGACGGCATTGCGAGGCGACCGGCATCGAGTTCATGTCGACTCCGTTCGACCTCGAGTCGGCGACGTTCCTGAACGACCTCATGGACGTGTTCAAGATTTCGTCGTCCGACCTCACGAACCTGCCGTTCATCGACCACATCGCTTCCTTCGGCAAGCCGATCCTGCTCTCGACCGGTGCCTCGTACCTGTGGGAGATCGGAGAGGCGGTGGAGGTGATCGCGCAGCGTGGCAACCCGTTCTGCCTCATGCACTGCATCCTCAATTACCCGGCCGCGGACGATGCGGCGAACCTCGGAATGCTTCTCGACATCCGGACACGTTTCCCGGATGCGCTACTGGGCTACTCCGACCACACGCTCCCCAACGGGGACATGGACGTCCTGACCACCGCGGCCATGCTCGGGGCGCGCGTGCTGGAGAAGCACTTCACGCACGACAAATCCCTTCCCGGGAACGACCACTACCACGCGATGGATCAGGCCGACCTGCGCCGGTTCCGCGAGCGGATGGACCGGCTGCTGCTCCTGATCGGCTCATCGAGAAAGCGCCCGCTGGCGAGCGAGGAGGTCAGCCGTCAGAACGCGCGTCGGAGCCTGATCGTGGCGCGAGACATCGGCTCAGGCACGACGCTCACCGATGACGACCTGACCTGGAAGCGTCCCGCATCCGGCATCAGCCCGCGCGACTTGGCCCGCGTCATCGGTCGTCGTGCGCGGGTCGACCTCGCTCGTGACACAGTCCTCCAGTGGAGTCACTTGGATTGAGAGTCCTCGTTACCGGCGGGGCTGGCTTCATCGGTGCGGCACTGGTCGAGCGGCTGCTTGCCGGTGGCGCGGAGGTCACCGTCATCGATGACCTGTCGAGCGGCAGCGCCGATCGGGTCGATCCGCGGGCGGAGCTGGTCAGGCATGACGTTGCTTCCGACACGACGGCCAAGCTGATCTCATCGCTGCGGCCGACGCACGTCGTGCACGCCGCCGCCCAGGTCCGGGTGGATCGCTCGATGCTGGATCCGGCACTCGATCGGCGAGTCAACCTTGATGGGACCCGGCGCGTGCTGGATGGCGCCCGTGCGGCCGGGGTCCATCGGATCGTCTTCGTCTCGAGCGGCGGAGCGGTCTACGGCGACGCATCCGCAGCCGACGAGGCCACCCTGCCGGCACCCCGCAGCTTCTATGGCGTGCACAAGCTCGCCGCCGAGGGGTACGTGACAATCAGCGGGCTCCCGTACGCCATCGCGCGCCCGGCCAACGTGTTCGGGCCAGGTCAGCGCGCCGACCTCGAAGGCGGCGTGGTAGCCATCTTCTGTGCGGCCATCGCGGCCGGGGCGCCGATCGTGATCCACGGTGACGGCCAGCAGCAGCGAGACTTCGTTCACGTGGACGACGTCGCTGCAGCCATCGAGCGGATGCTTGAGTCGGACGCCGATGGTGTCTGGAACGTCGGGACCGGCATTCCGACGAGCATTAACGAGCTCGTCGCCCTGGTCGAGGCAATCGCAGGGCGCGCGGCTGAGCATTCGGTTGCGCCGCCGCGCCGTGGTGACATTCGCCGCTCGTGGCTTGCCGTGGACGCCGCGCATCGCGACCTTGGCTGGACGCCGACCGTCAGCCTCGCCGATGGCCTCCGCCGCCTGCTCACGAGCCACCAGTCGCTGTCGGGGATGAGCTAGCCCGGCGTCGGGGTCGACCTGACATCCGTTGCCGAGGCGAGTGCTCCGAGCGCCGGGCGAGCCAGCCAGCCCGCGGCAACCGCGAATGCCGCCCAGGCGACGATCCTGGCCCACAGCGGGATTGCGTCGCCGTGCCACGCGGCGACCAAGAGGATGGAGATCGTCCCAGCGGCCACCAGCGGCACGCGCGGCGACACGGTGCGCAGCGGCCAATGCCGGTTTGCCAACGCGATGGTGACGGTCGCGTAAGCCGCGCTGGCAGCGAGCGTCGCCAGCGCGGCGCCGACGATGCCGACCGAGGGGATCGCCACCACATTGATGGCGATGTTGAGCAGCCCGGCTCCGAGCGTCACCGCAGCCATGGTGCCTGTCCGACGCGCGTACAGGAGCACGGGGACGGCCACTGCGTACAGTCCATAGCAGACCGAGGACGCGGCGACCACCGCGAGCACGGGGATGGCGCCGCCGTAGCTCGGACCGGCCATGATGCTAATGAGCTCCGGCGCGAGCGCCGTGAGCGCGACGGCCATGATCGAGAGCACCGCGGCAGCCACCACGAGCATGTTGGCGACCACGCGCCCACCTGCCGCCGGTTCCGTCTGGCGATAGACGATCGGGAGCCAGGCGGCCTGGATCGAGACTGCGACCAGCGCGATGGCGTACCCGAGCTGGTAACCGATCCAATAGACCCCGACCTCCGCGCGCGCCGCCTCGGGGGTTACCGGCAGGAGCCACGCCAGGAGCCACCGATCCGAGACGTTGAGGGCCCAGGCGGCCGCGGCATGTGGCAGCAAGGGGAGGCCGAACCGGAGCGCGCGGGCGGCCACCTCCCGATCTAACCGGGGGCGCGGGAGTCGCAGCACAACGAGCATGGCCATGACGACGACGATGCCGGCGCCTGCCAACTGGCCCAGCAGCGCGCCGACGACGCCGGCCCCGATCGCCATCACCAAATACAGCGTGACGGCGGCCGAGACGACGAAGATCGCTGCCGTGAAGCCCAGGAAGCGCCCGGGTTGCTCGGTCGCCCGATACCACGCAGACGGGATGAATTGGAGTGCGTTGCCGGCTCCGACTCCCATGGCCACGGCGCCGATCGGGACGAACGGGATACCGGCGACGAGGCTGGCGAACAGCGGGACGAGGGCAAGGGCCGCGGCACCACTCAGGAGTAGGATGCTCGCGACCACCACTGCGAGGACGGTGCCGTACAGGCGCCCGAGGTCGCGCTCATGCTCGAAGTGGAATCGGACGAGCGTGGCGTCGAGCCCGAGCTTGTAGATGATCGCCAGGATGCCGACCAGCGACATCATCAACGAGAACGCCCCGACCTCGGATGGACTCATCGCCCGTGCGTAGACGGGAAGCAACACAAACAGCCCGATGCGCGGGATGAACGTCGCCACCGCGTACAGCAATGACGCTCTGGCGAAGGCACGCGCTTTCATGCTCGCCGGCTCCGTGATATTGCGCTGTAGGTTGTCACTGGCGCCCGGGTCACGATCTCACGGTGCCGACGATGGCGCCGGCACCTCGCCCGTGGCTTCGCGATAGGCCGCGGCCAACTGTGACGTGGGCGCAACGTCTCCGACCAGAGCAACCTGCGCCTGGAGCAGAACGGCCGGCCCGTCGATGCCGTACGGGTCGCTCGCGAGCACCTGGACCACGAACTCACCCGTGGGTGTTCCGTCTGGCTCCGCCACGGCCGTCACGATCGCCGGATCAGCCAACACGAGGGCGCCGCGCTCGCGCGAGGTGATGCGCCCGATGTACGTGCCGCCGGTGGTCTGGACCTGCTGGAGCCCGCCGCGGAGATGATCAAGCGGCCCCGGCCCGAGGAGCTCGCGCCCGGCCCGCCCGCCGATGAATACGATCGCGAGGACAATGACGAGTACCGCGATTACGCGCACCGCGGTCATGACCGGCCGTCGCGTCGACTCACCCGTATCGGTCACTTCGATCCTCCTCAATGTCATTCCGTGCCCTTTCTCGCAGGTCCAGTGGTCAAGCTCTCGACTACCCCGGGTATCCTCGGTAGAGGACGAACTGCCCAACGTCGGTGGTGGCAGTGCCAGCAGGATAGAGAGGAGTCCCCATGCAAGAGCGTATCGGTCGCGTCAGGAGCTCGACGGTCGTTGCCGCCGTCCTGGCGCTTCTCATCACCAGTGTTGCGGCCGGTGCCGCGGGTGACTTCATGGTCCTGGGCGAGTCCAACAGCTCGGGGAGCGCCCAGACGACCTTGAGCAATTCGGGCCTGGGCGCCGCGTTCACGCTGAGAACGACGAATGTCTCGACGAACGCGACCGGCATCTTCGGCTGGTCCAGCTCGACATCGAGCAACGCGACTCGCGGCGTCTACGGCCGCGCCGACGGTCCGAACAGCTACGGCGTCTATGCCCTCCAGAACGGCGCCGCCGGATCCGGCGCCGCGATCTTCGCCGACGGCGGCTCAAACACCGCAATGGACCTCCGCGTCGACAGCGGCGCGACGCCGCCGATGAAGGTCAACTCGCAGGCCGTCGTCGCCAACCTCAACGCCGACGAGGTCGACGGCTGGGACGCTGGATGCATGGCCGGCACGGTGCTCTCCGGCGGTCTATGCATCGAGACGGCGGTCCGCGGGACCGCGACCCTCTGGACTGCGTCACAGACCTGCTCGAACGTCGGGACCGGGCTCTTTGGCCGCGGCCGAGTCTGGCGACTCCCAACCGCCCTTGAGCTTCGCGACGCCGATCTGAACGGCTGGATCAGCATCGACGCAGCGGACGAGTGGTCATCAACGATCGGCACCCAGGGAACGGATCCCGGCAACCTCTACGCGATCGCCGTTGAGGAGAGTGGCAATCCAATCGGCCTCGATAATACGAACTCGAGCCACCCATACCGTTGCGGGCACATTCCGCTCTCCTTCGATCCGATCAGCATCATCCTCGGCGCGGGCCAAGGACCGGAGAACGCTGGTACGCAGTCTGCTGGGGAGCTGAATCTGCAGCCGGTGGACGACTGACGATCGGCCTCAGACGAAATCCGTGCGGGGCGCGCTGGAGCGCGCCCCGCATGTGGATTGGGGTGCGACTCCAGCGGCCGACCGGGGTATCGACCGATCGGCCGCGCAGCGCAATGATGGGATCGCTTCCTACCCGTGGCGGCTCGAATGCCGCCGCCGATCGCTCGCCACGGATCGTAGCCGAAGCGAGCACGGAGACGACCATGAACACCATCACCGCGCTAAGGCCGTCGCCGAGCACGAGGCCCAAGCGCTGGAACACCACGTGCCGTGCGAATCATGTCGAACTCGTGCTCTCGCCGAAATGCCCTGAGATGCGGAGGGCGTTGCCCACCTAAGCCGGCAAGTACAAGCGGTTCCGCGGATCGCCGGCTGGCCTGCTGACCTAGGGCGCCACTCGGTCTACGATGCGGAAGAGTCGACCGTTGTCGAAGTGGGCCAACACGTAGATCGACCCCGCGGCATCCCGGCCGAAGGATGAAATGCGGTATCCGGTGTGCATCTCGAGCTCCACGCTGTCCGGATCGTTGGGGTCCACGGACCAGATCCTTCCGGAACAGAGGTCGCTATACAAGTATCGACCTTCCAGAGCATGCTCGACCCGGACCATGTACCCGCCGACGACAGCGCAGTCGCCCTCAGAGTGATCGTATGCGACGACGGGCCATGTGATGCCGTCGGTGTCACAGCCCTCCTCGCGGCACTCGTTGCCCTCCGTGCGAATCCAGCCGAAGTCGAGGCCACCGGGCATGTCAGCTGGATGCCGGTTGATCTCCTCGAAATCGGTCTGCCCAACATCCCCTATGTACAGGTCTCCGGTGGCCAGGTCGAAGCTGATCCGCCACGGATTCCGAAGCCCGTAGTCCCACACCTCTGGGGCGCCTCCCTCGATGGCGAAGGGGTTGTCTGATGGGATGGCATACCGCCACGCCTGCTCGTCGTCTACATCCAGACGAAGAATGGCGCCCTTGATCTCACGCGGATCGGTCGGTTCATAGTCCTGGCGCCCATCATCACCGACGCTCACGTACAAGAACCCGTCGGGGCCGAACGTAATGTCTCCGCCTTGGTGCCACACCCGATACTGAGGAATGAGCAGAAGGAGATTGCCGGGCGGCTTCGGAGGCTCTCCGCTGGGCTGTGGCTGGCCGACATTCTGCCCATTGCGGGGGACGGCGTCCGGGCCGAACTCGCGCACTTCGGTATGCCCGTCGAGGTTGCTGAACATCAGAAAGTAGCGTCCGTTGGATGCAAAATCTGGGTGCACGGTGATCCCCAGCAGGCCTCGCTCGCCGTGGGCGAGAACGTGCTGGCGAAGATCCAGCAGGGGTTCGTCGAGTAGCTGGCCGCCTTCCACGATCATTACCCGGCCCGCCTGTTCGGTAATGAGGAAGCGACCGTCTCCAGCATCGACGAATGCGGTCGGCTGTTTCAGGCCTTGCACGACCAGTTCCCAACTCAGCCTCCCCGTGGTGCTGATGAGGGGTCGTTCAGAGGGAGTTGGTGACGATTCCGACTCGGGCGGTGACTCACTGGGAGCTGTTGTCGTGCACGCACCGAGCGTCATCGCCAAGACGGCGAGTGCAGCAACACACACCGCCCACCCGTGGCCACCTTCCTTGGTCATCCCGGCCCGGCGGGGACGCGCAAGAAGGCGACGACGGAGTCCGATCGCTGTATGAGGACCTCGCGTGTTCCTGTGGGACTCGAGTGTTGACTGTGTGATCGCCACCACCTCCGCAGTGTAAACGTCCACGATAGGTTGAATCCGCGCGCCCATCGTCACTCAGCCCGGGCGAGCTCGCGAGCGGGCGTCATCAAGGGTCTTGACGCCGCGGCGAACGGCGGGAGCTGCCCGATGGACTCCGCGCCGAGTACGAACCCGGCGCGGATCAGTCTTGTTCGGAGGAGTATTCCATGCATGCCGGGTCGAGCTCTGTGCCAGGCAGCGGGAAGCGGTCGCGGCCGGCCGTCCTCGTCGGAGTCTGCGGAGGGCTCGCGGCCACGACTGCGGACTCCTCGGGAGGTCACCAGCCGTTCGTGCAGGGCCAGGGAGGCGCTGACCGTCGGCGAGACGAACGACTCCGGGGGTAGCCAGACCATTCCTGAACACCAGCGCCCTCGGTGCCCAGCTTCACGCTTCGGACGACGAAGCTGACCACAATCGGTGCCTTCTCGAGGGTTGCGGTCACCGCAGAGGTGGTGGACAACGGGTTCTCAATCGCCACCAGGAACCTCACGTCCGCGTCTCCTGGCAGGTGACCGGGATACGCCAGGATGCCTGGGCGGGAGCGCATAGGATCGAGGTGGAGCTCGACCAGCCGGTGGATCAGCGTGGCATGAGTCTGCGTCCAGCCGAGCAGGGCAACCGGTGTCAAGCGGCATCAACCACCGAGAAGCCGCCCGCATCGAGCAGAACCTGGCACGGCTGGGGACCAAGCCTCAGAACAACCTCACTACCTGCGGGCGGGCTACGTGGGTCTGGCCTCGTTGGCGAGACTTGCCAGCGCTCCGACAATATGGGTGCGCCGGGGTGACCCGAGCCGACCGGTGGTCCGGGCCCGCGGCCAGAGGAGGTGCAGCCATGTGCGCGGCCGCCGTCGAGCGCGAGTCTTCGACCCCACCCGGAGCATCCATCACCCCGATCGTCGCCGTGGCATGGCCGCGACGCCGCTCGCGCCGCGCGCTGCTGGCCGCCGCCGTGGGCGGTGCCGGCGCCGCCCTGGCCGGTCTGGCGGCGCGGGTCGGTCCAGCACGGGCTGCGGCCGGCGATGCCCTCATCGTGGGCCAGGCCAACCATGCCGGCTCGAGTCAGACGACCCTGACCACCACCGCCCTGGGCGCCAGCTTCACGCTGAAGACCGACAACGGCTCGACCGGCGCCACCGGCATCTTTGGCTGGGCGGCCAACACCGGCCCCAACGCTACCCGCGGCGTGTACGGCCGCAGCGACGCGCCGGCTGGCGACGGGGTGCAGGGCGTCCACAATGGCGCGGCCGGCACGGGTGCTGCGGTGCGCGCCGTCGGCAACGCGAATGACGGGGTGTGGAGCTCCACCTCCACTGGAGCGCGAGCCGTGTACGCCGAGCAGGGCAGCTCTGCCACCAGTGCCTTCGCCGTTCACGGCGTCGTGGCCCCTACCTCCGCAGGCAGCTTTTCGACGGCAGTCCGAGCGCAGCACAACGGCACCGGAGGCAACGGGATCGGGGTCTGGGCCTCCCACGCGGGAGCCGGGTGGGCCGTCCTTGGCACGGCTGTCAACGGTACTGGGGTCTACGCAATCCGATCATCGGCCACGGGTGTCGGGACCGCGATTCGCGGGGAAGCCGCCAGTCCGGATGCCCAAGGTGGCTACTTCATCAATACGAGTACCGATGGCGTGGGGCTGTGGGCTACGGGTAAGGGCACCGGACGGAGCAAGGCGGTGCTTCAGGTGCACAACACCAACGTTGGCAACACGACAGGTGCCATGAGCGCCTACGTTGTGAACAGCAGCGAGGCCGCCACGGCCCACATCCGAAACAACGGCAGCGGCAGGGTGCTCTTCCTCCAGAACGGTGGGACTGACGAGGATGGCACGGAGGGCGGCGACTTCATCGCGGCCGTGAACAATCCGGAGAGCGACGTCCAGTTCCGGGTGCTGACCTCCGGCGAGGTGCGATCGGACGTGGGCTTCAACACGCCGGCCGCCGACTTCGCCGAGATGCTCGACGCCGAGGCCGGCCTGGAGCCCGGCGACGTCCTGGTCATCGGTGCCGACGGGCGACTGGCGCGCAGCCAGCGGCCGCACCAGGAGACGCTGGCCGGGGTGTACTCCACCGAGCCGGGCTTCGTGGGCGGCAAGCCGGTGAGCGGCGCACCGAACGGGCACGTGCCGCTGGCGGTGGTCGGCATCGTGCCGGTCAAGGCCAGCGCTGAGAACGGCCCGATCGCGCCCGGCGACCTGCTGACCAGCAGCGCCACGCCCGGCCACGCCATGCGCGCCAACGGCGAGGCTCGCCTCGGCTGCGTGATCGGCAAGGCGCTCCAGCCGCTGACCGCCGGCACGGGCAAGGTCAAGATGCTCGTCATCCTGCACTAGATCCCTCGGGTGGGCCGCGACGAAGGGGCCCGCGGTGGCTAGGTAGCCGTCGGTTGCCGGCCGCCGTGGGCGACGAGCGAGGGGATCGTCTTGAGCAGGATCTTCAGGTCCAGCCTAGATGGACCAGCCGTCGACGTAGACCAGGTCGTGCTCGACCCAACAGTCAAAGCGCGCGGCCGTCAAGCCTAGGCGGGGCGAAGCTAACGGCCTCCGTGCGCCACGAGGGCGGGGATCGTCTTGGCGAGGATCTTCAGGTCGAGCCAGATCGACCAGCCGTCGATGTAGACGAGGTCATGCTCGACCCAACGATCGAAGTCAGGTTCGTGCCGCGCCTCGACCTGCCAGAGGCCGGTGATGCCCGGTTTCATGCTGAGCCGCCGACGATGCCAGATGTCGTACTCGGCCACCTCGTGCGGTAGCGGAGGGCGCGGGCCGACCAGGCTCATCGAGCCGGTCAGGACGTTCCAGAGCTGCGGCAGCTCGTCGATCGAGGTCTTCCGCAGGAACCGGCCGACTCCGGTCATGCGCGGGTCGTCGGTGGCCTTGAAGGCAGCGCCACTGCGTTCGTTCAAATGCCGGACCTCATGGAGCCGATCTTCGGCGTCGACGACCATCGTCCGGAACTTGTAGATCGTGAAGGGTCGCCCCTGCAGGCCGACGCGCGTCTGTCGGAACAGGATCGGCGACCCATCGGTGAGGAGGATCGCGAGTGCCACGATGAGGAGCAGCGGGCTGAGCACCACCAGGAGCACCGCAGACCCGACCACATCGATGAACCGCTTCACGATCAGCCCGGCCTCCCGCTGGCCGTCATGGATCAGCGATCGCACGAGGAACCCGTCGAACTCCTCCTGGACGGCGCTGGGGAGCAGTTCTTCGACCGGGTTCATGGGGATGCGCACCGTCTTGCCCTCGCCGGCAGCCAGGCCCGTGATCGGCTCGAGATAACGCGAAGCCCCGGAGGGCAGGCACACGGCAACCTCGTCCACGACGTTCGAGTGCAGAATTTCCTCGATCTCGTCGATCGACCCCAGCACCGGTCGCGTCACGCTGATCACGTGTTCCTCCGGCGCCGCAAGGTGGCCGATGATGCGCAGTCCGAGCCCGGGATGGCTCTCCACGCGGTCGGCGAACTCCTGGGCGAGGCTTCCGGCTCCGGCGACGAGCATGTAGCGCGGATCTCCGCCGCTCGATCGCGCCCGCTCGAAGGCGGTGCGCAGGACCAGGCGCCCGAGCAGGGTGACCGTCGGCTGTGCCAGGAAGAGGAGGACCAGGAAGAGTCGGCTGACGTCCACCTGCTTGACGAGGAAGAGAAACGAGAGCGTCAGGGCCGCCACAACCACGGTGGCGCGCGCGATGTCGCGGACCTCGGTGAACAGCCTCCAGCGCACGGTCAGCCGATAGAGCCCGGACATCCACAGCACGATGACCCACGTGACGGCGAAGACCACCGCAGCCACGCGGATGTCGATGCCGATGGCGCTCCACAGCTCGGCCACATCGCCGTCTCGGAATCGCAGGACCGAGACGCCGAGGAAGACGAGCACCGAGATGAGGCCATCGAGCAGCATCAGGCCGAAGCGCAGAGCCATCATGTGCCGTCGAATCACGTGCGTGTCCCACTCGCTGCCGGTGCCCGATGCCCAAACGGACGGCCACACTGTAGCCCACC
>Ga0299913_10002764_pt1 | contig 14032 bp, 11 predicted proteins | sample RVTome_9_FD_201360 | JGI IMG/M metagenome (GOLD analysis project Ga0299913, IMG submission 201360) | Soil microbial communities from uranium-contaminated site in the Upper Colorado River Basin, Wyoming, United States - RVT155D38 (version 2) ... | reverse complement strand
TTCGCCGCGCTGGACGGAGGAGGACGCTTGGCCTGGGTCTTGGCCGGCGCAGCGGCCTTGGCAGCCGGCCTGGATTCCGCCGGCGGTTTCGGGCGCGTCGCCGCCGCATCCGGCTTCGGCTCGCTCCTCGTCTCCGCGCGCGCCGGCGCCGGCATCGCAGTGGTCGGCGCCGCCGGGGCCGCGATCACGGTCGCATCCTGCTTGTCGGCGACGGCCCCGTCGTCGACGGTCGTCTCCCCCGTCGACGCCGCCGTCGCGCGCAGCGCCTCGGGCGCCAGCGGCGACGTCGTCGCCGAGGCGGTGCGCGCCATCGGCGGCGGATTCATCCAGTCGAGCACGTACGGCACTGCAACGGCCCCGACGACACCGAGCACGATCACGACCAGCACCACGCGGAACCACGTCGCCGCGAAGATCGAACGCGGCGGCACGTCCTCGTACAGCTCGTGGTCCTGATCCTCGATTGGCTCGTCCCGCTCGGGGCTCACCGGCTGCTCGCTGTTGGAATAGGTGTCATCATGCGCGTCATCGTAGCATGGTGGTTGGGATTTCAGTATGTGATGCGGTGCCCGGACGGGAAAAGGTCAGCTCCCCGAACATGGCCTCGGCCTCGCTCCGGGTGTCGTCGCTGTCGATCATGAGGGCCAGCTTGCCCGCCCGGGGGGGTTGCCGGCCGAACAGGGCCCGGTAGTCCTCCGCCACGTTCCGGCGCTGCGGCAGCCACCGGTCGAGCCGCCCGGCCCCCGACTCCACGACGACGATCCGCACGTTTTTGGCTCTGGGATGGGTGAGCGTCGTGCCCACCGGGGCCCGGGTGTCCCAGACGTAGCCGATCACGTGGCTGGTGGTGCGCGGCGAGGGCCAGCGGGGAAAGACGACGTAGACCTGAGCGGCCTGGTCGTCCCGGCCGGTCTCGCGCACGTCCCCGCCTGCGGGCAGCCGGGCGACCTTCCACGACCACGACAGGATCGGGTATCGCTCGATGTCGAGCACGATGTCCCGGTGCACCGCGAAGGAGTTCCGCAGGCTGCGCAGCCGCAGGGCCAGACGCCCGTCGCTCCGGATCAGCTCGACCGCGGCATCGGAGCCGGCGAACTCGCTCACCCCCCAGCCGGACGGCACCCCGCTGGCGGGCAGTCGCGCGGGCACCGCGTCGGCGACGGGTACCCGCACCCGGCCAGCCTGGTCCGGCCCCGGGATCCGGACGGAGCCGGGCGGCGTGGCCTCCACGCGCGCGCGGGGGCCGCGCGCCGGCGGGACGGCAGCCGACGGGCGGCGCGGTGTCGTCGCAGCCGCTCGTCGCCCCGACGGCTGCGTCTGCAGGGGGGGCGGGCTCGAGCTGGACAGCACGGCCGACGCCCCGGCGGCGGCGGCCAGCACCAGGAGCGCCCCGCCGGCGACCAGGATCCGACGGTCGATCGGCCCCCGGCTCAGCGCTGGGCCCTCCGCCGGGGCCGCCGGCCCGTGGCCCGTCGCAGCGACAGCCGGATCGGTGAGCCGGCGAACCCGAATGCCAGGCGGAGCGACCGGACCAGGTACCGCTCGTACGAGAAGTGGACCTCGTCGGGGCGGTTGACCTTCAGCGCGAAGGTCGGCGGTGCCGCGCCGACCTGGACCGCCGACTGGACGGTCAGCGGCTCGCCCCTCACCGACGCCGGTCGCCGGTCGACCGCCTGCTTGAGCACGGCCGCGACCTCCGCCGGAGGAACGCGACGCTGCGCCTCGGCGGCGACCTGGTCGATGGTCTCGAACAGCTCGCGCAGGCCCGCGCCGGCGGTCGCCGAGGTGAAGCAGACCGGCGCGTAGTCGAGAAACGGCAGCCGCTCGCGCAGCTGCTCGACGACCTCGGCCTTGCGGACCATGCCGGGCGGCACCAGGTCCCACTTGTTCACCACCAGCACCACCGCGCGGCCCGCCTCGTGGGCGTAGCCCCCGATGTGCGAGTCCTGGGCCGTGAGGCCCTCGGAGGCGTCCAGGACCAGGAGCGCCACCTGGCAGCGCTCCAGGCTGCGCAGCGCCATGACGACCGAGAGCTTCTCGAGCGGCTCGCTCACCCGCCCCTTGCGGCGGATGCCGGCGGTGTCGACCAGGACGTAGGGACGGCCCTCGTGCTCGAACGCGGTGTCCACGGCATCGCGCGTGGTGCCCGGGGTCTCGTGCACCAGCACCCGCTCACTACCGACCATGGCGTTCACCAGTGACGACTTGCCGACGTTGGGCCGGCCGATCACGGCCAGGTGGACCACGCCGAGCGCCGCCGGCGGCGCCTCGTCCCGCGGCGCACGGCCCCGCACGACCTCCAGCAGCTCGGCCACGCCCCGGCCATGCTCCGCCGATACGGGTACCGGCTCGCCAAAGCCGAGCCGGTAGAGATCGGCCACCGCGCTCTCCATGCCGGCCCCGTCCACCTTGTTGGCGACCAGCACCACCGGCCGCGCGCTCCGGCGCAGCGCCCGGGCGATCTCGGCGTCGAGGCCCGTCACGCCGGCCCGGGCGTCGACCACGAACAGCACGAGGTCGGCTTCCTCGACCGCCGTCAGCACCTGGCGCCGCACCCCCTCGATCAGCGGCTCCTCCGACGAGGGGTCGAAGCCGCCGGTGTCGATCACCGTCGCCTGCCAGCGCTCGAAGGCGACGTGGCCGTAGAGCCGGTCTCGGGTGACGCCGGGCACGTCGCGGACGAGCGCCCGCCGCTGGCCGACGAGACGGTTGAAGAGGGTCGACTTGCCGACGTTCGGCCGCCCGACGATGGCGATGATGGGCCGGACCATCGGCCGCTCGGCGCCGGCCCCGGGCGAGGCGCCCGCCGGCCGGGTCACCGCCTCGACCTCCCGCGCAGCGCCCGCAGCAGCGCGGGCGGCTCGGGCGCCACGGCGACGACGGGGACGCCGAGGGCGTGCGCCAGGTCGGCCGGGGTGCGATCGTCCAGGAACACGCCGTCACCGTCGCGCACCGCGGCGCCCGGGACGAGCACCGCCTCGCCGAGATCGCCCAGCGTGGCCAGGTGGCGCTGGATGTCCTGTCCGGTCAGCAGGCCGGCGGCGCCGATGCTGCCGCCGAAGAACTCGTTGGGCACCGCCGCCACCCGGGCGTGCAGGCCGGGCAGTGGCAGGGCCTCCAGCAAGCGCGCCAGGCGCGGCGCGTACAGAGTCCCGCTGACGACGGTGAGGCGGCGCGCCGCCCCGGTGCGGCGCCGCCGGGCGCGCGCCAGGCCGTCCTCGAAGCGGCGCACCAGGCCGATGCCGTCCTCGGCGATCGGGAAGCCCTCGTAGTCCTCGGCCGGCGGCAGCGGCCGGCCGGCCTGCAGATAGACCTCGTCGCCGAGGAAGACGAACCGGCTGTCGAGCGCCGGCCGGAAGTGCGCCTGCCAGCCGGTCACGGTGTCCACCAGCGCACCGGCCTCGGCGTCGGTCAGCGTGCGCAGCGTGGGCAGCCGCTCGCGGTGCCGCGTGAGCCCGACCGGCACGATCGCCGTGGTGGCGACGTGCGGGTGCAGCGGGGCGAGATCGTGCACCGTGCGCTCGAGGTGCGGGCCATCGTTCAACCCGGGACAGAGCACGATCTGCGCGTGCACCCGGATGCCCGCCTTGGCCAGGCGCTCCAGCCGGGGCAGGATCTCGGCCGGGTGCCGCGGCCGACCCAGCAGTTCCCACCGCAGCGCGGGGTCCGTCGCGTGCACGGAGACGTAGAGCGGCGACAGCCGCTGCGCCAGGATCCGCTCGAACGACGGCTCGTCCAGGTCGCTCAGCGTGATGTAGTTGCCGTGCAGGAACGACAGCCGGAAGTCGTCGTCCTTGACGTAGAGGCTGCGACGCATTCCCCGGGGCAGCTGGTGGATGAAGCAGAACACGCACTTGTTCGCGCACGTGGCGATGTCGCCGGGGCGCGGGGCCTCGAGCTCGACCCCGAGCTCCACGCCGGGACGGCGCCTGAGCCGCAGGGGACGGCGCCGGCCGTCGCGCTCGACGTCGAGGTCGAGCCGGTCGTCGGCCCCGTAGAACTGGAAGTCGATGGCGTCGCGCAGGGGCCGGCCGTTGATCGTCAGGATGCGGTCGCCAGCCGCCAGCCCCGCCCCCGCCGCCGGCGTGCGCGGCCGAACCGAGGCCACCACGACACCCTCAGCGGAAGAGGGCGGTCTCATCGGGCTCACGGTTCTCCTCGGCGGAGACGTTGAGAAAGCCCATTCCCTGCAGGATGTACTGCAGGCCGGAGACCACCGTGAAGGTCACGGTCAGCCACATGACCACCTGGGCGCCCGCCGACGAGTTGTAGAACGGCCCCAGCAACCCGCCGAGCACCGTGAGGACCTGGAAGAAGGTCGCCAGCTTGCCCACCGCCGTGGGGCGCGGCGTGATGCGCCCGCCGGCCATGTGGATGACGAGCGCGCCGACGACCAGGATGAGATCGCGGCTGATCACGACGGCCGTGATCCAGAACGGCAGCACCCGCAGCCAGGTGAGCGTCACGAAGGACGACACGAGCAACAGCTTGTCGGCCATCGGGTCCAGGAAGGCCCCCAGCCGGCTCTGACTGCCCCGCTGCCGGGCCACGTAGCCGTCGAGCAGATCGGTGAGCGCGGCGATCAGGAACACGACCAGCGCCAGTCCCCGGTGCCGGTAGACCAGCAGCGAGACGAAGACCGGGATCAGCAGGATGCGCAGGACGGTCAGCCAGTTCGCCAGCCCCATGAAGCCGTCAGTCTAGCACCCGGTACTCCGCCAGCGAGGCCGGCCACGCGCCGGGGAGCTGGACGTCCACCACGACGTGGTCCGGCTCGTCCACGCGCGCCACCACGCGCCCCCGCTCGTAGCAGAGCGCCAGCGCCGCCCCGTCCTCGTGAGGGATGCGCAGGGTCACCGCCCTGCCGGTGGGCAGCGCGGCATCGATGGCCTTCAGCAGGTCGGGCACCCCGTCGCCCGTGGCCGCCGAGAGCGCCACCCCTTCGCGCCGGACGACCAGGGCCTCGAGCCCTCGCCCACCCTCCAGGCGATCGATCTTGTTGAGGGCGAGCACCATGGGCCGGTCGGCGACGCCCAGCTCGCCGAGGATCCGCTCGACCGCCTCGGTGTGCTCCTCGAGAGCCGGATGGCTGGCGTCCACCACGTGCACGAGGACGTCGGCGTCCTGCAGCTCCTCGAGGGTGGCCCGGAAAGCCGCCACCAGCTCGTGCGGCAGCTTGCGGATGAAGCCGACGGTGTCGGTCAGGATGAACGGCCGATGCCCGCCGTGGTCGACGAGCCGAGCGGCCGGGTCGAGCGTGACGAAGAGCTGATCGGCGGCGGTGAGGCGGGCACCGCTCAGCCGGTTCAGGAGCGTGGTCTTGCCGGCGTTCGTGTAGCCGACGAGCGCCACGACGGGCACCCCGGCCCGGCGGCGCCCCTGGCGCTGCAGGCGCCGGTGCGTCTGCACGTGCGCCAGCTCGCGCCGGATCTGCATCACCCGGCGGCGGATCACGCGGCGGTCCGATTCCAGCTGGGTCTCGCCCGGGCCCCGGGTGCCGATGCCGCCGCCCAGGCGCTCGAGGTGGGTCCACTGTCCGACCAGCCGGGGCAGCAGGTAGGTGAGCTGGGCCAGCTCCACCTGCAGCTTGCCCTCGGCGGTCCGCGCGCGCTGGGCGAAGATGTCGAGGATCAGCGCCGTGCGATCGATGACCTTCACCCCGAGAGCCTGCGAGAGGTTCCGCTCCTGGATCGGCGTCAGCGGATCGTCGGAGACGAAGAGGTTCGCGCCCAGCCCGGGCGCCGCCGCCGCGACCTCCTCGATCTTGCCGCGCCCGAAGTAGAGCGCCGGGTTGGGCGCCGGCCGCTCCTGGATCACGCGGTGCACGACACTGGCCCCGGCCGCCACCACGAGACCGCCCAGCTCGGCCAGCGATTCCTCGACCTCCGAGCGCCGCTGCCGGGGCAGCCGGACGGCGGCGATCACCGCGCGCTCCGGCCCCCGCCGCACCTGATGCCCGTTGCCCCGCCCGTTCCCGCGTGCTCGACTCACTCGATACACCCCTCCGTCAGCATCCTCGCCTCGATCGACGCCGCGACACCGTCGGCGTCCCCGGCGGCGGCCACGTCCACCCACGCGAGGTCCGGCTCGCGCGCGAACCACGTCATCTGCCGCTTGGCGTACCGGACGGTCTCGCGCCGCATGAGCTCCAGCGCGGTGCGGGCGTCGAGCCGGCCGAGCGCCACCTCCACGAACTGCCGGTAGCCGATCCCCTGCAACGCCGGCAGGGCAGGCGCATAGCCCCGATCGAGCAGCCGGTGCACCTCCTCGAGCAGCCCCGCCCGCACCATCCCCTCGGCACGCGCCCCGAGCCGGCGGGCCAGCGCCGGGCGATCGAGCGTCAATCCCACGTACGTGACGCGCCACGGAACCTCGAGCTGTCGCCAGCGCACCTGCGCCTCGCCGACGGGGCTGCCCGCGCGCAGCCGCTCCAGCGCCCGCACCACCCGCACCTCGTCGTTGGGATGCAGACGGCGCGCCAGCGCGGGCTCGGCGGCGGCCAGCCGCGCATGCAGGGCGCCGCGGCCCTGGCGAGCCGCCACGCCGGCCAGCTCGCGGCGGAAGACCGGATCGGCCGGCGGCGCCGGATCGAGCCCACGCAGGAGGGCGCGGATGTAGAGGCCGGTGCCCCCGACGACGACCGCCAGGCGCCCGCGGCCCTGCACCGCGGCGATCGCCGCCCCGGCGTCGAGCCGGAAGCGGGCCGCGTGGTAGCGGTCGTCGGGGTCCACGACGTCGATCAGATGATGGACCACGCTCCGCTGCTCGTCGGCGGTCGGCTTGCCCGTCGCGGCATCCATGCCGCGGTAGACCTGGCGGGAGTCGGCGCTGATCACCTCCAGCGGCAGGCGGCGGGCGAGGGCGACGACGGCGGCCGTCTTGCCGACCCCGGTCGGGCCGGCGACGACGAGCAGTGGCGGCTTGCCGCGAGTCATCGCCTGCAGTGTACGCCCGGCCTCGCCACCTCGACAGGCGCCTGGCCTGCGGCTCGCCCTACCACGTCCGCTTCAGCTCGCGGCGGATGTCGTGCATGGACACGCGGCTCACGATGGGACGGCCGTGAGGGCAGAAGTACGGGGTCTCGGTCGTCTCCAGGTCGGCCACCAGGCGCTCCATCTCCTCGGGCGCCAGCGGCGTGCTGGCCTTGATGGCGGCCCGGCAGGCGACGAAGGCCAGGGCACGGTCCAGCGTCGGCGTGCTGACCTTGGGATCGGCCAGCTCCTCGACGGCGCCCTCGATCAGTCGCCGGGGCTCGTCGCCCTTGAGCAGCGTGGGGACGGCGCGCAGCACGACGGCGTCGCCCCCGAACCCCTCGAAGGCGAACCCCAGCCGCTCCAGCGGCTCCCGCCAGCGTTCGAGCAGCGCGCGCGAGGCCGGCCCCAGGTCGAGCGTCTCGGCGAACAGCAGCGCCTGCGACGGCAGCGGCCCGGCGTCGAGCTGACCGCGGACCTGCTCGAAGAGGACGCGCTCGTGGACGACGTGCTGGTCCAGGAAGAAGACCTCGTCCTCCGTGGTCGACACGATGAACGTCTCCTGCACCTGGCCGAGCACGCGGCCGAAGCGTCGCACCGCGTAGGGCGCGGGCGCCTCCTGGAACAGCGCGGGCTGGGCCACGGCCACGTCCTGGCCGAGCGGGGCCGCCGCGGCCGGCCAGGCGGGGGACTCGCCGCCGAGCGCGGGGACCACGCCGGGCCGGCGCAGCGCCTCGTGCAGCGCCGCCACCAGCATCTCCTGCACGACGCGGGGCTGGCGGAAGCGGACCCACGCCTTGGTCGGGTGGACGTTGACGTCCACGTCGGCCGGCGGCAGCGTCACCGCCAGCACGACGAGCGGGAAGCGGTCGCGCGGCAACAGGGGCCGGTACGCCGCCAGCACGGCCTGCAGCAGGGCGGCGTCGCGGACCGGCCGGCCGTTGACGATCACGACGATGTCGTCGCGGCCGCCCCGGGTGAGGTCGGGTGGGCTCGCCCAGCCGTGCACGCGCACGCCGTGCTCGGTGCGATCCACCCCGAGCAGGCGGCCGGCGGTCTGCCAGCTCCACAGCGCGCCCACGCGCTCGCGCAGGTCGGCGGCGGCCGGCGCCGTCAGCGCGGCGCGGCCGTCGCTGCTCACGCGGAACTGCACGTCCGGCTGGGCCAGCGCCAGCTGGGCGACCATCCGCAGGCTGGCGGCCAGCTCGGTGCTCGTCGCCTTGAGGAACTTCAGCCGGGCGGGCGTGTTGAAGAACAGGTCGTGGACCTCGACCGTCGTGCCGACCTCGGCCGGCACGCCGAGCCGCTGGCTCACCAGGCCGCCCTCGCCGGCCAGCCGCAACCCCTCGGCGGCCTCGCGGGCGCGGCTCGTCACCGTGAACCGGGAAACGGCGCAGATCGCGGCCAGCGCCTCGCCGCGGAACCCGAGCGTGGCGATCGCGTCGAGGTCCTCGTCGCGGGCCAGCTTGGAAGTGGCGTGGCGCTCGAGCGCCAGCGGCAGCTCGGCGCTGCTCATGCCGTGACCGTCGTCGCTCACGCGGATCAGCGCCGCCCCGCCGTCGCGCAGGTCCACGCCGATCACGCGCGCGCCGGCGTCGAGCGCGTTCTCGACGAGCTCCTTCACCGCCGAGGCCGGGCGCTCCACCACCTCCCCGGCCGCGATCTTGTTGACGAGCGCGTCGGGCAGCCTGCGGATCGGCATCAGGGCTCGAGGCGCTGCTGCCACTTCGCCAGCAGGTTGAGCGCCTCGATGGGCGTGAGATGGGCCAGGTCCAGGCCGGCCAGCTCCTCGGCCATGGGGTCGCTGGCCGCGGCGAACAGGCCGAGCTGGACGGCGTCGCCGGCGTCGCTGGTCGCCTGCCCCTGGTCCTCGAAGCGGGCCAGCAGCGCCTTGGCGCGCGCGATGACGCCGGCCGGCAGCCCCGCCAGGCGCGCGACCTGGATCCCGTAGGAGCGGTCGGTCCCGCCCGGCTGCACCTTGTGCAGGAACACGATCTCGTCGTTCCACTCGCGCACCGCCACGTGGAAGTTCCGCACGGCGCCGAGCCGGCCGGCGAGCTGGGTGAGCTCGTGGAAGTGAGTGGCGAAGAGCACCTTGGGGCGAGCCCGGCCCTCGTGCAGCTCCTCGACCACCGCCCACGCGATGGCGAGGCCGTCGAAGGTGGAGGTGCCCCGGCCCACCTCGTCGAGCAGCACCAGGCTGCGCGGGGTCAAATTGTTGAGGATCGAGGCGGTCTCGACCATCTCGACCAGGAACGTGGACTGGCCGCGCGCGAGGTTGTCCTGGGCGCCCACGCGGGTGAAGACGCGGTCGATCACGCTCAGCTGCGCCGAGCGGGCGGGCACGAAGGCCCCCATCTGGGCGAGGACCACGATGTGGCCGGTCTGGCGCAGGTAGACGGACTTGCCCGCCATGTTGGGTCCGGTGAGGATCACCACGCGCGTGTCGTCGTCGAGCGCCAGGTCGTTGGGCGTCACCGGCTGGCCCGAGCGGGCCTCCAGCACCGGGTGGCGCCCCTCGACGATCTGCAGCCCGCCGCTCGCCGTGACCACGGGCCGCACGTGGCCCCGCGCGTGAGCCACCTCGGCCAGCGCGGCGGTGACGTCCAGGGTGGCCAGGGCGCGCGCGGTGGACAGCAGCTCCGGGGCGCGCGCGGCGACCCGGCGGCGCAGCTCGTCGAACAGCTCGTACTCGAGCCGCCGCCGGCGCTCCTCGGCGCCCAGGACCTTGGCCTCGTACTCCTTCAGCTCGGGGGTGACGTAGCGCTCGGCGCCGGTGAGGGTCTGCCGCCGCACGTACTCGGCCGGTGCCCGCGCGGCCTGGGCGTGGGTGATCTCGATGCCGTAGCCGAAGACGCGGTTGAAGCGCACGCGCAGGCTCGACAGCCCGGTGCGCGCCCGCTCGCGCTCCTCCAGCCCGGCGATCCACCGGCGCGCCTCGGCGGCGTCGGTGACGATCGCCCCCAGCGCGTCGTTCCAGCTCTGCCGGATGACGCCGCCGTCCTGCAGCGTGGCGGGGGGCTCGTCCACCAGCGCCGCTTCCAGCACCGCCCGGAGGTCGTCGAGATCTCCCAGCGCCGCCCGGGCCTCGGCCAGCAGGGGCGCCGGCAGCCCCGCGGCCGCCTGCCGGAGCGCGTCGAGGGGCGCCAGGCAGCCGCGCAGGCCGACCAGGTCGCGCGCATGCGCCACGCCGAGCGTCGCCCGGCTCGTGAGCCGCGCCAGGTCTCCGACCGGCTCGAGCAGGCTCCGCAGCGCCGCACGTGTGCCGGGCGCCTCCACCAGAGCGGCCACCGCCTCCTGGCGGGCGCTGATCGCCGAGGGGCTCAGCAGCGGCTGCAGCAGCCACTGGCGCAGCAGGCGTGCGCCCATCGGCGTCACGGTCTCGTCCAGCACCCCGAACAGCGAGCTTCGCGACGAGCCGTCGGCGCCCTCCAGCAGTTCCAGCGTCCGCACCGCCGTCTCGTCCAGCGTCATGCAGTCGTCCGGGTGCAGCCGCTGCAGGCGGACCAGGTGGCCGAGGCGGTCTCCCTGGGTTGCGCGCACGTAAGCCAGGGCGGCCGCCCCGGCGGCCAGCCCGGCGCTCAGGTCCCCCAGGCCGAAGACCTCCAGTGTCGTCACACCGAACTGGTGGCAAAGGTCCGCCACGGCGTGCCGTCCGCTCCAGAGACCGGCGTCGCCGAATGTCAGCGCGGCGCCACTGGCCTGCAGCCGCGCGAGCAGGTCGCCGTCGCCCCGCAGCGTGTCCGGCAGCAGGATCTCGCTGGGCCGGCGCAGCAGCGCGGCCGCCTGCACCGCGTCCTGCCCCGGGGGGTCCTCCCCCAGCCAGAACTCGCCGGTCGACACGTCGAGCAGCGCCACCCCGGTCGTGGTCCCGGTCCGGCCGATCGCCAGCAGGAAGTTGTTGGCCGCGCCGCTCAGGTACGCGGTGTCGGTCAGCGTGCCCGGCGTGATCACACGGACGACGTCGCGCCGCAGCAGCTTCTTGCCCCTGGCCGGCCCCTCCATCTGCTCGCAGATCGCGATCTTCTGGCCCGCCTGCACCAGGCGGGCGATGTAGCCGTCGGCGGCGTGGTGCGGGATCCCGGCCATGGGCGCGCCTTGCCGGGAGGTGAGCGTGATCTGCAGCAGCCGCGCCCCGAGCTCGGCGTCCTCCAGGAAGAGCTCGTAGAAGTCGCCGAGCCGGAAGAGCAGGAGGTGGTCCGGGAAGCGTGTCTTGAGCTCCCGGTACTGCGTCATCATCGGCGTTGCGCCGGGGTCAGCCACCCAGCCGTCCCCGTAGCCGCGCCCAGGTGACGTCCAGTGTCTCGGGCAGCACGCGGGTGTCGCCCAGCACGCTCACGAAGTTGCTGTCGCCGCTCCAGCGCGGCACCACGTGGATGTGCAGGTGGTCCTCGATCCCCGCCCCGGCCGCCCGGCCCTGGTTGAGCCCGATGTTGAAGCCCTCGGCGCGGTACTCGGCCGTGAGGGCCTCCACCGCGCGCTGCACCAGCCGCATCATGTCGGCCAGCGCGACGGTGTCGGCGTCGACGAGGCGGCCCACGTGCTGGTTGACGACGGCCATGAGGTGCCCGGAGGCGTAGGGATAGGCGTTGAGGATCAGGAAGGCGTGCTCGCCGCGCTCGAGGAGGTACGTCGCACGATCGTCGCCACCGTCACGGGCATTGCAGAAGACACAACCAGCCGGCGGCGCCTTGGACGCGTCGATCCACGCCATGCGCCACGGCGCCCACAGGCGCCTCACCTCAGGTGTTGACGAGCTCGCGCAGCCGCTTGCCGACCTTGAAGAACGGCACCCGCTTCTCGGGCACATCGACCGCGCTGCCGGTCTTCGGGTTGCGGCCCTTGCGGGAGTTGCGGTGCCGGATCCGGAAGCTACCGAACCCCCGCAGCTCGACCTTGTCACCCTTGGCCAGCGCGTCGGTGATGTTGTCGAAGACCGTGTTGACGATGGTCTCGGTCTCCTTCTTGGTAAGGTTCGACAGCTTCGAGACCTCGTCGATCAGCTCCGCTTTCGTCATCGTCGTCCACCCTCGCTCTTCGCCCGTTGAGCGACGTCCGCGCGCCGCGCCGCAGCGAGCTTCGGACCAAGAGGCACGCTAGCATGCCCCAAACGAGAATGTCAAACGTAATGAGGGGTTAGGGCGCATGGCTCCCTGCCCGGGCCCGGGGAGCCTCCCGGCGCCCCTCCGGACCGTCCCGTGCCGGCGGCCTCCGGGGGGAGTCAATCCATCAGGTAGAGGGGCGTCTTGAAGGCGGGCAGGGTCGGCCGCAGGAGCGCGCCGGCCGCCGTGCCGGCCAGCTCGTTGCGGAGCATGTCCATGATCGAGAACGGCCGGCGCTGCCGGATGACGGTGGGCGGCGTCGGGATCCCGGCCAGCGTGGCCGCTCCGAGCACGGCGTCCTCGAGCCCGCCCAGCACGTCGACCATGCGCAGGTCCTTGGCCTGCGTCCCCGAGAACACGCGGCCGTCGGCGAAGCGCAGCACTTCCTCGCGGGGAAGCTTGCGGCCGGCGACGACGGCACCGACGAACTGCCCGTGCACGTCGTCGAGCAGCGCCTGCATCACGCGCCGCTCGTCGGGCGTCATCGGCCGGGCGACGTTGCCGATGTCCTTGAACTGGCCGGCCTTGACCACCACGTAGTCGACGCCGACCTTCTTGAAGAGCTGCTCGAGGTTGGCCAGCTGCATGATCACGCCGATCGAGCCGGTGAGGGTGCCGGGGTTGGCGTAGATCTGGTCGCACGCCACCGCCACGTAGTACCCGCCGGAGGCCGCCACCGCGCCGAGCGAGGCCACCACCGGCTTGCCGGCCTCGCGCACCCGCAGAACCGCGTCGTGCAGCTCCTGGGTGGGCGCCACCACGCCGCCCGGACTGTTGATGCGCAGCACCACCGCGCGCACCGTGGGATTGTCGCGGTAGTCCTTCAGCTCCCGCACGAGATCGTCGACCTCGAGGATGACGCCCTCGAGCTCGACGATCGCCACGCGGGGCCCGAACAGGGCCGGGCCGCCTCCCTCGCCGCGAGAGAGGCCGCCCAGGGAGATCACGAACAGCCCGGCGACGGCGAGGTACACGAGCACGGCGGCCGTCAGGATGGTGAGCCGCCGGGACACGCTAGTTCTCGTCGTCGTAATCGTAGTCGGACCGCTGCTTGCCCTTGCGCCGGCGCCCGCCGCCCCGGCCTTCCTCGACCTCGGGTGGCGGCGCCACCGCGTGGGCCAGCTCCTTGAGGCTGAGCCCGATGCGGCGCTCGTTGGGGTCGACGCGGATCACGAGCAGCGCCAGCTCGTCGCCGACGTTCACGATCTCGGCGGGGCTGCCGACCGGGCGGCTGGACATCTGCGAGACGTGCAGCAGGCCGTCCACGCCGGGCTCCAGCTCCACGAACGCCCCGAAGTCGGTCAGGCGCACGACCTTGCCGGTCACCCGCGAGCCCATCGGGTAGCGCTGGGCCACCGTGGTCCACGGGTCGGGCTGGATCTGCTTGAGCCCCAGCGAGATGCGCTTGTTCTCCTTGTCGATGTTCAGGATCTGGCTGTCGAGCTCCTGGCCCTTCTTCAGCACCTCCGAGGGGTGGCCGACGCTGCGCGTCCACGACATGTCGGAGATGTGCAGCAGCCCGTCGACGCCCGGCTCGAGCTCGATGAAGGCGCCGAAGTCGGTCAGGTTGCGCACCTTGCCGGTGACCCGGCTGCCGACCTGGTAGCGCTCGTCGATCGTCGCCCACGGGTCGGGCTCGACCTGCTTCATGCCGAGCGAGATGCGCTTGGCCCCGCGGTTGACGTCCAGCACGATCACCTCGACCTCGTCGCCGACGTTGACGATCTTCGAGGGATGCCGCACCCGCCGCGTCCACGACATCTCCGACACGTGGACCAGCCCCTCGACGCCCGCCTCCAGCTCGACGAAGGCGCCGTAGTTCGTGAGGCTCACCACCCGGCCCCGCACCCGGGTGCCGGGGGCGTACGTCTGCTCCACCCGCTCCCACGGATCCGACGACTTCTGCTTGTAGCCGAGCGACACCCGGCCGCTCTCGCGATCGAAGTGCAGCACCCCGAC
>Ga0299913_10002763_pt1 | contig 14036 bp, 14 predicted proteins | sample RVTome_9_FD_201360 | JGI IMG/M metagenome (GOLD analysis project Ga0299913, IMG submission 201360) | Soil microbial communities from uranium-contaminated site in the Upper Colorado River Basin, Wyoming, United States - RVT155D38 (version 2) ... | reverse complement strand
ACATCCCTGTTGGCGACGATCCTGAACTGTCCTCCCCCCGCCCGAGACACTGCCGACAGGCTGGCGCGGTTCATGAATCGTGCTCCCGACGTCGTCGCCGCGATTGGCCCACGCAGCCATCGAGCGTGTCGTTCGGCGTACGGTTGCGAGGCCTGCCGCCGGCACGACCTGTCAGCATTATTCATGAACGGGCACAACGTATCCCGGCGGAGGTTTGCCCGGAGGGGGAGGCCTTTTCAGGACCGTCGCAAACAGGGATGTTTGCGCGGAGCCCCCATGGATGGGTTCACGGCGTTCCTGAAAAGGCCTCCCCCTCCGGGCGAGCCTCCGCCCGCCGCGACCTCACACCGTTCATGAATAGTGCCCGCGAGGGGTTGAAACCACGGATCCCAAAAGACGCTACGTCTGGTCCTTGATCTGCTGGAATTTCGACTTGTTGTTGGCCTGCTGGTAGGCCTCCTTGCCCGAGACGAAGCGCCGTTCGACCAGGTCCATGAGAGCGGAGTCCATGGTCTGCATGCCGACGGAGCCGCCGCTCTGCATCGCGGTTTCGAGCTGGTCGAGCCGCCCCTGCCGGATGAGATTGGCCACGGCGGAGGTGTTGACCAGGATCTCGAGCGCGGCGATGCGCCCCGGCTTGTGCTTCGTGGGCAGGAGCTGCTGCGAGATGACGCCGCGCAACGAGGTCGAGAGCATGGTGCGGATGTGGCTCTGCTTGTCGGCCGGAAAAGAGTTGATGATTCGGTCGACCGTCGGCGCAGCACCGTTGGTATGCAGGGTGCCCATGACGAGGATGCCCATTTCGGCAGCGGTGACGGCGATGGAGATGGTTTCGAGGTCGCGCATTTCCCCGACGAGGATGACGTCCGGATCTTCGCGCAACGCGGAGTGGAGGGCGGCGGCGAAAGTCTGGCTGTGCACGCCCACTTCGCGCTGACTGATCAGGCAACCCTGCCGCTTGTGCACGAACTCGATGGGGTCCTCGATCGTCAGGATGTGGCCTTTGAGGCGCCTGTTGATGGCGTCGACCATTGCGGCGAGCGTTGTGGATTTACCCGAGCCGGTTTTGCCGGTGACGAGGATCATGCCCTGCGTCTGCTTGCAAAGATTGTGCACGACCTCCGGCATTTTCAGTTCTTCGAGCGTCAAGGCTTTTGAGGGTATGGCCCTGAAGACGCCGCCGATGCCGTTCAGGTGCCGCATGATGTTGACACGAAAGCGCGAGATGCCGGGGATGTCGTAAGCGAAGTCGACGGCGTCGTCTTGCTCGAAGTCGCGCTGTGTGGTTCCGGTCATGATCTCGTAAAGCGCTTCGCGCACGACTTCGGTGGTCAGCGGCTCATCGTTCAGTTTGGTCAGGGAACCGTGAACTCGCACACGCGGAGGCTCGCCGGAAATAAAGTGCAGATCGGAGCTGTTCTTGACCAGCGCGTCCTTGAGAAATTGGTCTATCTTATTCAAGAGGTATCGTCCCGTTCCGTCCGTTATTCTTCCATGTCGAGCGTCGGCAGGATGCCGGTGTCGGTCACGAAACGTTTGAACTTCTGTTTGTCGCTGGCGTAACGGAATGCGTCGTCGGGGTCGACTTCGTTGGCTTCGATGGCCGCGAAAAGGGCCTGGTCCATGAGCTGCATGCCGACGTCGCGCCCCGTTTGCAACTGTGCCGGAATCTGGTGCGACTGATCGGACATGATCAGTTTCGAGATTGCGCGATTGTTGATGAGTATCTCGAGGACCGCTTTTCGTCCGCGCCCATCGGGGGTTTTGACCAGCACCTGAGTGACTACTGCCTTGAGGCTTTGCGCCAGAAAGCTCTTGGTCTGCTCGCGAAGCTCTCCGGGCAGTGCGTCGACCACGCGGTCGATCGTCTTCACTGCACTCGTCGTGTGCAGTGTCCCGAGTACGAGGTGCCCTGTTTCGGCGGCGGTCATCGCCATTGAGATCGTTTCGGCATCTCGCAGCTCGCCGACGAGAATGACGTCCGGATCCTCGCGCATCGCAGATCTGACGCCGTCGGCGAAGCTCTTCAGGTGAGTGCCGAGTTCGCGCTGAATGACCTGGCAGTTCTTGCTCGGGTGCACGAATTCGATCGGGTCCTCGAGGCTGATGATATTGAGACTGCGGGTCTTGTTGAGATGGTCGATCATCGCCGCGAGCGTCGTGGACTTGCCGGTACCCGTCGAGCCCGTGACGAGCACCATCCCTTGATGGTAGTCGCAGAAGTCACGGATCACAGCCGGCACCTTCAGTTTCTCGAGCGTCGGAACCTCGTTCGGTATGTGCCGGAATACGGCGCCGACGCCGGTATCCTTGCGAAACAGATTGACGCGAAAACGGCCGCCTTCCTCGCCCACGTAGGAGAAATCGAGGTCGTTGCCGGCGCCGAAGTGCTGCTTCTGACCGTCCGTCAGAATCTCCATGACGTAATTTTCGAGCTCGCTGTCCGACAGGTCACGGAACTTGATGGGCATCAGGTCGCCATTCATGCGCAGCATCGGCGGCACGCCGACGGCAAGATGGACGTCCGAGCAGCCCTGTGCGAGCCCCAGTTTCAGGAACGAATCAATACGTGGCATGAGTTATCTTGTTCTCTGAAGCGTTTAGCCCGAAAGGCTAGCGCCTCGCCCCGGTTTATGTGCCGATTGACGCAAAATTCCCGCAAATGCGCAAGTCCGCGGGACACGGTTCGGGCGATTGGTCCCAAATCAGCCAGGACGAGCTACAGTTTGACCGCGTTCAGGGCCTCGATGAGCGAGTCCATCGAGTTGTAGCGCTTGGTCTTGTCCACGGACATGGCTTTCGTGATGACCGCCGCGTAATCGTCGGGGACGTCGGGATTGATTTCCTGGCAGCGCTTCGCCTTGCCCTGCACATGCTGGTACATCACGGACATGTGGTCGCCGCGGCTGTAGGGCGGGATGCCGGTCACCATCTCGTACATGATGACGCCGACGCTATAGACGTCGGCCGTTTCATCGACTTTCTTGCCGAGGATCTGCTCCGGGGCCATGTACTTGGGCGAGCCGATCACATAGCCGGTCTTGGTGAGCTGGGTGTCGCCACTGCTGGCTGCCGCGGCGACGCCGAAATCCACGATCTTCAGGAGCCCCTCGTTGTTGACGAGGATGTTGGCCGGTTTGAGGTCGCGATGGATGACCCCGGCCTGATGCGCCACGGCCATGCCGGTTGCAATGTCGAAGGAGTACTTGAGCGCCTTGTCGAAGGCCATCGGCTTGCTGTCGGGGATCTCGCCGCTCAGCGTGTGGGAGGGGAAATACTCCATGGAAATGGCGTAGGCGCCCTGCAGGTGCAGGAAGTCGTAGATCCGAATGACGTTGCGATGCGTGATCTTTCGCGAATACCTGAGCTCGTGCACGAAACGCTTCATCATCTCTTCGTCGGATGAGACGTTCGGGTTCAGGAACTTCAGAATAAGGTGCTCGTCGACGACCTGGTCTTGCATCAGCAGCACGGTGCCGAAAGCACCTTTGCCGATTTTCTCGATGTACTTGTATCGGCCGTCGATGACGTCGCCGGGCTCGAGTTTGGATATGTCGAGAACCTTCTCCTCGTGGGCGCTGAGCAGCTGGTCGATATCTTCCGTTTCGACCAACAGCGTGCGGGTGTGCTCCGCCATCTTCTCGGCACGGATGTTCTCCTCGAGGACCGTGGCGGAGAACTTCGCGTCGAGTTCCTTGATTGCCAGGTCGGCGCTGTTGATGATCGTCGGGTCGTCGGACTGCTTGATCTTCTGCAGCACCTTGCGAATCGTCTCGGCGCGCTTCTGGTCGGCCAGGTGGGAGATGGCCTTGATGGCTTCGACCTGGATGTCGCGCTCGGGACGTTGCAGCAGCGGCACCAGCTTGTCGACTATCTCGTGATTGCCGAGCTTGCCCAGCGCGCGAATGACGACCGTATCCGTTTTCGGATTTTTGCCGAGCATGCGCAGGAGTGTCGGCACGGCTTTGCTGCTGCCGATCTGCGACAGGGCGTCCACGGCGCGCTCGCGCACCCACCAGTCGGTATCGTCGGTCGCCTTCATCAGTTCGTCGACGGCCCGCTCATCCTTGGTGGAATTGAGTATTTCGATGGCCGTGCGGCGGATGTCCTCGTCCTTGTCCTTGATAAGTTGCAGCACCGCGTCGACGACCCGCGGACCGCCAATTTCCGCGAGAGCGTCGCCGGCCCGGGCGCGCACCCACCAGTCGTCGTCCTTGATGGCTTCGAGCAGATCCTTTACGGAATCGGCATTGCCGATCTCGTTCAGCACCTCGACCGCGGCGCGTCGGGTGTACTCCGATTCATCCTTCAGCGCCGGCACGAGGAAGCGGATCGTCTCCGGATGGTTGATCTTGACCAGGACGTCGACCGCCTTGCCCTGCACGTCGAGGTCCGGGTCGTGGAGGAGTTTGCTCACTTTCGCGATGTTGACGTTGCCGTCGCGTTCGGCGAGCGCAGTCAGGGCAGCGGCCCGGACCAGCTTGTTGGTATCGCCGAGCTGCATCTCGAGTGCCTGGTTGATCTCCGCCTTGTGGAACTTGGAAAGCAGCTTGATCAGGTGAATTTTGACCGCCGGATCCTTGCCGCCCATCCGCGCAATGAGATCGGGCACCATGTCTTCGGAAACGATGTCCTCGATGATCCGGAACAGGGCCGCTTTTTCCTTGGGTTCGAGCTCGTAGGCGCGGCGCAACAGGTCGTGGACGCTCAGATCCTGCTTGTGAACCCTCAGGATCTCGATTACCGCGGGTTTCGAAACTTCGTCTTCGTCGAGGAAATCCAAGAGCGCATTGGCGTTATAGCTGTTCGCGCTGGACAGCGCCCAGGCCGTACCGGACACGACGCGGTCGCCGCCGTCCGCCAGGCCGTCCTTGTAATACTTGAGTGTCTTGTCGTTGACCTGACTTGCCAGAATATCGACGAAGAGCATGGTGTGGCTCTTGTCGCACATGGCCAGCGCATCAATGGCTTTCGGGATCACCTTCGGGCCGAGCTTCTTCAGACGCTCGGTCAGTTTCATGGCGTTCGACGAGGCCGTGTCCGTTTCGCCGATGAGCTGTGTAATCAGCTGGTCGGCCCGAAAGCCCGCTAGTATGGCCATGTGCTTCCGGACTCCGGGCCAGGTTCGACGCTCAGGATTCCCCGGATTTCCACGCAGCAGGCGGGCGCGCCGGTGCGCCGGCCGCCGCCGGACGACATCCCTGTACCTGGACCTCCCTGTGCCTGATGATGTAAAACTGTCAAATCTGGTTCGCTTACGCCTGGGCTGAACGGGCACCCGGATGCAGGCATTATGCCATATCGCCAGTGTCGCGAATGACGGACAGGACTACCTGCAGCGCGTCGTCCGCGGCACCAATATGCGGCAACCTCGGCTACAATGCAGGACGAGATCGCCGATCCTCGCGTCGTCCGGGCGTCGTCTCGGCCCTCCATCCGGGTCCTGCATGGAAAAATCTAACCCAACGCCCTGTCATGAAGTGTGTAGTGCCAGCAAATTCTGATCTCAAAGAAGCCCTGAATTCAAGCGTCGTTCCCGGTACGGAGCATCCGCTGCGGGAAGTCGGGCGGGTGAAGAGCGCCGGGGTCGCGGGCGGGCGCGCCACCGTCGAAATTGAACTCGGCTTTCCCGTGGCGAGCATCCATGCCGACCTGCAGCAGTTCTTCTCCGACCTGACCCGGACGGCAGGCGGTGTCGATGACGTCGAGGTTGCGCTGTCCAGCCGGATCGTGGCGCACGGTGTACAGCCGAATCTCAAGCCGCTCCCGAACGTCAGCAACATTATTGCAATCGCATCCGGCAAGGGCGGCGTGGGCAAGTCCACCACGGCAGCCAATGTCGCGCTCGCGCTCGCCCGCGACGGGGCCTCGGTCGGGGTGCTCGACGCGGACATTTACGGGCCGTCGCAGCCGATGATGCTCGGACTGTCCGGACAGCGGCCCTCGAGCGAAGACGGCAAGACCATGATCCCCCTGCAGGCTCACGGATTGCAGGTCATGTCCATCGGTTTTCTCATCGACGCCGACCAGCCGATGGTATGGCGCGGCCCGATGGTCACCCAGGCGCTGAACCAGTTGTTACAGCAAACCCGCTGGGCGGATCTAGACTACCTGATCGTCGACATGCCTCCCGGAACCGGGGACATCCAGCTGACCCTCTCGCAGCGCGTGCCGGTCAGCGGTGCGGTCATCGTCACCACTCCGCAGGACATCGCCTTGCTGGATGCGCGAAAGGGGCTGCAGATGTTTCGCAAGGTGTCGGTGCCGGTGCTCGGCATCGTCGAAAACATGAGTACGCACGTCTGCAGCAACTGCGGCTTCGAGGAACCCGTTTTCGGCAGCGGAGGGGGCGAACGCATGGCCCGCGACTTTGACGTCCAGCTGCTGGGGCAGCTGCCGCTCGACATACATATCCGCGAGCAGACCGACAGCGGGATGCCGAGCGTCATCGCCGATCCCGACGGTCCTGCCGCCCGGGCGTATATGCAGACCGCGCGAAGAATGGCAGCCAGGCTGGCGATGCAGGGCAAGGACTACAGCCGACGCTTTCCGAATATCGTGGTCGAGGACAGTTGATCCTCGGCAGATTCATCGCGGCGGTAGCGTCGCCGGGTTTTCTAGAGGGGATACCGAAGCAGTGAGCATAAAGTCGGATCGGTGGATCCGCCGCATGGCGGCCGAACACGGGATGATCGAGCCCTTCGAACCGTCCCAGGTCAGGACAAACTCCGGCGGACCGATCGTTTCCTTTGGCACCTCGAGCTACGGCTACGACGTTCGTTGCTCGGACGAGTTCAAGGTCTTCACGAATATCGAATCCGCGATCGTCGACCCGAAGGCCTTCGATGCATCGAGTTTCGTCGACAAGAAAGGCAGCGTCTGCATCATTCCGCCCAACTCCTTCGCCCTCGCGCGGACGGTGGAGTACTTTCGCATCCCGAGAACCGTGCTCACCATCTGCCTCGGCAAGTCGACCTACGCCCGCTGCGGGATCATCGTCAACGTGACGCCGCTGGAACCCGAATGGGAAGGCCACGTCACCCTGGAGTTCTCCAATACGACGCCGCTGCCGGCCAAGATCTACGCCAACGAAGGCGTGGCCCAGATGCTGTTCCTCGAATCCGACGAAGAGTGCGAAGTCTCGTACAAGGACCGAGGCGGGAAATACCAGGGGCAACGCGGGGTGACGCTGCCGAAAGCCTGACTTCGGTGTGCGATTGTTCAGGCATTTTTGAGGTGTGCGTGAGCATTATTCATGAACGGGTGAGGGCGGTCGTGTTGCGAAGGCCCGGCGAGGGGGAGGCCCCAGGGATGGGTTCACGGCGTGCCTGAAAAGCCTCCCTGTCCCGCTCGAGACTCCGCACGCGCGAATGCCTATCGTTCATGCGTCATGCGTGCTTCGCGCAAACCACACAACCAACCGTTGTTAGTCGTCGATCGGGTACTGCAGAGGGTCGCGTAGGGGATGGTCGTCGAGCCAGGCTTCGCCGTTTCGGTAGGCGAGTCGGCCTGCGGCGAAGAGGGCGGCAGTGGCAGGATAGATTTTATGCTCGATGGCCTGTACTCGGTGAGCCAGTGTCTGCGCCGTGTCCTCGGGCAGGATGGGAACGCGTCCCTGCATGATGGGCGGGCCGGCGTCGAGTTTCTCGGTAACGAAGTGGACGGTGCTGCCGTGGACGCGATCGCCTTCGTTGATGACCCGCTGATGTGTGTCGAGGCCGGGGAACTTCGGCAGAAGCGAGGGATGTATATTGAGTATGCGGCCTTCGTAGCGCTGCACGAATGGCCTCGTCAGGATGCGCATGAAGCCTGCGAGGATCAGCAAGTCCGGCCGGTACCGGTCGACGGTGGACGCGAGCGCCTCATCGAAGTGCTCGCGCTCCGCATAGTCCGAATTGGGCAAGCATTCCGCCGGAATGCCGGCCTTGCAGGCGCGTTCGAGCGCCGCGGCGTTCGGATTGTTGCTGACCACGACCGCGAGATCCAGGCTCAGTCGTCCGGCGCGCACTTCGTCAATGAACGCCTGAAGGTTGGTGCCACTGCCGGAAACGAAGATCGCGGCGGACTTCCTGCCGGTCAAATGTAGCGTACCCCGTCGGTGCCTGTGGCAATGCGCCCCAGGCGCCACACATTTTCGCCGGCGTCGGCGAGTGCGGCGAGTGCGGTTTCGGCGTCGTCCGGAGCTGCGACGAGGACCATGCCGATGCCGCAGTTGAACGTTCGCCGCATTTCTTCGACCGTCACTCGTCCGGTCTCGGCAATCCAGTCGAATATCGGCCCTTGCTGCCAGCTTCCGGTGTCTACCTCCGCGTGCAGCCCGGGGGGCAGGATGCGCGGCAGATTCTCGGTGATGCCCCCGCCAGTAATGTGCGCGAGTCCCCGGATGGTGATTTTCTGCATCAGCGCGAGAATCGGCTTCACGTAGATTCTTGTCGGCGTTAGCAGACAGTCCGCCGCGGGCTGGCCGTCGATTTCGCCGGCGCCTGCCACGTCCAGGACGCGCCGGATGAGTGAATATCCGTTCGAGTGTGGGCCGCTGGACGCAATACCGATGACGACGTCGTCCTCCGCGATCGAACTGCCGTCGATCAGATGTCGACGTTCGACAGCACCGACGCAAAAGCCGGCCAGGTCGTATTCGCCTTCCGCGTACATGTCCGGCATTTCCGCGGTCTCACCGCCAATCAGCGCCGCGCCCGCCCGCCCGCAGCCTTCTGCGATGCCGGCTATGACGTCCACGGCGATGTCTACGTCAAGACGGCCGCAAGCGAAATAATCGAGAAAAAACAATGGCTCCGCTCCCTGGACGATGACATCGTTGACGCACATCGCCACGAGATCGATGCCGATCGAGTCATGTCGGCCGAGCTGTTGCGCGAGCTTCAGCTTGGTGCCGACGCCATCGGTTCCGGAGACCAGCACAGGCTCCTCGTACTTGCCCGGTGTCAGCGCAAACAGCCCGCCGAAGCCGCCGAGGCCGGTCAGTACCTCCTTCCGTGCGGTTCGGGCGACGAATGGCTTTATTCGCTCGACCAATGCGTTGCCGGCGTCGATGTCGACTCCGGCATCCTTGTAAGTGAGCGGCTTGCTGATCATTTCGTCGGTGCTTCTTTATCCGGAGACGGGATCGCCCCTCCCGCAAGGCGAACGTTCCTGCCGCGACGGCGGGAATAGGCAATATAATAGTGCCTGGCGAAGCGATTGGACACGTCGGCGTCTCGCTTGGCCGCGCACGGGCAGCGACTCCCGTCCGCGGTCTTCCAGGTTCCCCGCGTTTCGCACGCGTCAAGCAGGCAAAGTGAATGAGAAGTGGTTCGATGATTGGTTTGATTAGGCGGCGTTCGGCAAGTCTGGCGGCGCCCCTCGCGGTGGTCGTGCTTTTCTTGCTTGCTCTGCCGAACACGGCGTCCGCGGATACATCGAATCTCTACACCGCCCGGGTGCCGATCGACGCCGCCGATCCGCAATCCAGGGAACGCGCCTACGAAGCGGCCCTGTCGCAGATATTGTTGCGCATCACGGGGCCGCAAAACGCGCTGCCGCCGGAGCAAATGAAGGAGTGGTTTCCGAATCCTTCTCGCTACGTGATGCAGTATCGACCGGGCGAGGAAAACACCCTGTGGGTCACGCTGGACGGGGAAACTCTGGAGCGGGTCTTGCGACAGGCGGGATATACCGTCTGGGGAGCGGACCGGCCGCTGACGCTGGTATGGCTGGCCGTGGACTGGGGTCAGGGTGAGCGCGAGATCGTGGCATCCGACGACCCCGAACGCGGAGCGGCCGAATCCCGTTCCATCGACCGCAACCGTCTGCTTCGCGAACGAGTGCAGGAAGTCGCGCTGGAGCGCGGCGTGCCGGTGGCGTTTCCCTTGCTCGATGCCGAGGAACTGGAACTGGTCAGTTTCAGTGACATCTGGGGAGGCTTCAATGAGCCGTTGATCGAGGCATCGCGACGATACGGCGCCAACTCCATACTGGTGGGCCGAGTACGTCCGGATACCGCCGAACGCAATCGCTGGACTTATTTTTTCGGCGGCGAGCGCCGCGAATGGACCGGTGAGCCGGAAGAGGCGATCAATCTGCTGGCGAACACGCTTGCCGAGCAGTTTGCGATCGCCGGAAACGTACCGCTCGAATCGATCAGCCTGACCGTGTCGGGCATCAATTCGATTGCGGCTTATGGGGAAGTACACAGCTTCATGCAGAATCTGCCGGGAATCGAGCGCCTGGCCATCGAGACGGTCAGTGGAGACCGCATTCGCTACCAGGTCGAGGCGCATGGTGGACGCGAACGCCTGCAACGGTCGCTCGACTTCAGCCGGATTCTCGAATTGGACGACTCCTTCAACCGGGGGGTAGTAGCCGATTCGAACCCCGAGCCTTCTGCGCTCGAATATCGTTACCGGCCCGGCGATTCTGTCAACTGACTCGTCATATGTCGCTGCGCTGGCTGCCAAATGCTATTTCGCTGTTCCGCATCCTGCTCGTCGGGCCGATTCTGCTGCTCGTTGTGGACGGGCGTTTCGACCAGGCTCTGATCCTTTTCTTTGTTGCCGGATTTTCCGACGGCGTCGACGGCTATCTCGCCAAGCGCTTCCATTGGCACACACGTCTGGGAGCGCTCCTCGATCCGATTGCGGACAAACTGCTCGTGGCCGGAACGTTCCTCATACTCGTGTACACCGGCCACGTGCCGGTCTGGCTTGCCGCGATCGTCATCTCGCGCGACGTAATCATCGTGGGCGGCGCAGCCGCCTACAACTTTTTCGTCGGTCCGGTCGAAGGGGAGCCGACTCGCATCAGCAAACTCAACACGGCGTTCGAGCTGCTGTTCATACTGTTCGTATTGAGCCGCGCAGCCTTCGGCTGGCCGGCTGAAATCACCATTACCGTTGCGGGCGCCGCGGTACTGGTGACGGTCGTAATCAGTGGCGTCGACTACGTGTGGTCGTGGACGCGGCGGGCGCGACCACATCTGTCAAGGCACTGAATTGAGCCAGCTGGCGCTGTCACTGTCCCTTCAGGACAGGGGAGTCTTCGAAAGCTTCTGGCCTTCGTCCAACGAAGCGCTGGTTTCCTACCTTACGAGCCTCACTGATGCCGCGCCACGAGCGCCGATCTCGGCGGGCTGCTGGTTGTGGGGAGGTACCGCCACCGGCAAGACGCATTTGTTGCATGCCGTATGCGAGCGCCTCGGCGACGACGCCGTGTTTCTGCCACTGGAGCATTTCGTGGATGCCGGTCCCGGAATTCTCGACGGCCTGGCGAGCCGGCGGGCCGTCTGTCTCGACAATATCGATGCCGTCGTGGGCATCGAGGCATTCGAACTCGCCCTGTTCGCGCTGCTGAATCAGATTGCCGACCTGCAGGGATTGGTGGTCGTCTCGGCGAAAGCGGCGCCAAGGGATTGCGGCTTTCGACTGGCCGACCTGCAAAGCCGTCTGTCGAGGTTGCCGGTGTTCCGTGTGGAGCCCCTGGACGAGGCAGGGCGCGTTCAGGCACTCAGGCTGCGTGCGAGTCAGCGCGGACTGGAATTGCCCGACGATACGGCGAAGTTTCTGCTCAATCGAAGCCGACGCGACATGACCAGCCTGTACCGGCTGCTCGACACACTCGACAGGGAAGCACTGATCGCCCAGCGCCGCCTGACCATACCCTTCGTGCGCGAAGTGATGCAGCGCCTGGAACCACCGACGACCTGACCCGCGGCCGGTAAGAATGCCTTAGCTCTTGAGCCTGAGGGCGATCGAGGCAACTCTGGCTCCCAGTGCCCGCGCGACGGTTTTCTCGTCTTCCGAAAGCTTGTCGTCTTTTCGGTTCCAGGTGACGTGGCTGGCGCCATAGGGGGAGCCGCCGGTGGTGGTGGTCGAAAGGGCCGACTCCGTGTAGGGAACTCCGACGATCAACATGCCCTGGTGCAGCAGAGGAAGGGCCATGGCGAGGAGCGTGGTTTCCTGGCCACCGTGCAGCGTGGATGTCGATGTAAAGAGGCCAGCCGGTTTGCCGGCCAGGCCACCGCTGAGCCACAGGCTGCTGGTGCCGTCGAAGTAATACTTCAGTGGCGCGGCCATATTGCCGAAGCGGGTCGGGCTGCCGGCGATTACGCCCGCGCATTCCTCGAGATCGGCAAGAGTCGCGTACGGAGGGCCGTCCGCGGGCACCGCGGGTTCGGTCGCTTCGCATATGGCGGACACCGCCGGAACAGTACGCAACCTGGCTTGAGCGCCCGCGACCGAATCGACGCCCTGACAGACTTCCCGTGCGAGTGCCGCCGTGGCGCCCTTCAAGGAGTAATACACGACGAGGATGTCCGTCACTTAGCGGAGCACTCAGGAACCTGCGGACGATTCCGCTGCCGGGTCGGACAACAGGCCGAGAACGGCCTCGGGGGGGCGACCGATCACGGCCACGTTGCGTTCCTCGTCGACCACGATGGGCCGCTGCAGTAGTTTCGGATGGCTGCTGATCCACTCGGCGAGCGTGGTGTCGTCGCTTGCCCCCACCCTGTAGTCCGCCTCGTCCTTGCGGACGATGTCCGCAACGCGGACGTTCAGCAGATTCGCAAGCTTCAGGACGGTCTTGGCGTCCGGCGGCTGCTTGAGGTACTCGACAATCTGCGGCTCTATCCCGCGGTCCCTGATTATCTCCAGAGTTTTCCGTGACTTGGAACAAGACGGGTTGTGATAGATAGTAATGGTCATGGGTTTGGAAATACCCGCGGTGTCAGTGCCAGGAGCCAAGTGTCACGAGGGACGGCGAAAATCTCAAGCACAGGCGCCCCTGCGCGGTGGCTCCGGTATGCGCTTCCGGAACCAGCTTGACTGTCATGCCATGCGCTTGCTAGCTTTCCGAGGTGCGCGCCCCGATCCTATTAGAGCAATCCCGTCGCATGACTGAGTTCGTCAGACGCGGTGTCCCGGTAGTGCTCCTGCTTGTGCTGGCCGCCTGTGGAAGCGGTCCACCGGTCCAGGAAATGAGCGATGCGAGGCAGGCTATTGCGGTCGCGCGTGAGGCCGGCGCGGAGGAGCGCGCGGCGGAACAGCTCAGGGACGCGGAAGACTTGCTGAACCGCGCGCAACAGAAGCTTTCGGACCGCGCGTACGACGAGGCTCGCGACAATGCCCTGCAGGCAAAGCTCAAAGCCCTGGATGCCCTGGCTCGTACCGAGAATCCCCAAACCAACAACTGACGGGCGCCGTCCCTTGTCGACTCCTGCCAGAGGAACATTCCCGTGACCGGCAGGCGCGAAACTCCGGGCGACGCGCGCAGACCGTCGGCGGGCGAATCAGGACCTGACCCCGCATCGAGTGCAACCCGGTGCCGGCTTTTTCGCATCACCGGTCGCGTGCAGGGGGTGTTCTTTCGCGACAGCACGCGCGAACGGGCATCGCAACTCGGGCTGACCGGAAGCGCACGCAACATGCCGGACGGCAGCGTCGAAGTGCTGGCCTGTGGTACCGGGGAAGCACTCGAACAGCTTGGACTCTGGCTGCAGTCCGGGCCGCCGATGGCGTCCGTCTCGAACGTCGAGTCGAAAGACGTCGGGCAGCAGAAGTGCCGGACCTTTACGATCGGTTAGGGAGATCCCCTACCCCGGACTGGAAGAACCCGCCGACATCACATGCGAAACCACTTTTTGCGCAAACGGTCGATCACGAGGTTGGGGTAGTCGCGCTTGCCCAGGCTGCCGTTGTACCGTCCGAGCGCACGCTGCAGGTCGCCTTTCTCCAGGTCCAGGTAATACTTGAGGATCGTGCAGCCGAAACGAAGGTTCGTCTCGATGTAAAAAAGGTTGTCGTCCGGACGTCCGATCTCATCCAGCCAGAAGGGCATGATCTGCATCAGACCGCGCGCCCCGGCATGCGAAAGCGCAAAGCGATCGAAATTGCTTTCCACATCGATGACAGCAAGCACGAGCTCGGGTGGCAGGTCTGCTCGTTTGGCTTCGTAGTGCACCCGCTTCAGGATCATGACGCGTTCCTCGGCGTCGCCCACCTGCCGGGTGAGCCGCAGCGACATGTCACTCAGCCACACCT
>Ga0299913_10002762_pt1 | contig 14038 bp, 16 predicted proteins | sample RVTome_9_FD_201360 | JGI IMG/M metagenome (GOLD analysis project Ga0299913, IMG submission 201360) | Soil microbial communities from uranium-contaminated site in the Upper Colorado River Basin, Wyoming, United States - RVT155D38 (version 2) ... | reverse complement strand
AGGCTCAACGATTCGCCCCGTTCGCCCCCGACGGAGAGCATCTCGTCGAGCGCGACCAAGCCGATGAACGAGATCTGGCTCAGCGTGCTCTGGAACTGGTCGTCGGTCAGCCCCAACTCCTTCGCCAGTTCCTCGTCGGTCGGAGTTCGGTGCAGTTGACCCTCGAGCTTGGCGTACGCCTTTTCGAGCGAACGAGCTTTCGCCCGAACGGAGCGCGGCACCCAGTCGATCGAACGGAGCTCGTCGAGGATGGCGCCCTTGATGCGCGCGATGGCGTACGTCTCGAACTTGTAGCCACGGTCGATGTCGAACTTCTCGATCGCGTCGATCAAGCCGAAGATGCCGTAGCTGACGAGATCGGCCTGCTCGACGTTCTGGGGGAGCCCGACCGCAACGCGACCGGCGACGTACTTCACCAGGGGCGAGTAGTGAAGGATCAGCGCGTCTCTGACCTCGCGCTCCCCCGCTGCTTTGTACGACGCCCAGAGCCGATCGGTCTCGGCCGCCGCCTCTGCGGTCACATGGGCTCCCTAGGCTCGCGGATGGGTCGCATCGAAGACGCGTCTCAGTCGCTCTCGACTCACGTGAGTGTATATCTGGGTCGTTGCGAGGTCGGCGTGGCCAAGCAGCTCCTGTACTGCCCGAAGATCGGCGCCCCCATCCAGCAAGTGCGTTGCGAAGGTGTGGCGCAGTGCGTGCGGGTGCGTCGGGACCGGCGAGCGGTGATCGAGGATGCGCCGGACGTCCCGAGGCGTGAGCGGCCGGCCCCGGCGGTTCACGAAGAGCGCGTCGTGGGCCGCCTCGGCGGAGGACGCCGACGTCGTCGCCTCGAGCGCCTCGGTGCGGCCGTTGGCCAACCACTCGCGAACGGCGGCGGCGGCGGGTGCGCTCAGCGGCACGCGACGCTCTTTCGCGCCCTTGCCCCAGACCGACAGCCACTTCCGCCGTGGGTCGACATCGGCAATGGTCAGGCTGCACACCTCGCTGACGCGCAACCCGCTGCCGTACAGCAACTCGAGCACGGCATCGTCGCGACAACGCACGAACTCGGGATCGTCGTCGACGCCCGTGGGAGGATCGTCGAGCAAGCGGTGCAGCTCGTCGGCGCGCAACACGTGCGGAAGCCGCGCTTCCCCCTTCGGCGCACTGAGCCGCGCGGTGGGGTCGACATCGATGACGCCGGTGCGCTGGAGCCAATCGAAGTAGCGCCGAAGCGATGACGCGCAGCGGGCGATCGTGCGCTTGGCCTTGCGGCGGGTCGTGAGGGACGCGAGATAGCGGCGCAAGGTGGACCGGTCGACGGAGGCGGGGCCGGCGAGCCCGGCACGCTCGGCCCAGGCCACGAAGCCGCGGACGTCGCGCCGGTAGGCCTCGACCGTCGCCTCCGAGACGCTGGTGAGGGAATCCACGAAGTCGTCGACCCGCCAGTCCACGCACCAACGGTACCGGCGAACGCACGATCCGCGCGCTTATCGCCACCACCCGCATCGCGACCCGCATCACGGCTCGCTCCTCGCGACGCGTTCGAACCAGCCCGATCGCTCGACGACCCAACCCTGTGCACACAGCCGGTTGAGGGCCAGGGCCAGCTGGCCGAGGGGCTGCTGCGTACGTGCCGCCAGGCGGTCGAGCGAGATCGGCGCCCAGCCGATCGCGTCGAGCACGCCCGCGTCCTCGGGCGCCGGCGCCGGTCGTCGATCACGCAGCGACCGGCACAACGCCGAGGAGAGCCCGAGCGCGACGAGAACGTCGCCGGCGTCACACACGACGTGCGCGCCGTCTCGGAGGAGCCGGTTGGTGCCGACCGACGTGGCGCTTCGGATCGGCCCCGGGGCGGCGAACACCGGTCGCCCGCGTCGCTCGGCCTCGGCCACCGTGTGCATCGAGCCTCCGGTGTCGCGCGATTCCACGACGATGACGACGTCGGCGAGGGTGGCGATCAACCGATTGCGCGCTGGGAACCGCCACCGCTCTGGTGGCGCGCCGAGGGGCGCCTCTCCGAGCACCACACCGCGCCGCTCGACCTCGCGCCACAGGGAGAGGTTCCGACGCGGGTACACGGTGTCGAGCCCGCTGCCGACGACCGCGATCGGCGGAGCCGTGTCGGCCGCGAGCGCGCCCGCATGCGCGGCGCCGTCGATCCCGAGGGCGAGGCCGGATACGACGGCGACACCGGCGGCGGCCAGCTCGCGTGCGAGCTCGTACGCGAGGTCGAGCCCGTAGCGCGTCGCGCTGCGCGTACCGACGATGGCGACACGCGGGCCGGAGATCACACCGGGCTGGCCGCTCATGAACAGTACGCCCGGCGGTTCGATGTCGTTCGCGAGCGGTGCGGGGTAGGCCGGGGACCCCAACGCGGCCACGCCGACGCCGAAGTCGACGTGTCGCTGCCACACCGCGGCGACATCCACCTGCGTCGCGGCTGCGGACCACAACTGCGCCAACGCGGCGGGTTCTTTCCCCGCCGTCGCCACGACCGTGCGATCGCGAAGCCAGCCTTCGCAACACACGCGTTGCCACGACTCTTCCGGCGCCCAGCGGCGCAACAGCGCGAGAAGACGGGCGGGCCCCATCAACGGCAAACCCGCGAGAGCCACCGCCCAGGCTTCCGGTGGCAGGTCGCCGCTCGTCCTGCTCACGCCACGCGCTCGTGACTCGCGAACAGCTCGGTGCGCAAGTTCAACGCAAGCGCAACGTGCTCGGCGTCGACGCGGGCCGCGCGCTGGAGGTCGGCGATCGTGCGGGCCACCGTGCGCACACGGCTGACCCCGCGGCCGCTGAGTCGCCCCGCGCGCAAGGCGGACTCGAGCACGTTCGTGGCCGAGTCGGTGAGCGGTGCGGCTTCATCGAGCGCCGTGCCCTGCAAGTCCGCGTTCACCCGCACCCCGCGCTCGAATGACAGCGCTCGAACCGCCGCCACGCGCGCCGCCACCGTCGCGCTCGTCTCCTCGAGAGCGCCGCCCAGCAGCTGTGCGACGTCGGGACGGCAGATCGCGACCCGAACGTCCAAGCGATCGAGCAGTGGCCCCGACACCCGCCGGGCATAGCGAGCGCGGGCCGACGAGCCGCACCGGCACGCGCCCGGTGCCCCACCCTCGCCGCAGGGGCACGGGTTCATCGCCGCGACGAGGAGGAACCGCGCCGGCAACTCGACGCGCAACGCAGCGCGGGCCACTCGCACGACACCCTCTTCCAGCGGCTGGCGCAAGGCGTCGAGGACGGCCGGACCGAACTCGCCCAGCTCGTCGAGGAACAGAACCCCGGCGTGCGCCATCGAGATCTCGCCGGGCCGGATCATCCCCTGGCCTCCGCCGACCAGCGAGACGCTCGACGCTCCGTGATGCGGGGCGCGAAACGGCGGTCGGCGCACGAGCCCCGCGCAGTCGAGGGTGACGCCCGCGGCCGAGTGAATCCGTGTCGCCTGGAGCGCGGTGTCGTCGTCGAGCTCGGGAAGCAATCCGGGGAGCCGCCGAGCGAGCATCGTCTTGCCCGCGCCGGGCGGGCCGACGAAGAGCAGGTGGTGCCCGCCGGCGGCGGCAACCTCGAGCGCGAACCGGGCAAGGGGTTGCCCCCGCACATCAGAGAGATCCGGTTCCGGGGGCGGCCGCGGCTCTCGCCGGGGCGGCGGTGGGTCGGGCCACGGCCGGACGCCCTGGAGCGCGTCGATCAGCTCGGCGAGCGTGTGTGCCACCAGCACCCTGTGGCGCCCGAGCAGCGTCGCCTCGTGGTACGCCCGCGGGCCGACGACGATCGATTGACAGTCGAGGGCGCCGGCGAGCGAGAGGACGCCCGGCACCGGGCGGATCGTGCCGTCGAGACCGAGCTCGCCGATGAAGCCAACGCCGTCGGTCGCGGCCGCTGGAATGTCGCCGTTGGCCACCAGGAGCCCGACGGCGATGGCGAGGTCGAGGCACGCGCCCACCTTGCGCAAGGCCGACGGCGCGAGGTTCACCGTGATCCGTTTGTTCGGCCACTTGAGCCCTGAGCTGACCAGGGCGGCGCGGACCCGGGAGTTCGCCTCCCGGCAGGAGGTGTCGGGGAGACCGACGAGCGTGAAGCTCGGAATGCCCACCGCGACGTGGACCTCGACGGTGACGGGATGCCCGTCGACGCCGAGGAGGGTGGCGGACCGGACGGTGGCGATCACGAAGCGCTCCTCACAGTGATGATGGATGTGAGGCGGGCCGTGACGCCGGCCGGCGAGCGCTGAAGAGAGCGTACCGGAGCCCTACGACAGTGACGTCAGCGAGGGCGCCTACCGTCCTTCGAAACGGGGCTCGCGCTTCTCGACGAACGCCAGCATGGCTTCCGCAGTGTCCGTCGACTGGAAGTTGACGTTCTGCGCGAGGGCCTCGGCCTCCAGCGCCTGAGCGAGCGACACGGCCGACGACTGGTTGAGCAGGCGCTTGCTCATGCTCAACGCCAGCGGAGGGCCAGCGGCCAAGCGCGCCGACCAGTCGTCGACGAACGCGTCGATCTCGGTCGCGGGGACGACTCGGTTCACGATGCCGATCTCCTGCGCCTCCTTCGCGTCGATGATGTCGGCCAGCAGCACCAACTCCTTCGCCTTGTGCAGTCCGACAAGCCGAGGCAGGACCCACGAGCCGCCGAAGTCGATCGACAGCCCGCGGCGGGCGAAGATCTCGGAGAAGCGGGCGTCATCGCTCGCGACGATGAGGTCGCATCCGAGCGCGAGGTTGAGGCCGGCACCCGCGGCCACGCCGACCACCTTGGCGATGACCGGCTGCGGGAGCGAGTGCAATGCCGTGCACACGTCGCCGATGTGACGCATGCTCGTCAGGCCGTTCGTCTCCTCGACGCGGCCTCCGCCGATGTCGGCACCTGAGCAGAATGCGCCACCCGCTCCGGTGACCACCACGACGCGGTCCTCGACGGTGTTGTTGGCGATCGCGAGGAACGTCTCCAGCAACTCGTTCCACATCGCGTCGTTGATCGCGTTCTTCTTCTCGGGGCGGTTCAGCGTGACCGTCACCACCCCGCCAGCGCGGTCGATGAGCAAGTTGTCCACGAAGGCGACGATAATCACGCTCGTGGGCTTCAACCCGTTCCGCCAGCAGCGCCGCCGCACGGGCGACTACGTGATGCTGGCGGCGGCCTTCATCGTCGTCGCTCTGCTGCTCGTGTGGGCGTTCCTCGGCTGAGAAGCCGGCGAACAATTCGCGCGCTCGCCAACGTTCCATGTCGCTGACGCTCCAATTTTGCGGAACAGGGCGCTGACGGACTGGGGCGACGGTGCCCTCGGCGCTGAACAACGCAGCAGGGACGCGACGTCGGCTGTGTCCCCGCACATTGCTGGCTGACCCACGGATTGTCGTGGTTCAGCCATCACAATCGCCCGCATCAGAGAGGGCGCCGTCTCATCAAAAGCGCTGTTTCTACTTGCCTCGCGTACGCGAAGTCGCGCTCTCCCAGGCCTCAATTTGGAGAAATCGCGACGGCAAACGGCTAGAAGGCGCCTTCGATGACCTCGACGTCCGCGCCGATGACCGACACCACGTCGAAGCGGATCTCGCGGACCCGGACCGGGAAGTCTTCGAGCCACTTCGCCGCCAGCACGCGGATCCGCTGACGCTTCAGATGGTTGACGGCCTCCGCCGGCGAGCCGAACACGTCACTCGCCCGGCACTTGACCTCGCAGAACACGATCGTGCGATTGCGGCGGACGATGAGATCGAGCTCGCCGTCCCGGCACTGCCAGTTGCGCGCCACGACCTCGTACCCGTTGGCCTCGTACCAGGCCGCGGCTGCATCTTCCCCGGCGATCCCCAGCGCCCGGCGGGCAAGCGTCACTTACAAGATGTCCTTCTTCGGAAGCTCTTCGACGTTCACGTCTTTGAACGTCACCACTCGCACCGACGGCACGAAGCGACTCGAACGGTACATGTCCCAGACCCAGGCGTCGCGCAGCTCGAGATCGACGAACGTGCGGCCGTCCTGGTCGTGCACCGACTGCTTCACCTCGTTGCACAGGTAGAAGCGTCGCTCGGTCTCGACCACGAACGAGAACATCGGCGCGACGTCCTTGTACTCCTTGTACAGCCGCAGCTCCAGATCGGCCTCGTACTGCTCGAGGTCCTCGGTGGACATGGCGCCATCGTACGGCAGCCCCGGCCGCCTGCTCGGAGGAACGGCCGCTCAGAGGAACGACTGCGCGCCGAGCGGCCAGACCTTCATGATCGCCCGGCCGATCACGGTGCTCTCGGGAATGGGTCCGACATCGGCGAACCGGCTGTCATGAGAATTCCTGCGATTGTCGCCCATCACCCACAGGGATTCGGCCGGCACCGTCGTCGGCCCGAACGGGTCCGTCGTGATTCCGTCCGCGATGTAGGGCTCGATCAGCTCGATGCCGTTGATGTACACGTGGCCGTCACGGCCCTCGACGGTCTCACCCGGCAGACCGATCACCCGCTTGATCAGGATCTCCTTCGTCGGCTTGGTCAGGCCCACGCCCTCCATGACCCCCTTGACGACCCGGACGGGCAACGGGCTGTCGTCGACCGTGTCGTCCGCCGGTGATGGGAACACGACGATGTCGCCCCGCCGGGGCTCGTGGAACTGGTACGCGAGCTTCGACACGATGACCCGGTCGCCCACGTGCAGCTGCGGCTCCATCGAACTGGACGGGATGTAGAACGCCTGCGCAACGAACGTCTTCAAGAGGAAGGCGACGACCAGCGCGATGAGCGCGAGAACGGGGATCTCCGCCAGCCCCCGTTTCAGCGAGTTGTGGCCCGACTCGGGCAAGGACCTAACGCTTCTCTTTGATCTTCGCGGCCTTGCCCACGCGATCGCGGAGGTAGTACAGCTTCGCCCGGCGCACGGCGCCCCGGGTGACGGGCTCGATCTTGGCGACGACCGGCGAGTGCACCGGGAAGGTGCGCTCCACGCCGACGCCATAGCTCACCTTGCGCACCGTGAAGGTCTCGCGGACACCTGAGCCCTGGCGGCGGATGACAACGCCCTGGAAGACCTGCACGCGCTCCTTGTTGCCCTCGACGACGCGGACGTGCACCTTCAGCGTGTCGCCGGGCGCAAACAACGGGATGTCGTCGCGCAGATTCTCGGCGTCGATGAGGTCAGTGGGGTTCATTGCGCGTCTGCTCCGGGACCATCAGGGAACGCAGCAGGATAGGCGATGCCCAGCTCGCTCTCCAACAGCGCGACCTCCTCGTCGGTGAGCCCGCCACGGGCCGCGATGAGGTCCGGACGGGCTTCGAGCGTGCGGGCAATGGCTTCCGCCCGGCGCCATCGGGCGACTCGGGCGTGGTCACCCGATCGGAGCACCTCGGGCACGGTCCATCCGCGGAACTCGGCCGGACGGGTGTACTGCGGGTACTCGAGCAGACCTTCGGCGAACGACTCCTCGCCGCCGGATTCGGCGTTCCCCATCACGCCGGGCACGAGGCGAGCGACAACCTCGAGCACAGCCATCGCGGCAACCTCGCCGCCGCCGAGCACGTAATCGCCGATCGAGAGCTCGTCGTCGACGAGGTGCTCCCGGACCCGAGCGTCGACGCCTTCGTACCGGCCGCACAACAGCGAGAACTCGCCGAGCGCCACCAGCTCGTGGGCCAGCGTCTGGTCGAGCCGCCGGCCACCAGGTCCGAGCAGGAACAACGGACGCGGTGGGTCGACGCTCTCCACCGCGCGAAACAACGGGTCGGGCATGAGCACCATGCCGGCGCCGCCACCGAACGGCGCGTCATCGACCGAACGGTGTGCGTCGATCGCACCGTCACGCAGGTCGTGCACGCGCACGTCGAGCAACCCCCGCTCCCGCGCTCTTCCCAACAGGCTCTGGGAAGCAAAGCCGTCGACCATCGCGGGGAAGATCGTGAAGACGTCGATCCTCACAGGTCGAAAAGCCCTTCGGGCGGGTCGATCACCACCGTGCCGTCATCGCGACGCTCGACCACGAAGCGCACCGGCACGAGCGCGCCGCTGTCGAGCACGAGCAGGTCGCTCGCCGGATTCGCCTGCACTGCGTCGACGACGCCGACCTCCGAACCGTCCACGCTCTGCACGGGCGCGCCGATCACCTCGTGGACCCACAGCTCCTCGGGATCGTCCAGCGGCTCGGCCTGCAGCGTCGATCCTTGGAGCGCCTCGGCTTCCTCACGGGAGAGCACGCCCACGAAGGACACGATGAAGTGCTTCTGATGCGGCCGCGAGGCCTCGACCTCGAGCGTACGGTCACCCGAGCGGAGCACAGACCCATGCTCGAGGCGCTCCAGGCGGTCGGTGACGAGCGAGACGATGACTTCACCTCGCAACCCGTGGGCCTTGGTGATGCGGCCCACTTCGAGCATCGAGCGGTTACTCCACGAAGTCGACGTCGACGGACGCGCCGTCGCGCACTGCCGCGGCCCGTACGACCGTGCGGATCGACTGCGCGATGCGACCGCGCTTGCCGATCACGCGCCCCATGTCGCCGGCCGTGACGCGAACTTCGATCGTGGCGCCCCGGCCGCGCTCCCGCACGTCGACCTCGACACCGTCGGGGTCTTCGACGACAGCCTTGACGAGGTACTCGCACACGTCGCGGGCGGTTGCCGCCGGGATCGTGTTGGCGTCGACCTCGACGTCGTCATCGCCACCGTCGACGTCGTTGAGTTCGTTGACGTCGTTGTCGTCGCCGACGTCACTCACGAAGGCCTGGCTCCCTTGAACTCGTCCCACGCGCCGGACAGTTGCAGGATGCGCTGCACGCGGTCGGTCGGTTGCGCGCCCTTGCGCAGCCAGGCGACGGCCTTGTCGTTGTCGATCACGATCTTCGACGGCTCCTGCCGCGGTTCGTACGTGCCGACGATCTCGATGAATCGGCCGTTGCGGGGCGAGCGAGAATCGGCCGCGACGACGCGATAGGTCGGCTGCTTGGTCTTGCCCATTCGCATGAGTCGCAGCTTCACGGCCACGGTGCGTACATCCTTCGGGTCAGGGGGACCGGCAAGTCTGCTCGGTCTCCAGCGATCAATTCAATCCCGGGAACCCATCATCGCCGATTCCGGGGATGGAGAACGGCGGCGCCTTGGTGCTGGCGGGCTTGGTGCCCTTTGGGGTGACACGTCCACCGCCGGTCTTGCCCTTGCCTTTGGCCTTCTTCATCTTGCGGCCGAGACCAGGGACGTTGCCCATCCGCTTCATCATCTTCTGCACGTCGGCGAACTGCTTGATCAGTGCGCTCACGTCGCCCGGCATGACGCCGCTCCCGGCGGCGATGCGTCCTCGGCGGGAGCCGTCGATGAGGCCGGGGTTGGCCCGCTCCTGCGGGGTCATCGAGCGGATGATCGCCTCGATCCGGTTGATCTCCTTGTCGTCGATCTCCTGGTTCTTGATCTCCTTGGGCAGGCCCGGGATCATGCCCACGAGGCCGCCGAGCGGACCCATCTTGCGGACCTGTTGCAGCTGTTCGAGGAAATCCTCGAACGTGAACTGGCCCTCGAACATCTTGGTCGCCGCGACCTCGGCGGCTTCCTGGTCGTAGACCTGCTCGGCCTTCTCGATGAGCGTGAGCACGTCGCCCATGCCGAGGATACGCCCCGCGAGGCGATCGGGATGGAACTGGTCGAAGTCGGCGAGCTTCTCCCCCGTCGACGCGAACGCGATCGGCCGGCCGACCACTTCCTTGACCGAGAGCGCCGCGCCGCCGCGGGCGTCGCCGTCGAGCTTGGTGAGGATCACGCCGTCGAGAGCGAGCGTCTTATGGAAGGCCTCGGCGGTGGTGACCGCGTCCTGACCGGTCATCGCGTCGATGACGAGGAACGTGTAGTGGGGCTCGACCGCACCGGAGATGCGGCGAACCTGGTCCATCATCTCCTCGTCGATCGCCAAGCGCCCGGCGGTGTCGACGATCGCGACATCGCGCCCGATGCGCCGCGCCTCGTCGACACCCTTGCGGGCGGTCTCGACGGGATCGCCGGGCTGCGAGAACACCGGGACGTCGATCTGCTGGCCGAGCGTGCGTAACTGATCGACGGCTGCCGGCCGCTGGAGGTCGGCTCCGATCATCAACGGGTTGCGGCCCTGCTGTTTGAACCAGCGTGCCAACTTGGCGGCGTTCGTCGTCTTACCGGAGCCCTGAAGCCCCGCCATGAGCACGACCGTTGGCGGTCGCGACGCGAACGTGATGCGCATCGTCTCGCCGCCGAGGGTGTTGATCAGCTCGTCGTGGACGATCTTGATGACCTGCTGCGCAGGGTTGAGCGCTTGGCTCAGCTCGAGCCCGATCGCCCGCTCGCGGATGCGGGCTTGCATGCTGCGAACGACCTTGAAGTTGACGTCAGCCTCGAGCAGAGCGAGCCGGATCTCGCGCAGGACCTCGTCGACGTCGTCTTCGCGGAGGCGGCCGCGGCCGCGCAGCCGCTTGAAAATTCCGTCGAATCGGTCGGACAGCGCCTCGAACATGCGAAGGTCGAGGCTACCCGCCGGTCGCCGGCTCCTCCCTCGCCGGGTCGACGGCTGGTGCCGGCTCGGTCGCCGGTGGGACCGGCTCGATCCCTGGTACGGGCTCGATCGTCACGGTTCCGTCGGGATCCTCGACGCCCTTGTCGGCGGGAATCTGATCAGGCGGCGTGAGAAAGCGGTCGTCGATCGCGAGGACCGATGGCCCGACTCCCTCGTCGGTCGTGAACCGGTAGGCGGGAACGAGCCAACTCTCCTCGCCGGTGTAGCTGGACGCGTACAGCAGGATCTGCTCGGCACCCGTGAGCGTGATCTCCTGCGGCGGTGGCGGCGGGATCGTCCCGGTGACCGGTGGCTCGGGCACGACCGTGTCGGGAGCGCCCACGTTGGGATCGCTTCCACCGGCCGACCCAGGCTCGGCGGCGCCGGTCGCGACGCCGGCGTCCTCCGCTGCAGCGGTAAGTGGTTGTGGGCCGACGAAGCCCTCGCCGGCGTTGAGTCGATCGATGGCGGCGCGCGTGCCGATGAGGGGGTACTCGTCCGCGGCTTCAGGCCGTCCCAAGATCCCGTTGGCGTACTCGACGACGCCGCCCGCGCCGATCGTCACCGTGGTCGTCATCCCTTCGATCGGCAGGCCGTCGACGACCGGGTCGACGCGAACCGACCATTGCGTCACGAAGTCGTCCACCGCGACCGCGGCGTTGCTCGTGTCGATCCCGGCGCCTTGCAGGAGGTCGAGCGCGATCCGCTTGGCCTCCTCCTCAGACGGGAGGTCGGCGGGCCGCTCCGGGATCGTGGTCTCCGGCGCAGGGCAGTCCCTGTCAGGAGCGCACGCGACGGCGACGCCGCTCGACGAGACGACACCGTCGGACGTCTGCCGGCTGAAGCTCCAGTACGGGCTGTTCGGCTCGGCGAACATCATCGCCGAGCGGTCAGAGGACGGTTCGTCCGCTGTGACGAGTAGCTCCTTCAGACGTTCCAACTGCTCAGCGACACCATCCAGTGTCACCTTGTAGGCCCGCGCGGAGCCGTCGAGCTCCGGCAAGCCCGTCCCCGCCGTGTAGACGATGACGCCGTACGGATACAGCGCAGCGTCCTCGGTGGCCAGCGCGAGCGCCGCGTCCCCACCGCGGCTCCCGCCGCCTCCGGTGAGGATCGGCAGCCGGTCCGGCGAGTCCGACGAGTCGCGTTGCGCGATGACGACTCCGAGCGCAGCCAATGGGACGACGACGGCGACCACAATCGCCAGGACACGTGACCTCATGGTCTGGTCGGACGTCTAGTTGTGACCGTTGGTTCCCGTGACCGTGAGAAGATTCTCGACCGCGGTCACGCCTGGCACCGCGTTGACGGTGCGCTCGAGGTCGGCACGGGCCGTCGCGTGGGGCACCGCCCCCGACAGCACGACGCGCCCGTTCTGGACATCGATGTCGGGCTGCGGCAGATGCCAGGTGCGGGGCGAGTGGCTCAACTCCAAGCGGACGAGGTCACCGAGCTCGGGGTCGGACGGGGGTTGCCCTTGCCCGAGTAGCGCCTGCAGCTTGGCGCGGAGCTCTCGTCCCGGGCCCGGAGCGATGAGCAGGCCGATGACGATCCCGAGGCCGAGGACGAACAGCCGGCGGTACCCCAACAGGCGCCCCGTGCGATACCCCGTCTTGGCAGCCAACCTCGTTGCCTTCGTTCCGACCTTGACCGGGAAGAAAACCAGGCGCACGACCAACATCTGCCCGAGGGTAGTACGGGCAATTCCCGATGGCTACGCGAACAACGCCTCGACGAATTCCTCTTCGTCGAAGGGGATGAGGTCGTCGGCGGTCTCGCCGAGCCCGACGAGCTTCACCGGGATTCCGAGCTCAGCTTGGATTGCCAGCACGATGCCGCCCTTGGCGGAGCCGTCGAGCTTCGTCAGCACCACGCCCGTGACGTCCACGGCCTCGGTGAACTGTTGCGCCTGCACCAGGCCGTTCTGACCGGTGGTGGCATCGAGCACCAGCAGCACTTCGGTGACGTTGCCGGGGTCGCGATCGGCGACGCGTCGCACCTTGCGCAGCTCTTCCATCAGGTTGGTCTTCGTGTGCAGTCGACCCGCGGTGTCCGCGAGCACGAGGTCGGTGCCCTTGGCGGCGGCGTGCTGCACGGCGTCGAAGATGATCGAGCTGGGATCGCCACCCTCGCTGCCGCGCACGATGTCGGCTCCGACGCGCTCCGCCCACAGCTCGAGCTGCTCCGCGGCCGCGGCGCGGAACGTGTCACCGGCGGCCATCACGACCGACCGACCCTCGTTCCGTTCTTGCTGTCCGACCTTCCCGATCGTGGTGGTCTTCCCGACGCCGTTGACGCCGACGAAGAGCCACACGTTGGGACCGCCGGGCTCGAAGCGCAGCGTTCGATCGCCGGCCAGGCGCACCTTCATCTCGCTCTTCAGCACGTCGAGGAGCGCCTCGGGGTCCGTGATCGCCTCGTCCTTCACGCGGGCGCGCACCGCATCGAGCAACTCGGTCGTCGGTCCAATGCCGACGTCGGCCCGCAGCAGCGCCTCCTCGAGATCGTCCCAGGTGTCGTCGTCGATCCGTGATCGCGAGAGCACCGACCCGACCGCGCCGGCGAACGCACTGCGGGCCTTGGCCAGTCGATCGCGGAACGACGGCCGAACCGGCGCAACGACCTCCGGGACTGCCTCTGGCTCGGGAGGCGCAACAACCTCCGGCTCCTCCGGCGGCGCCAGGACCTCGGAGGGCGGCGGCGTGACCGGACGGGCGGGCGGCGCCTTCGGCGGTGCCGCTTTTTCCTTGCGCTTCGGAGGTTCGAGCTCGACGCCCCGTCCGGGCCTGCGCAGGACGACCACCGTGGTGGCGGCGATCACCACCAACACGGTGATGACGAACACGAGGGTGCCGATGTTCATTACGGGCAAGCTACCGCGGCACTCTTGCGACGCCGTTCAGAGAGCCGATCCCCCTGGCGCCGGCGGGGATGGCACCAGGGGGACCGGAGACCGTTTGCCGAGAGCTACTTGGTCTTCGTCGACCCGAGCGTGACTTCGATCGTCTGCTCGTCGCCGTCGCGCACGAAGGTGACGTGCACGACGTCGCCCGGCTGGTGTGAACGCACGCGGGCGCCGAGCTCGATCGAGTCACGCACCGGCGCACTGTCGATCGCGGTGACTCGATCGCCTTCCTGCAAACCGGCCTGGTCCGCGGGAGAGTCCGCGGTCACGCCGACGATGATCGCGCCGTCACCGACGACGGCGGTGGTCTGCGAGTCGGAGCTGACGCCGAGGAACGCGAACTCGACGGGCTCACCGGCGACGAGCTTGTCGGCGACCGCTTTGGCGAGATCGATCGGGATCAGGAACCCGATACCGACGTTCTCACCCGTCTGCGTGATGATCGAGTCGCTCATCCCGAACACTCGACCTTGTTTGTCGGCCACCGGGCCACCGGAGTTGCCCGGGTTGATCGGCGCATCGATCTGGATCATGCCGATCGCCCCGCCGGGGGTCTGCTGTGGCCGATCGACTGCACCGACGATGCCGGCCGTCACGGTCTGGTCGAGTCCGAACGGAGAACCCAATGCAATGGCCATCTGACCGACCTCGACCTTGACGCCGAGC
>Ga0299913_10002761_pt1 | contig 14039 bp, 11 predicted proteins | sample RVTome_9_FD_201360 | JGI IMG/M metagenome (GOLD analysis project Ga0299913, IMG submission 201360) | Soil microbial communities from uranium-contaminated site in the Upper Colorado River Basin, Wyoming, United States - RVT155D38 (version 2) ... | reverse complement strand
GAGGTGTGATCGAGGGCGAAGAGGACCGCAGCGACTGCGTCGACTGTCTGCGGAGAGATCTTCGACGCCTGGGCGTAGAGGTCGGCGCCCAATGCACGCGCCTCGGCCGTGAGTTGGGCCGCCTCGAACTCTGCTCCAAGTGTTGCCATCGACATTTGCCTCCACCGGGACGGGACGAACCTAGACGCGGACTGCTCCGATGTGTAGAGAGCGCGAAACATCTCGATGCGCGGCCACCTGCCCCTCAGCGCTCCTAGCCGTCGACGATCGAGGCCGCAGACGCCAGGACGCTCATCGTCCGGGCGTGGGTCTCGTCGGGGAGTGTGCCGGCTGGTAGCGACGTCAGCTCGGTGGACATCCGGTCGACCAACTGGCCGGTGCGGGCTCCCAACTCCCCAGGAGCGGGGGTCGTGAACAGCCGGGCGTAGGCGAGCAGCAGCTCCACGGCGAGGATCTCGGTGACGATTCCGGTGATCTCGTATGTCGACCACAACGACTCCGCCCCGTTGGTGGCGTGGTCCTCGACCGACAGATCGAGAGTCGGGACGTCGAGGGTCACCGGCTGGGCGAGCTGGCGAAGCCGGGTGTAGCGGGCCGCGATCGGATAGCGCAGTGCCAGGCCGGCGAAGGCGGGCGGTATCCCCTCCCCGGGTGGAGGGCCCTGGGAGCCGTCGCCACCGGCGGCCTCGCCCATCGTCGAGACCACACTGTCCCAGAGCTGTCCGCAACGCCGCTCCGACAGCATCCCGACATGAGCCAGCGCCAGATTCATCGATTCGGCCGTCAGGGCGACGTTCATTGCGTGGAAGTTTCCGTTGGAGAGGACACGCCCGGAATCGACGTCCACCATCGGATTGTCAGACGGCGCATTCAGCTCCTTGCTCAGCTCTGCGGCCAGACCTGAGAGGGTGTCACGACAGGCGCCGTGGACCTGGGGGACGACCCGAAAACTGATGGGATCCTGCACCGAGGCCGTCGCCGGGTCGATCCGTGCGCTGCCCTCCAGGGCCTCTCGCAGGTTCTGTGATGCCGTCTCCTGGCCAGCGCTGTGCCGGGCCCGGGACACTGCAGGATCGAAGACGGAAGGGTTGGCGCCGTGGGCTTCCATCGAAGTGGCCGCGACCAGGTCGGCGAGGTCGAGCAGTCTGCCGATGTCCCGCCATTGTGAGATCCCGCGCCCGACTGTCAGTGCGTTGGACGAGATGGTGCTCAAGGCGTCCTTGGGCTGAAGGGTCACGGGGGCGATGTCAGCTTCCCGGAGTGCGTCGGCGGCTTGAACTCGCTTCCCCTGCCAGTCGACTTCGCCTCTCCCCAGCATGGCCCGGCCCAGAAGAGCCAGCTGACCCAGGTCGCCGGCACCGACGGATCCGGAGCGGGGAATGATCGGATGCATCCCGTGGTTGAGCATCGCCTCCAGGGTGTGTGCCACCTGCAACGAGACCCCCGCACCGCCACGGGCGAACCCGTTGAGACGGACGATCATCCCGGCCCGCACCAGCCCGGTGGGCATTGGCTCCCCCATCGCCCCGAGATGCATCTCCACCAGGAATGGCTGCATGGCCGTCAGGGCTTCATCGGGCAGACGTTGGTCACGAGCATGGCCGACACCGGTGGTCACCCCGTAGATCGCTTCTCCCCGGTCGATGGCCGCGTCGACCACCGCGCGACTTCGCCCTATCAGCTCGACCGCATCGTTGGTGAGCTCGACCGGTGCTCCGTCGACGACAGCGAGGACCTCGTCGAGTGTCATGTCGGCAATTGAGATGCCGACAGTTGGTGCGCCCATGCCTCTCCATCCCTCCATAATTTGCGAACCTGGGGTTCCTCAGCCCATATATGGACCGAATCCGCTCATGTTCAGGAATCACCCAGGCAGAGCAACGAACCTAGCGATCAGTGACAGCGGAGTCCCAATGTCTCCACGGCAACCACGCGACACAGGAACAGCGGCCAGCGGAGCAGGGAGACGCCTCGCTCTCTCGACCAGAGGCGAAGGTCGCGACTCCTGAGACGACATCTAGCCTGCGTCGGAATGAGTCACGAGATCGAGCGATGGTCGCCATTGAAGGTGTGGTTCTATGCCCTCTTCCACCGCCACCCGAAGAGCAACGTTGCCATTGTGGACTATGCGCGGATCGGTCAGGGCGATCGGCTCCTCGACGTGGGTTGTGGGCCGGGCGCCGCGTTGAGACAGGCGATCAAGGCCGGAGCCGCGGCGGCCGGCGTCGACCCCAGCCCTTCGATGGTGGAGCGTGCGGCCAAGCGAGTCCCCGAAGCCGATGTCAGGGTGGGCTCGGCCGAGGACATACCCTTCGACGACGGTATGTTCACGGTGGCGGTCAACGTGGCCTCCTTTCACCACTGGGCCGACCGCGATGGCGGCTTGAGAGAGATACGCCGGGTGCTGGCTCCGGGAGGCCGACTCCACGTCATGGAGGGCATGATCGGAGCCGGCGAGGAAGGTCACGGGCTCGGCCCCTCCGACACGAGCGTGCTGATGGAGAGACTCGAGGAGCTCGGCTACTCGGACCCACGGACGGACACGATCAAGACTGGTTGGCGTCACGAGTACTTCGTGGTCTCGGCAACCAACCCGGCCTGAGGACGGGCGCTCTCAGGCGCAGTCGACGCAGGTGCCGGCTGCGGGTCTCGCCTCGAGACGGGCCTCCGGGATCACACCACCACAGACTTCGCACGACCCGTACTCACCGGCGTCGAGTCTGTGCAGGGCGCGGTCGATCTCTGCGATCGACGCCGCGATGGAGCGAGCCGTCGCAGTCGTCGCCAGCCTCTCCACCGCCTCGGTCGTCCCGTCGCCGACACGCTTGCCAAACGAGACTGATGCGGTGTCCGACGGCGGCGCGGTGAGCCGCTCGAGCTCGGCCGTCAGGGTCCTGCGGCGTTCGTCGAGAAGGCTCCTCACCTCGTCGGTGCTCATCCGATCAGGGTAGAACCGGCATCGACGAAGGGTCGATCGGTAGCTTCTGGTGGTCTGTGAAAGGTGGCGGGAATGGACCGAACCATTCTGACCATCCACATCCTCTCGGCTGCGGTGTGGATAGGGACTGGCGTGTTCTTCATGTACGCCGGCCCCAGATTTCGGGGCATCGGCGGGCCGGCGGTGGCCGGGTGGGTGCAGGTGGCGCTCGACGCCATTCCTCGCCTCGTGTCACCAACAGCCATTCTCACCATGCTGACGGGAGTCGCGATGGTCATCACCGAAGAGGCGTGGGGTTGGGGCGATGCGTTCGTCTGGATCGGCCTGGGAGTATTCGTCATCGTCCTCTCCATCGCGATCGGTTGGAGCGCACCGAACATGCGCCGTGCCCTCGCAGCGCTGGAGGCAAAAGACATGCCGACCGTCGGTGCTTCCATGAATAAGGTGGCCAACGGCGGTCTGGTGATCGTCGCCCTGCTGGTCTTCACCGAGTTCGCCATGGTTTTCCGTCTGGGCGCGGGGTGAGCGGGAACACCGCAAGCTCAGAGAATCAGGCTGAGACCCTCGATGGCGTCCCTCACCGACGTCAGGTCGGGCTCCTGCGAAGCGGCGCGGTCGGCCAGCGCCCGGATCTCTTCCAGCGGTGAGCCTTCGGTGAACTCGAAGTACTCGAAGGTCGGCGCGGCACAGGTCCCATCCTCCAGTTGCTGCTCGACGAGAAAATGCGCCGTTCGCGACATCAGATCGCCCATCACCACATAGAGGAGCCCGATCGCACGCGGTTGGTCGGGGCCACCGCTGAAGATCCGGTCCAAGATCAGATACAGGCCTCGATAGAGGGCGTTGAACAGGTTGGAGACGACGCGGATCGTCTCCGGGTAATAATCAGCCGTCCTTGGATTGCGTCGGAGTGACCTGACCGACCCGAGCGGGCTCTCCCCATCGCGGATCTGTGCCAGCTTGTGGTAGTGGGTCAACTCCTGATGATTGGGGTCGGCCCATCGGGCGTCGCTAAGCCCCTCCCCTTGATGGATGATGATCTCGATCGCGGCAACGGCCGACTCCAGGTCGTTGATCAAGAGAAGGCCACCGCTCTCCCCCACGTCGAAGGTCACCGGCGTGTAATAGGCGGGGTTGGACATCTGTGCGCCTTCCTGAGGATCGACGAACACCTCGAATCGCTCATTGACGAGCTCCAGGCCGATCTCCAGAGCGTGATAAAACTGCCCCAAGGACTCGAACTCATCTGGCTCCGGAGGTGCTCCATGAGCCTGGGGCTGCTCGATCCTCATGAAGACGTCCTGAATCGTCTCCGGGGAGCAGGGCGCGAGGTCGAGTTTCAGCGGTGGCTGATGATGGGGAAGGTCCATCGGATAGGTGGGCATGTAGTCCCGACCGCTGTATCGAGGAGTTCCTCCGACTGCGAGGAGGAGGTTGGTGGCGAGCGCGGCGTGGAGCATCTCCTCGGCGACGATGCTCCGAATGAGAAGCGCAGCATTCGACGACTGGTCCTCGATCGAGTACATGGCGAACAGATAGGGGGGAATCGTGGACAACTCCACACGGATCGCCAGCTCGATGTGCTGGCGGAGCTGCTCAGGGTTCTCGATCGGCATGCGGGTCCTACGGGCTCGAAGCTACATGTCGGGGCATTGTCCGCGTCGCCACAACGGCGTCGTTGTAGATCAGAGCCCTACCTCGGTTGCCTCGACACCGCCCTCCCATGACCACCTGGGAAGTGAAACCCCCTCCGGCACCGTGTCAGGCGTGTCGGGGTGCTGTGCCATCCGCCAGGTCGACCACTCGAAGTAGTCGTGCAGCACCGAGCGGAGCGGTTCCTCGGTCATACCGACATCGGTCAGGGCGGCATCGAAGCAGGCAACCGCCCGACGATCCATCTCCAGGTGCTCCCCGTTGCCGGCATGCATCCGGAGCACATGAGACTCGTCACCCATCTCGTCGGTGTATTTCGAGGGCCCGCCCAGCGCCTCACCCCAATAGGCAGCGAGTCTCTCGAGATGGTCCTGATGCTGACCGGGGTGCGAGAACGGGTGCGCCATGATCGGGTCGGCGAGACACCTCTCATGCCAGGCATGCGCGAGCGCCAACATCCCTGCGGCGCCGCCGGCAGCTTCGAAGACAGTCAATATCGATCCATGATGGGCCCCGGGCCGGGATCACGGCAAGCAGTCGCACCCAGCTATTCGACCAGGGGCACCTGGATCTCGGTCACGTATTCATGGGAGCCGTCTGCCAGATAGGCATCGGGCAACCCGAGCTCTGGCTCCGCGCCGAAGCTCAGATAGAGGATCCGGATCTCGTCTCCCGGCACGTGACCGGCACCGAAGACCCACTCCTCGAGAGCCACACGTGCTGCGGGCATTCCTTCATATGAGCCTCGATGGAGGGTCGCCGCCACCTTGGACCCGGGTAGGCGACGAGTCGCCACCCGCCCGACAACTACCGCCCGGGTGACGGGGACGAAGACCTCGACGAAGCGCCGGTCACCCGGATGCCGGGCCGTCACCAGCCCGGGAGGGAGCGGTGCCCGGGACCCAGCATCCTGCACCGCCCTTTCCAGCTCGTAGAACAGAGGCCCGACATCTTTCCCGGGAGGGAGTTCGGTGCGGAGGCCGGCGATCAGCTGTGACTCGACTTGGCGCACCACCACCTCAGGTCCCGCTTCGGCGGAGGCGACCCATATGTCGAGGGCTCTGAGATCGCCATCGATTGCAGCACGAGTCTCCTCCAGTTCCTCTCGTCGACGCTGCAGCACCGGCCGGAGATCGGCACCTTCGGCGATGAGCCCGGCAACGTCGGCCAGAGGCACTCCTACATCGCGTAATGCAATGATCCGACGGAGCTCGGGCAGCTGTGTCGGCGAGTAGTAGCGATACCCGGAGCCCGGATCCACCCACGCCGGATGGAAGATGCCCCGCTCGTCGTAATGACGCAGGGTCTTGGCGGTGGTACCGCCGAGACGGGCGAACACGCCGATGAGAAGCACGCGCCGACTCTAAGACTTGACCTTTCCCTGAGGGGAAGGTTCATGCTTGAGAGCATGAACGGGAGACACAAGATCAGAGTGGCCGCCCAACTCCACCCCCAGCACGGGCAATTCGCCGGTCTGCGGGAGGCGGCGATCCAGGCCGAAGACATGAGCTACGACATCGTTTACACCTGGGATCACTTCTTTCCCCTGTACGGAGAGGCCGACGGCTCCCACTTCGAGTGTTGGACCACCCTGGCCGCCCTAGCCGAAGCCACCGATCGGGTCGAGATCGGCCCACTGGTCGCCTGCAACTCGTACCGGAACCCTCACCTGGTGGCCGACATGGCCCGGACCATCGACCACATCTCGGGCGGGAGATTCATCCTCGGTCTCGGCTCCGGCTGGTTCCGGCGCGACTACGACGAATACGGCTACGAGTTCGGAACGGCGGCGGGGCGTCTCCGCCATCTGGAGCGAAACCTCCCCGAGATTGAGCGTCGCCTCGAGCAGGTCAACCCGGCTCCCCTTCGTCGCATGCCCATCCTCATCGCCGGCACCGGAGAGAAAATCACCATCCGGCTCGTGGCGCGCCACGCCGACTCGTGGCACGCCTCCTTCCCTGATGAGCCCGCCGAGCTACTGCCAAAGGTGGAGGCGCTCCTCCACTGGTGCCAGGTGGAAGGGAGGGACCCAGACGAGATCGAGCGAGGGCTCGGTCTCGAGCCCGACGACCTCGATCGGTTCCTCGCCGAAGACGTCGATTATTACGTCGAGATGGGGTTCACCCAGTTCACCCTTGGTTTCAACGGCCCTGAGTGGGACGTGGCCGGCGGTAGGGCATGGCTGGATTGGCGCGACGACATGAATCAGGGAACCGCCTGAAGGAGCCCGACCAGATCGTCTCGATGCACGACGGATCGGTCAGCACGCCTGATGCTGACCGATCCGTGCAAACGAAGTGCCGGGAAAGACCATCGGGCACGTCTCCTGCCCGAACCACATCCGGTTGACGACTCCCGGGCCAGGTCGAGATGGCCGGAGAGGCGTTCACGGGTATCCGGGCCCCTCTCGAAGCCCGCGCAAACGACCCCTCTGGCGAATTCGCTAGGTTTGGAGAGACCCCCATTGGGTGCACGGGCTGGTTGGCGTGAGAGGAGACGACATGAGCCTGCGCAAGTCACCCAATTCGAGGAGGTTCGCCTGGCTCCTGGCTCTGGCGCTGGCAGCCTCGATGCTGGCTCCCGGTGCCGCTGCCCAAACCGATGAGGGGCTGCAGGAGAATCCCGAGCCCGCGGCTCTGGTCGAGATACATGTCGCCGACCAGACGCAGCTGGACCGCTTGGTGGCCACAGGTGCCGACCTCACCGCTGATGTCGAAGAAACTGCGGACGGTTACACCATTACCGCGGTGCTGACTCCCAGTCAGGAAGCCGAGCTCCGAGCACAAGGATTCGCCGTCGGGGACACCCTCCAGTCGCAGGAGGACATCGACGCCCTGCGGTCCGAGAGGGCGCAGACTTTGCAGTCGAAGTCCAGGCTGACCTTCCAGACACTCGCCGAGTCGGAGACCGGGGCCTTGAAAGTGCTGCGCGCCGACTACTTCGAAGGCGCCGAGGGCGAGTTTCTCTCGGTTGAAGTCAAATCGGAAGCCGGTGACGACGACACGATCAGCGTGTCTTGGGATGCCGGGCCGGGAACGGAGATCGGGGACGGAGGGACAATCAACCTGTTCGACTTCGTCGACGCCGGCGTCTACCTCTATCACCGGCGACAGTTCTCGGTGGCCGACCGTCCCGATCTGATCGAGGTGTCGAGCAGTGACACCGGCGAGTCGGTGACGCTTGGCGTCGTCGAATGGTTGCCATTGGACGAGAACGGCAACCAGGGCGGCAACTCCCCGTACTTGACCGACTTCGTGGACCACTACATGGACCCGAGCGAGGTGACCGAGCGCATCGAGCAACTGGCGGCAGAGTTCCCCGATCTGGCTGAGATCATCGAGCTTCCGTACCAGACCAACGGCTATCGCCGTCATGCCAAGGCCCTGTTGGGCACCGTGGCCCCGAATGCCGTCGTCGTCAACTCCGTGGCCTGGGGCCATGAGGGTGGAAACGACCTAACGGTCGAGTTCGCCGATCCCGGCGCAGCCGACTCTCCGCTCTCGGTCACGGTGACCGGAAACGACATCGTGCTCTCCAGCGCGACTGACACCTCAGGAGCGATGGTCACCACTGCATCCGAGGCCGTTGCCGCCCTGAACTCCTTGACAGGCGATTTGGTGTACGCCCACACCTACCGCGGCAACGCCGGCGACGGTGTCATCGTCCCCGAGTTCGAAGAGCTGACGGACAACCTGAGCGCACCCGACCACATCTCGCGTGAGCCGTGGACGGTCAAGGCCCTCCGCATCGGTGCTCATCGTGATGGCTCCCGGCTCGGGGTCCTGGCCTATGCCCAGGAGCATGCCCGGGAGTGGGTTACCCCTCTCGTGATGGTCGAGACGGCCGAGCGTCTCCTTCGCAACTACGCCCACGACGGTGAGACGAAGAGGTTGGTCAACAACCTGGACATATTCATCGTCCCCACGGTCAACCCGGATGGGGGCCACTTCAGCTTCTACGACTTCAACTTCCAGCGGAAGACGATGCTCAACCACTGTGACGACAGCCTGTCCGACCCCGGGCTCCGCAACAACTGGGGCGTGGACGCCAACCGCAACTACGCCATCGGGTCGTTGTTCGATGGGTACGACGGGGCATCGACGTTCTGTCTGAGCGCGGTGTTCTCCGGGCCTTCCGAGCTGTCGGAGCCCGAGAGCAGCAACATCGCCTGGCTGCCGGACACGTATCCCAACATCGAGTTCGCCATGAACACCCACAGCTTCGGCAACTACTTCATGTGGTCGCCGGGGGCGTACTCGGTGCCCGGTCGCGTCACACTGCCGAGACCGGATTTCGGCGACGAGGCATTCTTCTGGGCGGCGTCCCAGCAGATCCTCACTGCGATTAAGGAGCACCGGGGCACCGTGGTCACACCGGCGCGGACCGGCCCGATCGCCGACGTCCTCTACTCGGCTGCCGGCAACTCGGGCGACCACCTCTGGTATGACGACGGAATATTCGCCTGGAACTTCGAGGTGGGCGATGCCGGGTTCCAGCCTCCGTTCGACGACGAAGGCCACGACCAGGCGCTGGAGTTCTCCAACGGGCTCATCGAGTTGTTCGGTGTGGCCCATCGGTTCGACACTGACAACCAGCGCCCGACGAGCTCACTCGAGCCCGGCAACGGTCGCTATGACGGACCGGTCGAGATGATCTTCGAGGCGAGCGAGCCTGTGACGATCTTCTACACACTCGACGGCACTGCCCCAACGAGCTCATCGCCGATGATCCAGTCGGCGGGGGTGCGCGAGGGAGCAGAGTCGATCACGATCTTCGAGACGACAACAGTCCACTGGTTCGCCGTGGATGCTGCCGGGAACGTGGAGAGGAACTACGACCCGGACGGGAACGCCAACAACTACAACAAGGCAACGGTGACGATTGACGACTGATCAGGGTGTTGCTTCGAGCGGATCATGCCGGCCTTGGTCGGGCCGGCATGATCTTCGCTCGGTGTTGGCCTTCAGTTGTTGGGGGCGGCGGCGCTGATCTCGCCCAGGGCGGACTCGGGGTCCCGCCTGACCGCGAGATCGCCGATGGAGACGATGCCCACCAACGTCCCGTTGTCCATGACGGGGAGACGCCGTATGGCCTGTTCCTCCATCTTCTTGACCGCGACCGCAACCGGGTCGTCGGAGCTCACGGACACCAGGCGGTGGCTACACACGTCCTCGAGTGTCATCGTCGATGGATCGTGTCCCTCGGCGATGGCACGGACCACCATGTCGCGATCGGTGACTATGCCGCAGACCGTTCCGTCTGGCTTGGTGACGACGACATCGCCGATATCTCGGTCGCGCATTGCAACCGCGGCATCCCGGAGCGTGGCTTCGTTGGTGAGAGCAACCGGATCGGTGGTCATCACATCTGAAATGCGCTCGGGCATTGCTTCTCCTCTTGTCGGAGTAATCGAGTACCCGCTCCTCCGGTGGGGAAAACCCCTTCGGGGGTTACGCCGGTCCGATTGCAGGCTTACCGGTGCCAGTCGACGTTCATGACCATCACCGCGTCGGTGACGCCTTTGAGCTCGACATCGCGGACCTGGGAGAACTGATAGGGCACAGCCCCAACCGCACGGGTCAACGCTTCCGACACCACGATCTCGTCGCCTGCCCCGATGTCACCGATTCGGGCCGCGACATGAACCCCCTGACCCACATAGTCGCCCCGCTGACGGGTGGCTTCGGTGTAGTGGATGCCGATTCGGATGGTCGGGGAGAAACCGTGCTCGAGTCGGTGGTCGGAAAGACGGCGCTGGATGTCGACCGCGGCGTCGAGAGCCTGTCTCGCCGACTCGAAGACCACGAAGAAACCGTCACCCGTGTGCCGAACCTCGTCCCCCCCATGGGAGGCGATCGAGGCGCGCAGCTCGCGATCGTGCCAATCGAGCAAGCGCTCCCATGCCCCGTCTCCGATCAGGCCGACGAGGTCGGTGGAGGTGACGATGTCTGTGAACATGAGAGCCTTGGTCTCGCGCTCCCCCGCGCTCGAGGTGCCGGCAACAGAATCGCCCATCGATTCCTGAAGACGCTTCAGATCGAGACGGGCCCCTAATTTCTCGTAGGTCGCCCAGGCGGCCCTCAACTCGAGACGGGCAGCCGTCTCGTCACCCACGGCGAGGCGAGCGCGCCCGAGAAGCTCACGGGCACGGCCGGCCTCGTACGGGAGATCGACGGTCTGCCACAGCCGCCAGGCTCGATCGAGGGGGGTCACAGCCGAGGCGGCGTCACCCTCGGCGTGGGCGAGCGCTCCCCGCCATGTCAGCAGCATCGCCTCCCAGGCCGGCGAGTCATAGGTCTCCTCGACTCTCTGCAACTCGGCAATGGCCTCACGGGCGGTGTCCAGGTCGCCACGCGCCAGCGCGATCTCGATCTGGGCGGGGAGGAGGTGGCCCCGGTTGAGAAGGTCTCCCTCTGTGCCCTTGGGAGTGGATGCCAGGGCGCCAGCGATCGAAGCGGCGGCCCCCTCGAGGTCGCCGCGGTCCATCATCAGTAGAGAGAAGCCTGGTTGGGCCATGCTGCCGTACTGGTAGGCACGGGTGAAGGCCTCTTCGGCGGCGTCGAGGTCGCCCATCCGCCGGCGCACCTCCCCGATCTCATAGTTGGCGAAACCGAGACCGTTGAGGAGATGGAACCGCTCCAGTTCGACGCACGCCACGCGAGCCTCGTGCTCCGCCTGGGACCAGTCGCCCCGGAGCCGTTTCAACTCGGCCCGGTGGACCTGGCAGACGCCGGTGAAACCCCCGAGCGATCTCGTCTTCATCCATCTCTCCGCCTGTTCGGTCCACTCCACGGCGCGTTTGTAGTCGGCGAGGCTCGAGCAGATCCCCATCATGTTGCAGTACACATCGCTGGAGGCTCTGAGATCGCCGCCCTGGGACATTGCGACCACCGTTGCCTCGTCGATCATTCTCATGCCTTCTCGCCAGTGACCTTGATAGGTGAGGGCCAGACCCTTGAAACTGAGGGCGAGAGCATGGGGCCCGACCGCGTCTTGTCGTCGGGCGATCTCGATCGTCTGGTCGGCGCTCTCCTTCACGGCTTCGAGGTCGTAGGTCACGAAGAATGCCTGCACCACGCTCAGAAGCGCCAGCCAGGCGTGACCGGGGCATTCGGGCTCGTCCGCGAGGAGGTCCTGGACTCTGGCGACCCAACCCATGGCCACCGACTCGGACATGCGGCGCATTGCCAGGTAAGCCATCGTGGCGCCAACCGTCGAGGCCTCGCCCTTTCGGTCGTCACGGACGAACCCATCGAAAGCCTTCTGATAAGCGTCCTCGGCTTCGTCGGGCCGCGCCGACCACCACAGGGCGTCTCCGAGCAGAACGAGATCGTCGGGTGACAGATCGGTCTCGCCATCGACTTCCCCGAACGCCTCGATTGCCGACGGCCAGTCGTTGCGTCGTGCCGCGTCGCGGGCGGCTTCGAGAGTCACACCTCACCTCCTCGACACGAGGCTAGTTGATTACGTCTGTTCGATCAGACGGCTGGCCAGAGTGCCCAGCATGCCAAAGGCAACCTCAGGGCGCTCCTCGAGGATTGCGATCAGCTCCGACTTGCCCACCACCAAGCCGTGCAAACCAGCCGAGCCCGCATAGACGTCGGCCGCCCGCCGACCGCCGGTGAGCAGAGACAGCTCACCGACATGCTCACCGTCGTGGTAGGTCCCGATCAGCTGCCTGACGCCATCCCGGGTCTTGCTGACGACTGCCGAGCCCTCGACGATCACCAACAGCTCGGTACCGGGCTCTCCTTCCCGGTAGATCGGTTCCTCCGGATCGAAGTGGACCTCAGTGGTGAATCTCGCCACGAGAATCAGGTCCTCCGGGTCGAGCTCGGAGAACATCGGCACCCGCTGCAGGACGAGGATCCGCCCCATCTCGTCGAGAGTGTCCAGTCGGTCAGCGGTCATGTCGTCCCAGCTTGGCATGGCCTCACCTGCTTCGTCCTTCAGCTCTTGGTCGAGACAGCGAACGGCGAGAAGGCTCAGCCACGGGTCGAAGTCCCCAGCCAGCGCACGGAGAGAGTCCTGGTGGGCATCGGCCTCATCTATCTCTGCAGTCTGCTCGAGTAGTGGGAGAAGCACCGAAAGTACCGACCGGTCGCCCACCGACTCGAGAGCTTCGACCGCCTGCGCGTTGGTCTCAGGGTCGTCGGCGTCGACACCTCTGGCCACCAACGGCATTATCTCCCTGGTCTTGGTGGTGGTCATTGCCATGAGCACCCAGTGGATCAGCCGGTCGACACGGCTGGCGAGAACACGGACGAGGTAGCGCCCGCCAGTACTTTCCAACCGAGAATCGAGGACCTGACGGTGACCGGCCAGGTAGGCGGCTCTTTGTGCTTCGCTCGCAGCCCAGGCCGTGAACCGGGGATCCAACTCCTCCACAGGGGTGAGGGCATCGAGAGCAGCTTCGGTGGCAAGCACGCTTCCAACTTCGAGCACCTCGACCAGGAGCACTCGTCCCTCTTCGACTCCGGCAAGCGCTTGGGCGGCGGTGCGGCGAACTCGCACCGACCGGTCGTCGAGGCTGGGCACGATCCGCGCCAGCTCCCCACCCGACGAGACGGCGGCAGCGACTGCCGCCGCACGCACCCGAGCGTCGTCGTCAGCGATGTAATCGAGAGGACTCACGCCCAGCGACTCGCCAGGATGGCGCACCATCTCATCGAATACGGCTCGGACCGAGTGGCCATCGCTCGAGGCAGCCAGATCCCGAACCAACGCACGCCCCGTCTCTTCGGGCGCCATCCATGCCCCCGCCGCCCGCACCCTCGGGTCGGGGTCGTCCAGGATGGTGGCGAGAGTGGCGATCGGGATCTCGGTCTCCCCGGTCGAATCGATGTAGCGGATGGCGTTGAGACGCACCTCTGCGGACTCGTCGGAGAGAGCGACGACCAGATGTGGTTCGAGGGCGCTGGGCTCGATCTGGCACATCGCCTGGAATGCGGCCGACCTCACCAGCGGATCGTCGTCGTCGAGCAGGGCTTGGACCTCGGCCAGGACCGACCCCTCACCCAGGTGTCCGAGACCGGCAGCTGCGATCGCTCTGGCCCGGGGTCGAGAGTCCGCGAGGTGAGACTGGAGCACCCGGACGACGTCCCGGTCGATAGGAGAGGCGACCAGACTCGTCTGGGGAGCGTCCCACACCGTCACCAAACCGCGCTGGACTGCCTCGATCACAGCCGACAGGTACGCCGGTCTCATCGCAGCCACCACACCTACCGCGACCGCCGCCATGGCCGCCCCCACCGCGAAGAGACCGGTCTGCGAAAGCCGAGCCGCACCCAACAGCAGGATCGCACCGGCTGCCATCGTGCCCAGCTGAGCCGGCACAGCCGTCATCAGGGCGAGAACCGGGCCCCGGCGGCCCGTGCTGAGAACGTTGAAGAGGGCGCTGTATGCCGTGATCTGCACCGAGTTCACCGCCACCCATTGCAGACCCCTG
>Ga0299913_10002760_pt1 | contig 14040 bp, 13 predicted proteins | sample RVTome_9_FD_201360 | JGI IMG/M metagenome (GOLD analysis project Ga0299913, IMG submission 201360) | Soil microbial communities from uranium-contaminated site in the Upper Colorado River Basin, Wyoming, United States - RVT155D38 (version 2) ... | reverse complement strand
AGCTGCAGGCCTTTCTCGATCAGCTTGTCGTGGATCTTTCGCTGCCGGCGGATCTCCTGCGGTTCCTGGAACTGGGCGGGGAGGCCGATCTCGAGCTGGCGGAAGCGGACGTCGTGCAGGCGCGCGGCGTAAACATGGGTGGCGGTGATGCGACCCTCGCCGCGGGCGCAGATCTCTACGGCGCGGTCGACCGCCAGATCGGAGTGCGGCGAGTTGTCGACCGGAACGAGCACCTCACGGTACATCCAATACCTCGAAGTTCGGGGCGCAGACGTCCATCGCGATGTCGCGGGAGAGGCCCCGGCGGGCGTACGAAGCGCCGTGCGCGGGCGGGTGCAGTCCGCCGCTCGCGTCAACACATGCCGGGCAAGGAGCCGACCACGGCCGCCAGGGCCGTCGTCGACTCTTCCGTCTCCTCGTCAACCTCGGCGACCGCGGCCCGTTCGGCGGCACGCGGTCGCCTTCTATGCGCGGAACGGGCCAGGCGGCCCGCTCGATCTTCTGGTATGGATCCGACCGATCGGAGGCGCCGTCGCGGCGACGATCTCACGATCGGGCGAAAGTATAGACGCGGGGCGGGGATGGAGTCAAACGGAGGAATCGAGCGCCTCCCTGAGCACCTGCGGCAGCCTGGTGACACGCCATTCGAGGGCGCCGTGCGGCCGTACCACGTGAACAACGCGCATCGACCCTTGAGCGACCAGCTCCGAACCGTCGACCGCGCCGCAATCCTCGCCTGCACGGCGGAACTCCACCTCGTACGAGATCGACCGCTCCGTAACCTCCCGTACGATGAGCCGGACATCGAGTTCGTCTCCGTAGCGCACGGGCCGCAGGTACTCGCAGCTCGCGGCGGACCGGGGCATCCCTTCGACCCTATCGGCATGCCACCGGTACGCCGACTCCCCCACGGAGCGATACAGGGCGTGCTCCGCCTCCTCCATCCAGCGGAAGAAGGCCGCGAAGTGCGCGACACCCGCCGTGTCCGTCTCCGCGAACTCGACGCGTCGGCGCCAGGTGAACTCGTGCGTCACGTACCCACCTCCCGCACGACTTCCCCCAGGGCTACGACTGCGTCCCCGAGCTGCGCGTCAGAGAGGTACGGGGCCGGTCCAAGGCGAAGGACGCCGTCGCGGTGGTCGGTCGTCACGCCGCGCGCGCGGAGGCCGGCGCGGAGTTCCTCCGCACGCGAGGAACGGAGCGCGAGGAAGCCGCCGATCCGCTCCGGTGGAATCGTCCGATCACGGTCGAGGAGGGCGGGGTCCGCGTCGAGCGCGTCGATGCCCTCAAACAGTAGACCGACCTGGTGCCGGCTCACCTCGCGCAACAGCAACGGCTCGAGTGTCAGCTCCTCGAAGAAGTCGAACACCTCCGCCGCGCGGTAGTGGCTCGTCGGATCGTATGTGCCTCCGGCGAAGCGAGTCGGGCCGTCCGCGTAGATGACCCGCCCATCGGGCGTCGCCTCTTCGAGCGCCGTGAACTCGGCAAACCACCCCGTCACCAGTGGACGGAGGCGGCGATCCGGCGGGATCCGAAGGCAACAGTTTCCTTCGCCGAGCTGACAGTACTTGTACCCGCCCCCGACGACCCACGCGTCTTCGAATCCGTCGAGCGAGAACGGCACCACGTTCAGCGAGTGGTAGGCGTCGACCAGAAGCTCCGCGCCCCTCCGCCGGCAGGCCTCCGCCGCCGCGGTGAGTCCTCCTGCGATATGCCCCGAGCTATAGAACACCGACGAGACGATCGCCGCCGCGGTCCGATCGTCCACTTCGGCGGCGACGCGCGCGCCCGCCTCCTCCGCCGGATGGGCCGGAACACGGACCACCTCGAGCCCCTCCTCCGCCAGCCGATCCAGCTGCCTGCGCGCGGAGTGGAACTCAGCGTCCGTCGTGACGACTCGCGGCCGCTCGCGCAGTGGGAGCGCGGAGAGGAAGCGTACGACGAGCTCGTGCGTGCTCGCGGCCAGCGCGATCGCTCCGTCCGGGTCGCCCAGCAGGCGCCGGTAGCCGCGTCGCACCCGATCCGCCTTCTCGAACGCGCGCTCCCACTTCTCGTCCACAAACGCCGCGGCGTCGAGCCACGCCTGCTGCTGTCCCTCGAGTCCACGGTCCGGCCACGCCTGGTGGGAATGGCCGGTGAGGAGCAGCCGCTCGGAGACTCGGAAACGTGAATAGTGGGACGCAAGGGCGTTCGGAGCCGTGTACAGCGCCTTCGCGGCGATCGTCCCGCTCCGCCCGCTGCTCACAGGCTCGACCGGATGGCCCAAAGGTCCGGAAACACGGGGTCCGAGAGCGTCGACCGGAGGTAGGCGGCGCCCGCGGTCCCCCCTGTACCCGGCTTCGTGCCGATCGTCCGCTCGACCATCTTCACATGACGGTAGCGCCACTCCTGGATGCCCTCGTCCAGGTCCACGAGACGCTCGCAGAGTTGTGCGATCCACGGGTTCTCACGGTACACGCAGATGAGCACCTCCTGCACGCCCTCCGACGGCTCGGGCGCCGCGCCGGGGTTCCGCTCGAGCGCCACCTGGGGGACCTCGTACCCCTCGTTCGCCAGGTAACCGAGAAACGCTTCCCACAGAGTCGGCTCCCGGTATCGGCGCTCGAGGCGCTCCCGGGCCTCGCTCCCCTCGGGATAGCGGTCGAGTACCGACGGCCGCCTCACCCCGAGGGCAAACTCCAGCTCGCGGAACTGGAACGACTCGAGCCCGCTTGCCGCCTCCAACCTCGCGCGGAAGGTGAGGAACTCGAGCGGGGTCATGGTCTCGAGAATGTCGAGCTGCGCGACCTGCACCTTCAGGATTGTCAGGATCCGCTTCATCGTGTGCAGAACCCGCGGCAGGCTGCCCTCGCCCAGCAGCCCTGCCACGTAGTCGAGCTCGTGCAGGAGCTGCTTGAACCAGAGCTCATAGACCTGGTGAATCACGATGAACAGCATCTCGTCGTGTTCCCCCGCGCGGGGCCGCTGGAGCGAGAGTAGCTCGTCGAGGGCGAGGTAATCCGAGTAGGTAAGGTACTTCGCGTGCGCCGTGTCGCGGTCCTTCATCCGATCTCCCATTCAGTATCCCCACTCGAAACGGGGCGTATAACGGTCGAGCGTGGAGTACGGATCCGGCCACTTCATCGGGTGCTCCTGCACCCACGCCGCGTGCCGGGTCCAGTACGGGTCCCACAGGTGCGCCCGCGCCATGCAGCAGAGGTCGGCGCGCCCGGCGGCCAGGATCGTATTCACGTCCATGTACGAGGAGATGTTCCCGACCGCCATCGTGTACACCCCGGCCTCGTGCCGCACCCGGTCGGCGAATGGCGTCTGGAACTGGCGCCCGTACTTCGGTTTCTGATGCGCCACGGTCTGGCCGGCCGAGACGTCGACGATGTCGGCGCCCGCGGCCCGAATCAGCTTCCCGACCTCGACGGCGTCGTCCGCCGTAATCCCGTCGGGCGCCCAGTCCACGGCCGAGATCCGCACCGACAGGGGCTTCGGAGCGGGCCACGCCTCGCGCGCGGCCTCCAGCACCTCGAGGGGGAAACGCATCCGGGCGGCGAGATCGCCGCCGTACTCGTCCGACCGCACGTTGGTCAGCGGCGAGATGAAGCTGGCGAGCAGGTACCCGTGCGCGAAGTGGATCTCCAGCAGGTCGAACCCCGCCTCCAGACCCATCCGGGTGGCCCGGACGAACTCGTCGCGGACGCGGTCCATGTCGTCGCGATCCATCTCTCGCGGAACCGGGCTGTGGGGGAAATAAGGGATCGGGGAAGCGGACATGATCTCCCACCCCCCCTCTTCCAGCGGCTCGTCGCTTCCCTCCCACGCGAGCTTCGTCGAGGCCTTGCGCCCGGCGTGCGAGAGCTGGAGCCCGACCTTCGCGCGGCTGTGCTCGTGTATGAAGTCGACGATCCGCTTCCACGCCGCGACGTGCGCGGGCGCGTACATACCGGCGCAGCCCGGGGAGATGCGCCCTTCGCGGCTCACGTCCGTCATCTCCGTGAACACGAGGCCCGCGCCGCCGATCGCGCGGCTGCCGAGATGGACGAGGTGCCAGTCGTTCGGCAGGCCGTCGTCGGCCATGTACTGGCACATGGCGGACACGACGATCCGGTTCTCGAGCACGAGGTCGCCGAGGCGGAAGGGCGTGAGCGCGGGCGGAGGCGGCGGATCGAGCGGCACCTTCACCCCACTCTGCTCGATCGCACGCTCGGCGAACCAGCGGTCCACGCGGGTGGTGAACTCCGGGTCGCGAAGCTTCAGGTCCTCGTGCGTGATCCGCAGGCTGCGCGTCAGAATGCTGAAGGCGAACTGCGTCGGTTCCGTCTCCATATAGCGCTCGGTTCCCTCGAACCACTGGAGGCTCGCCCGCGCCGCCCGCTGCAGGCTCTCGACTTCGGGCCTCCTGGCCTCGTCATACGCCGGAAGCGCCCGGGCGGGGTCGCCGCCGTGCTCGGCCAGGGCGTCGCGGAGGGCAATCGCGTCGACCATGGCCATCCGCGTTCCCGAACCGACCGAGAAGTGGGCCGTATGGGCCGCGTCGCCGATCAGAACGACGTTGTCGTGCCACCAGCGCTCCGCGCGCAGGGTCGGGAACTGCCGCCATACCGAGCTGTTCCGGATCAGCGGGTGGCCAGCCAGCTCCTCGGCGAACAGCGCTTCGCAGTACGCGACCGTCGCGTCTTCGTCGTCCTCCGCGAGTCCCGAGGCGGCCCAGGTGGAGGCCCGCGTCTCGACGATGAACGTGCTCTGCGCGCGACCGCCCCGCTCCGGCTCGTACTGGTAGGCGTGCACCCGCCACAGCCCGTGCTCGTTCTCACGGAAGTAGAAGGTGAAGGCGGGAAACGGCCGTGTCGTCCCGAGCCACACATACCGGTTCGGGCGCCGGTCGATCGTCGGCCGGAAGTGTTCCTCCCGCAGCCGGCGGACGCCGCTGTTGACGCCATCGGCGCCGACCACGAGGTCGGCCTCGGGCAGTTCCACCAGCGACTCCACCTCCTCGCCGAAGCGGAGCTCGACGCCGAGCGACGCCGCGCGCGCAGTGAGGATGCGCAGGAGCTCCACCCGGGCGATGCCGCTGAAGCCGTGCCCGGTCGAGCTCAGCACCTCGCCCCGGTAGTGGATGTCAATGTCGTCCCAGTGGTGGAAGGCCCGCGTGATCTCCTCATAGGTCACGGCGTCGGCGGCGGCGATCTCATCGAGCGTGGCGTCGGAGAACACGACGCCGAACCCGTAGGTCACGTCGGGCGGATTCCGCTCGATCACGGTGATCGCGTGCTCCGGGTCCGCGCGCTTCATGAGAATCGAGAAGAACAGGCCGGCCGGTCCGCCGCCGACGCAGACGATCCTCACGAGGCCGGCGTGTCGGAAGAGTCGTTCGCCGGGCGCGGGTCCACCGCCGTCTCGATGAGGTGCGCTCCAACGGTCAGCCGTTGGATCTCGGTCGTGCCCTCGTAGATCCGCAGGGCCCGCACCGAGCGGTACAGCCGGTCCGCTGCGCTGTCTGCCAGCACGCCGCGGCCGCCGAGGAGCTGGACCGCCTCGTCGATCACGCGCTGCGCCGCCTCCGTGGCGAACGCCTTGGCCATCGCCGACTCGACGTTCGTGCGCTCCGCTCCACGGTCGCGTTCCCACGCGGCGCGGTATACGAGCAGCCGCGCCGCGGCAAGCTCGGTCGCCATCCGTCCCAGCTTCTCCTGCACGAGTTGGAAGTCGGCGAGGCGGCGGCCGAACTGCTCGCGCCGCACGACGTGGCCTAGCGCCTCCCGCAGCGCCCTAGCCGCCATCCCGCACGCCGCGGCTCCGACGGTCGGGCGCAGCCGGTCGAGCGTCGCCAGGCCGATCCGCAGGCCGTCACCTTCCTCCCCCAACCGGTGGTCGGCCGGGACGCGACAGGCCTCGAAGGCGATGTCGCCCAGCGGGTGTGGGGCCGACATCACCTGCGGTCCAAGGAAGCGGAATCCCGGCGCGCCGGCTGGAACGACGAAGGCGCTGAGACCCCGGCCGCTGGCCTCCGGGTCGGTGGAGGCGAACACCACGTAGAAGTCGGCGAGCCCAGCGTTCGAGATCAGGGTCTTCCGCCCGTCGATCACGTAAGCGTCGCCGTCCCGCACGGCCCGGGTCGCGATCGCCGCGACGTCGGAGCCCGCCCCGGGCTCGGTCATCGCGAACGCCGCCATCTTCTCGCCGGTCAGGGCGGGCTCGAGCCAGGCCCGCGCGAGGGCGTCGGAGCCCGCGAGCCGGATCGGAACCGTGCCGAGCGCCTGGAGAGCGAACACGGCGTCAGCGAGCGGAGAGACGGCGGCGAGCGTCTCGCGCAGCAAGCAGCAGGCCCGGAAGTCGCCCGCGGCGATCGAATCCAGCCAGCCACCGGCTCCGAGGCCGGCGAGGATTTCGCGCGCCCGGCGCCGAGCGCCCGGGTCGTCCGAGGGGCCGGGATCGGCCGCCAGCTCACGGCGCGCGAACTCCGCCGCCCGTCCGGCCAGGTCGAGGTGCGACTCTTCGAGGAAGGCCCGAACGGTGGCGACGTCGGGGACGAGCGCGGCGGTTTCGGCGTCGTGCGTCAACGGAACTCCGGGGACCGCTTCTCCGCGAAGGCCCGGTGCGCTTCGCGGAAGTTCGGGTTCTGCATGCAGACGGCCTGTGCCAGGGCCTCGAACTCGAGCGCCCCCGAGAGGTCCATCGTGGCCTCGCGCTCGAGCGCGTCCTTCGTCACGGCGTGCGCGTAGGACGGCCCGCTCGCCAGCTTCCCGGCCAGCTCCGCCGCCTCTTCCAGCGCCCGACCCTCCGGCACGACCCGGTTGTAGAGTCCGATCCGGAACGCTTCGGCGGCGTCGATGAACTCGCCGGTCATCAGGAGCTCCGTCGCCCGCCCGAGACCGACGATCCGCGGAAGCAGCCACGAGGCGCCCATGTCGGCGCCGGAGAGTCCAACCCGGGTGAACAGGAAGGCGATCTTCGCGGTCTCGGACGCGATCCGCACGTCACAGGCGGTGGCGATCACTGCGCCCGCGCCGGCCGCCGTGCCGTTGACGGCCGTGACCACCGGCCTCCGGCAGCGGCGGATGGCGAGGACCAGGTCGCAAGTGAGCCGCGTGAACTCGAGCAACTCTTCGTGGTCCCGACCGAGCAGGGCCCCGATGATGTCTTCGACGTCGCCGCCGGAGCAGAAGGCGCGGCCCCGGCCCGTGAGCACGATCGCACGGACCCCCGGTTCCGTGTCGAGGGTGCGGAAGGCGTCCCGCAGCTCCTCGTAGACAGCGAACGTGAGGGCGTTGAGCCGGTTCGGACGGTCGAGGGTGATGGTCGCGACGGCGCGTTCCGCGTCCAGCTCGTACGCGAAGGAACGGGGCGAAAGAGGCATGTCGTGTCTCCGGTGAGGACTGCGGGATCTACGGATTCAGCACGGCGGTCGCTTCGATCTCGACGAGGGCGCCCTCGTCCACCAAGCCCTGCACTTCCACCAAGGCCATGGCCGGGTAATGTCGTCCCATGTGCCGGCGCCAGGCCTCGCCGAGCGATGCGAGGCTGCCGCGGTACGCCGCGAGGTCGGTCACGTAGACCGTCATGCGCCCGACGTCCCGCGGCTCGCCGCCGGCCTCGCGCACGACCCGGAGCACCCGACCGAGCGCAAGATCGAACTGAGAGACGAAGCCGCCGGGTACGATGCCGCCGTCCGGCCCGCGCGCCGTCTGACCCGCGACGAACAGGACGCGCCCGCCCGCCGGCGCCAGCATGCCGTGGCTCCAGCCGCGCGGTTCGCCCAGCGACTCCGGGTTCACGATCCTCACGCTGAGTGCCTCACGACAGCAGGCCTCCGCCGTCGATCACGATCGCCTGTCCGTTGATGCCACGCGCATCCTCCGCCACCAGGGCCAGGACCGCGTGCGCCACCTCGTCCGGCTCGATGAGCCGGTGCTGCGGGCTGGCGGAGAGGATCGACGCGAGCGCCTCCTCCATGCTGCGACCCGTCTTCCGCACGATCCGTTCGATCGAAGTCTCGGTCATCGGCGTGTCCGCGTAGCCGGGGCAGACGGCGTTCACCGTAACTCCGTGGGCGGCGGCCTCCGCCGCGGCGCACCGGGTGAAGCCAAGCACGGCGTGCTTTGCCGCCGCGTAGGCCGCGATGTAGCGGGCGCCCGAGAGAGCCGCCACGGAGGCGACGTTGACGACACGGCCCCACCCGCGCTCCATCATGCCGTCCAGCAGGGCCCGCGTGCAAAGGAACGTGCTCGTCGCGTTCACGGCGATCATGCCGTCCCATTCCGCGAGCGATAGGGCCGTGACCGGTGCGGACGAGGCGGCGCCGGCGTTGTTCACCAGGATGTCGGGGGCGAGGCCCGTTTCGCCCAACCATTCGATCGCCGCGCGCGCGAGCACGTCGACCGCTTCGGGATCCGTGACATCGCAGGGAATCGCACATGCCTGGCCGCCATATTCCCGGAGTTCGTCCGCGACGGCGCCGATCTCCGCCTCCGTGCGGGCGCACACGACGACGGCGGCGCCGGCCGCGCTCAGCCGCCGGGCGATGGCGGCGCCGATGCCCCGCCCGCCGCCTGTGACCAGGGCGCCCCGCCCGTCGAGCGGCCGCTCGCGACTCATTCGGGGGACTCTCTCGGCGGCGCGGATGTCTCCGCCGCGGACCCGGGCACCCCGATCGCGTCCCGCACGGCTTCGGTCAGGATCTCGCCCAGGATATCGAGCATCAGCTCTCCCTCGTCCGACGTCGCCTCCGCCGGCCAGCCGAAGTAAGCCCGGGGCCCGCCGGCCCCCGCGAACGTGGTAACACCCGCCCGGATCGCGTCGGATAGCGAGGCAGGGTTCGGGGGAAGCTCGCGGCGGATCTCGTCGCGCACCAGACCGGGCGCGAGCGCCAGCACCAGCGACCCCTCGAACCGGCCGGCGTGGCACGCGCCCGTACGGAACTCCTCACCAAGCCGAGGGGCCCAGGGCTTTCTCGTGAGGTCGGGAAACACCACGGGAAGGAGCTCGCGCTCGCGCGCGGCGTTCCGCGCCCCGTGCACCGCGCCCAGGTGCACCGGATCAAGGTGCGCGTTGGCGATCGCCAGCGCGCGGATTCCCTGCCGCGTCAGCCCGTCGGCGACGTCGACGAGGAGCGCTTCGAGGGTCTCCGGACGCACGCCCAGCGTACCCGGGAACGCGGCCGCGAACCCGGCCGGCGTGAACTCGAGCGGCGGGAGGACGATGACGCTCCAGCCGCTGCGCGGGAGAAGCTCCGCCGCGCGCTCGGCCATGCCGCTCGCGATGATCGTGTCGGTGCCGATGGGCAGATGGGGTCCGTGGGCCTCTACGGCCCCGAGCGGAAGCACGGCCACCGTCTCTCCGGGGTTCAACTCCCGGACCTCCTCCCAGGTCATGTCGGTGAGACGGTTCAGTCGGCCCTCCAGGGTCGGATCCCTCCGCGGCGCGGACGCCGTCGCGTTGACCGCAATTCTAACCGGGCCGTATCATCGCGGCACGGCGCGCCGCCGTCAGACCCGCGGCGCGCACGCCGATCGACGCACGGTGCACCCGGGCTCCGGAGGCAGTGGAATGTCGTTCGTTCCGCCCGAGCGGTTCAACATCGCCGACTATTTTCTCGACGCGCGCCTGCGGGAGGGGCGGGGGGATCGCGAAGCGATCGTCACCGATGGCGAACGGCTCACGTACCGCGAGGTCGCCGGACTGGCCAACAGCTACGGCGCCTTGCTACGGGACGCGGGCGTCCAGCCGGAACAGCGCGTGCTCATCGCCCTGCCGGACGGACCCGCCTACGCTGGCGCCCTGTTCGGCACGTTGAAGATCGGCGCCGTCGTCGTGATGTTGAACCCCAACCTGTCGCGCGAGGAGATCGAGTACTTCCTCGCGTACACACGCGCCGCCGCCCTCTTCACCGACGCCGCCCACGCGCCCGCCTTCGAGGAGGCCGACCGGAGCCTTCGCGCGCACGGGCCCGGGTACCTCACGGCGACTCTCCTCGTCGACGAGTCGGACTTCGAATCGCGGTTCGTGGACTCCGGCGACGAGCTGGAGATGTTCCCGACGCACCGGGACGACGCCGCGATCTGGCTGTTCTCCGGCGGCACGACGGGCGAGCCCAAGGCCGTCGTCCAGACGCATGCGTCCTACGCCAACAGCACGGAGTGCTACGCGAAGGGCGTGATCGGCTACGGAGAAAACGATCGCACGCTCGCCGTGCCGAAGCTGTACTTTGGTTACGCGACCGGGTCGAACCTGCTGTTCCCGTTCGCGGCGGGCGGCACCGCCATCCTGTTCCCGGAGAAATGCACGGCCGAGGTCCTGTTCGACCGGATCGAACGGTATCGGCCGACGATCCTCGTCAACGTGCCCACGATGATCAACCGGATGGTGAGCCACCCCGAGGCGAAGGAGCGCGACCTCTCGTCGCTGCGGCTCTGTACGTCGGCCGGGGAGGCGCTGCCGCCGGAGCTCCACCGCCGCTGGGCAGGGACGTTCGGCGTCGAGTTGCTGGACGGGCTGGGCACGGCAGAGATGTGGCACATCTTCCTCTCCAACCGGCCCGGCGACGTGCGGCCCGGCACGCTCGGAAAGGTCGTGCCCGGCTTCGACGTGCGGGTGTGTGACGAGGACGGGCGCGAGCTCCCGCACGGCGAGACGGGTTGGCTCCGGGTGCGCGGCAACTCGCTGGCTATCGGCTACTGGCAGCAGGCGGCGAAGACCCGCGAGGCGTTCCGGGGCGAGTGGTACGTGTCGGGCGACATGGTGAAGCGGGACGAGGACGGGTACTTCACCTACTGCGGCCGCGGCGACGACATGCTCAAGGTATCGGGCAAGTGGCTGGCGCCGGGCGAGGTGGAGAACCGGCTGCTCGAGCATCCGGCCGTGCGGGAGGCGGTCGTAGTCGGCGTCACCGACGAGGACGGACTCACCAAGCCCTGCGCCTGCGTGGTCCGGGCGGACCCGTCGAGCGCGGACGAGGCCGGCGTCGCGGGGGACGACGCGATCGGCGCCGCCGCAGACGACGCGGCCCTCGAGGAGGAGCTGCAGGCGTTCGTTCGCGCCGGCCTGGCCGCCTACAAGTATCCGCGCCGCATCTTCTTCCTTGATGACTTCCCGCGCACGCACCTGGGCAAGGTGGACCGCGCCGCGGTTCGCCGGGTCTTCGAGCCGATCTGAACCCGGCGGACGGCTTGCCGAATAAACACCGAAGATCTATGCTCAAGCATGGATCACGGGGCAAGTCGTGCGTCGGGCATTCGCCGGGAGCCTCGCGGGCGCGGCGCGGCCCGGAATCCCCGCAACCGGTTTCTTCCCATCGTGGTGGAGCGGGACGAATGGACCCTGGCGGAGGATCCCGCGCCCGCGACCGTCCTCCTGCGAGACACCTCCCGTTCCGTGCTCGCCGCAAACGACAGCCCGGACGTCGGATTCGACGTAAGTCTCAATCCATACAGGGGTTGCGAGCATGGTTGTGTTTACTGCTACGCCCGACCCACACACGAATACCTGGGATTCTCCGCCGGGCTCGACTTCGAGACGAAGCTGCTGGTGAAGGAAGACGCCGCACAGCTCCTGCGCCGGGAGCTCATGAAGGGGAGCTGGAAGCCGCAGCCGATCGCCATGAGCGGCGTCACAGACGCCTGGCAGCCGACGGAGAGCCGGCTTCGGATCACGCGGCGGTGCCTGGAGGTGCTGGCCGAGTTTCGGAACCCCGTCATCGTGGTTACGAAGTCGCACCTCGTGACCCGGGACTCAGACCTGCTCGGCGAGCTGGCCGCGCACCGGGCCGCGAAGGTGAACCTCTCGGTCACGACGCTCGACCCGGAGCTGGCACGGAAGCTCGAACCCCGGGCGGCGGCGCCGCGTCGCCGGCTCGCCGCGATTCGGACCCTGTCGGAGAACGGCATCCCGACCGGCGTGATCGTCGGCCCGGTAATCCCGGGACTCACCGATCACGAGCTGCCCGTCATCCTCGAAGCCGCGGCCGCGGCCGGCGCGACGACCGCCAGCTACATCCTGCTGCGGCTTCCGTTCGGGGTGAAGGAACTGTTCGCCGACTGGCTCGAGCGACATTGTCCCGACCGAAAGGAGAAGGTGCTGGGACGGGTGCGCGACGTGAGATCGGGCCGACTCAACGACCCGCGCTTCGGGTCGCGCATGCGGGGCGAGGGACCCTACGCCGGCCAGATCCGGTCGATGTTCGACATCGCGCGGCGGCGCCACGGCCTCGACCGGCGCGGCGAGCCGCTGTCGACAAAAGCGTTCCGGCGCCCGACGTCGGGCGGGCAGGGCGACCTGTTCAGCGATCGCGCTTAGCGACGTCAGTCAGGGATGTATGCGTGAAGACTCGACGCATTATGACGTTCTCCCGCTCGATCAGTGGACCATCAGGTACAGAACGACTATGGTCAGGCCGAACGACGTCCCGGCCACGGCGAGCCACCGTCGGGACAGGCGATCGTAAGCATCCCACCAGTCGTTCCCGCGCTCATCCGCGGCTCCATCCGCGGCTCCATCGTCCGCGAGCAAGTGCTCGATACGCCGCTGCAGCGGAAGGGCACCGACTACATACAGGATGCCCGTGAGGCCGAACAGCGCGAGCGACCAGACGAGCCACCGGGTTCCGAGCACGGGAATGCCGGAGCGGCCGACGAGGACGAATCCGCTCGCCAGAAGGAGCAGGCTCGCCACGGGTGTCACGAACAGGTCGAGCCGGTTCATCACTCGATAGACGTGGGCGAGGATCGCCCGGTCACGGGTCGGCTCGGCCACGGCCCGCGTCGTGAACGCCGTGATGTAGGTGCTGAACAGCAGGATCGCACCGACCACGTGCAGGAACAGCAGCGTCGGCCTGCTCATGTCAGGACGCGCAGGAGCAGTGCCGCCGCGAGCACCGGAACGAACCACTTCCACAGGACGAGGTCACCGGCGCGGATCCACACGGCGTTGATCCGCACGAGCAGCGCGAGGAAGACGGGAAAGGTCCGAACGGGTATACCGGTCCATACAACGAACCGTACGTTCCGGGCGACGGCAGCCGGGGATATTTTCGGTGAGAAACGCACGATGGGAGGAACCTCCGAGAGCCGGATGTTGCCCGGGTCCCAGAAGTCGGTTCGCACGCTCCCCGGGTGCAGGCAGCACACGCGCACGCCCAATGACCTGTGCTCGCGATAGAGCGCCTCCGAGAGTCCGGTGACCGCGAACTTCGAAGCGCTGTAGCCGCTGGTCGCGCCGAACCCGAACTTGCCGGCTCCCGAGGAAATGTTGACGACGATGCCCGACCCACGCTGGACCATTCCCGGCAGGAGGTGCCGAATCCACCAGAAGGTGCCCCAGTAGTTCGTGGCCATCATCGTTTCGTGCTCCCCGGGCGTGATGTCGAGGAACGGCTTCCAGACGCCGATACCGGCGGCGTTCACGAGAATGTGGATCTCGCCGACCGCGGCGGCTGCTCGCGTGGCCGCCCATGCCACGGCGTCCTGGTCCGTGACGTCACACGGCACGACATGCGCCTTGCGGCCGAGCTCGCGTACGCGGCCGGCGACCTCGCGCAGGCGATCCTCGCTCCGCGCCACCAGGACCACGTCCGCCCCAGCATGCGCCAGGTCGAGCGCGACGGCTCGCCCGATGCCCCGTGAGGCGCCGGTGACGACGGCGGTTTTTCCATTGATGCGCATTCAGCCTCCCCGATCGAGTGCGCTTGCACGATGGGGATTAATCTTTACATTGTCAAGATCATGACGGACGCACGGACAGCTTACCACCACGGTGATCTCCAGGCCGCCCTGATCGAGGGAGGCGTGGCAGTGCTCGAGCGCGACGGGTTGGACGCTCTCAGCCTGCGTGCCGTGGCCCGCGCGGCCGGCGTCAGTCACGCGGCCCCATACCACCACTTCGCCGACAAGGCCGCGCTGCTCGCCGCGATCGCCGCCCACGGATTCGATTTGCTTCACGAGGAGATCACGGGGCGCGTCACGGACTCTCCGACGGATCGCCTGCAGACGGCCGCGATCACCTACGTCGGCTTCGCAGTCGACAATCCCGCCCTGTTTCGTCTCATGTTCTCGGGCG
>Ga0299913_10002759_pt1 | contig 14041 bp, 11 predicted proteins | sample RVTome_9_FD_201360 | JGI IMG/M metagenome (GOLD analysis project Ga0299913, IMG submission 201360) | Soil microbial communities from uranium-contaminated site in the Upper Colorado River Basin, Wyoming, United States - RVT155D38 (version 2) ... | reverse complement strand
GCACCGGCATCGCGGAGCAGCCACGCCGCCGCGAGATAGCTGGTGAGCCAGATGGACTCGAGGTAGGTCGAAAAGAACAGGCGGCTGGGGCCGAGGACGTTGTCGCGGTTGGGGTACTCGGCGTAGCGCTCGGCGTAGGCGGCCAGCAGCCCGGCCGCGGCTCGGGCCGCATCCGCCCGGCCGGCGAGCGCGCCGAGGGCGGCGAGCTCCGCCGCGCGCTCCGCGAGCCAGAGGTGCTGCCACCGGGCCCAGGCGGCGTCGTGCCGCGCGCCGGTGTGCTCCCGGCCGCAGGTGGGGCAGCGGTGGGAGTGGGGGCGCCAGGGGTTGAACTCCAGGGATGCGCCGTCGCCGGGGCAGACGCCGCCGTCGGCGGTGAGCCGCGCCTTGAGCTCCGGTGGCTCCACCGGGCTCCCGAGCAATGGCTCGGCCCGGGCGGCGAGCCGGTCCACCAGCGCCGCGAGGTCGGCGGACTCCCGCGCCGCCTCGCGGCGCGCGGCGAGCTCGTCGGCGCTCAGCACGGGCGCACGCCCGCGGGGGCCCAGCGCACCGGCAGCAGCCGCATCCCCAGCCGGGTCACCGCCTCGCGCGCCGCCCCGGGATCGTCGGGCGCGAGGAAGAACATGGAGCCGCCGGCACCCGAGCCGGCGGCCTTGCCGCCGAGACACCCGGCGTCGAGCATGGCGCGCTCCAGGCGTGTCATCGCGGGCGTCGACATCGCCGGGTCGAGCCGCTGCTGCAGCCGCCAGTTCTCGCTCAGCAGCGCTCCGATCCGGGCGAGGTCCCCGGCCCGGAACGCGTCGCCCATGTCCTCCGCCGCGCGGCGGAGCCCGTCCAACGCGCCGGCGATCGCCGGCTCGCCCCGCTCGTATGCGCGCATCACCCGGCCGATGGTGTCTCCCGAGAACCGCGAGGCGCCGGTATAGCAGAGCAGCATGCGTCGCTCCAGCTCGGCCGCGAAGTCGACGTCGAGCGCGAGCGGCTCGACGCCTGCCTCGGGATCGCGGAAGGTGAGTCGAAGGAAGCCGCCGTACGCGGCCGTGAACTGGTCCTGCCGGCCACCGGGAATGCCCGCCTCCTCGCCCTCCAGCCGGCAGGCGAGATCGGCGACTTCGCGCTGCGACAGCCGGCGCCCGGCCGCCGCGGCCAGCGCCGAGACCAGAGCCACGTCGATCGCGCCCGAGCTGCCCAGCCCGCTGCCCGGGGGCGCGTCGGAGCGGGTGACCAGCGTGGAGGGCCCGGTCCGGAACATCCGGAGGCCGGCGCGCAGGAGCGGGAGCGGTCCGTCACCGGCGAGCTCCTCCGGGCTCCGGAGCTCGAGCGCCAGGTCGAGGTCCTTCGACGTGAGCCCGTAGCCGGACTCCCGCGGCACCACCTCCGCGTAGGCGTACAGCTGCACCGCGGCGGCGACCACGACGCCGCCCTCGCGTGCCGAGTAGGGAGGCACGTCGGTCCAGCCGCCCGCGAAGTCGAGGCGCACCGGGGCCGCCGCCCGCGAAGCGGTCATGGCGCCACCCACCACCGCTGGACGCTGGGAAGCTCCCCCCGCAGATCCATCTCCACCCCTTTCACCCGCCGGTTGGCGCCCTGAAGTCCCGCCGCGTGGTAGAGGAACGCCACCGGCGCCGAGTCCGCGAAGAAGCGCTGCGCGTCCGCGGGGTCGGCCGGGGCCTCGAGACCGGCGGCCTCCGCCAGCGACGTCAGATGCCCCAGCCCGAGGTCGCCCGCGATGCCGAGCACGGCCGCATCGAAGTCTCGCTCGGGGCCGTACACCCGCGCGAGATACGCCGACAGCTCGAGCTGCCGGATGGCCACCTCGAAGCCGGCCGCCGCGAGCCGCGCCTGTACCATCTGCTCCAGCGCGGCCTCGCCGCTCCCCACCGTCAGCAGCTCGAACCGCTGCGGCGCCCCACCGGCCGCGAGCATCGCGGAGGCATTCGCCGGCTCGGCCACCGGAAGATATCCGGGCACCCCGGGCGGCACGGGGCCCGTGGCCGGGGTGCCGAATCCGTAGAGGTAGCCTTCCACGATTTCCTGCCGGTCGATCGCGGCGCTCACCGCGCGGCGCACCGCGAGCCGATCGAACGGCGCCCGCCTCGTGTTGAGCACGATGCCGTAGGTGAGGAGCAGGGGAAAGGTGCGGACCTCGAGCGCGGGATCCCGCCGGACGAAGGACGCGTGGGCGGGCTGGATGCCGGCGAAATCCAGCTCGCCCGAGGTGAGCGCCGCGAGCTTGGTGGTCGGCTCGTCCACCACCACGACGATCAGGCGCTCGAGCCGCGGCGCGCCGCCCAGCGCCTCGGGAAACCCCGAGTCGGCGGCGAAGACCCAGCGGCGGTTCGGCTCGTGGGCGACGAACCGGAACGGCCCGTTGCCCACTGGACGGAGGTTCCACTGCGCCCGGCGGAGCCGGCCCGAGGGGACGGTGTCGAGCAGGTGCGCGGGAAGGATCGCGAGGTCGGTGAGCACGTCGGGGAACCGCGTCTGCGGCCGGCGGAAGCGGACGAGGACCGTGGAGTCGTCCGGGGCGGACACGGCGGTGATCGGCTCGAGATCGGTGAGCCGCGGGTAGCCGGTGGCGGGGTCGCGCGCCGCGGCGAGCGTCCAGGCGACATCCCCGGCGGTGGTGGGCGCGCCGTCGTGCCAGCGCACGCCGCCGTGGAGCGTGAAGCCGAGGGTCAGGCGGTCGTCGCTCCAGCGCCACTCGCGCGCCAGGTAGGGCCGGGGCGCGAGGGCGCCGTCGTAGCGGGCCAGGGTGGTGAGCAGCACGTAGCGCTGCACCTGCCGCGCGAGCGGGTGCTGGGTGAGGAGCGGGTTGATGCTCTGGAGGTCCGCACCGGACGCGAAGAGCACGGTGGCGCCGCGCCGGCCGGCCTCCGGCTGACAGGCCGGAAGCCACGCCGCGACGAGGAGCGCCGGGAGAAGGCGGCGAAGCACGCCGGAAGCTATCTCACTGGCGGCCGCGATGGCGAGGCAGGAAATTCCCGCCATGGTCCTCCTGTTGCTGCGGCGGGCGGTCAGCGGCGCCGCGGTCGTCTTCGGCGTGCTCACGCTCATGTTCTTCCTCCTGCGGCTCGCGCCCGGCGACCCCGCGCGGCTGCTGGTCGGCCCGGCCGCCACCGAGGAGCAGGTCGAGGCCCAGCGGCGGGCGCTCGGCCTCGACCGCCCGCTCCCCGCGCAGTACGCGTCCTGGCTGGGCCGGTTCGTCCGGGGCGACTGGGGGACCAGCATCGCGACCGGCCGCCCGGTCGCGCGGACTCTGGCGGAGGCCTGGCCGGCGACGGTGCGCCTGGTGGGGATCTCCCTGGTGCTGAGCTATCTGCTGGGCATCGCCGTCGGGGTGCTCCAGGCCGCGCGGGGCGGGCGGGTGGACACCGTGCTGTCGGTCGCCACGGTCACGCTCTTCGCGCTGCCCGGCTACTGGCTCGCCCTCATGCTGGTGATGGTCTTCACCTATCAGACCCGGCTGCTGCCCGCGTTCGGCGCCGCGGGGTTCGACTCCGACTTCCTCACCGGGTGGGACCGGATCGCCGACCGCCTCCGCCACCTCGCGCTCCCGCTCGCCACGCTCACGCTGATCGGCCTCGGCGGCACCGCCCGGTACGTGCGGGGCGCCATGCTCGACGTCGCCGGGGCCCCCTTCGTGGCGATCGCCCGCGCCAAGGGGCTCTCCGAGTCGCGGGTGGCGGTCCGCCACGTGCTGCGCAACGCGCTCATTCCCGTCGTCACCCTGCTGGGCCTCTCGCTGCCGGCCCTCTTCTCCGGCGCGGTGTTCATCGAGGCGATCTTCGCCTGGCCGGGCGTGGGGCGGGTGCTGGTCGAGGGCGTCGTCGCACGCGACTATCCGGTGGTCATGGCGGCGACCGGGGTGAGCGCCGCGCTGGTCGTGGCGGGAAACCTCCTCGCGGAGGCGCTGGTGGGCTGGGTGGATCCGCGGGTCCGGGCCGGCGCGAGCACCGAGGGCGCCAGGTGAGCCGCGGTCTCTGGAGCGACCGGCGGGCGGTCTTCGGGCTCGCGGTCCTCGCCGCGGCGGGGCTGGTGGCGGTCCTCGCGCCCGCGCTGGCCGGCGATCCGATCGCCCAGCGCGACATCGTCGCCACCCGCTTCCTCCCCCCGCTCAGCTCCGATGTCCACGGCGCCTTCCACCCCCTCGGCACCGATCGCTTCGGGCGCGACGTGTGGGCCCGGCTGGCCTACGGCGCCCGGGTCTCGCTCGGCGTGGGCACGCTGGCGGTGCTGGTGTCGGTGCTGGTCGGCGTCGCGGTCGGAGCGGCGGCGGGCTGGTGGCGCGGCTGGACGGGAACGCTGCTCCTCGGGCTCACCGACTTCGCGCTGGCCCTGCCGCGGGTGGTACTCCTGCTCCTCCTGGCCTCGCTCTGGGAGCCGAGCGCGGGGCTCGTGATCCTGGTGCTGGGGCTCACCGGCTGGATGACGATCGCGCGCCTGGTGCACGGCGAGGTGCGCGCGCTGGCGGTGCGTCCCTTCGTGGAGGGCGCCGTGGGGCTCGGCGCGTCGGACCTCCGGGTGCTGGTGCGGCACATCCTCCCCAACGCGATGACACCCGTGATCGTCGCGACCGCGCTCGGGCTGGGGAACGCGATCATGCTGGAGGCGGGGCTCTCGTTCCTGGGACTCGGCGTGCAGCCGCCGACGCCCTCGTGGGGCAACCTGATCGCCTCCGGGCGCGACACGCTGGTGAACGCGCCCTGGGTGGCGGCGGCGCCGGGGATCGCGCTGGCGTTCGTGGTGGTGGGGGCGACGCTGCTGGGAGACGCGGTGCGGGACCGGCTGGATCCCTCGCTGGCGTTGCGCCGGACGGAGTGAGCCGGCCCAGCCGCGGCCCGGCCGCGGCTCACTCCCTGCCGGTCCAGCGGTCGGTGCCGGCCACCTCGTCGATGCGGCGCTCCAGCCGCGCCAGCGCCGGGGGCGCGCCGGCGCACCCGTAGTCGTGCCGGATGCTCTTGGCCTCGCCGTCCCGGCGCACGCTGGTCACGACCGTGGGCGAATCGGTGGCGTACTGGCCGCAGGCCGGCGAGCCCATGACGTACTCGTCCGCAAACCCGAAGTAGCCTCCCGCCTCCAGCTCGCGCAGGAGGCTGTCCACCCGCGCCGCGGGCACCTCGGCCGTCGCCTCCCCCTCCTGAGCGACGTGCTGCCTGCCGAAGAATTGGACCGTGCCGCTCCGCGAGATCGCGACCGAGTACACCGGGCAGGTGCCGAAGCAGGGCGTCCGCTCGAGGGTGACGGCAGGAGCCTGACCGGCGGAGGCCTCCGCCTCGGGCGCCGGACGCTCCGCCGGCCCGGGCGGCCGCGGCGAGCAGCCCGCCAGCGCGGCAAGGAGCAGCCAGTGGCGGGCGCTCACCAGGGCCGCGCCGTCATCCGGAGCTCGCGGCTCCGCACGCGGTCGGAGACGGTGACCGAGACTTCGCCGCGGGGCGCGGCCACCTCGACGTGCCCTCCGCGCGCGAAGGAGAGCACCTCGCCGGTGGCGGGGTCGCGTACCATCAGCATGGGCGCCCGGGCGGCGTCCCAGCGGAGCGCGACCCGGCCGGGGCCGGCGCGGACCGCCTCCACCGGCGGCGGCTCGGCCGAGGCCGGCGCGAGCGAGTCCCGCACGCCCGCCCCGTCGAGATGCACCGAGGCGAGCCGCCCCGCGCGGTCGGGGCGCACCGGCACCACGAACGCGAAGTGCTTCGCGCCTCCGGGATCGTCGGCGACCTCCAGGGGCGCGAAGTCGAGGGCGAAGATCCGGCCGCCGTCGGCGGCGCGCCCCTCGAGCCGGTAGGGACCGGCGCGCTCCGGAAGGCTGGGCTTGGCGTTGACCCGAAACGCGGGCTCGAGCACCGCCCGGCCGCCCTCGATGCGCCCCCACACCAGCAGGCCGGGCTGGATCGCCCCGCCCATGCCGCTCGAGCGCACGGCGGAGCCGCTCCGGTAGTCCATCACGCCCCGGTAGGTGTAGTCGCTGATCCACTCGTTGGCACAGTAGCCCATGAGATCGTGCGAGTCGGCCGGCTTGAACGTCTCGTTGGCGACGTCGTAGCCCACGACGCCGATCTCGCCGCCGCCGTAGGGATAATCGCCGTCGGGGCCCGTCGCCCCGCCGCAAGGCGCGTGCAGCCTGCCCCAGTTGTGGCCCCACTCGTGGGCGGCGACCGATGCCCGGCTGGCCGCCCGGTCCCAGCCGAGCGCCGCGACTCCACCGATGTAGCCCACGCCGGCGATCCCACCGCTATAGGCGGGGTTCACCACGCCGTAGTAGTACCGCGTGCTGCTCTCCGCCGTGCGCAAGGCGTTGACCTCGGCCAGGATCGCGGTCCAGGCGCCGTTCCCGTTGTCCGACTGCAGCGCTTGGTCGGTGGTGGTCGTATACGGTGTGTGCACGTTCGCGTCGTTGCTCACCAGCGGATGCACCCGCATCGCGGCCTCGAGGTACTCGCCACGATTCGTGAGCGTGACGTCGCCCTGACGGCTGTTGGCCCTGGTGATCACCGGCACGAAGGTCACCCGGAACGGGGCGGCGGTGCGGACGTCGAGGGCCAGCGGCGCTCCCGACTCGGGGAACGCGTTGTCCGCCTCGTTGCCCTCGGCGATCAGGTTCGCGGGATCCACCGTCGCGACGATCGAGAGGTTCCCCTGAATCAGCGACTTGTCGAGGATGATGTTCCAGGAGCTGTTGAGAGTGGCCTCGTCGGGGGCCAGCGGCGTGCTGAAGCCCGGGGCCGGAATGGTCATCTCCGCGAGGAGCGCGCCGTCCGTGTAGAGTCGGACCTCCACGTCCGGCAGGGCAGCGTTGATCTGGTTGGCCGTGACGAAGACGCGAAGCAGGGCATCCCGGTCCTGCAGCAGCGGCACGGTTCGGCCGTAGGTCTGGACGCTCTGCACCAGGTAGACGCCGTCCACCCGCAGGTTGAACCCCGCGGAGCCTCCGGTGGAGTAGGAGACCGCCGCCGAGGCCGTCGCCCCGCTGGAGACGGTCCTCACCTGGCTCGCCGGCGCGGGCGAGTACTGGTCGGTCCCGTCGGTGACCGGAAGGGCCGTGACGGTGTACTGCCCCGCGGCGAGCCCGCTCAGGGTCTCGCTCGCGGTGACCTGCCGGCTGTATCCGGCGGGGCCCGACACGGTGACGGCCGCGTCGGTACCCGCGGGCAGGCCGGCCACCGTGATCGCCAGCGCGCCGTCGCCGGTGGCGTACAGGACCTGGGCGCTCGCGGCGTCGCCGCCGCTCACGTGCACCGTCTGGGACGGGGGCGAGGGCACGTACTGCGTGGATCCGGCCGCCACTCCGGTTGCCGCCACGGTGTAGGTCCCCGTCGCCAGTCCGGAGAGCGTCTCGGTTCCGCCCAGGCGGCGCGTGAATCCGCCGGGGCCGGAGACGGAGACGTCGGCCTGGACGCCGGTGGGGAGCCCGAAGACCTCGAGTGCCAGGCTTCCAGCGGTAGGGCCGGTGGAGCTCCCGCCGCAGGCGGCCAGGAGGAGAAGAAGGATGGGGTGGTACCGGCCACCGCGGGCGTTCATAGGGGTACCTGCGCGACCTCGCTGTGGGCCGGCGTCCGGCGAAAAGGACGAACGGACTCGCGTTCTGCACCGGACCCCGCCGGGAGGCGGGACGCCGGCCGACACGCTAACTACCTGTACTGGTGACGCTTGCGGATGTGCCACCAAACTCGCGCCGGGCTGGCCGGTCGCCGGATCCGAGGGACCGGCAACTGGCGCGCCAGCGCGCCGTCTCACGCGATGCAGCCGATGCGCTAGCTTAAGGATGCGCTTCGGCGCTCATTCATCCCGTACCGCCCATCCCGGCTTCCCGTCGTCCGGAGGCTTCTCCCATGGAAGGTCGCCCCCTTATGGATGACCCGCGTCCGCCCCAGCCGCCGCCGGAGCCGGTGGAGGAGCTGGCCCCCCAGACCTACTGCCAGCGTGCCGCGCTCGAAATCGCAGCCCTGATCCGGCATCAGCGGAAGCCGAAGCGCGGCACCAGGCGCGATTCCGCGCTCCTGCGCCGCTGCGTCGAGCAGGTGCTGGGCACCGGCAGGCACGGCGCGCCGCCGGAAGGCCCCTGGCAGATCGGCGCCCGGCCGCTGAAGCGGCCGGGCCGAGGGGGGCTCAACTATATCCCGCTGGTCACTCGGGGCGCGACCACCGTCATGGTCTCCACTCCTACCGAGGCCGAGGAGCTGGCCACCTTCCTGAACTTCTGCGGCATTCAGGAGCTGGGAAACTAGGAGGCGGCGGGGGGCCCTCGCCCGCTATGTTCTCACCGGAGCATCCAGCCTCGGCAGGACCCGCTCGATCTCGGCCCGCCGCGGCTCCAGCCACGGCGGCAGGATGAGCCGCTCACCCAGCGCCTCGGCCGGCTCGTCCACGGCGAAACCCGGCCCGTCCGTGGCCACCTCGAAGAGCGCCCCGCCTGGCTCCCGGAAATACACCGACTGGAACCAGAACCGATCGATCACCTCGGTCGGCTTGCCGCCGGCCCGGGCCACCGCCTCGCGCACCTCGCGCTGCGCCTCGCCGTCCGGCACCCGCCAGGCGATGTGGTGAACGCTGCCGACCCCCCAGGTGCCGCGCTGCGCGTCGGGCAGCACCTGGATGTCGAGCGCGCGACTCGAGCCGCCGCCCCCGATGGTGAAGCGGTGCCAGCCCCGCTCCTCGCCCGCCGCGGCGAACCCGAGCCCCTCGGTCAGGAACCGGGCAGTGGGACCGAGGTCCCGCTGCGCCAGGCGAACCCCGTGGAGCCCCCGGACCTGCCGCGATCGATCCACCGGGCTGTCGGCCCACGGCGTGAACTGTCGAGCGTCGCCGGTCTCGACCAGTGCGAGCGCCAGGCCGTCCGGATCCTCGAACGGAAGGACGGCCTCGCCGAACCAGGTGGCGGGCTCTCCCATCCGCACGCCCGCGGCCCGCAGCCGCTCGGTCCACCAGCCCAGCGAGCCGGGCGGGACGGCGAGCGCCACCTCGTTGGTGAGGCCGACCCCGCGGCGTCCGGGCGGCAGGTCGGGCCAGGGGAAGAAGGTGAGGTCGCTGCCGGCGTGTCCCTCCGCGTCGGCGTAGAAGAGGTGGTACGTATCCGGGGCGTCCTGGTTCACCGAGCGCTTCACCAGCCGCATGCCGAGGGTGCCGGTGTAGAACTCGAGGTTGCGGCGCGGGTCTCCGGCGATACAGGTGACGTGGTGCAGGCCGCTGACGGTGTGGACGGAAGCGGTGCTCATGACCGGGACTCTGGTGTTGAGGGTACGCCCTGCTGGCGGGACGATCCCACCCCTGGGGGAGAGATAGCGAGGCTCAAGCGCGGCGGCCATGGACCGAGGCCGCGCCGCAACGCGAGGCTGGCCAGCGGGCGCGCCTGGGCGGTCCCCTGACCCACCAGGCCCTGACACCCGATGACCAGCCTCGCGGCCGGTGCTAGTAGACCAGCACCGGCGTCGTCTGTCCGACTCCCCACTGATATACGCGGCCGTCCTGACCGAGCAGCACGTTCCGGTGCGAGAAGACGCTGAGCTGCTCGACGGCGATGTTGCCGCTGACCGGCACCGGATTCGGGCGCCGTGTCGTCGTGCCGTCGCCGACCTCGCCCTCGAGGTTGCGGCCCCAGCAGTACACCCGCTCGGCCGGAGTCACCCCACAGGTGTGATCTTCGCCGCCGTGGACGTGGTGGAACTTGAGTGTCGTCGCCACCGCTACGGGCTTCGTGATCGGGAGGTGGTCCGGATCCCCGCCGCCGTCCTGGCCCCAGCAGTAGGCCCGGCGCTCCAGCGTGACGCCGCAGGAGTGGCCGTCGCCGGCCGTCACCTGGTAGAACCTGAGACCGCCCCTCACGAGACCCGGCGCCGTGCGGGACTCGGTCGTGCCGTCACCGAGCTGACCCCAGAAGTTCATGCCCCAGCAGTAGGCCCGGTCGTTCCGACCGACCCCGCAGACGTGATCCCGGCCCGCGTTGAGCTGCCGGAACTTGATGTCGCCGGGCACTTTCACGGGCCTCGCGCTCTTCTGACCCGTGCTGAAGCCGTACCAACCCCAGCAGAAGGCCGCGTAGGAGGTGGTGATGGCGCAGGTGTAGTTGTAGCCCGCTCGAACCTGCAGGTACTCGCGAGCGCCGACCACCTTCACCGGTGTCAGTCGCCGGACGTTGGTCGGGTAGCCGGTGCCGTCGCCGAGCTGGCCGTCGAAGTTGAAACCCCAGCAGTAGATCCGGCCGCCTGTCGTGAGACCGCAGGAGTGACTGCCGCCCAGGCTGAGATGCCGAAACCGCAGGCCTCCACTGACGGGAACCGGCGTCGTGCTCGGGGTGGTCGTGCCGTTTCCGAGCTCGCCCTGTGCGTTGCCGCCCCAGCAGAAGGCGGCGCCCCTGGCGTCCAGGCCGCAGGTGTGACTTCCGCCGGCCGCTACCTGGGTGAAGGCCAGTGAAGCGGCCGCGGTGCCGCTCTCCGGGGAGAGCGCGGGTCCGGTTGGCGGACCGGCATCCTCTCCGCAGCCGAGTACGAAGAGGGTGAGAGCCGCGACGACTACCCGAACGGGGCGAGGCAGCGATGAGCCATCGATGAAGTGAGACATGGACCTTCCCTTTCCCGGTGCGACCGCCGAACGATAGCCAACGCCGCGTCAAGCGGATCTCAAGTCCGCGTCGCACCGCTGGGTCCGGGACAGCCGGCTACTGCCGGACCAGGAAGCTGATCGGCTGCCTGCTGAGCTGGCGCACGGGGTATCGGCCCAGCCGTGCCGGGCGGAAGACGGCCCGGGACGCTGACTCGCGCGCCGGCTCCTCGAACGCCGCGTGGGTGCTCTCCACAATCACGATCGAGCGCGGCTCCACGGTGCCGACCGTGTCCACGATGAACTCGACCAGCACCCGCCCCGAGATCCCGATGGCCAGCAGCGTGGACGGGTACCGAGGCACCGGCTGAGAGAGGAGCTGCGCCGGCTCGAAGCGGGCGTCGTCCAGGGTGGCGGCGTAGACCGCGTCTGCCGATTCCTCCGGCAGGACAGGAGGCTCGTCGATCCGTCCCGTCCCTCCGGTCACACCCCAGGCCACCCCGCCCTCGGCACCCCGTCCGGCGAAGTTCCGGGGGTCCATGGCGGCCTCGGTCAGATCGACCGGCGGGATGTCGGTGGGGATGTCCGCGGGTGCGATCACCGTCTGGAACCCGCGCGGCGGGGGGTCGGCCGTCAGAACCAGTGTGCCCAGCCCCGCGCCGCCACCTCCACCCCCGCGACCGGGCAGCCGCGCCGGCTCGGGCCGAGCGGCCGGCGCCAGCCTCGGCAGGAAGAGCAGCGTCGTGTCCGCGACAGTGGCCCCGGCCGGCCGGGCCTCGACGCGGCTCGCCTCGACCGCGAGCGCGAGCACGAGAAGGTGAAGCACCAACGACCCCGAGACCCAGCGGGGGAGGAGGGAACGGGGCGCGCGGGAGGCGACGAGCACGTCGAGCATGGTGACCTCCTGGGCCCCAGAATAGGTCCCAGGCCGTGACGATCTCGTGAGTCGCGCGTGAAGCCCCGTTCATGACGCGCCGGGCGGCGCCGGGCCGCCTACCCCAGGTCGGCGCGGCGCAGCAGCTGGGCGTTGACCGCCACGATGACGGTGCTCAGCGACATGAGCACGGCGCCGATCGCCGGGGAGAGGACGATGCCCTGCCCCGCGAGCACGCCCGCGGCCAGCGGGATGGCGACGATGTTGTATCCGGCGGCCCACCAGAGGTTCTGCACCATCTTGCGGTAGCTGGCCCGACTCAGGGCGACGATGCGGGGCACGTCGCGCGGATCGCTCCGGACCAGCACCACGTCGCCGGCCTCCACCGCCACGTCGGTCCCGGCGCCGATCGCGATGCCCACGTTCGCGGTGAGGAGCGCGGGGGCATCGTTCACCCCGTCCCCGACCATCGCCACCCGCTTGCCCTGGCGCTGGAGCTCCTCCACCCGCCGGACCTTGTCCTCGGGCAGCACCTGGGCGAAGACGGTATCGATGCCGAGCTCGCGGCCGACCGCTTCGGCCACCGGGCGCGCGTCGCCGGTCAGCATGATGACTTCGATGCCCTGCTCGTGCAGCCGCCGCACCGCCTCGGCCGACTCCGGGCGCACGGCGTCGGCCACCGCGAACGCGGCCAGGGCCCGGCCCCGCTCCGCCAGGTACACCACGCCCTGGCCCCGCCCCGCCGCCTCCGCTGCGAACGCCTCGAGCTCGCCCGGGACCGCGATGCCATCGCGCTGGAGAAGGTTGGGGCCGCCCACGGCCAGCCGTCGGCCGTCGACGCTGGCCTGGACACCGTAGCCGGGGATGGCCTCGAATCCGGTCGCCCGGGGGAGGGTGAGCCCCCGCTCGGCCGCGCTGGTGACGATCGCGCGGGCCACCGGGTGCTCGGCGTCGGTCTCGACCGCGGCGGCCAGTCGCAACGCCTCGGCGGGGTCGAGGCCGCCTGTCGTCCGGGACGCCACCACCCGGTGCTCTCCGAGGGTGAGGGTGCCCGTCTTGTCGAACACCACCGCGTCGAGCTCGCGCGCCTCCTCCAGCCCGCGGCGGTCCCGCACCAGCAGCCCGCTGCGCGCGCCGAGCGTGGTCGAGATCGCGATGACCAGCGGCACCGCGAGGCCGAGGGCGTGGGGGCAGGCGATGACCAGCACGGTGACGAGCCGCTCGACGGCGTACGCCGCCTCCGCCCCGGCGGCGAGCCAGGCGGCCAGGGTGATGGCCCCGGCCGCCAGCGCGACGATCGTCAGCCAGTAGGCGGCCCGGTCGGCGAGCGCCTGGGCGCGGGACCGGGAGCTCTGCGCCTGCTCGACGAGTCGCATGATGCCGGCGAGCGTGGTCCGCTCGCCGGTGCCGGTGACGGCGACCCGAAGCGAGCCCGACTGGTTCACGGTGCCGGCGATCACCTTGTCGCCCACGTTCTTTTCGACCGGCCGGGACTCGCCCGTGATCATGGACTCGTTGACGCTGCTGTGGCCTTCGCGCACCTCCCCGTCGGCCGGCACGCTCGCGCCCGGCCGGATCAGGACCAGGTCACCGTCGGCGAGGGCGGCGATCGCCACCTCCTCCACCCGCTCCTCCGACCCCTCGCGCACCACGCGAACCGCGGTGTTCGGGAGCAGCTTGGCCAGCTCGGCCAGGGCACCCTGCGCCTGGCTGATCGAGCGCATCTCGATCCAGTGGCCCAGCAGCATGATGGTGACCAGCGTCGCCAGCTCCTCCCAGAGCGGCATCCCGGGATAACCCAGCGTGACCGCCGCGCTGAAGACGAAGGCCACGGAGATCGCCAGCGCGATCAGCGTCATCATGCCCGGCAGGCGGTCGCGCAGCTCGCGCATCGCGCCCTGGACGAAGGGCCAGCCCCCGTACAGGAAGACGGCGGTGCCGAGCACCGGCGCGATCCAGCGGGCGCCCGGTACGGCGGGCGGCGTGTACCCGAAGACTCTGGGGAGCATGTGCCCCCAGATCAGCGTCGGGACCGTCAGGAGGAAGGAGAGCCAGAACTTGTCGCGGAACATGGCGACCGAGTGACCGGCGTGCTTGTCGTGGCCCTCGTGTGCGCCGTGGCCATGCCCGGGGTGGCCCTGGGATGCGTGGAGGTCCTTCCTCGCCTGGCCGGGGCGCGCCTGCTCGGGATGTTCCGGATAGCCCGGCTCGACGGGGGCGTCGGCGCTCGGATGCTGGGGCTCGTGATGGTGGGCGTGGGGATCGTGCATCAATCACTCCGCGTCTCGAAGGCGAAGGCCATTCCCAGGTGCCCGTCTGCCTGGTGGCCCCATCCCGGCCCCATCATTCCCGCCGACTGGCCCCCATGCATCCCTCCCATCATCTCACCGGTCACCGGCTGTCCTCCCATGGCCATGCCGTGGGCCTCGGTCTCGATCGGGCGACCACTGCCATCCATCATGCCCGCACCCATATGGATCGTGTAGGTCGTGCGGGTCCGGATCGGCTGGTCCGGCGTACAGGTCATCGCAAGCCGGTCGGCCGAAGGTGTACATGTCATGGGCACGATGGGGCCAGCCACGCCGCCCTGGTGCAGGTCCACGTACTCCTCCATGCCGCTTGCGATGGGGCCGCTGA